>Ga0247837_1000881_pt1 | contig 64704 bp, 54 predicted proteins | sample LaCtaG_2_FD_187115 | JGI IMG/M metagenome (GOLD analysis project Ga0247837, IMG submission 187115) | Freshwater microbial communities from meromictic Lake La Cruz, Castile-La Mancha, Spain - LaCruzMarch2015_14.5m | ecosystem: Environmental > Aquatic > Freshwater > Lake | place: Spain: Castile-La... | reverse complement strand
GTTTGGAAATCAACAAAAGATCATAGGTGCTCACACCATTCTGGTGCGCCATGTTTTCGGAGGATGGTGTGACGGTATAATTTCCAAACATCGGTACGGCATTTGAAAATTCGTAACTGCCTGCCTCGTTGGAAAGTGCTATGGCACCAGCCAAGGTTCCCTCATTTCCCAGCCCTTCAAAATGTACCAGCGCATTTTCTAATCCATCTAATTCCGCTGTTTTTAATGTACCCGCCACGCTGACATTGCCTGAAGTCGGTGCGTTTGTCTGACAGTTTTGCCAGTAATTGTTGAGGTTTTCGAGTGCGCTGTTCAACGGACTTCCAAAATTTGGCGGGAAAAAACCCACGCCCGCAAGGTAGTCGTTCGAAAGATTGAGCAGGCCTTGTACGTTGAAATGCTGCACCTCCAATTTGGTCAAAATAATCGGATCTATTAAAGCGGCAGGCACGGAGGCCAGTAATTGAACGCCCAGGTTTCGATCATTAAATGCTGCATTGTACCAGATGTTCAATTGCATGGCGAACACGTTTGCAGCCAGTTTGTGCTTCAAAGTGCCATCGCTGTTCAACAGTGGGGAGGATAAATTACAGGCATTGGCAGCCGTAAACGTATAGTGAATCGGCGAAAACTGATTGGTATTGCCGCTTCCAGGCAACATATTTTGCAAGCAGGCCGCGCTGCTAACCGAAATGGTTTTATTCAATTTGCCCGCAATTAAAGCCCCGTGTTTATTCATTAATTGCTCAATCAGCGCGGTCGTGCCGAGGCCGTTGATCAATCCGGCGGTATTTCCCCAAACGTCTTGCGGCGCAGAACACAATGGTTTGCATCCATCATTCGCGATGAATGTCACTGTGTCCTTATCGGCCCAATTTGCGCACAAATCTTTGAAATATACGTTAAATGTAACCGAATTGAGGTCGTTTCCTGCCAAAAGTTCACCAACACAAAGGTTTTTGTAGCAATTGTCGACAAAATAAGGGGCCAATACATCATCAAGGTCCCCAACACCGGGTAAGTCGGCTACGCACAATACATAAAGCGTATCGGGTCCGGTATAGCTGGGTTGAATGGTATCAATGACTACGAACGTTTGGGTGCAAGTAGACACGTTGCCGCATGCATCGGTAAAGGCATAGGTGTACGTTTTGGTCAGCGGCGAATAAGCACAGCCAATGCCATTAATCGTGGTGCTCTGTAAGGTCACGGTTACATCGCTACACATATCCATGGCCATTACACCGTGCATATCAGGCCCTGGAATATCAAATTCGCAAGTAAGCAACACATCGCTTTGCGGGCAGGAAGTAATGAGGGGTGGCGTAGTGTCTACAATGGCAAAGGTGGCAGTCACATAACTCGTATTACCACGTTCGTCGGTTGCGCGGAATTGATAGGTCCGGGTAAAAGTGCCACTACAGCCTGGCACTTCCGAAAGTAATCCAATTTCCGTTTTCACTGCACCGCAATCGCTTACAGTTGCAAAACCAAAATGATCGAACCAATCCAGCAATTGTGGTTCGCCATTTTCGCCCATCCAACATTCAATATAAACGTTTTGCGGAAGCACAGTAAAGGTGGGTGGCGTCAGGTCTGTGACGGTGAACCGTGCATCTCTGAAACTTGTTGCTAGTCGAAATAGCGCCCTCCGTAGAAAGCCCTCTGCCCGTAAATTGGGCTCCAAATCCAAAGTTGAGCGCGCCCGCTGCAATGACAGTACCTTGAAAGGTGGTGCCATTGTGGTTAAACGCGCCATTGATTTGCCAATATACATTGCACAAATTGGCACCATTGGTGAGCAGGATATTGGAACTTGCATTCGTTGACAATGCCCCATCTATTTTGAAAACAAAAATTGCGCCCGGATTGCCGCCGCCATCCAGGGTCAAATTTAAGTTCAAAGCAGCCGCACTGCCAATGCAGTAGGTGTTGGGGGCTAGCGTTTGGTTATTGCCAAAAGGCGTTGCCAATACAACGCCGCACGTAAGTCCGCTTAAATATCCATACGCAATAGATAGATCAGATGCAGCCTGTGCAGAAACTGGATCTGAAACGTGAATATTTCCAACCAAAAAACCGGGCGGCGTAAATGCCCCCACATTGGTACCAATATCACCCGTTATACTGCTGCCAGGATCACCGTTAAAGGATCCCGCAGCTGTAAACAATGCAAAAGTAGATGCTGCCCCCAAATCAGGCGCCTGTCCAAAAAGGGCATTCGGCACTATCAAAAGGGTTATAATTGATATGTACGATAAAAACCTCATTTTAGTTTTATTAAAATTAAGTCAGGATTGACCTTGCAAATTTCTTGTTATAACAGATCTAAAGTGTTACATAATAATGTAGCAAAGTTGTAGGAATCACAGCTTTGAGATTTATCATATTTGTTAAGGACCCGTTGCAAATAGTGCATACTGTTTTCCTTTTATCCCTATTTCAACTACGTTCGTCTATGCCTAAATGGCGTTGACGCCCAGCATGCAGCCTTCCTGTAACCTTTCTGTCTTTCTCCGAGTCTTAGCCGACAGAAAACAAAAACAAGTACCCGCTTTTGAGCGATTAGTTTGATCGTTTCATCGGACAAAAGTAGTGTTTAATAGAAAGTAGCATGTTAAAGCATGTTCTTTGTATTGCATAGTAGTTGGTTTTGTGCTTATCTTTGTCCTATTCAATAAGCCCACAAGAACCTCTTCGAAATATAAACAAAAACACAACTGCGCGTTAAGCTATGAAAACAAATTCCCTTGTCATTTTAATCCTTATGTGGAGTACCGCCCTGATGGCGCAAAATATCAGCGGCACCTTGCTGCAACCCGACAAAACGCCTGCCCAGTATGCTACGGTTACGATCCGGTCTGCGAAAGACTCTTCGGTAGTGAAAGGCACGCTTTCAGACGAACAAGGTGCTTTTTCCTTTAAAAATGTAGCAAATGGCAACTATTTTGTCCAGGCCGAACTGATTGGAACAGGCAAAAAGACCAGCCCAGTGTTTCAATATGATGGCACCGAAAAAATGCTGGAAACCCTGCAACTGGAACCTTTAGATAAATCCTTAGCAGAAGTAACCATCACGGCCCGCAAACCTTTAGTGGAAGTCCAAGCCGATAAAACCATCTTAAATGTGGAAGGTACGGTCAACTCCACCGGCCTAAACGCTTTGGAAGTGCTGCGCAAAGCCCCCGGCGTTACAGTGGATAACAACGACAATGTCAACCTGAAAGGTAAAAACGCAGTAAAAGTGATGATCGACGGCCGTGATGTTCCGCTCGATGGCAAGGATTTGGCGGCTTTACTAAAAGGCACCCAGGCGGCTGATATTGCCAACATCGAGGTGATTACCAACCCTTCCGCCAAGTACGATGCCGCCGGAAATGCCGGTATTATCAATATTAAATTGAAGAAAAACAAGGCTTTAGGCACCAATGGCAACGTGGGTTTGGATGCCACGATGGGCGAAACCCCCAAAGGCGGCATGAACTTTAGCCTTAATCACCGCGCCGAACGTTTTAACCTGTTTGGTTCCTACAACAACCATTACGGCGATTGGCACAATACCAATGCTTTCTACCGCGAACAAAATGGCCTGGTGTTCGATCAAAAAACGACCCAATACAGTGAAAGCCGCTGGAACAGTGCGCGTGTTGGGGCCGATTTTTTCATCAACAGCAAACACACCGTCGGCGTACTGGTCAATTCCAATTACGACCCGGGTAACTGGCACTCTCAGGGTGATACTAAAATTGGCCGCATCGAAGCGCCCGGTAGCGTCGACTCGCTGCTACAAGCCACCAATGATATCCAAAACAACCGTTTCGATTACAATGGCAACCTGAATTACCGATTTTCGGATACCAGCGGCCATAGCCTGAACATCGACTTTGACCGCGGCTCCTACCGCATTCGGGGCGAAAGTTTCCAGCCCAATTATTACCGCACGGCCAACGGTACCGAACTGATCAATCAGCGTATTTACAGCAACAATACGCCTTCCAATATTGACTTAACCACTGTTAAAGCCGATTACGAGCAAAATTTGTGGAAAGGTAAATTCGGCATCGGGTTCAAGTTTTCTGCGGTAAACACGGATAATACCTTCGATTTTTTCAATGAAATCAACGGCGAATCCATCAAAGATGTAAAAGTGAGCAACCGCTTTGTGTACAAGGAGCGTACTACTGCCGGATATATCAATTATAACCGCATGTTTGCCAAAAAACTGAATGTACAAGCGGGTTTGCGTTTGGAAAATACCGATTTTATGGGCGATTTAATTTCCCAAAACGACCAGAATGGACAACGCGTGGGCAGCAATTACACCAAATTGTTCCCAAGCGCCGCAATTACCTACACCTTCAACCCGACCCTCGGCCTTAACCTTACCTACAGCCGCCGTATCGACCGACCTAGTTACCAGGATTTGAACCCGTTCGAAAACAAATTGGATGAATTGACCTACCAAAAGGGCAATCCGCGCCTGCGGCCTCAATTTACCAATAGCATCGAACTGAGTCCGACCTACAAAGGTTACCCGGTCGTTTCGCTTGGCTACAGCCACACCAAAGACGTGTTTACGCAGGTACTTGACACCACCAACACCCGCGCCACCTTTATTACCCAGGAAAACATAGCAGACCAGAAGAACTTCACCATGAGTTTGAATTTCCCGACACCAATTGCCAAGTGGTGGGATGGTTTTGTGAGTTTTACCGGTTACCGAAGTGCCTTTAAGGCCAAATTCCGCGAGGATTTTGAATTTGAACAGGCTTTTTACGCTTGCAATGTGTACAGCGAACAAACCTTCAAATTGCCCAAAGGCTTCAGTGTTCAATTGTCGGGCTGGTTCAACAGTCCTGGCTACTGGGGCACCATGCGCAGTATTTCCCAAGGCGCGATGGATTTTGGTGTACAAAAGAAAATCCTCGACGGCAAAGGCGAATTGCGCCTGCGGGTAGGTGACATCTTACGCACCGCTGGCTGGGGTGGCACGACCGTGTTTTCACCAGGCCTGGTCATGAACGCACGCGGAAACTGGGAAAGCAAAACAGTCACCCTCAATTTCTCTTACCGATTTGGCAGTGCAGAAGTGAAAGGCGCCCGCGAGCGCAAAACCGGCCTCGAAGATGAAAGCAAACGGGTAAAAGGTAAGGGATAAACGCCCCACGCATCCGGCACAAAAGATCGGATGCCTCAAAATTAGGAAAGTTTGATTTGGTTATATTCGGAGAAATCCCCCGCTGATGCAAATTGGCGGGTTTTCCCATTTTAAATCTTCCCCAAAGCCTGCTCCACATCCCAAATAATATCTTCCACGTTTTCCAGGCCTACCGAAACTCGCACCAAACCCGGCGTGATGCCTACCGCCTGCCGTTCCTTTTCGCTCAGTTTGGAATGGGTCGTAGAGGCAGGATGCGAGGCAATGCTGCGGCTATCGCCTAAATTATTGGTCATGGAAATCATTTGCAAGGCATTCAAAAAACGCCGACCGCTTTCCAAACCGCCTTTTACCTCAAAAACCACGATGGCGCCGCCATTTTTCATTTGTTTTTGCGCAATCGAATATTGCGGATGGTTGGGTAAAAACGGGTATTTTACAAACGATACCTGCGGGTGTTGCGTGAGCGCCTGTGCGAGTTGCAAAGCATTTTGGGCATGCTTTTCCATGCGTAAGTGCAAGGTTTCCAGACTTTTACTCAACACCCAGGCATTAAACGGACTGAGCGACGGACCCGTATTGCGCACCATGAGGTACAACATATAAATCAGTTCTGATTTTCCGACCACGACGCCACCCAGCACGCGGCCTTGTCCGTCCATGAATTTGGTCGCAGAATGAATCACTAAATCGGCGCCAAATAAAATGGGCTGCTGCACCACCGGCGTGGCAAAACAGTTGTCTACCACATACAAAATATCGTGTTTTTTGCATATTTCACCCAATAATGCAAGGTCTATAATGTCCAACCCGGGATTGCTGGGCGTTTCAACATACAGCATTTTGGTATTCGGCCGTATCAACGCTTCGATGGTTTCGGGTTGGGTCATATCGAAATAGGTCGATTCAATGCCCCATTTGGGTAAATATTTAGTCAGCAAAGTATGGGTAGACCCAAATACCGCCGAAGCCGACAAAATATGGTCGTCTTTGCTCAAAAACGTCATAAACGTGGCAAATACCGCCGCCATGCCTGTTCCGGTCGCCACGCCTGCCTCCGCGCCTTCCAGCAACACCACTTTATCCACAAATTCATCTACCGATGGATTGGAAAAACGGCTGTAAATATTCACGTCCAAATCGTCGTCCTGAAATGCCGCGGCCATATCCTCCGCCGAATCATACACAAAACTGGAGGTTAAAAATAGCGGAGTTGCGTGTTCTTTTTGAGCGCTGCGGGGCGTTTGCGTGCGAATGGCTAAGGTTTCCGGGCCAAATTGTCTGGGTGTATCTTCCATATTTTTAGTTTTAATCAATCTCCAATCGTTTGTTGTAAATTTCGGGGTAAGTTTATCCTGCCGGTTGCGTTAAAACCTCCCAGGTCACCTCCGCGCCCGCTTTCCGCAAAGTTTCTGTTACGCTACAGTATTTGAGCATGGATAATTCTACGGCTTTTTCGGCTTTTGCCTGTTCTACTTGCCCGATAACTGTAAAAACAACGTGTACCGTTTGCCATAAAGAAGGTTCTTTATCGGGTTCACGTTCAGCCTGAATATCCATCAACAGGTCTTCTACCTGCTGCCGTTGTTTTTTCAAAATCACCAGAATATCTACGGCCGCACAGCCTGCCATGCCCATGATGAGGACCTGCATCGGCCGGATCCCAGTGGCGGCCCCGCCCGCATTTTCGGGCAAATACATTTCAAGTTGGTTGCCCGCTGCATCGGTGGCAATGGTGTGCCCGCCGTCGGGACTGCGTTGTAATCGAAATTGCATCGTTGCTTAAAATTTGCGCAAAGGTAGCGTTTTGGTGGATATACAAAACGTCGCCTGAAAGGCAGCAATAATTGTCATACTGAGCGCTGATTGTCAATATTTTAAGATGAAGGCTACGCACAAAACGATACAGCGCGCAGTAATCACTTGTTTTGTTAAGAAACATTTTGTTTATTTGCAGGGAAAATATAAAACACATTCGCCCATGTCTGCTCCATTCCTAGGTCTGCGCACCGTTATTTACAGGGTATCCGATTTAACGGCTGCCGTAAGCTGGTACACAAATGTAATTGGCCACCCGCCTTATTTTAACGAACCCTATTACGTAGGTTTTAACGTAGGCGGTTTTGAACTGGGCCTGCAATCGGAAGAAAATGCCGGATCGAATAAAGCCGAAAACATAGAAGTGTATTGGGGCGTTGAAAACATTGAAGTAGAATATGCCCGCATGTTGTCCTTGGGCGCATCCGAACACAGCGCGCCCGCGCAGGTGGGTGAAGATTTGTGGGTAGCAACCCTCAAAGATCCCTGGGGCAATTTGATCGGACTGATCCGTAATCCATATTTTAAAATTTAGAACATGGAAACACCGGAAAATATCCTGGATTTTGATACCATCATCGAACTATCTGACAATCGGATCTGGGGCGCGCATTTTCATGTGCCGGATTTAATATCTAAAGTTTTTCTCGACACTGGCTCCAAAAGGGTCGTGGTACGCATCAATGATGCCCTCGAATACCAGTGCGCCCTGCAATCCAAAGGCGAGGGCTATTACGTCATCACGGTCAACAAAAAGAACCGCGACAAATTTGGATTCAAACAAGGTACGCCCCTGAAAGTGAAAATCTGGAAAGATGAAAGCACCTATGGTCTGCCTATGCCGGAAGGATTTGCCGAACTCCTAGCCCAGGACGAAGAAGGAAACCGGTTATTTCATGGTTTAACCGCCGGAAAGCAACGCAACCTGCTCTATTATGTCGGCCAGGCCAAAAACCTCGATAAACAATTAGAAAGAGGCCTCGTTATGTTGGAACATTTGCGCAAAATGAACGGCAAAATTGATTTTAAAATCCTCAACCAGGATCTGAAGGATATGAACCGGATGGTATAAAAAAAGAGGGCCGACCATCTGAAACAGATCGTCGGCCCTTATATATTAGTTCATCAAAGAATTAAGCCCGTGGTGAAACCGTAGCCTTGTCTTTTTTGATCACTTTACCCATACCGGCTTCCTGCCAGATGGCTTTTTTAACTTTTTTACCTTTGGTTTTTTCAGCCGCCGCTGCTGCATTGCTTGCGCTGATAATACCACCGCTTACACACAGATCAGAGAATTTAACTTTCTCTGTAGAACCTGGCTTGTTTACATCGCCTTCCTGTTTTACTACAGAAGTTTCCAGGATGTTTTTGACCTGTTTCGCCGAAAGTTCAGGGTAGTAAGAGCGGATAATTGCTGCAACACCCGCTGCTGCAGGAGAAGCCATAGAAGTGCCTTGGAAAGATGCGTATTTGTTGTCTGGCACCGTAGAGTAAATGGCTACGCCCGGAGAAAACAAATCGACATTTTTCTTGCCGTAATTTGAGAAACCTGCCGCGCGTTTTTCACCGCCTTTCCACGAAAGTGCACCAATTTCCATCCAGGTAGCAACATTTTTCTCTTTTTTCAAGAAACCTGCTTTTACCGGCTTTTTGTAAGCATCATTCGGGAAGTTCGGGTCGGTATCGTTGTTTTCTGAGTCGTTACCGGCTGCATGTACCAACAATACATCGTGGTCGGCTGCATATTTCATCGCAGCATCTACATACGCTTTGTTCGGGCTGTAGCCTTTACCAAACGACATGTTGATGATGCTCGCGCCATTGTCAACCGCGTAATAAATCGCATTGGCAACGTCTTTGTCGCGTTCGTCGCCGTCTGGCACACAACGCACGCTCATGATGCGCACATTGTCGGCAACACCGTTGATGCCGATACCATTATCGCGTTTTGCAGCAATGATACCTGCTACGTGTGTGCCGTGGCTTGCATCGGGTCCGCGGTAGTCATTGTTACCATAAAAACGATTGGTCAGGTCTTCGTAGTTATCGCCAACGATCGTACGTGGATTGAACTCCGTGTTATAGCCATATTCAAGGCCACCAGAGAAATATTCACTGGCTTCTGCTTTTTGCTCCGCCAATGATTCGGGGGTAAGGCCTTGTGCCATCACTGCTTTGCACATACCAACAGCATCTTTCAATTCGGTATTGGTACCAGGCTCAATTTTACCAAGGTCCTCTGCGGTAAAGTTTTTCTTGCCGGTTGCTTTTTCTACGGTTGCAAAAGCTGCTTCAATTTTGCTGAATTGAGCATCCATTTGCGCTTTTTGACCTTCTAATTCGCCGCGTTTTTCCTCATACGCTGCTTTGATTTCCACAAAGGCATCATATTCTTTTTTATCAGCAGCATTCAGTTTTTTCGGGTCGGTGCCAGCAAAACGCTTAGACAAACGTGCATACTCGCGGGTAAGCTCATAAGAATCGTGCGAAACGTTTTTGCCATCTTTACCACCGATGAAGTTCCAACCGTGGATATCGTCGATGTAACCATTGTTATCATCGTCTTTTCCGTTATCTGGAATTTCGCCTGGATTGGTCCACATCACGTCTTTCAGGTCTTCGTGTTTATAATCAACACCAGAATCCAACACAGCGACGATGACCGTTTGGCTTTTTTTGCCTTTGGCTTTCAACTGCTTCAGGGTTTCATCGCCACCGGTACCATTTACCTTGTCTTTCACAGGATCGAGGGTAAACCAGCTATCTGGCGCTTTAGATTGTGCGCTTGCAAAAATGACAGGCATGCACAATGCAAGCACCATCAAACATTTTTTAAAATTCATGTTCAAATTTTTTTATTGAAAATAGGTACAAACAAACGGCCTTACTCCAAATAAATTGGAAGGACCTGGTTGGATTGGCAAAATTAATGGTTTCTGATACGAGCATGCACCGTTTAGACAAACAATCGCTCTAAACCGCTCAATGATCACATCAAATGTGTTTTACAGGTTGCCCCGCAGTTCCTGTTCGCGTTCAATCGCTTCAAAAAGTGCTTTGAAATTACCTTTCCCAAATGATTTGGCGCCGCGACGTTGGATAATTTCAAAAAATACCGTCGGACGATCCTGGATTGGTTTGGTGAAAATTTGCAACAAATAACCGTCTTCATCGCGGTCGATCAGGATGTTCATGGCTTTGAGCGCCTCCATATCTTCAATAATATGGCCCACCCGTTGCGGCACATCTTCATAGTAAGTATCCGGTACCCGCAAAAATTCTACACCATTGTTGCGCATGGCGGATACGGTTGCCAGAATATCGTCGGTGGCTACGGCAATATGCTGCACACCGGCCCCTTTATAAAACTCGATATATTCTTCAATCTGGCTTTTCTTTTTGCCCTTGGCAGGCTCATTGATCGGGAATTTGATGTACCCGTTGCCATTGCTTACTACTTTCGACATTAAAGCGGTGTATTCGGTGCTGATGTCTTTATCATCGAAGGTAATCAGCAATTTAAAGCCCATTACATCTTCATAAAATTTCACCCACTTGTTCATGTCGCCCAACTCTACGTTGCCAACACAGTGGTCTACATAGTTCAGGCCGACTGGTTTTACCGGAAAAACGCTTTTGCGCGCTTCATAGCCGGGTAAAAACGAGCCGGTGTAGCTGCGGCGTTCTACGAGGGTATGGATGGTATCGCCGTACGTTTTAATGGCTGCAAGCACCACCGAACCGTGTTCGTCTTCCTGGTGTATAGGTGCAAAAGCGCTTTCGGCACCGCGTTCCATTGCTGTTTTGTAAGCGTGTTCAGCGTCGTCTACCCAAAGGGCCAAAACTTTTACTCCATCGCCGTGCAGGGCAACATGCCGGGCAATTTCGTGGTCGGTCGTAAGGGCCGAACTGAGCACAATACGAATCTTATTTTGTTGTAAAACATAACTCACGCGGTCGCGTACGCCCGTTTCGGGGCCGCTATAGGCTACCCATTCAAAACCAAGGGCTGCCTGATAAAACATGGCGCTTTGTTTGGCATTGCCCACATAAAACTCCAAATGGTCGGTGCCATTGATTGGAAAAGTATCGGTGGTGGCGGGGGCGGTTGCGAGTTTGGATTCGGTTAGGACTTCCATAGAATTTACGTTAGGATAGATAGAACATTTGAGAACAAACGCCGCAAAGGTATGGATAAGTTGAAGATTGTATGCAGTCTTCTTAATAGTATGCCCGGAATTGCAAATCCAGTCGCGTTGTGGTTTCTTCCTGGGTAATATTGCGCAAGCGCAGCCCTAAATCTATGCTGAACCGCGAACCCTTCAAGTATTTCTTAATGTCGGGCTGATTGGGAATAAGTGGCAAACTATTACCTGGATCGAGGGGTACCGGCGACCGATACGCAACCTCTACAAAATCATTGGGGGCCGATTCATTATAAATCCGCAACACAGCCTGGTCGATAAAACTATAATTTGCATCGCCAAAGGTGCCATTTAGCGCAAACTGTGACGGTAAAATTTTAGTAACATCCACATCCTGTTTGTCATACTGCGATAAATAGGTCAAATACCGCGTGCTGAGGTCTTTGATATAATAATGGTGCACCACATCGGTACTCAACCCCGGTTGAATAACAATTTCTGCCTGGTAAATCATGTCGAAACCAGGGGCTAATTCGTTGTCTTTCTTGCAGTTACCCAAGATAAATAGCAGGAAACACGCAATGCCATAAATGCAAAGTCTTTTCATAATCTATATTTTTAGTGCTATGACGCTAAAAAGGGTAAATGGGTTGGATACACGGCCATTTTATAAGCTTTATCCTAAAAATGGGCAAGACGGTCTGCCCCACGCGACCGCCTGCCCGGATTGGGAAAACGCTGTTTATTGTCTGGTTTCCCCGGTTCATACGCCAAAGCAATCGGTCCTTCCCGATTGCGACGGCGTATCGTTATTTGCCAGTTGCTTTGGCCAATCGGTCCTTCCCGGTTCATACGCCAAAGCAATCGGTCCTTCCCGATTGCGACGGCGTATCGTTCTCTACCCATTGCTTTGGCCAATCGGTCCTTCCCGATTGCGACGGCGTATCGTTCTCTACCCATTGCTTTGGCCAATCGGTCCTTCCCGATTGCGACGGCGTATCGGTCCTTACCAATTGCTTTGGCCTATCAGTCCTTCCCAATTGCAACGGCGTATAAACCACCCAAATCAAAGCAACGGCAATTGATAACAATAGGCTGCCAAAAAAGACCCCACATACAAGCGTCTGCGCACTTTATCCAGTCCAAGACCAAAACTAAATCCGGCAGCGGGATCATTGGTTAAATCCGGCGATGCCAAGTGCCAAAGCAGGGTGCCGCGCTGCAAGTCTACAGCATATAAAAAACCGTTATCCTGGTTAACCGTGTATATAACGCCATCTAGTTCCTGTGGGCGTGCGCAGGTGCCATGTACAGATGTTTCCCAACGGAGCATACCGTTTTCGGGGTTCAACGCTGTTAAGGTGCCTTTTATGGGGTCGGTAAACACCAGGGCATTGCCTAAAATTTGTAAAGCCTGCCCACTATTGCCGCCATTGGGATAAGTCCACCGCAACCTGCCGGTCTGCCGATTCACCGCAATAACCGAAGTCGAACTGGCTACAATAACCAAATCCTGATAAACCAGCGTGTAATTGGCCGTTGCCACCAGGCTGTGGATAAAAATCATGCGTTTTCGCGTCAAATTGTAGCCATACAGGGCATTTTGTTCCTGGTTTTCAGGAATTTGATGCCGTTTTAGCATCCAGTACACCAAAGTGTCGCCATTGTCCGCAAATGAACAATTAGGAGCGGTACATTCAAGGACTTCCTGTTCAGCGGCCTGCATTTTGTACACCGGGGTTTGTGTACCGCTTAGCAGGTCGACCAGGGTAACTTGCGCGATGCCGTCTGCCGCGCAGTTTTGAATGCATAAAACCTGATTGCCCAATTGGGTGTAAGCCTTGGAGAAGGAATGCGGGTTGCGCATGATCGTTTCCCCCGATTGTACATGCAGGGTGTAGGCGCCTATTCCGCTGGTAAAAAACAAATAAGGGTATGAAATGACCTGCTTTTGTTGTCCGCAATGCAAAATCGTGCTCGGATGTGCGTCGTAGTCGTTCCAGGTCCAGGATAGTTTGCCCGTCTCAGCATCTAGCATACACATACTTTCCGATTCATCAACGTCAGTATATTGGGTAAAAAGTACGCCCGTTTCACCCGCATAAAGCAAACTTGTGCCTGTAAAACGATTATGGTTAAAAGGCTGCCGCCAAAGCAGGGTTAATTCCTTTTGAAGGCCCTTCTTTTGGGGCGATGCATTGGCAAGCAGCCCACACAACAGGATTAAATAAATATGCAACATAGGTACGGTTTGAAGGATTGGATTAAATGAACGTTTTTATTCTTGAGCGACGGGTATTTTGGCCAAAGCGACCTTCGAACTCACCGTATGGTTACAGCGCCCGATTTGTGTTGGGTTGTCGGCAGGTGCCTGTTCCTCACAGATACAGCCATTTGCCGAAAATTTGCAATTGCTACAGGGCGAGCCCGAGCAGGTATTATAGCCTTTTTCGATAAAAATTTGGCCGTTTTCGGCTTTTTTTAACGGGATGGCGATGTATAGCGAGCGTTCCAGCGTATCCAGCCTCCGACATTCGAAAACGATATAATCACCCTGATTGATTTTTTGTTTGATCACCTTTTGAATCAGCCCGATATCAGGAATCACCTTTTTCAGCGCTTTGCTAAGCAGCGCTTCACTGATGGTTAGCAGAAAGCTACCATCCGATTGCATCATCCCGATAGGGTCTATTTCAGGGTCAAAAAAATCATTTCTGAGTGCTTTTTTGGGTGTTTTTGGGGCGGTTTCCTGGATTTGAGCCGCTAAGTGTTGGTGCAAAAGCGAACAAAGCAGAAGGATTAAAAATGCTTTCCAGTGCATGATTTGAAAAAGATTAAAATGAAGCGATTGGTTAGTTTTCAACACCACCGTACAGCATATCTTTCAACTTGGATCCTTGCACTTCCGGCATGCGGTAAGCGCTGTTGAATTTATCCAGGGTTTGGTCGATATCGGTTTTGAGTTGTTTGAATTGGTCCGGCAGAATTTCAGAGCAAGCCTTCTCGTTTTCGTAGTTTGTGGTGATTTTATTGAATTTTTTGTAATATTCATTACCTTGGTTGACAAAATCCGTGTAGCGGTTAATGAATTGCAAGGTTCGGTCAATGGCAAATTGCAGGTTTGTTTCGGTACGCGATTGGAATTTTGGGTCGGGTTGTGTTTGCATGCCGGTTGCATTGTTCAATTCACCGAGCGATTTGGCCACCATTTGGTCCAGTAGGGCGTACAGGCGTTCCCAATCGTCGCTGTTTCGGCAGTTTTCGAGCGGAATGGTGTACCCAACTTGGCGGGCGCATTCGGTAAACAATGCCTCGCAATCGCGTTTAAGGGTCATGTTGGCTTCCCGCAAGTAACCTGTTTCGTAAAAAATCACATTCATATCGGCGTGAATGCGCACGGTAAAGTCCATAATGCAGGCAATTTTTTCCACGTCGGCTTTTTTGTCCTTGTCTTCTCCGCCGCCGATCACCAGTCCTACTATGGAAAATGCGGCCGATAAGTACGGATTTGCCTGAAAAATTGCGGGTGGTGTAAACCCGAATTTCTTCTTCATTTTGTCTTCAATAATGGTGCGCGCTTCCTTGAATTCGGGGTAATTGTGCGGATTGGAAATCTTTTGCATTTCCTGTTGTGCCTTGAGGCTGCTGAAATGATGGTCCATGCTCAGAATCTTTTCATAGAGCATTTTAATGATTTCCACCCCTTTTCGGTACCGTAATTTAATTTTTCGCAGGTCGTGTTCTTCCTCAAACTGCGCCAGTGCATCATCGAGTTGCATACGTTCCCACAGCAAATGGAAGCCCTCTTCAGCGCTGCGGGTACACGGATTGGCCAGTTCGGCTTTAATGTCCTGCAACCGATTTTGGAGTGGCCGGGTTAAGTCAGCGTATTCATTTTCAAGCGATTGGAAGTCTGTTTCCATGTGCCGAATCCAGGGTTGCATCCAATGCGCGGTTGAGTCTTCGGGATTGCTGTTGGTTGCAAACCCGCTTTTGGGCAGCAGGATACAAAAGGCCAAAGCAATGCCCGTACTCCAGGGGAGTAGTAATGTTTTCATAGCTTAAGATTGAGTGGTTGATTAAAAAAAATGCCGTGTTACAATTGGAAACACATGGCGTAATATTTGTCGGCCACGTACAGTTTTCCAGTGGTTTGATCGATGGATACACTGAGCATGAGTACATTCGATCGTTTCGTTGGAGATTCCATTTTCCAAAGGACTTTTCCATCACTTACTCGAACGCAGTACAAATACTTGGATCCGTAGTAGATATTTCCTTTGTAATACGCGATTTCGGCGTCGCCTGTTTCGGTATCCGGTCTTCTGTAAATTTCATTGCCCGTTTCGGGGTCTACTGCGTATAGATAACCATCGTTGTGCGGCTTGTATAATAGTTTCCCTTCCGCAAGGATTAAATTCGTAGTGAGCAAATGATCCCACTTTTCACAAGGTTTCTGCCATTTAATGGTACCTGTTTGTATATCAACACAATGCAACTCGCGGGCACCAAAGAAATATACCTTTCCGTTGTAAACAAGCGGTGTTTTAACACTGGAATTACCGTCGGAGGTTAAGGAATCTAATTCCCATTCAATTTTTCTGGTGCGCAAGTTAAACGCATACAAATCGCACTTGTAACGCAGCGTTTTGAAACTGATTTGCCTGTTTTGAAAAACCAATATGGAATCGCCACTTGGATTTACCCAAAGTGCGGGCGGGTAGGGGCTCGGGGAATAGGTATTTTCTTTAATTAGGGTAAATACCGTATCACAGGCACCCGTTTTATAATGTAAACGGGTGAGGAAAGAAGAATCTAAATCAATCTGATTCTTAGATTGCTCATGGTACACAAAATCACCCATAATATTAATGTTAGGTCCGCCAGTGCATGTCTGGTAAGGAGCAATATAGGACCAGGCCAGTTGATCCGTGTTCATATCAAAAGCATACATTCTTTTAAAATTGCTGTTGATAATGAACATATTGTCTTTTTGCGCCCAACCTTCTGTCCTGGCTGCGGTTCCAGGCAATGGTGTGGCTTCCCATTGCCACAAAAATTTACCGGTTTGTTTGTTGTAAACCTTGTAATACTCCTGGCCTTCGGTGTAAAATAGAAGGCTGAACACCACTTTATCTTGAAAAATGGCAGGTTTCATGGACCAGTTTTCGGAAGAATCAGGTGCAAGGGGTTGTTTCCAGAGCAATTTAATCGGAGTTGCAAGGGTATCGCAACATCCGCCGCAATCGCAGGGGTCTGTGCCTTGCATTTGTTTATTGCAGGCAATGAGACCAATGAAAAGGATCGAAAAAAGTAAAAAAAATGGGGACTTCATGATGTGGTTGGTTTAAAACCCTGCGCCGATTTTTGTTCGGCGCAGGGGGGAAACATGAAAGCAAAAGTTAAAAAACGGCTTTTTCACTCTTTAAAAAAGCAGTTATTCTGATTTAATGATTTTCCGTGTTAATTGTGTGCCATCCCGACTGGTAACTTTTAAAAAATAGACACCAGTAGATAAGTTGTTCAAATTCAACGAATTATTGGTTGTTTTTCCATGTAATAATGGATGCCCTGCCAAATCATACACCTGTATATCCAATTCATCTTGGTCTTGGTTGGAATGGATGCGAATACTGTGAAGGAAAGGATTGGGGCTAATCTCAACATCCAGGGCATTGGCTTCAATTTCATGGCTTGCAACTGTGGTAGGCGTAAATCGGTACACGATTCCTGATGGCGGCGGACCATTCAAAGAATACACCGTGGAATCCTCAGGCAAATAAAACTTCCCTTCAGGCATTGCCGGGTTTCCACCAGCGAGGTAGTAATATTCTGTAAGCAAGTCAAAAGCACCAATGATGGGCCCCGACCAGTCTTCTTGCCACACATTGGAAATTATGTTTCGAGGCCCAAAATGTACTTCTATAATATTACTTCCTTCATAAATCCAGGTCTGGAAATTTACGGAATCCTGGGCGCCACCTTCAAAAAAACCGGCATTTTTAACCTGGATTTTCAGAATTCGATTCCCCGGTGTTCCATCCCGTAAAATGGATATAGGTGATAAAATATCCGGTCCAGGAGTAACCCAACCTTTATCGTTTAAATCTGCCGTGTAAGGAGAAAAAAACAAGTTTTCCTGTTCAAAATCAAAATATAAAGCCTCATTCCAAAGTACAAAGCTGTCATAGGGTTGTCCTAAAAATTTGAAATTGAACCCGATTTGAATATCCCAGGTCTCATTAAACCATGGAATTCCTTCACTTATACTGGAATCACCTTGCAGGGAAGTATAGGGTTGCTGGTAGTAATCCAGGGTATAACCTTGCGCAAATAAGCGACTGCCTGAAAAGACGAAAAGGAAGCACAAATAGTAAAGTTTTTGCATGATGTTGTGTTGTAAAGTGAACAGGAGTTATGAAAATAGCATTGGCATCTCCTGGAATAATGAATTTGAAACCGAACAAATGCACGCCTTCCATTCAATGCCAATGCGTCATGATGCCATCGAATACTTAATTACAGGAAACCGGCGCAACGATTGTTTTTCGTAAAATGCCGCCTTCATAAAAATTTGCGATCCAGGGTTTATCTCGCCAGGTTCTGAACTTACCGCCTACGCGTTTTTTGCACTTAACCTTATGGGAATATCCACTGTCTTCACAATCAACATTCATTGGATTTTTGCATATGCAATCTAACTCATCTTTCTTGTAAATATCGCCCCGGATCTCCACGCGCATGTCAGATTTTGAAAGAACCCAAGGACCTAATTTTGACTTTCTGTAATGTCGTAATTCTGCATTTACATTGGACCAAATATTCAAAAAATAGAAATCCTCACAATTGCCTTTTATTTTTCGTTTTCCTGGTTCCACTTCTTCTACAAAGCGCGTATCGCGTTCATCAATGTCTCTATCACAGCAGGCGTAAGAAGTTACGGTTACCTCCCTGGTAATACTTCGAATACAACCAGTGCTTGTTTTGATCGTTAAAGAAACTTTATAATCACTATCACAGGGGAAAATATGGCAAGGGTTCTTTTCTGTACTGGTTGTTCCATCACCAAAGGTCCATTCATAAGAAATGATGCTGCCATTCACCGTGGTACTTATATTATTGAAGCAAACCATGCCTGGAGTACCTGCTTTATCATAAGTGAAGAATGGCACACATGCTTGGTTCACTATGATGGTTTGACACTTGAAGTCATAACAAAAGCCATCTTTATCTTCAATAGTTAAGCAAACTGTATAAATCCCTTGCGCACTGTACGTTTTAACTGGTGATTTCTTATTGGAAAAAGTACCATCCCCAAAATCCCAGTAATAAGTGGTAGTGGTGTTCGATGCAGTGTTGCCTGTAAAAGTGAATGATCCTGTATTGGATGTCAGAAAGCCTGTACTCGCCTCAAATTCTGCGGAACATTCACTTGATGCCTCATTTTCGCGCTGATCTACGATTACTCCATCGCCATATTTGGAAAAAACGTCGCCTTTCAAAATACCAGCAAGTGTGGCTTCGTTGGCATTCAGAATTTTTACGGTAGTGTTTTTACTGAAGAGGTAAAAAATGGTGTCTTTGATCTGAAGTACATAATCTCCATTTACAAGGGAAGATGCTACAGGATCATGCAACCACGAACGTTCTACGAGGTCAGAAGGATCTTTGCCGGCTTGCAATTGATTGTATTCATCCAAAAGAGCAATTTTTCGCAATGAATTGAAGCCTCGGATGGAATTTTCAAATTGTGCAATGGCTGGATTAGGATCATAGAATTCGCCCTCCTTAATTTCGGTAGAAGGCTCGACATAGGCTGCATCCGCTGCCTCCAATTGATTGTATTTGTTTTGAAATTCCGTCCAGGTACTAAAAACCAATCGGCCATTGCGCAAGGTTTGTCCCCAGCTGTTCGTTTGAGTGAAAAGGAAGAAAAGGATTAAAATGCTTCCAAATCGAATGTGGAAATTGTTTCGCATAGGATTAATATTGATTACTGATTTTTTACTTCGCCTACTCTTTCCGCTTTTCGGCTTCCGCGCCCGTACTCTTCAAGGATTTTCCGGAAAACTCCTGTTTGGTTTTGAATTAATTGCGTTTTGCAATGCGATAGGCTGCTGAAGGCGTTCCGCACTTCAAAATACCGCCCGCCAGCGGTGCGTTTACCCGCGCATGGATGATGCCTGCAACCACGGGTGTGGCTTGGGAAGTACCCGACATCGTGGTATAACCGCCGTTTTTATGGGTCGAATACACACTGGAACCCGTTGCAACCCAATCCACCACGGTCGAGGACCAGTTGGAGTAACTCGCACAACTTTTGTTGCAGTTCATCGCGCCAATGGTGAATACTTTGGTGCCGTTGATACAGCCTGGCTTGCTCAACCCTGCATTCCCACTGTTGTTACCCGCTGCAATACATACCCAAGTGCCAGAAAGGCCCAGGTTGCGCACCGCATTGGTGATGGCCATGTCCGAATTTTCGCAGTTAGTAACCGGATAACCACCCATACTCATATTGACAACATCATTGTTTTTGTCGAATTGCGCCACATGATTCAAGCCTTGCAGCAATTGGCTCCAGGTACCGCCGCCTTGATTGCTCAATACTTTTACGGGTACTACTTTGGCACCTGCCGATACGCCTACTACGCCAAACGCATTGTTTTTAGCCGCCGCGATTCCCGCAACATGGGTGCCATGCCCGTGGCCATCCTCGACACTTTGACCTGGAATAAAGGACCGTGCAAGCAAAGGATTGGTGATCACGTTCAAATCTGGATGATCCATGTCAAGCCCTGTATCCAAAATCCAGATATACGTTGCTTTTGTACTTCCATCCACCGACCCACCAGCATTGTTAATGGCGCAAGTGGTAACCTGACCTGCCGATTCAGCCTCTTTTGGCCGCTCCTCCAGGTCTGGAGTAGTAAATGCAACATAGTAATCCTGAAAAACACCCGCGACGTCGGCATCCTGCTGGAGTTGCAACACCGCTTCATCGGTGAGTTGGGCGGTAAAACCTACCACAGCATCGGCGTATTCATGTACAACAGCCGTTTCAGAAATGCCCAGTTTGCTGCGTAACGCTTTGAGTTTCGTCAGGTTATTATTACGCAAAGGCGTATTGATTTCTGCGGTTTGTTCACGGTCTGTGGATTCGGTTTCCAACAGGCATACGGGGGTAATGGCGGTTTCCTTGATGAGGACAATGTACTGTCCGGGGACAGGTTCCTGGCTGCGCTCTTGGGCAGTTGCTGAATAGCCATAAAAGGTAAAAAACAGCAACAACATGCGTAAGTAATTCATAATGCATTAAAAAAATTGGGTAATTTTCGCCTACTCTTTCCGCTTTTCGGCTTGCGCGCCCGTACTCTTTGGTCGGATTTTCCGGGAATCTCCGTGAAGACAAACAAGGAGCAATGCATGGTCAAAATTTTAATGTTTGCATTTCTGGTTCAAGGTTCTCCAAGCCTTGAGGCTCCAACTTTTTCCATTCCCCCAGCATCACTCCTGTTTGTCGTTCGGTTTTGGGACCATTTTGGGTCGGTTGTTTAACCGGGCGATTGGTCGTGGGCGCCCAGCCATTTGGGATTGTTCATTGGGGTAATGGGATTAAAAGAAATTGTTTTCATCGTGTTTGTTTTGAAGTTCTGAAGCGTGCTGTGGATTAAAACGTGTTTTGTTGACAGGACAAATGTACGGGTGCTCCAAGGGCTGGTTTGTCGACAATTGGGCTTCGATTGAAGGGGTGATTTTGTGAAAATAATTAGTATAAATAGTTGATTGTAAATTTTTTATGTTGTAAATTAATAGGCGCGTAGCCTTAAAAAAACATAAAAAAAACCGCCCATACACGGGGTATGGGCGGCGAAAAAAATGCACGAAACCTACTTAAACTCCTACATCAATAATAATAATGGCTTTATCAGAACAAAATGCTTGCTTGTGATCAAAAGCAAAAGAAGGGGTGTGTGGGTAAAAATTTTGTAGCATGGGTGTGTGTATTAAAAGTGAAAAACATGCCGCAAAATTGGCGGGCTCCCGTACGGCGCTGTACCGACAAAAAAAATGCTTTTTTAAAGGTGATTTTACTTAATAGTTTAGTTTTTTATATTTATAAATATATTTATAGTCAAATAGTTGTATTGTTTTTTAAGACGTTTTAGCAGTTAAAAAACGCGTTTTGAGGCCTTTCTCAAGGCCAATTGTTGGTGGAAACGATGCTCAAATTTGTAACAAAAATTTTGACCCCTAAAACAGCCATTTTTGTGCAAAAAACGCATAAAAACCCGTTTTTTTACCCGTTTTCATATTTTTCTATTGCTGAAAAACATCCAAAAAAGGTCTGAAAACCCCAATCTGGCTGAATTCTCGTGGAAAACTTCCCGAAAAATGTAATATTTTTTTAGACTGCTAATAGGCCATTTTTGAGCATTCAATAATGACAATATTCATTCTGACTCATTCATGCCTATATTATGATCAAGGAACTTAACGAACTTGTTTGGTACGCTGAAAAATCACTTTGGCGCGACGAAGCCCTGCTTGGTTTTTTGTGTAAAAACAAACCAGAAGTGCTGCAACTGTACAACCTGATTCAAAAACACCATTTTAAATCAGATGAAGAGGCGGCTAAATCGATCGGACTCTGTCTTACCACTTACAAAAAATACGCAAAAGCCCTCAAAGTGCACCTGCAGGATATGGTGTTCTTCTATAATGAGGAGAAAGCACGCGCCGATTTGCGCCTCAAAAACCTTTTCGAAGGGATCAAGGATCTGGGGGCCATGCGGCTCCTGTACGCGCGCGGCTGTAAACTAGCCAGCAAAGAAGTAGCCGAAAGTTTGTTAAAGCGCGGACTCTTGTACGATTGGCCCGATTTTGTTCAATATGCCGCTTTGTACCTGAGAGATTGCGCTTTACGGGTGAGCGGCAATGAAAAAGAGTTTGAGTATTACGCCAATTTGTACCATCAATATAAAGGCTGGGCAGACTTGGAAAACCAGGCCTGGGAATATGTACAACGCACTCAATTACCTTACCGCCGTAAAACAGGTGCCCGACAAGTCAAACCCGAACAAACCCGTCGGTATATTCGAATCTTGCAGGAGCATGTAGATACAGCACCTTCTATTATGTTCCATATCTATTTTTATTTGCTGAATAATCAGTATTTTTTGGAAACATATGACCACACCGCACTTTTAAAAAACAGCAATAAGGCCTTGGCTTATTTGGAAAACAAGCCCTATCAAATTAACAACCTGCAAGCGGCTTTTCACTACATGAAGGTAATTGCCTATACTTATTTGGGTAATTATGAAGAGGGTGAGCAGGCTGCACAAACCGGGCTTAGCCTCGCAGCCGAGGGAACGGCCTCCTGGTTTAGCGCCCAGGAAGTGTACCTTTATTTATCTTTGCATACCTGTAATTATGAAAAGGCATTCAGTGTATATTTGCAAGTGTACACGCACCGCCGATTTGTTGCCTTGCATGCAGCCCAACAAGAACTCTGGCATATTTTGGGGGCATATTGCTATATTTTACACCATTTAACAGGTATTCCACTGCCTGCGGGATTTCCAACCTATAAAAGTGGCAAGTTTCTAAACGGGATTCAAAATTACCATAATGATAAAGATGGTATGAATATCGCGATTCTGATCGCGCATTTTATCTTGCAACTCCTTGAAGGAAAGGATATTGCGGTATGGGATCGCATTGCTGCCCTCGCCAAATACCGCGAACGTTACCTTATGGATGATCCTTTTGTAGCCCGCTCCGAAATTTTTATTAAAATGCTGATTTTATTGGTCAAAACGGGTTTTCAACGCGCAGTATTTCTTGAAAAACTATCTCCCCTTTTGGATGAATTGCGCAAACTACCGCTGCAATTAACGAACCAAGCGCATGAATTGGAAATTGTTCCATATGAAAACCTGATTCACTTGATAACCAACCAGCTGTCAAAACGAGGTGGCTTTATAACCCGCGCGCAACCAGGTGTACGGAGCGCTGAACAGCAGTGGATGCGCGTGTAAGTAAACCTTGTTTTATACCCATTTTACGTGTAAAAATTCGCGAACTGTTATTTCCTTACTAGAACCGTTCGCATTTTTTATACATTTGCCCAATAATTCATCCTTTTAGTCATGCTGCGAATCTTAATTGTTTCTTTCTTTATATGCCTGTTCCAAGGCACAGGCTTTACTCAAAATGGCCTTTTTGTGCATCGGAATATCCGCAATGCCTATGATAAAGGCACACGCAGTTTCGATGGGAAACCAGGCGCTAATTATTGGCAAAACAAGGCACAATACACCATTGAAGCCAGCCTGGATCCAAAAAAAAGGATGCTGAAAGGGCACGAAACGGTGGTTTATTTCAATAATAGTCCGGATACACTGAAAATTATTCGGCTGAAATTGACGCATGACCTGTACAAAAAAGGCGGTCAGCGCGATGCTGAAGTGGATCCCGAAGATGTAGACGATGGTACAAAAATTGAAAATCTTCGTATCAATGGACGTACGATTGGGGAGAAAGAGCAACGCCGTTTTGCTACTTTTTTGGATGTGCTTTTAAAAAACAATCCGTTGGCCCCCAAATCTTCCATTCAGTTAGAAGTGAACTGGTCCTATACAATACCAGCCGATCCCAACGCAACCCGGGAATGCCGATGCGATCCGAGCACTTATTTTGTGCCTTATTTTTACCCGCAAATAGCTGTTTATGATGACCTGCAAGGATGGGCCAATACCCCATACAACGGTTTGCAGGAGTTTTACAATGACTTTTCTGATTACGATTTGACCATCACGGTTCCGAAATCTTATATGGTATGGGCCACAGGAGAATGGCAAAATCCGTTAGAAATATTGGAGCCTGCCACTTTTGAAAAATGGAATAAGGCGCATTTGTCAGAATCAGTAATGTCTGTATTTACCGAAGCCGATCTCAAAAATGGGGGCGTTTTTAAAAAGTCTAAACAACACGTTTTTCGTTATAAGGCTTCTAATGTGCCCGATGTTACATTTGCTTGCAGCGACCATTATAATTGGGATGCACGCTCGGTCGTGGTGGATGATCTTACTGGTCGCCGGACATTTGTAAGCGCCGTTTATGCTACAGATGCAAAAGATTTTTACAAAGTGGCCGATATTGCGGCACGTGGCATTCGGCTGATGAGCACCTGGTTGCCTGGATACCCGTTCCCTTACCCTTGCGAAACGGTAGTGCATGGCAATGATGGCATGGAATACCCCATGATGGTCAATGACTACAGCCTGGGTGACCGCGACCCGACCGGTTTGACTGCCCATGAGGTGGCGCACACCTATTTCCCGTTTATGATGGGTGTTAATGAACAACGGTATGCCTGGATGGATGAAGGCTGGGCTTCTTTTTTTGATCATTTTTTGGAAGATTCACTCAATAATACCAGCAACAATGCGCTGCGCAATTATTCTGCAGTGGCTGGGCGCGACTATGACGTTCCACCCATGACCCAATCGCAGTTTTTGAATGGCCGCGCTTACGGAATTGCCTCTTACGACCGACCACAATCGGCTTATGTTGTGTTGCTGGATTTGCTGGGATACGAAAAGTTTCATGCCTGCATGCGGGTATATATGGACCGTTGGAAAGGCAAGCACCCGCAGCCGTATGATTTCTTTTATACCTGGAATGATGCATCCGGACAATCGCTGGATTGGTTTTGGAAACCCTGGTTTTTTGAATGGGGATATCCAGACTTGGGCATTCAAGGTGTTGTGAAAAATGAAGCAGCCAATTGTTTCGTTATTACCATCGAACGAAAAGGAACTTTGCCCATCCCTGTTTGGTTAACCATTGTTTACGCCGATGGTACCAAAGAAACCGTTCATAAAACGGCAGAAATTTGGAAAGATGGCAAAGCCAATATAAAAATAAACGCTGCTACGGGAAAAACTATCAGTGAAATAAAACTGGGAAATCGCAATGTTCCCGATTCTAATAGCAAGGACAACTCCTGGAAACCTTAATTTTAAGGGCCAATTGATCTTTTGTATTGAAAATTAAGTTTGTTCACGGCTTAAAATTGAAAATGATGAAATCAAATAACGTGCTTACCTACCTCTTGTACCTGTTGCTTGCAGGTTTGGTGGTTGCTGCCGCCTTCAAGGCATGCCAGATCAAAAAGGAAAAACAATTAGAAAAAGAAAAGCAAGAAGCCGAACTTCAACAGGCCTTGCGCGATATGGGGTACAACTCCAGCGACACGACTGCCAGTGTAGGCAGTTCCTATGCTGCTGAAAATTCGGGAGCAGTGGCAGGTAATTCCTCCACGCCGCCCAAAACAGGGCGTCAAGCCAACCCAAGTGGCATAGAAGACGAACCCGTTACAACGGCCAATACGACGGCTAAAACGACCACGCCATCTACCACAACGGCTAAATCTGGAGCGGCCTTGAGTGCCAAAGAAAAAACGGTGGTGGCGCTTCCCAAAGTGACACCCCAGGTACAAGCAACCGAACCTGCAGCAAAATCTGCCACGAAGCGGACCGTTGCTGCAGCGCCGAAAAAAGCAAAGTATCGGGTACAGGCTGGTTCTTTCTCTAAAATGGAAGGAGCCCGTCGTCGTTTAGAAGAAGTGATCAAGTTGGGCTATCCCAACGCTGAAATTGCTAAAATTAACAACGGAAAATTCGCTGTGGTGATCGTTTTTCGCACAAACAGCAAAGAAGAAGCCATTCGGGTTGCTGATAAACTGGAACAAAAAGGCGTAGACGCTGCGGTGATGGAGAATCGGTAATTTTATCTGCGGCTAGACTTTCCATGTCTTCAAGACCTGGAAAGTCTAGCCGCAGATAAAATTACCGATTAAACCTACACTAAAAAGAATCGTCCAACCACAATCAGGATTGTCTACATTTCTTAAATCGTAGACAACCTACTGCGAAAATTCTTTTTTAAACCTAAAATCGTTGTTACATACCATGAAAACGACCCTTTTCCTCACAGCCATGTTGGTTCTGGCTGTTTTCATTTCCCCCCTTTCCTTGCGCGCTCAGGATACAGCATCCGACAGCACGGGCTTAGATGGCGATCATTTCAGCCTCGAAGGAGCCTTGGCATTTTTCAAAAAAGCGGAATCGCTCGAAGATTTTGAGAAAATGCTCAACAAAGAAAACAATGAAGTCAACAACCTCGACTTAAATGAAGATGGCGACGTAGACTATATCCGGGTCGTAGACCACATGGAAGGTGATGTGCACGCAATCGTTTTGCAAGTACCGGTAAATGGCGCCGAATCGCAGGATGTAGCAGTAATTGAATTAGAAAAGGACGGTCCGGAAAGTGCCATCCTACAGATTATTGGCGACGAAGACCTGTATGGCGAACCCAAAATTGCAGAGCCATTTGAGGAAGAAACTACCAAAACCAATGGACGAAATGGCCCTGCGATGGGCAATATGCCTGTGCGCATTGTAGTAAATGTGTGGTTATGGCCTTCTGTACGTTTTGTATACCGCCCTGCATACCGAGTTTATGTATCTCCTTGGCGCTGGGGTGTTTATCCTACCTGGTATCGTCCATTCCGCCCACGTCCATGGGGTGTTTATCGGGTTGGCATTCGGCCTTACCGTGCGCATTATACCGTTGTCAGCACACGCCGTGTAGTACGCGCCAGACCTGTTTATGCGCCACATCGCGCGCATGCAACCGTTGTTCATACGCGCACAACCACCAAAGTGAAAGGCCCGCGTGGTGGAACGGTTAAGAAAACAACCAATACAACAACCGTTCGCGGCAAACACGGCGGGGTAAAAAAACAAAAGACTACCACGGTTAAAGCCCACAAAGGCGGCCGCGGCAGGCATTAATCCTTTGGTTGGTCGGGTTGGGTAGACTTTCCAGGTTTTGGAAACCTGGAAAGTCTACCCAGTCTACCCAACCCGACCAACCAAATCTTCCAGTCCCCAGGCATCCTCAATCGAAAATCCGCCCGTTCGTGTGCGTCGGAGCCCACTAAGGTATGCGCCCGAACCAGCGGCCACCCCCACATCAAAAGCCAACGAACGAATATACGTTCCTTTGCCGCAATGCACTTCAAAATCGGCTTGCATGCCCGCTGCATAATCAGGATAAAGGTGTATTTCAGCCCCCCTGGCGCTCACAATACGGTGCTCTGCTACGGGTTGTGGTACTGGTCGCAAAGAAAATATATCAAAACGGTCAATTTGAACTGTTCGGGGCTCTATCTCCACCACTTCACCAGTCCGTGCGTTTTTGTACATCCTTTTACCATCTACTTTCACGGCCGAATACATAGGGGGCACTTGTTGGATCGTTCCGATAAACGGCTGTATTACCGCATTCAATAAGTCATCATGCAGGTGTGCAGTCGGGAAAATCGTATCTGCGGGCTTTTCCAAATCATAAGAAGCCGTAGTGGCGCCAAAGGTAAAAGTACCCGTGTAGGCCTTCGCCATCGCCTGAAATTCGTCGATGCGTTTGGTGTAATCGCCAACACAAATCACCAGCAAGCCTGTTGCAAGGGGATCGAGTGTGCCAGCATGCCCCACCTTCAATTTTTTATTATCTAAGCGTTTTTTTAAATGATGTCGCACTTTATTAACAACATCAAAAGAGGTCCAACCCAGCGGTTTATCAATTAGAATGACCGCGCCTTTCGGAAATGGATCAGGAAAGGCTGTATTTTTGGCAAATAAAAACATATAATCACAGCGCGCCTGCTTAATTTACAAATAAGGAAGCATCAATTGCGCCAGTAGCTGGTTCCCTTTTTCATTCAAATGCACCCCATCGGTGGTCAGTATGCCACTTTCCTGATTCTTCAGGTTATGCCGCAGGTTGTAATCCAAAAAAGCCTTCCGTAAATCGACCACAGGCAATCCACTTTTTAGGGCAATATCCCGGATTAATTGTGAATATTGGTTCAATTCGCCATCCAAAGGATTGCTGAAATCCGTTTTTTCACCAATACAAGCGGGGGTACACAACACAACGCGCGCCCCATTCTGGGTGATTTTTTGAATCAAGGCTTCATAAAATTGCACAAACTTGGGAGCATCCGTGCCTGTGCCAAAACTCCGTTTGTGCCAAACGTCATTTACCCCCACATACAAAAATACCAGGTCTGGCTTTTTATCCAATACATCGGGCTCCAAACGCAAAAACAGGTCATATACCTTATTGCCGCCAATACCCGCGCCAATTAACTCATATTCAGGGGCCTTGTTTTTTTGCACAAGACTATCATTAATCTGTGCAATATACCCACCCGGTTGAACACCCGCCTGGGTAATACTATCGCCAAAAAAAACGACGCGGGTTGTTTTACTCCGAAAGGATAACATAAAAATGCTGAATAGGAGGATGGTGAATGCAAAAAAGCGCATCATGCTAAAAAAAGTTAATGTTAAAAAAAACTACAGACCTATAAGCCGGATTCTGTCTGCCGCGATTGCTCGAAACAGCTCTGCCATTTATCTGGACCAGTCATCACTGACAGGTTCTGTTCTGCCTACCCCCCTTGATGCAATTCCATACGAAACTGCTGCGTGCGAGCAACACACACCCGACAACCTCGAAAGATCGTCCGACCCAAGGTGTACATGGCATTTCAACCCGCAAGGTTTATCCGCCCCGACCGTTGCCGACCAGCGCCGTGCGCTCTTACCGCACATTTTCACCCTTACCCTGTTTCAATCTGTTTACACAGACTGCATCAGGGCGGTAATTTTCTGTGACACTTGCTATGCCTGCCTGTTTTCACCCGAAGGTGACACCAAACAAACTCCACCCGTTAGGTGGTGCGGTGCTCTATGTTGTCCGGACTTTCCTCCCCGCTTTTCCCAAAATTGGAAAATGCAAAGGCGGCAGAGCGGTCTGTAGTTCAAAATTTAAATAAAAACCATGCTTTGGTCGTTTCATGGGCTGAAATTTATAAATGTATAAATTTTACACCTTGTATGACCTAAAGATTAAAAACAAATGAATTATGTCATAAATCATGGATTACTTTTGCAAAGGTCGCTAAAAACACCCTATTTTGCAGGCCATCAGACAATCTATTTTGTTTTGTCCGATTTTTGTCATATCCTTTTTATTTGAATAGAGAATTTTAACCGTCCATTCAGTATTGGCGTAAACTTTGTTCTCCTACTTTTGCCGAAGGATTCCTTCGGGATAATCCCACAAGTATTACCCGTATGATGATTAAACGAGTGCTCCTTTATGGTGTAGTGTTGGCAATCCTGTTGATGGTTGCTGTCAGTGCGGGACAGTGGGACAAAGATACTGCAGTCTTACAACAGCATGCCGACGAAATTTCACTGTTTTGTTCGGAACAGGAGCTGCTTGCCCAAAGTTGGCTAAAAGCACATCCAACACCTACGCCCGCTGATTTCACTACCCAATCGAACCAAGCATATACCATTTTACAGCATCACGCCGATTCGCTGCTTTTTTGGTCCAATACCCGCGTTTTACCCACTCCAAAAGAATTAAAAAGCCTAGAAGCCAATAACGATCGACAGGTGTTGCGCTTGCCTTTGGGCTGGTTTATGGCGGTTTCTACCCGCAATAGTTCGACCACGACCTCCATCCTGGTACCGATTCGTTATGCCCTGGATGCACAAGTGCAGCATCCATTTCCAGCCGATGCTTCCATTTTAAACAATATTACGATCAGTTCGGAAAAAACGGACTTTGCAATTCGGGTTGGCAATAAAGACCTCTGTTGGCTTGATTCAGATGGCACGGTGCAGTCTAGTTGGTTGCAATGGATTAAATTGTTGGCCAGTTTGCTCTTTGTTGGCGTATTGTTGGTGTTAATTGACCGCACAACAGATTGGCTTAATGCTCAATTTGGCAACATAGCGGGCGTCTTGCTGCCTTTAGCCGTGGTGCTTGCTTTTATTGGCTTCAACCTAAAATGGAATATTACGGGCCAGCAGTTTGGAAGTTTGCCCTTATTCGAACCGGTTTTTAAGGATGCTTCCTGGCTAGGACAATCTCTCGGAGATATGTTATGCCACATTGGATTGGTCGTTTGGTTGATCCTTATTTTCCATCGGGCTTTTCAGGTGATTTATATTTCTACCAAACAGCCCGTTTGGTTACAAGTATTGGCTAGCACAGGCTACTTGGTCACCATGTGCAGCATTCCGCTAAGTGTGGGGGTTTTCCGCAGACTTGCGATGCAGGAGCGCATTAATTTTGATTTTAATGACCTGCTCAACCTGGATGCGTACAGTTTACTGGCTGGCCTTGGGGTGATTTTGTTGTTGTTGGGGCTGTTTTTATTCAATCACCGTATAGCGCTGATGTTGCAGCAAAGCGGGTTGTCGCGTATGCAGCGTATTCGATCGCTTGCAGGCGCGGGCTTGGCGTTTTCTATTTGTTGTGCAATCTGGCCAGATGGTTTTGTACTGTCTTTCTTAATTGTTGCCTTTTTCGGAGTTTTATACGCCGTTTTGCTCGATATTTTTGTGCATTGGGAGCAACCTGGTTTTGGTTGGATTATCCTATGGATGTTGTTTTTTGCATTTTTTACGTCTTTCTTTTTGTATCAATACAATGCATTAAGAGGACAATCAGAGCGTATCGCCTATGCAGAGGCACTTGCCGAACCAAGGGATGTCAAGGGGGCCGAAGTGCTTTTGCAGGAAGTGTATGCCGCGATGTTGCCCGATTCACAACAACTCAACATCTTGCTTAAACCCTGGCCCTTCAAAGCGGCAGAGGCGACGGCACACAATTATTTCAATCAATTTATTTTTAAGAAAAATTACCTGTTTCAACATTACCGGCTCAATGTTTTTGCTTTCGACAAAGAGCAGCAACCGATGCTTTTGGGCCAAACCGGTAATTATGAACTGATTGTACAAAAAAACTGGGAACAAGGCAAGCCCTTGGAAAATGCACCAGGTATTCGGTATTACCACGATCAGGAAGGCAAATTTCGGTATATGCTGCAACTTTCGGCATTCCGAATGGGCGATCCTACCCAACCAGCACGGGTATTTTGCTTCTTCGACCATGACTATCCGACACCTACGCAGGTGTATGCACAACTATTTTACAATACGCCTTATAAAAATCTCTACCACCTAGATCAATACGATTTTGCCGTATTGCAAAATAAAAAACTGGTAGTAGAACAAGGGCAGGTCAACTTTGGCGTGCTGGAAACACCCAGTGCGAACGGCACTGCTGTAATGGTAAAAAGCACCGACCCCACCCGTTTAGACGCCGTGTATAAAAGTGCTGATGGCCAAACGGTTGCCAGTGTAGGCAGAAGGCTGGGGGGCTGGTACAAACAGATTTACCTGTTTTCCATTTTATTTACCATTGGTGCGCTGTTTTTATTTTTGTTGGCCTTGTTAAATGCCTACCTCGGGTTTTTGCCCGAATATTTTAAATTTAAATTAAGTGTAGGAGGCTCTTTGGCGCGGCGGATCCACTTCTGGAATGTTAGTTTGATGGGGGGAGCGTTTTTAGTCATTGGTTTGATGACGTACCTGCATTTTACGGCGGTATCAAAAGAGTCGGAGCGTGCAAACCTGGATTATCGAACGGAGGCGGTACTGGCAAATCTCAAAACCCAGTTGCTTAATACGACCCTTTCGGCCGATAGTATGCGCAAAACACTGCCGCGGACCTTATCTACCATGGCTGCCAGTTTGTCTATGGATGCCAATTTGTATGGACAAAACGGTGATTTGTTATTTACGACGCAAAAAGACCTGGCTGGTTTAGCGATACTGCCGAACAAAATGAATGCAGCCGCATATGAAAGCCTGCGCAACAGCTCCCAGCCAGAACGTGTTGAACCTGAACAGGTGGCCGGTTTCAAGTTTTTTACCAAATACATGCCGCTGCGCAATGGTCAAAATCAACTTTTGGGCTATTTAGGCATTCCTTACCAGTTAAGTGAAACCAAGGCAGGCCCTGAAGTATCCGACTTTATTGGCATTTTGGCCAGTTTGTATGTGTTTTTGCTCCTGATTGCCTATGTCGTGACGCTGCTATTGGCGCGTTCTATCATCAAACCCGTGCGCCTGATTTCGGATAAAATACGCCTCCTGCGCCTCGAAGATAAAAACGAACCCCTCGAATATGATGGCGACCCAGAAGATGAATTGCGTATTCTGGTAGACCGCTATAATACGATGGTGGATAAATTGGAGGATTCAAAAGTGCAAATGATTCGGCTCGAACGCGAAGGCGCATGGCGCGAAATGGCACGCCAGGTAGCACACGATATCAAGAATCCGCTTACCACCATGAAACTCTCCATGCAACAATTGGAGCGCGTTTCTTCCGATCCGGAACAGGCCGCAGCGTACTTGCGCAAGGCCATCACCCGTTTGATTGAACAAATCGACTCTTTGGCGCAGATTGCCTCCGAATTCTCCATGTTTGCCAATTTGGATATTCGTGAAAAACACGATATGGTGCTCAATGAAGTGGTCGAAAATGTACACGATCTGTTCAGTGAACAAAAAAATGTTGACCTCGATTTGACCTTGCCGAATGAGCGTTTCCATATTTTGGGCGATAAAAATCACCTCATTCGAGTATTTAATAACCTGGTAATCAATGCAATACAAGCAATTCCTTCCGATCGTCGTGGCCAGATACGGGTGTCACTATATCGACGGGATAAGATGGCCGTGGTGCAAATAGGGGACAATGGCGGCGGTATTCCAGCAGAAATTCAGCAGCGGGTATTTGAACCCAACTTTACGACGAAGACTTCTGGCAGCGGTTTGGGCCTGGCGATTTGCAAAAAAATTATCGAACAGCACGACGGGGATATTCATTTTGAAACCATTGAAAATCAAGGTACTAACTTCTTTGTTGAAATGCCTATTGCTTTAACGCAAAGCAGATAAAATCGCATTCCGGCTGGTTTCGTGTTCGTTTTACCCTTATTTCCTGTATATTTGCATTCGTGAAAGGTTTTTTGATTATACTATTGTCATTTCATTTAGCGAGCGGCGGCATCTTGTTTGCTGAGCTGACTAAATTGCCTTTCCTTTCCCAGCATTATACGGAGCACCGCAAGATTAATCCAGAAATGGGTTTTACACAGTTTTTGTGGATACATTATGTGGTAAATCGGCACCACCACGCCGATGGCAATAAATGCCATTCAAAGATGCCGCTTTGCTGTGTGCATTTCAGTGCCGCCGAATCTGTTTGTGCCCTGCCTCCTTTGGTTGATCCTTTTTTGTTGCAAATTTGTGAACCGCGCTGCCAAAAGAGCAACTTCCCTTCCTATCAGTTTCCTTTGCTCGAAGGAACCTTGTTCGGCATTTTTCAGCCGCCTAAAATTGCCTGAAACAACAAATCCTGTGTTGAAAGCGGTATCTAAAAATGCACGCTTGCATGGGGTATTTGATCTGCCGTCTACGATGGCACCCTGTTTCAAACGTCTGTCTATTTTGGCAGACAATATGCAATGCTCAATTTCTTTCTAAAACATTATGATTCAGCATATTATCCAATATGCAGTACGCAACCCTTTGTTCGTACTGCTGGGTACCTTTGCGTTGATGGTGTGGGGCGGCTTTTCCCTAACGCGGCTCCCCCTCGATGCAATTCCCGATGTTACCAATAATCAAGTGGTGGTGGCTACCCAGGCGCCCAATCTTTCAGCCATTGAAATGGAGCAATATGTCACCTATCCGGTCGAAATTGCCGTGCGCAACATCCCGGGCTTAGAAGGCATTCGTTCGGTTTCCCAATTTGGTTTGAGTATTGTTACCCTTAATTTTAAAGAACCCGTCGATTTGTATTTTGCTCGGAGTCAGGTAAATGAACGCCTGCAAACCGTGCGCAATGAAATTCCAGCCAGTTTTGGAATACCCACCATGAATCCCGTAACAACCGGTTTGGGCGAAATCTTCCAATATGTCATCAAGCCAATCCACGCATCAGATACATCCTGGTCGCTGATGGAACTGCGGGATGTGCAGGACTGGGTTGTGAAAAAACAACTCATCGGGGTAGAAGGTGTAGCCGAAATCAGCAGCTTTGGTGGGCATCTCAAACAATGGCATGTAAAGGTGCGGCCCGAACAGCTACAAACCAATGGCGTAACCTTGCAAGAAGTATTTAATGCCGTGGCTTCTGGCAATGAAAATACGGGTGCTGCCTATATTGAAAAAGATGCCCGCAATTATTTTATTCGAGGTTTGGGCGTGGCAAAAGGCAAAAATGATTTGGAACAAACGCTGGTAAAAGTGAACCAGGGCGTGCCTGTTTTGGTCAAAGATGTCGCCGATATTGAGGAAGGGAGTGCCATCCGATACGGGGCGCTTACCCAAAATGATCAGGAAGCCGTGGGGGGAATTGTTTTAATGCTCAAAGGCTCAAATTCCCGACAGGTGGTACTTAATGTTAAAGATCGCCTTAAAATCGTGGAAAAAAGTTTGCCTCCGGGTTTGAAAATCGAATCCTTTCTCGATCGAGAATTGCTGATAGACCGAGCCGTAGCAACCGTAAGTCGCAACTTGATGGAAGGTGGATTGATTGTGATTTTTGTGTTAGTGCTCTTGTTGGGGCATTTACGCGCCGGATTAATTGTGGCCTCGGTCATTCCATTGGCCATGCTTTTTGCCATCGGTTGCATGGTGACATTTGGTGTTTCCGGAAATCTAATGTCTCTTGGCGCCATCGATTTTGGATTAATTGTAGACGGGGCCGTTATTATTGTAGAAAACATCATTCGGCTGCTGCATGAAAGGGTAGGGGGCGACCGCAAAAAAATTGTGGAAGAAGGGGCCAGTGGGATGGCGCAATCTTCCTTTTTTGGACAAATCATTATCTTGATTGTGTATTTGCCATTGCTGACACTTTCGGGTATAGAGGGTAAAATGTTCAAACCGATGGCACTTACGGTGGTATTTGCCTTGGCAGGTGCGGTTATACTTTCCTTGACGTATGTTCCGGCATTGAGTGCCATTTTGCTGAAAAACGATCATTCCGGGCGTGAAACTTTTTCTGATCGCCTAGTGCGCGTGCTCCTGCGCGTGTACAACCCGGTGATCGAATGGGCCTTGCTGTACAAGCGCTGGGTGTTGAGCATTGCCGGGGTTTTGTTAATCGGGGCTTTCTTATTATTTCGGCAAATGGGCGGGGAATTTATCCCACAACTCGATGAAGGTGATTTTGTCATCGAATTGCGCATGCTCCCGGGCACATCACTTTCTCAAATGGTGAAAAGTGGAGAAGTCGCCAGCGCTCAAATTCTGCGCAATTTTCCTACAGAAGTGTACACCTGTACGGGTAAAATCGGTACTTCGGAGGTGCCGATGGACCCCATGAGCATTGAAGAAATGGACATGGTGCTCACCATGCACGACCGAGATACATGGCAACGCTGTAAAAACCGGGAAGATTTTGAAGCCCAACTCAAATTGGTCTTAGATAGCATCCCCGGCATTTTTACCTCTATTCAGCAACCAATTGCCATGCGTTTTAATGAGTTGATGACAGGCGCTAAAACCGATGTTATTATCAAGGTGTTGGGCAACGATCTGGAAGTCCTCGCTACAACCGCCAATCAAATTGTAAAAAATATCCATCGAATTCCGGGTGCAGTAGATGTAAGTGTAGCCAAAGCGGAGGGTTTGCCCCAAATATTCGTCGAATGGCGTCGGGATGCTTTGGCACGATATGGTATTTCCATTGCAGATGCCAATTTAGTACTCCGAATGGCCATGGCCGGGCAAAAAGCCGGGATAATTCTGGAAGAAAACCGCCGGTATGATGTCGTAGTCAACCTTAACTTTGATGCCCAACAACCCTTGGAGGCCTTGGGTAAATTGCAGGTATTGGGCGCAAACGGGATCATGGTACCCTTGCGTGAATTGGCGAATATTGAAATAAAAGACGGCCCGATGGCGGTATTCAGGGAAGATGGCGAACGTTGTATTAATGTAAATTTAAATGTGCGCGGCCGCGATGTGCAATCGGTTGTAAGCGAAGTGCAGGCGGTGGTGGACCAGAAAATCAAGCTGCCCATTGGATATCGCGTTACGTATGGCGGGCAATTTGAAAACCTGCAAAATGCCTCGGCCCGGCTGGCACTGGTGGTTCCTGCGGCGCTGTTGCTTATTTTATTACTGCTTTACCTCAGTTTTGGCCGTATTCGAGAGAGTTTACTTATTTTTTCGGCCATTCCATTTTCTGCAGTTGGGGGCGTGTTGTCGCTTTGGTTGCGCGATATGCCCTTTAGCATCAGCGCGGGGGTTGGTTTTATCGCCCTTTTTGGCGTAGCCGTGCTCAATGGCATGGTGTTGATTGGCTATTTTAAACAACTCGAACAGGAATATCCGGATATAACCATCCGAGAACGGGTGCTGAAAGGCGTGTTTACCCGATTCCGGCCGGTTATTATGACTGCAACCGTGGCTTCTTTGGGCTTTTTGCCGATGGCGATTTCCCATGGGGCTGGCGCGGAGGTACAAAAACCATTGGCGACGGTGGTGATTGGCGGACTTATTTCAGCGACCCTTTTAACGTTGGTTGTGTTGCCGGTGATGTACGAGTGGATCATGGCACGGGCAGCAAAAAGGCGCAAAAAAGGAATGCCGATGGTGATACTCTGCCTGATTTTTGGTTTTACGGGTGTTTCTTCCGCGCAACAAATGTTGAGCGAAGCAGATGCTATTCGGCTCGCCCAGCAAACACATCCGGGTATGCAGGAAGGTGTGTTGCAAATACAAAAGGAAACGGCTTTGATGCCAACAACCCAGACAATCGCGCCCTTGCAGGTGTATGCCTGGGGGCCGTTTAACCCCGAAATTGGCGTTTTACAAGAGTTGGAGCATCCCGCCTTACGCCGGGCCAACAAAGCCGTACAACAGGCGCGTGTCGGTGTCGCAACCGCCGAATCGGAGCAATTTGCCCGAGGTCTGCGCCTGGAGGTTCGACTTATGTATGAAAATGCTACTTATTGGCAGGCCAAGCAACAATTATTGAACCAAAAGGACAGCATTTTGCAATCTTTTGCCAGTATGGCTGCCCTGGAACAAAAAGCCGGAGCCATTTCAGAAGTGTCGCGCCTGCACGCGCTGGCACGCGCACAGGAAGCGCAACTCCTTGCCCAACAAGCAAAGGACCAGTTGGAAGCGGCAAAAATTGGACTACAATTGCTGCTGGGTATTTCAGACAACCCGATTGTGCTTCCGAAGTCGTTTGAACAGCGCCCTTTTCCCGATACCTTGCCTTTGCAAAGTGTTTACGGAAACCTGTGGCAAGCCGATTTGAATTTGATGCAAACCGAAAAAACGGTTTACCAACAAAAAAGCAAACCCGCGTTTACCTTGGGGGTAGTAACCAATGTGGATCCGTATAACCGCTTGTTGCCCAATGCTTATGTAGGTTTGAAAATTCCGATTGCACAAAAAGCGTACAAAGCGCAATTAGAAGCGGGACAATTGCAGGTATTTATTGCCAAATCAAGGGCTGCGCAACAAGCCTTGGCGCTGCGCAAACACAGAAATGATATTTTGGCCATCGCCCATACTGCCCAGGCAAGTTTGAAATTGCTCCAAACATTTGGCGCAACCCAGCAACAAGCGCTGTTAGAAGCGGCTGAAACCGAACGCAAAATCGGAGCAAGTTCAGCTTATGAGTATTTGCAGGCTATTTCAACGGTATTCGATTTGCGCCTGCACCAGATGGAAGCAGTGCACGACTGGAACCAGGCGGTCATTCAAATGGCACCATGAGTATTCAGTTGAGTACCCCATTTTACAGATTGAGCGGTCCGTTTTCCAGGTCCGGTACCATTCAAACAATAAATTCACATTTTTAACCTATCTTTATCATGCAAAAAGCAATTTTTGTCTTGTTTTTATACTTAATAATGGCGGGCTGTGGCGCTTCATCCACCACACCAGCAACAACCGAAGCACCAACCACCACGACGCCCGAAGCCCTTACCCTCAGCCGGGATCAAATAAAAATGATGTCTTTGGAAATGGGCCCTGCTATGCAGAGAACCATCGCAAATAACTTTGAAGCCAACGGCATGGTGGCGGTATTACCCCAAAACCGGGCTGCTGTGAGCGCTAAACTAACCGGTCGTGTCGAAGCGGTATTAGTGCATGAAGGCCAAAATGTAAAAAAAGGACATGTGCTCTTTCGCATTGCGACCACTGCTTTAATTGAAATTGAACAAGCCTACTTGCATGCAAAGGCGGATCTGGTATTTCTCGAAAAAGAACTGGAACGTCAGCGGAGTTTGCAATCCTCCAGTGCAGGTGCTGCCAAAAATCTGGAGGAAATACAATCGAAATACCTGCGTGCCAAGGCTGATTTAGCCGGAAATGCTGCTAAATTGCAATATTTGAACATAGGAACCGAACAATGGAAGGATCCTGAGCAATTAAAAATGAGTCCGTTCTTTGACGTAACTGCCCCTATTTCTGGCAATGTGACCGAAATTCCGATCAGTATTGGCCAGGTAATTACGGAAGGTGCTTTGTTATGTAACATCATCAATGCCAACGAACATTTGCACGCACATGTGGAGGTTTTTGCACAAAATGCAGCCGAAATTCGGGAAGGTCAAGCCGTCGTAATTCGATTTCCTGGCGGTCAACATGCAGATATGCGCAGTGAAGTGGAATATATCAGCCGAGAATTGAATGCCGAAACCAAAACGATTTCGCTCCATGTGCCACTACCAGATGGGAAAGGGATTGTGCCCGGCATGGCTTTAACGGCTTTAATTGAACACTCCGGTAAACAATCACCCGCCCTGCCCGATGTCGCTATTTTACAAGAAGGGGAAGCGGTGTATTGTTTTGTGGTGGAGCGTGAAGATGCCACAGGTATTGGATTCCGGAAAGTATTACTCCATACCAACGGGCAATCGGATGGTTTCTGGGGCTTTTCTGATCTATTTCCTGAAAATACCCGGTTCGTTTTGAAAGGTGCTTCCATTTTGGATGGCGCTTTGAAAAAAGACCAAATGCAAGAATAAGCTTGTAGCGGTGGGGAGTTGAACTTTTTTTCATTTTACTCCCCATCTCAACAAGTCTAATAGATCCAACCACTTCAATTTTTCAATCAGTTTAATCTGAATTTAAACATGAGAAAGTACCTTTTCCCATTTACCCTGTTTGTGCTTGCAATGGTAGCATTGCTCCCCAATGCTTGCAAACACGAGCCCAACCTGATTCCTACCGACCCCAATGGCCAAGACACAACCCTCTTGCCAGTTGATTCGGTAGATTTGAGCGGTTTTCCCTGTAGTTCGGACACCGTTTATTTTCAAAATCAAATTTTACCCCTGCTGATTTCACAGTGCGCGCAGGCTGGTTGCCACAATGCTGCTGCTCATCAAGACGGCGTGTATATCACGGATTACGCCAAAATTATGCAGAACATCAAGGCCTTTAACCCTAACAACAGCAAACTGTACAAGGTAATTGTTACCACCGACAATGGAGATCGTATGCCCCCAGCGCCAGCCGCTAAATGGACAACAGCGCAGGTTGATTTGCTGAAAAAATGGATCAATCAGGGCGCGCTCAACAATTCCTGCAATGAAAATTATGGCGCTTGCGATACCACGGGCATCACGTACACGAATACCATCAAACCTTTGATGGATAATAAATGTGTGGGTTGCCATTACACCTATTCTACCACAGGCGGCGGTATTGACTTGAGTTCGTATGAAACCGTGAAGACGGTTGGACTGAGCGGCGATTTGTACGGTGATATTGCTTACCTGCCGGGCTTCAACAAAATGCCCAAAGGCGGCGCTAAATTGTCGTCGTGTACCATCCATCAAGTGGATGCCTGGGTACGTGCCGGGATGCCTAAATAGGAAAACGCCTTCAGGGGGGATTCTGCCTTGTTCGCCTGTACTTTTTCCGGTTTCGGCAATTGGGGTGTATACTTGTGGAATCCTTTTGACGTTTAAAACGTCTTAATTGTCAAACAGATTCAACAGACTGAATCAAACTAATTCTTTAAATCACATACCTTATTCCCTTATCATGTTGCAAAAAACATTTTTTTCGCTCCTCACTGCACTTTTAATTGTTTGCATCGCTCCGGCCGTACAAGCGCAGAAATATTTCAGCCGCAATGCAAAAGTGGCATTTGACGCAACGGTAAAATCTTCTCCAGAGAAAATTGCTGCGGTTTCAAACAGCGGTACCGTTGTACTGGATAAAGCAACTGGTGCATTTGAAACAGCCGTTTTGTTAAAAGGTCTTTTGTTTGAAAAGGCGCTGATGCAAGAGCATTTCAATGAAAATTATGTAGAATCTTCCAAATACTCCAAAGCAACTTTTAAGGGGAAATTGGAAAACCCGGGTGCCGTTGACTTTACAAAAGATGGCAATTACACAGGGACTTTGAATGGTACAATGAACCTGCATGGTGTAACAAAAGAACTGAAGACGCCGGTTTCATTTACCGTAAAATCGGGTAAAATCACTGCAAAAGCCAACTTTGCCCTGGTTTTGGCCGATTATAAAATAGATATTCCTTCTTTGGTGGCCGATAAAGTTGCCAAACAGGCAAGCATTGAAGTAACAACTACATTGGAACTACTGAAATAAGCTGGTAGCCAGCAAATAAACACAAGTCAACGTTCGCAAGGGCGTTGACATTTTTTTTGTGTTAAGTATTAATCAAACGTTTGTTTAGTTTTTTTAAAAAACGTACTTTTGTGGCGTTTTTAAAAACGCATTTTTATGATGCAGGGTAATTTAATTGAAAAATCCGACAAGCGGCAACACCTGATTCAGGTTGCAGAGTTGTTGTTTGCACAACATGGCTATGAAGCGGTTTCGATTCGACAACTTGCCAAAGAGGCGGGTGTCAACCTGGCCATGATCAGCTATTATTTTGGTTCCAAAGAAGGTCTGTTCGCGGCCATCCTCGAACACAAAATACCCCGCACGCGTGAAAAACTGGAAGAGATTATGTTACAAACAACAGATCCCTGGGAACGTATCGCACGCACCATTGATGTTTATGTGGATTCGATGTTTAGCAACCATAGTTTTAGCCGCGTAATCACCCGTGAAATGTCTACCCGACAACGGCCAGATAATGTAAAACTAATTGTGGAACACGTTTCCAAAAATATGCGCATCATCCGTGGATTTATCGAAGAAGGCCAGGCTTCCGGGCAATTTCGGGACGTCGACAATAATTTAACCCTTGCCTCTTTTTTTGGCACCCTGACTACGATGATCAGCAATACCGGCATGATGTGCATGCTTACCGGTGAAGTCGATGAAGCGGTTATTTATACAGAAACGTATAAAGACCGTGTGCGCGCCCACCTAAAATCAATGCTTAATCACCACTTAATTCCATAAAAAGCAATTAAAAGTTGCCACACATAGGCCATAATTCAAATTTGAATAGGCGCTAAATCCGTTTTTTAAAGGCGGTTATTGTAAAATAGCCGTTTAGTGCATCCTTTTACGATCTATCTCTATTTGTCATGATTCTTTTTTTTAAACTAAGCAGGATGATCCTCTTGCTTTTGCTGCCCGCAAGTATATGGGCACAGACACCCGAATTGCGCCGACTGAGCCTCGATGAGGTGGTGCAACTTGGACTTGCCAACAGCAAGCAATTGCAAATTAGCAATGCAAAATTGGCGGCAGCGCATGCCAAAACCAATCAACTCCACGACGCATTTGTCCCGGCCCTCACCTACACTGGCGCGTACAACCGCCTGAGCAGCAATGTACCGGAATTCGGATTTACCCTCCCAAGCGGGGAGTATAAAGTGCTAAATCCCCTGATTGTCAATCAGTTTAGCAACAAGATTGGGATTTCAGAAGCGGTGTTTACGGGTTTTCGTGCTTTAAATGCCTTGAAAGGCAATGAATTTCTTGAAAATGCAGCGCGCATCGATGTCGAACGCGATCAGAAAGAGGTACAACTGAACCTGATCTCAGCGGGAATTAACCTGTATAAATTGCAGGAAGCGCAACGTTCCATTCAGGCTAGTTTGATTTCAGCACGCAGCCGGGTGGTGGATTTGAAAAAATTGCGCGATCAAGGACTTGCACTCGACAATGATGTGCTTAAAGCAGAACTAATTGTGAGTCAATTGGAAACCGCACAAATTGAAACCGATAACGGCCTGCACGCAAATGTCTTTTCACTTGCAGTGCTGTTGGGTTTGCCTGAAAGTACCGAAATTCAATTGGACAGTTCAGGAATCTCTGGCGTAAATGCGAATGCTACCTTGGCTGCTTTTTTAGACAACGCGGCCAACCGTGCCGATGTGCGCGCTGCCGGAATGCGCAAAGAAGCTGCTGACAAACAAATCGAATATTTCAAAGGAAGCCGCCTTCCAATGGTCAATGTGGGGGCAAATTTGTACATCAACAACCCTAATTCGCGCTTTTTCCCACCTGAAGCGACCTTTAAAACGACCTGGGATGCGGGCGTTTCGCTCAATTGGAACCTCAGCGCCCTCTACACCTCCAAACACACCATCGAGGAGGCGAAAGCAACGTTTTTGCAAACCAATTTGCAGCAAACACAACTGACCGAATCGGCCCGCAGTGAAATTGCCAACCAGTATTACAATTGGCAAACCGCCCGCAGCAAGAAGGACCTCTCTGTAAAAAGTTTGCAGCAAGCCCTCGAAAATCAAAAAGTAATGCGTGCACGTCTGAACCAGCAAATCGCTACACCCACCGAATTACTGGATGCGGATACACTCCAAATTCAAGCCGAAATCAACCGAATTTCTGCCAATGCCGATGCGCAACTTGCTTATTACAAGCTGCTTAAAAGTGCAGGTAAACTTTAAACCAACGCTCCAATTCAAGAAAAAACAACTGTCATGAATAAAAAATTAGTCTTTCGCGTAATACTGGGCGCAGTAATCTTAGTCGCTGGCATTTATATCTTTAATACCGTTCGGTTTATGCTCACCCATGAGGATACCGAAAATGCATACCTGGAAACCGATATTACTACCATTTCTCCCAAAATTCAAGGGTATATCACCTCGGTTCGGGTGAAGGAAAACCAGGAAGTAAAAGCAGGCGATACCCTGTTTGTACTCGACAACCGGGAATACCTGCTGCGGGTAATGCAGGCAGAAGCTGCCCTTCTAAATGCCGAAGCAAACGTGAAATCCATCGCTGCAAATGCTACCGCAGCAGGTGCGAACACCATTACGGCCGAAGCCAATACCCAAAGCAGTGAAGCTCAAATGGACGTTTCATCAGCCAGTGTCCGCACAGCCGAAGCCAATGTAGAAGGTGCAAAAGCACGCGCATGGCAGGCAGCCCAGGATTTCAAACGATATGAAATTTTGGTAAAACAAAACGCGGTGACCCAACAGCAATTTGATGTAGCCAAGTCGAATAAAGAAAATACGGAAGCAGCTTATCAGGCGTCTTTGGCACAATTGGATGCAGCGAAAAAGCAAGTGGAGGTCAACCGCCGCCAAACAACCGCTGGCCAACGCCAAAAATCGGCCATTGCCAGCCAGGCAGATGCGGCCAACCGCAACGTAAGCCTCGCGCAAACCCTGGTTGCGCAACGCCGGGTTGAACTGGAAACAGCAAAATTAAACCTGTCTTATACCGTGATTGTAGCGCCAGCACATGGCGTAATTGCTAAAAAAGCGGGCCAAACTGGACAATTTGTCAATATTGGCAGCCCCTTGTGCAGCTTGGTCAGCAATACGGGTTTGTGGGCAACCGCCAATTTTAAGGAAACCCAGGTGGCTGGCATGAAAGCAGGCCAACACGTGGATGTAAAAGTGGATGCTTACGGCGGCAAAGTATTTAACGGCGCGATTGAAAGCATTGCCCCCGCAACAGGCGCGAAATTCAGCCTGCTGCCGCCCGATAATGCAAGCGGCAACTTTGTAAAAGTAGTACAACGCATTCCGGTTCGCATTGCTTTGACCGATACGCCCGATCCTGCATTTCCGTTGCGCGCAGGGATGAGTGTGGAAGTCATTGTGCCGAATTAATCTAGATCCCTCATCACCTTATTCTTGTTTAAAAGATGGCAATTTCTCGTTTAGCTCGGGCCATTATTGTCCTGACAACCGTATCGGCCGCTATCATGGAATTGGTAGATACGTCGATCGTGAATGTTGCGCTTTCCCAAATGGCAGGGAGTTTGGGCGTAACCATTGAAGACATTGCATGGGTCATTACATCGTATGCCATTGCAAATGTGATTATTATACCGATGACTGGTTTTTTGGCTGCTTTTTTTGGCCGTAAAAATTACTACATCGGTTCTATGATATTATTTACCATTGCATCCTGGTTTTGCGGTACGGCCGATAGTTTGGGGGCGCTGGTATTTTGGCGATTCATCCAGGGAATTGGTGGCGGCGCCTTATTAAGTACCTCGCAGGCCATTCTGTTTGATGCATTTGAGCCAGAAGATCGACCCATTGCCAGCGGTTTGTTTGGTATGGGCATCATTTTGGGTCCCACACTCGGACCAACAATCGGTGGGTATATATTGAATAACTCCGCATGGCCCCTCATTTTTACGGTCAATATTCCAATTGGGATTATTGCCACCATTTTAGCCTACTTTTTTGTTGAGAAAAAGCCCAATGAAGGCAAAGAGCGCAAAACCCTGGTGATTGATTACACAGGTATTTCTTTGTTGGCCGTAGGGGTTGGTTCCTTACAATATGTGCTGGAACGGGGCGAGTCGGAAGATTGGTTTGACTCTCGAAGCATCACGATTTTTACATTTTTGGCAACAATCGGGGTAATTGGGTTCATTTGGCGGGAGTTGACCACCGAACACCCCGTTGTAAATCTTCGGGTAATGGGCAATATGACCCTTGCACTCACCACGATTTTTACGTTTGTCGTAGGGATTGGTTTGTTTACCTCGGTGTTTGTTTATCCAGTATTAGTTCAGCGGGTAATGGGCTGGACGCCCCTCGAAACCGGGCTTTCCCTGCTCCCCGCAACAGCCATTGGGGTACTGATGTTTCCAATTATTGGTAAACGGATGGCGATGGGGGCCTCCCCTGTGCCATTTGTAGTGGTTGGATTTCTTTTGTTTATTGTATTTGGCTGGTGGTCGGCAGGGCTGAATGCCCAGGCCGGGAAATGGGACTTTTTTATACCCCTTGCTTTGCGTGCAGTAGGAATCAGCATGGTGCAATTGCCTTTGATCAATCAGGCGGTAGCAGGTTTGCAACAAAAGGACTATCCTTCTGGCATTGCCTTGAACAATATGATTCGACAGTTGGGTGGTGCTTTCGGGATTGCCATTGCGAACAACTACATCGCGCGGCAGTTTGCCCAACATAAGTCGGATTTGGTAATGAATGCAGTACCAGGCAACCCGGTTTTTGATGAACGACTCAACGGGGCCATCCAGAATTCGATGAGCCGCACCGGTAATTCGATCAGTGAAGCGACGGTTATCGCTTATAATCAGTTGAATTTAGCGGTAGAGCGACAGGCGTATTTGTTGACCTACCTCGACACGTTTAAGCTGATTTCCCTGTTTTTTATCATCGTTTTCCCCTTGATTTTCTTTATCCGGGTAAAAAAGAAAGCGCCCCCAACTGCTGCTGAAAAAGAAGCAATGTCGGAGGCGCATTAAGAGCTTTAGGTGGTTAAGGTAATTCGGATGGCCAGAAACGGTTTTTTATTCTGCGCCGTCTGTTTGGGCCCGGGTTACGGCGAAACCGCCGATTTTTTGTCCAGAGAATTTGCCTGCATCACAATCCATCGGGTAGTGAATACCACCATAAACCCTTGAAATAGAGGCTTCTTCTGCCTGTTTGCTCAGGTTCGCCGCATCTGCAGGGAAAATATGGGCCAAAATGGTGGCAGCAGCCCAGGAAAATGTGGAGTGGCCAGAGGTGTAGGCTGGGAAATTAGGAATACCTGTCAGCGTTTTAAGGTCGGGATCAACCTGGGTCGGACGTGGTACCATATAGAAATATTTGGTATCCCAGCAAGTGATGCCTGCATCCATCAAACTCATCCCCAGCAAAGCGAAGGTGCGTGCCGCGCGTACTTCGCTTTGTTGGGCTTTATATACCAATTCTGCTGCGAAGTAATTCCAGTGCCCTGGTGGGGTATAAGTACCCGTTCCATCGGCCCAATAGTGTACAATTTTCATTTTTTCGCGGTCGTTCGGATCGCATTGTCTTTTTACATCTGCCAATTGTGCCTGAAATTCGGCCGACTGGGTGGAAGGAGGCGGTACTGGCCGTACAGTTGCAATATCGGCCGCTGGAAATAACCAAGGGGTTACCTGACCGAACAGTGGAAGCATCGGCGGACGTTTGGGGGCATCCAAACTGATCCAGGGCGTTTCCCCACGGGTAACTGCCGATTGGGTAAGGCTGTCCCAAATCGTAGCCGAGCCAACTGCAAACCTCATTTTATCCGCTTTTGCCCGGTTTAGTACTTTATTCGCTACTGCTTTACCTAAAGCCAAACCTGCACTAATATCAGAACTAACCGCTGCACCAGCCCATTTTTTGTAATTGGCCGCTTCTGCTACTTTTTCGTTGATAAAAGTAGTGTCGCCTGGAAAGAGGTTGCGCAAAATCACAAAAGCCGCACCTGCTGCCACCGCATCTTCATTGGGATAACCTGGTAAAGCGTTTTTAGGCACTAATGCAGCAATCGATGCATCCGTATTGTAAGCCGAAGCGCGGTTGTACAGGTTTTTATAATGCCAAGCTGCAACCAATGCATCATATTGTGCTACCGCAGCATAGGCATAAGCGCGCGCGGAGTAAGGCGGGTTGGCAAACGGGAAAGTAGGGTAGTTGAACGGATTGTTAGCATCTGGAAAAGAATAAGTGTTATCGGCATTGGGCGCAGGTGCCAGGTTGTGTTTGGCAACCAGGGCACGCAAAATTTCGTTCCACCGTAGCACGCTGCCAGCACTCCAGTAAGCAATGGCTTCTTTTTGGGCTGCAGTTGCATTATTTACTGCGTTTTTGGTATCGGCGACTTCCTGCGTGTACTCCGCAGAATTGGCAGCAGTAGGGGCCGCAAGCGCTACCTCATCAGGAGCAAGCAACACTACTGGTTTCCAGTTTTTGGCATTCAGATCCTGATTTGCAGGTGTCAACTGGTTCAGGGTCGTCAGGTTTTCCGTGATTTCCTTATCGCAGGCGTAAAAGGCAAAGCTCGCTGCGAGGAATAAAGCTGCAAAAAGTGCAATTTTTTTCATATTTATATTAAAAATTGAATTAGAGGTTGGTTAATGAATGCAGGATGCTCCGGGTTATTGCTTTTTAGCAAATCCGAAAAACTTGGTAACGCCAGCCGACCAGGTAAACGATTTACCCACGTTGCGGCCTTGAACAGTTTGCATAACGGTACCGATTACCTGCAAATCGGCCAAGAATGGCAGGCGGTAAAATGCTTGCGCGCCTACACGGGTGGCATCCATGTTGTTGGAAAGAAAAGGCATGTCCTGCCGACGAATATCAAAGCCTCCCAAGGTGGCGTTGTGTTCTGCCAGCAACTCTGCGCCCCAACGGAAACTATAGTAACCGCCCCGAAACGCGAATTGTGCCGCATTCGGCATTTCTACCTCGGTGGAATAAATTTGTTGGGTGGTGTAATAAGAGGTGCGGTCAATGTCCACATTAGAGCGGGCAATGTAGGTGCCACTCAACAAAAAGGTAAGGTGTTTTTCGCCGATATAGTGCAAAATACCACGTCCAAACAAGGTTTTGCTGTGCAACCCTATAGAAAGTGGCAAGTAATCGGCTACATAATTGGTGGTTGGCAAGGAGGCACCCGCAACTACTTGTGCCGAAAATTTGCCACCCAATACGGCCGTCTCGTAGGCCTTGTATTTGAGCGCAAGGGTCAGGTCTTGCAAGCCGCGTTGCCCTGTGAGCGTACCAGCGCTGGCTTCCGTCCAAACAACGGGCAGCATGGCGATCACATTTAGGCGGTTAAAAATGCCATAATTGGCCATGATCGCGGCACTTTGGGTGGTAATGGTGCCAATATTGCCGTTTTTACGCAATAAATCACCTTCCCAATACTCCTCCCAGGCATCGTGGTTGTATTGAACCCCAACGCAAAGAAACTTTTTATCCATAAAAACCCCATCGGTCAATGATTGGGCACTTGCGTGCAAAAACATGCCGGATAGTAACAACAGTGTTAGTAATTGCTTCATGTGTACTTCTTTTTTAAATTATTCAGGTGCAAATACAGTAGGATTTTTCGCGTTTTGGCTTAATTTTACTTTAGTTTTTCCTTAGAAAACCCTTAGAGCGTTAATTTGTCCTATTTTTACCGCTCAAATTCGCACTGTCGCGACCATCTTAATGGATTGATTATGCGCATCTTGGTCATTGAAGATGAAATAAAAACCCTGCAGTCGGTACGACAGGGGCTGGAAGAGCATGGCTGGACTGTAGATATCGCATACGATGGTGAAACTGGATTGCGACTGGGAGCACAAAATGTCTATGATGTGATTTCGTCGGATATCATTGTTCCTGGAATTAATGGTCTTGAACTGTGTCGGCTATTGCGCAAAAAAGGCATTCAAACACCGGTGCTAATTCTTTCTGCGCTGGGTGAATTGGAAGATAAAATAACCGGGTTGGAGGCTGGCGCCGACGATTACCTCACCAAACCTTTTGAATTTCGAGAGTTTCTTGCACGCGTTAAAGCACTCGCTCGCCGTAAATCTGCCGGTTTTCAAACGACCGAAAATATACTGCGCTTTGCCACCATCGAGTTGGACCTGGATGCCAAAACGGTGCGGCGCGAAGGGAAACCCATCAACCTGACGCCCCGTGAAATGGCCCTGCTCGAATACCTGATGCGCAACCCCGGTAAAGTACTTTCCAAGGTTGAAATCGCTGAAAAGGTTTGGGACCTTGACTTTGACACAGGCACCAACCTGATCGAAGTGTATGTAAACTACCTGCGCAACAAGGTAGATAAAGGCTTCGAACAGAAACTGATTCATACCCAGTTTGGCCAGGGGTATGTGCTGCGTTCGGAATAGCCCATGTTCACATAGGTAAAATGGGGCTTTTTTGCAAAAAAATTAAGCGCATTTTGCTCATTTTAGTGTTGTGTTGCTATTTTCATTCTGAAATCAAATTTTCTTTATTTATTTGCAAGGCGAATAGCGTTTGTTCAAAAACCTGTTTGAGAAAAGTATTATTGGAAAATAAGAGAAAGCCCGTATGAAGCAATTCTACAAAATTTTGATTTTCAATTTATTGTGTCTGGTATTCGGAAGTATTTCCGCACAGGCGCAAGTTACACTTCGTGGCAAAGTCCTGGATGCAGAAACAGGTGAAACCCTCATTGGGGCTGCCCTCGCGCTGGTAGCAGAAGGCGGCGGCGGTACCATTTCGGATTATGATGGCAACTTTATTCTGAAAGTGCCAAAACTCCCCGCCACGATCCGGGTTGCCTATACCGGTTATTCCACGCAGGAGGTAATCGTGACGGAAGCAGCACAGCGCATTCAAATAAAAATGCAAACCAATCAAATTGTGATTGAAGAAGCAGTTGTGCGCGGACAACGGATTGATGACAAACAAAAAGCAGCGCCGCTTACCGTAGAAAACTTAGATGCAATTGCCATTAAGCAAACCGCAGCAGTGAGTTTTTACAATGGCCTCGGCAACCTTAAAGGCGTGGATTTGACCACTGCGTCGCTTGGTTTTACGATCATCAATACACGCGGCTTCAACTCTACCAGTCCGGTTCGCTCCCTTCAAATTATTGATGGTGTAGATAACCAGGCGCCTGGTCTCAACTTCTCTTTGGGTAACTTCCTCGGGGCTTCGGATCTGGATGTGCAAAAAGTAGATCTGATTGTAGGTGCCAGCTCGGCTTTTTATGGCCCAAATGCATTCAACGGGGTAATCAGCATGCGCACCAAAGATCCTTTTGTATTAAAAGGGCTCAGTGTTTCGCTCAAAGGTGCCGAACGTAATTTGCTCGAAGGCGCATTCCGATATGCAGAAGCATTCAAAAACAAAAGCGGACATGATTTTATGGCCTTTAAACTCAATTTCTTCGCGCTGCGCGCAGATGATTGGCAGGCCGATAATTATGATGCCGTAACTGGGACGACCACGGGCAACATCTTCCAACCGAACGAAAACCCAGGCCGCAACAACGCCGTTAATATATATGGCGACGAAACGTCTTACGATTTTACCTCTCCCTCCGATTTATATTCTTCGCGCGCTGGTTTGAACGTGTACCATCGCACAGGGTATAAGGAAGTTGATCTGGTGGATTACGACACAAAAAATATAAAATCAAGTGCTGCCTTGCATTTCCGGTTGCGCCCAAGCCAGGAAAACCAGTCGCCACAACTGATTTTCGCATCCAGTTTCGGAACTGGTACTACGGTTTATCAAGGCGATAACCGATTTAGTTTGCGGAATATCCTGTTTTTCCAGGAGCGTATCGAATTGACCAAACTCGACAAGTATTTCATACGCGCCTATGCAACGTTTGAGGATGCGGGAAATTCTTACGACCCTTATTTCACGGCCCTTAAACTACAACAATACGCCAAGACCGACGCCCAATGGGATGCAGATTACCGGCGCTGGTGGGGTTTGAACAGCCTGGGCGGGGTGTTTAATAAAATGAAAGCACAAGGCTATGGCCCAGGGGATTCGCAAGCCCTGGAAGCCTGGCAAGCCGATAACCAGGAATTACTAACAGGTTACCATAACCAGGCAGCGGCATTCGCTGACTTAGCGAGTACAAACGCGGCTGAATCAAATGATTTTTACCAACCCGGTACAGCGCGTTTCGATTCCTTGTTTAATGACATCATTTCACGGAAATCAAATTCTAAGGAAGGCGGAACCCGTTTTTATGATAAATCAGCTTTGTACCATTTGCACGGCGAGTACCATTTTACCCCAACCTTTATTGATGAAATTATTGTGGGCGCCAACTTCCGGCAGTACCGCCCCGTTTCTGATGGAACGGTCTTTAAAGACACCAATGACATCAAAATTATCAATTCTGAATTTGGCGCTTATGTAGGTGCAGAGCAAAATTTTGGCGATTTCAAATTAAACGGAACCATCCGGGTGGATAAAAACCAAAATTTTGATTTTATCTATACCCCTGCCGCTTCGGTGGTTTGGAATCCAAGCCCCAATAATTTCTTGCGTTTGTCCTTCTCATCCGCCATTCGCAACCCGACCCTGGCCGATCAGTACCTGAATCTGAATGTAGGGCGCGCCACGTTAATTGGAAATCTCGACGGATTTGACAGCCTGATTACCATTGAATCGTTCAATGAATATCGCAACTTGTTGGACCGCAGCAAATTGGTGTACAATAATTTGAATCCCATCCAGCCCGAAAAAGTAAAAACCTTTGAAATCGGATATCGGACTACCCTGTTTGATCATCTTTATATGGATGCAAGCTACTATTACAGCATTTACAACGATTTTATAGGGTATAACATTGGGCTTACGGCCGATTTCAACAGCATTGGCTTGCCGGAAAATATCAAGGTTTGGCGCGTCGCTTCTAATGCAACACAAACCGTTACAACACAAGGATTTGCAATCGGTTTGAATTATTACTTCTGGAAATATTTTATGGTGCAAACCAATTATTCCTGGAATAAATTGAACACGGCCGAAACAGATCCCATCATTCCGGCCTTCAATACGCCTGCCCATAAATACAACATTGGCTTTTCGGGACGGGACATTAACTTAAAAATATTGAAGGGAAATACGTTTTGGGGCTTCAATGTGAATTATAAGTGGGTACAAGGTTTTACCTTTGAGGGTTCTCCACAATTTACCGGACAAATTCCAACTTACGATTTGCTGGATGCACAGGTGAATTGCCTGATTCCAAAGTGGAACATGACCTTCAAATTAGGTGCAGCCAATTTATTGAACAATCAACAATTTCAAACCTATGGAGGCCCTCGAATTGGTAGAATGGCTTACCTTTCAATGGTTTATGATTTTGCTAAGAAATAAAACCCCGAATTGCCTTTTCAATTAAAACCTGTTTATCACAAAATTTTAATTCACATGAAAAAATTAACACTCCTGCTTTTGTTGTGCGCTTTTGTCGGTCAGGCAAATGCGCAACGTTACATTGAGCAAGTATTTACGGCGGCAACTAAAACCACCAACGTTCCTTATGGCACGAACTTTACAGCACTTACGCTTGCTGTAACGGGCCATACTGCACGCCAACCATTGGTGATGAACTTGTACCAGCCTGAAGGTGACGTTGAAACTGCACGTCCATTGGTGATTTACCTGCACACGGGTAACTTCCTGCCTTTCCCACAAAACGGCTCTTGCGGTGGTACCATCAATGATGCTGCTGCTGACGAATTTGCTACACGGTTGGCGAAAATGGGTTATGTTGTAGCTGTTGCGGACTATCGCACGGGTTGGAACCCAATCGCTTCTGGTCCAACCGGCGAATTGACACGCCGCGCTACCCTGATCAATGCTGCTTACCGCGGTGTACAGGACGTGCGTACTTGCATTCGTTACTTCAAAAAAACGGCTGAATTAAGTGGCAATCCATTCCGTGTAGATACTTCTAAAATTGTAGTTTGGGGACAAGGAACAGGTGGTTACATCTCTTTGGCTGCTAACTCGCTCGATAAGTACAGTGAAATTATCACCACTTCAACACCGTACAAATTCCAATTGCCTACAGGCTTGCCTGCACCCAACGATTGGTTGCCCATGGTTTTGGAAGCCTACAACGGTAACATTTACGGCACAAGCGGCCCACACGTATCCGACGCATTCTACAACCAGGCAACGGGTGGCGCTTACCCAATCGGTGACACACTCGCAGTGCCAAATCACCCTGGCTATTCTTCTGATTTCCAGTTGTGCGTACACACAGGCGGCGCATTGGGCGATAGCCTCTGGATGCAAGCAGGTGATAACCCAATCATCAGCTACCAGGTTCCAGCTGATCCATTCGCGCCTTATGGTACGGATATCCTGATCGTTCCTACTACCAACGAACCTGTGGTAGAGGTATCTGGCGCAAACGATGTTCAAAGCATCGTGAAAAAATTCGGTAACAATGCGATCTTCGACGGTATTCCTGCAAGTGTTGACCCATACGGTGCCGTAGCGAATGCACGCAATGGTGGCCGTAATGGCTTGTTCCCACTGCCACAAGCGGCTACAAACTCTGCTCCTTGGGAATGGACAACCTTTGCGAATGCTCCTGCCGACTGTAACACTGTTGCTGCACCCGCACAACTCTACATCGACACCATCATCCGTTACTACGCACCACGCGCTTGCCTGGCACTGGGCTTGCCTTGCGGTTTCGTTAATACAAAGGAAATTGCTGGTTTGGAAGTTGGTTTGACAGTAGCACCAGTTCCTGCTACTTCCGCTATTGTTTTCAATGCAGAAGAAGCAATCCGCGCTATCCTGGTATTTGATATCAATGGCCGCGTTGTACGCACCATCAACAATATCGATGCAGAAACCTTTACAATGCAGCGGGATGGATTGGCAAATGGGTTGTATTTTGCCCAAATTCTGTTCGAGCAAGGTTTTGTAAAACGCAAATTGGTGTTTGAAAACAACTAGTAAATTGCTTTAAAATGCTGGCCGTAACTGGTTTTATATAAAAAACCACGCCGGAAAATAAAATAAATAGAGCCATCTCGATCCGTCGATGATGGCTCTATTTATTTATATTTGGTGTCTAAAACCATGCAAAAATGCTTTATTTGCTATTAATAACATCCTTTGCAAAGGAAATCTTTGGCTTCCAATAGGACGAGGTAGATACGTTCTCGATAATTACACCGCGGCTACTTGTACTATGAATACATATGATGCCGTCCTTATTATGCTCTGTAATAAGTGCTACATGTTGAATGCGGTTTCCATCTTTAAAAAATAAAAGATCGCCTGGTTTGGCCGTCGATAAATCTATGGGCTTGCCTTGCTTGGCCTGTTCCGCAGAAGCCGGAGATAAGGTAATACCATATTCTTTCATGATAAATGTTGTAAAACCCGAACAGTCAAAACCAGTTTTGGGACTCCCGCCAGCGTATTTATAAGGGCTGCCCACATAATTTTTAGCGTAGCCAATGATGTCTTTGCGCAACTGCATTTCGGCTCCTTTGGGACTAATCGGGGTCTTTGGGGTGGTTTTTACCGTACTGCATGCACTGGTTGCTACGATTAGAACCAACAAAAACAGTGAAAATCTCATACGAATCATGTTTTTTTGTTTTTAGTACAACGACAAATGACAACTTAATGTCACACCACAAAGCAAAATTTTAATTTATTTAACAAAATTTGTTCCAAATAAATCGGTATTTTTAAATTATTACAAATATTTAACATTTTCGCCATCTTTATATAAGTTGTTTATAATCAATGTTTTATTGTTTATTTAGATTAAAATTATTGTTTTTAAATGGTCAATACATTGTTGGCATGTTTTTTATTATTGCATATTATTTAATTCAGAACTACCTTTGCGAAATTAAAATAGACCAATCCTCTGCTGAACAATCTGCTTGTATATCAAGCATTTATACAGGAACACATTAGGTTTCTGTAAGTATATTGAACCATCAGGATAACTTGCACTAAACTATACAGCGGGAAGTATATACGTGCGTTCTGAAAAAACAATTACGATTCTGATAAACAAGATCCTTGCACCAATGATTGGATTTTTTTATCCAGTTATTGTTATTTTATACTAAGTTCATTCAATTCATTTAAAAATGAAACACTCAGATGCACTCCGTTATCCCGTAGGAAAATACGAATACGGAAATTCTTACACGTTCGATGAAACTCGAAGGCACATTAAAACAATCTCCGAACTCCCGGATGATTTAAAAAAAATCCTAAAAAAACTAAATAGTGATGCATTAGATAAATCCTACCGAAAAGGTGGATGGACGGCGCGTCAAATTGTACATCACTTGGCGGACAGTAGCGTAAACGCCTACATTCGAATGAAACTTGCGGTTACAGAGTCTACTCCAATTATTAAACCTTATTTGGAGGCTAACTGGGCAGAAACCGAAGATGGAAGATCGGGCCCAATCAAAATTTCCCTCAAATTAATTGCCGCACTTACCAAGCGCTGGGAGTATTTCCTGGAATCTTTGAGCGCAGATGACCTCAACCGCGGCTATTTCCATCCTGAAATGAAACGCATTGTTATGCTTCAGGATGCGATTGGTGCCTACGCCTGGCACGCACGTCACCACCTTGCACACCTCAAATTAATTTTGAATGGCGAACAGTACGAGCCTGGAAAAGGTTTGTCCTATCGCGCTGAAGAGTCTACAGACAGTGCACCTGCCACAGAAGTGCCTTCCTTCCTGGAAGAAGGTCCAAAAAAACGCGGTCCGAAGCCGAAATTGAAACCAATTATTGAAACGGCTTCCATTGCGGACGCTCCTAAAAAGCGCGGTCCAAAGCCAAAAGCTGCGGCTGAAAACGGTGCAGCAATATCGAGCGAGCCTAAAAAGCGCGGTCCGAAGCCAAAAGCAGCGGCTGAAAACGGTGCAGCAGTATCGAGCGAGCCTAAAAAGCGCGGTCCGAAGCCAAAAGTTGCGGCTGAAAACGGTGCAGCAATATCGAGCGAGCCTAAAAAGCGCGGTCCGAAGCCAAAAGCAGCGGCTGAAAACGGTGCAGCAATTTCGAGCGAGCCTAAAAAGCGCGGTCCAAAGCCAAAAGCAGCGGCTGAAAATGGTGCAGCAGTATCCAGCGAGCCTAAAAAGCGCGGCCCGAAGCCAAAACCAAGACCAGTAGTTGAACCAGGTACTGAGGTGCCAAAGAAACCACGTGGCAGAACAGCCGAACAAATGGCTGAATTACGCGCAATCAAGGATGCGAATAGATTGGCAGCCGGAATTGTTCCAAAAGTGAAAATCGTCGACCCTAATGCGGAGCCGAAAAAACGCGGACCAAAGCCTAAAGAAAAACCAATTAAGGTGATCGAACTCGGACCCGACGGCGAACCGCTTAAAAAACGCGGTCAGTCACCAGAGCACATGGAAAAAATTCGTGCAAAACGGATGGAGAACCTGGCAGCAAAAAAAGCAGCAGCCGAAGCGTTGCTCGAAACCAATAAAAAGCCAACAGAATAAATTCCTGCAGGCATTGAAAATTAAAAGTCACTCCAACTTTGGGGTGGCTTTTTTATTTTCGCCAAATTTTTCCCCGCATGAGCAGATTAATCGGACAATATACTGGAACAACACGCGGTGCCTTGGTACTGGTGTTTGGCGCTATTCACGGAAATGAAACAGCGGGGCCACAGGCGCTAAAAGAAGTGTTCCGCATGCTGAAGCGCGAACCGCATGTTAATCCTGGATTTAAATTTAAAGGTCGATTAGTTGGATTTACCGGCAATTTGCAGGCATATCGGGCCGGGCAACGTTTTTTGCAGCACGACCTGAACCGGATGTGGACCGATGAAAACATACAGCGGGTCCAGCGAGCGGATCCCACTACTCTGGTTGCCGAAGAACGCGAAATTGCAGAAATATATCGCGCAATTCAAGCAGAAGTGGATGCTTATCAACCTGAAGCAATGATTTTGCTCGACCTGCACACGACCTCCGCAGGTGGCGGCATTTTTTGTATACCGACCGACCAGTTTACCAGCCTGCGTTTGGCAAAAAGCTTGCAAGTGCCTGTCATTCTGGGACTTTTAGAGGGTATTGAAGGCGCGTTTTTGCAATATGCTACCCGTACGCATTTTATCGCCAACGATGCGCCACTTACTACGATTGGTGTCGCTTTTGAATCGGGGCAACACGAAGATCCCTTGTCGGTAAGTCGTGCCATTTCGGCGGTAATTAGTTGCTTGCGGGCGGGCGGCTGCATTCATCCGGATGATGTTGATAACCGACATGAGCGGATGTTGCGACAGTACAGCGCGCATTTGCCTAAAGTTACCAACCTGAAATATGTACACAGCATAAAGCCGGGCGACGAATTTAAAATGCGGCCCGGCTATATCAACTTTCAGCGTATTCAAAAACAAGAACACCTGGCAGATGATATAACCGGGCCGATTTATGCCCCAATGAATGGCTTGATTCTCATGCCATTATATCAAGCGAAAGGCTCCGACGGTTTTTTTATCGTGGAGGCGCAGGATACAGCGCCCGTACAAACCTATTGATCGTCGCGTTGCTCAATGTTGGCCGTACCTTCTACTTTTACAATGCTACTGGCATCGGCCTTAACCGTGGCCCGATCTACCACATTCAAATGAGCGGTCGAGGAGGTATTGGCCGAAATTTCGGCGTTATTGGCCCGCCAGGTACTGGCTTCCAGGGTAGCTCCATCGCTCAAACTGATGTGTAAATCATTCCCGTCGCCCGTAAGGTCGAGTTTTGCTTTATCAGATAACAAGAGGGTAAAATCGTTCACATCCAGGTAGGCCTTGATTTGTGTTCCGCCTCGAGCTGTAATTTTAGCGCTGCCTTCGTCAAAACCCCGGAGTACAATGTTGCCGCGACCGTTGGTGAAGAGTGAAGTGAAGCGCGGGGCTTCGATCAGGACACGCACGTTGCCAATTGGTGCCGCTCCATTGGTGGTAAAGGTGATTTTATCACCCGTGCGAATGACTTGTACCAAATTTCGATCCGTAGCACTGCCTTCAATTTTAAATTTAAAGTCATCGCTTTCTCGTATTTCAGCATCTAAATTGCCCTCAATGATGAAATTTTCATAGTCCGTATTGCCACGATAACCGCTTTCGCCCAATTTTGGACAGTCTACACATACCAACCCTTTTGTTGTCATCACAAACAAACGGTTGGGGTAGTCGCGGATATAAGGTCCATCCCCTTCATCGCCATACTCGTTGCTGCGGGCAAATTCGAAGATGCCGTCGCCAAAAACCACGTATTTCCCGACCGGCACGCTGATTTCGAGTTTTACCTCTTGTACCCGCCATTTTTTACCTTTGGGAATTACCAAACCCAGGGGGACTTTCAAGGTATTTCCCTGCATGGTGGGCGCAAAATCAACCATCGAAGCGTTTTCCTCGGCATTTAGGATAGAACTACCGCGCGCGCGCACCGTTTTATTACACTCAAAAGCAGCGCCATCGGCCTGTTTTACCAAAATAGTGGATAAACCTTTGATGCGCAGTTGGGTATCATCAATATTTACCCCCTCCGAATGAATGCCCCACCAATGCGAATTGCCTTCATCGTAATGCAGATCGGAAGCAGCAATGTGTAGCGTATCTGAGTTCAAACTGCTCAAGTCAATGCTGTCCTTGATAAAACCGCCCTGCCAATACTCTTTTGCAGCGGAACCACCCAAAATAAAGGCTAAAACTAAGTTTATACTCCAAAATATGCCCAAAAAAGCGCTAAACCACCCGGGAGTACGCACCTTAAACAACGCCCGCGTAAACGTAAGACACAAACCCAGCAACGGAATGGAAATCAAAAAGAAGATATTGGTAAATCCAAGCCAGGTGGTAGTCACCGAGTAGGGGCTGAAATACTCCAGGTAGGGTGCCGCCGTAATAACGCCAAAAATACTCACCACCCAAACCAGCGCAAAACTCAAAAAGACAATCACAGCCACCACAACCCCAATTGCAATGCCAAAACGGGCTAAAAAGCGCAAGACAAAGGCAAATATTTGACCGATTGCTGCTACGCCTGCACTGATGGCCGCATTACCGGAAGAACCTCCTTTTTTTTTATTTCCACTGCCAAATTCATTCACCTTATTGCTCAAACGTTCGAAACCTTCTTCAATTTCACGCGCAATATTGTCTACGTTGGCGGGTTCACCACGCATGGCCAGGCGGTCGGCTGCCGAACGCGCAGGTGGCACCAAAATCCAGAGTAAAAGGTATGCGGGAATCCAGAAGCCAGCAGACAGGAAGGTCAACAGTACAAAAATAAGGCGCATCCAAACCGGGTCGCCCATACCCACGTATGCCGACAAACCGGAGCAAACACCCGCCACCACGGTGTCTTCTTCATCGCGAAACAAGCGTTTTCCGGTTTGGATAGCCGAAGGACGGCTGCTGCTGCGTTTAGATTTGTTGCTGGTGGCGGCGGGTTCGCCCCCAAAATCTTCAGGTTGGCCCATCACCTGCACTGCCGCCTGTACATCGGGCAGCATTACAATGGTACGGTTTCCCATGCTGGCGTGGATGAGTTCGCCGAGGCGCATTTCAATATCGTGTACAATTTCATCGCGGCCTTCACTTTCGCTAAACCGGTTGCGGATATTGTCGAGGTACGCCGAAAGAAATTCGTACGCGTCATCGTCTATGGTGATGGCATAACCGCCAAGGTTGATATTCAGAATTTTATTCATGGTGTCAAAGTATGGTTGGTTTCTTCCGGAAAGCACCGGTTGCATGGTTGTTTAAAACGGGTTTCAGAATTCGGCATCGGTTTTGGGGGCATCCGTTGCGCCATTGTTGGCAGCGCCGTTTTGCAAGGTCTGGTCTACCGATTGTACCAGTTTCTGCCAGCTGGCGGTAAGTCCTTCCAAAAATTGTTTTCCGGTTTCGGTGATTTTGAAATATTTACGTGGCGGTCCGGAATTACTTTCTCGCCAGGTGTAGTCTAACAGACCATCGTTTTTAAGCCGCGTCAGGAGCGGATACAGGGTACCTTCCACCACGATCAGATCATTGGCTTTTAACTGGGCGATAATATCGCTCGGGTAAAATTCTTCTTCGTCGATGATGGCGAGAATACACAGCTCCAATACGCCTTTCCGCATCTGTGCTTTTGCATTTTCCAAATCCATATGTTACTTTTTAGTTGTTGTTGAGAGAGATACCGGTTTTACATTAGGTTCCGTGTGGTGGGACGGAAGTTCGAGTGGAGGTTCTGTCGGACTTGCCAGTTTTGAACTTACACCCAAACGGCCCTTACCCCATTGGGATAAATTGAGGCCAAAACTCGGATGGTGTGCGCTTGTGTGGCAAGCACTCAGGGCAATACAGCCGAATAAAAGCAGGCAAGCAAGCGTATTTGGTCCTTTTTTGTTCGTTTTCATGTAAAATGGTGGTCTGTGTTGTTTTGATACAGCAAAGGTAAGACTAAAAATAGTACTATGCAACACATAGAACCATTTTAGGCCGGGTACTTTCCTTAACTATTGAACCTTGTTACGCAATTGACATTGATAATCAATGAGTTGTGTTTTTAAAAATTTTTAAAAAAAAATTATTTTTTAATTTTTTTCAAACTTGGCAGATTGTGTAACAAGTATTACCTTTGCAGCCCGATTTTCAAAATGAAGTGGCCATGAACGCTTTCGTCGCGTATTCCATCCCCATCATGGGTTTAAAGTTTGGAATACACCAATTTACTTACGCTATCGATACTGGATTTTTCACCCATTTCGAAGGCACCCCTGTTGAGCGGGGTTTAGTGCATTTTGATTTGGTGTTAGACAAGCGGCCGGATATGTTGATTTTGGATTTTGGGTTGCATGGCTATGTGGAGGAAATTTGCGATCGTTGTACGGCGCCCATTCATTTGCCTTTAGAGGATGAGCGTCAATTGATTGTCAAATACGGCGAAGCAGAAGGGGAGGAAGAAGATGAGGTGGTATTTATCAGCCGAGAAGCATCTGAATTGAATGTGGCCAAATACTTGTATGAATTTACAGTACTGGCCTTGCCAATAACCAATACGTACGATTGCCAGGCGGATGCAACGCCGCCTTGTAATCAGGAAATATTGAAGTACCTGAATCAAAATCCCGATGATGCGCCAACCAATCCAATTTGGGAAGCGTTGAAAGGGGGAAAATACAAATAATTCGCTTTTTTTATAGTATATACAGGTTGCACCTGGTATGCTTGAAAAAGGTTCAAATTACTTAGCGTTATGCCAAATCCTAAGTGGCGGCACTCCAAACGTCGTAAACGTGCCCGCCGTACGCACTACAAAACGGAAGTTCCACAAATCGCAACCTGTAAAACTACGGGTGAACCACACTTGTTTCACCGTGCTTACAAGGTGAATGGCGATCTGTACTATCGTGGTCAGGTTATTGTTCCGGGAAAACATTCCGGTGCTGAAGCTGCCGAGGCCTAGATAGTTCTTTGCCATGTTGCTTTTGAGGAGGCTCCAGTTCCGCTTGTCGGGGCGCTGTGGGGCTTTTTCTATTTTGAATAAATAGAAAAAGCCCCCTTTTGTTGTTCCTTAATACTAGCATGCTATACAATGGCTATCTTTGCGTTTTTCACAACTGTAAATTTTACAATATGAAAACGATTGTAAACACCCCGGCTGCACCTATGCCGATCGGCCCCTACAACCAATCGGTCGTGATCGGTCAACTGGTTTTTATTTCCGGCCAAATTGCGATTGACCCTTCCACCGACGAATTGGTACTCGACAATATCGAGGCTGAAACGCACCAGGTGTTGAAAAACTTGAAAGCCATTTTGGAAGCAACCGGCTCCAGCCTCGAAAAAGTGGCTAAAGTAACCGTATTCGTAAAGGATATGAATATGTTTGGACGCATTAATGCTGTATATGCCGAATATTTTCAGGCCGAATTTGCGCCCGCGCGTGAGCTCGTACAGGTGTCTGAATTGCCCAAATTTGTCAACATCGAAATTTCTGCCATCGCCCACACCGCTTAAACGGTAAAACAAGGCCTTGTTTGCTATGAAAAATGTTTTGTCTGGTATCCAGCCTACGGGCGATTTGCACATTGGAAACTACTTCGGCGCGGTTCAAAACTGGGTGCGCCTGCAATCGGAATACAATTGCTTTTTTTGTGTGGTCGATTATCACTCCATGACCATGCCCTATAATCCCGAAAAATTGCGGGAAAATACCTGGAACATGGTTTTCTGGCTTACTGCTTGTGGCGTGAACCCCGAACACCTTTTTGTACAAAGTCTGGTGCCCGAACATGCCGAACTCGCCTGGGTGCTTAATTGTATGGTGCCTTATGGCGAGGTTACCCGCATGACGCAATTTAAGGATAAAACGGACCAACTGCACGAAAAGGATAAAGACGCATTCGTGAGCCTGGGGTTGTTTACCTATCCGGTGCTGCAAGCGGCAGATATCCTGATGTACCATGCACATTACGTACCCGTGGGCAAAGACCAAGAACAACACCTCGAATTGTCGCGCAACATTGCACAGCGCTTCAACAGCCAGTTCGGCAAAGAGTATTTCCAAATTCCGGAGCCGCTGTTTACCGATACGCCCAAAATCCTCTCACCCGCCGATCCAAATCGGAAAATGAGCAAAAGCCTGGGTGAAAAACACTATATCAACCTGTTTGGCGAAGAAGACCGGGTGCGCAAACAAATTAAATCGGCCGTAACGGATACCGGTGACACCCCGGCGGGTGAAATGAGCACCGGCGTAGCCAATTTGTTTGAACTCTTGCGCGCCTGCAACAGCATGGAATTACATGATACTTTGATGGACGACTATAAAGCCGGTACCCTCAAATACAGCGCTTTGAAGGAAGCAGTAGCCGATGCATTGGTTGGCTTAATTAATCCCTTGCGCGAACGTTTGGCCGAATTGAATGCCGATAAGCGCAAGGTAAAAGCACAAATTCAGGAAAGTAGCGCTGAAATTCGCAAAACCGCGCAGCAAACTTTGCGGGAAGTGCGGGAAATTGCGGGACTGTTGCCATTAAAGTAAAGGTCGTTTTCATATTGTGATTATTCTGCTGTACGATTTTTACAATATTTACGTTTAAAAGCATTCAACTTTTAAATCACTGTTTTTGATCGCCGCATGAATAAATTGCGCTTTGTTGTCTCGCTTCTTTGTTGGGTGCTGTTGTTGTCGCCTGTATTTGCCCAAAAAGAAACCGTTAAGCCCGGAGGAAGTCCAGGACAAACCAATAAACCAACGCCTGCTTCCAAACCAAAAACACCGGATCAGCTGACCGAGCGCGAAGCAACAGAAAGCCTTGAAATGGTAGATTTGGATGCTTATAAGCCCAAAGCGATCGATACCACGGTATCTTTATCGGTCATTTCTTTTGGCTCTTGTAATAAATTGGATAAGCCACAAACCATGTGGAATGCCGTCGCAGCCAACAATCCAAACCTGTGGATCTGGCTTGGCGATATTATATATGCTGATACCTCCAATATGAAGGTGCTGGCAGGCTATTACAAAAAACTAAAAAACGGTCCGGAATATAAAAACTTACGCGCCAAAGCCCAAATTGTCGGGGTGTACGACGACCATGATTACGGGTATAACGATGCTGCGGGCAGTTATCCTTTTAAAAAGGCTTCCAAAAAATGCCTGCTTGATTTTTTAGATGTACCTGCTAATCATATCACCCGGAAACGAGAAGGGGCCTATACTTCATACACTTTTGGAAAACCAGGGCAAAAAATCAAGGTAATTGTACTGGATACCCGATATTTTCGCGACACGCTTTACCCGGATCCATCCAAACAAAAACGCTATTTGCCCAATATGGAAGGCGATGTTTTGGGCGCTACCCAATGGAAATGGCTGGAGCAGGAATTGCGCAACAGCCAGGCCAACCTAAATATCCTGTGCTCCTCGGTGCAGGTCATTGCCGATGAACACCCGTATGAAAAATGGGGTAACTTCCCCAATGCCCGGAAAAGGTTGCTCGGATTAATTTCTACGGTCAAGCCTAAAAACCTGATTATTCTTTCGGGCGACCGCCACATGGCCGAAATTTCAAAGATGGATTTGCAGGGATTGCCGTATCCTTTGTACGATTTTACATCCAGCGGTATTACGCATATTCGTTCCGGTACCACCGAAGCCAATAAGTTTCGGGTAGGGGACATGATTGTCAAACGCAATTTTGGCCTGCTGAAAGTACAGTGGGAAGGCTCCAAACCGACGGTTACGATGGAAGTGCGGGGCTTGCAGAATGAATTGTTTGAGACGATTATGGTGAAGTATTAGAGCGGAGTGTGCTGTTTTTTATGCACCGTTTGATTAAAACACCTATTTTTGTCTATAAAACATAAGCATATGGCACTTAATTGGCAAGAACGCATCCTCTCCGATCCTAAAATCATGTTCGGAAAACCGGTAATTCGCGGCACACGCATCCCCGTGGAATTGGTATTGGAAAAATTAGCCAATGGTGAGACCATTGAAGATTTGCTGGTAGCCTATCCACGGATCACGCGAGAAGATGTTTCCTCCTGCTTGTTTTATGCGCAGCACAGCGAGTAGGGGACATGGTTGTCAAACGCAATTTTGGCCTGCTGAAAGTACAGTGGGAATGCTCCAAACCGACGGTTACGATGGAAGTGCTGGGTTTGCAGAATGAATTGTTTCAGACGATTATGGTGAAGTATTAGAGCGGAAATTCAAAATAAAAAAGCCGGTCCATCCTCACGCGAGGATCAACCGGCTTTTTCTATACCTATTGTTTCAAATCTGCCTCTCAACCAATCGCCTCCGGCACATAATTCTTATACTTCCCGGCTTTCAAGTTTTCTCCAATGGCCGTAAAGGCCTCTAAAGTCAGTTGAATATCTTCGTCGGTATGGGCAGCGGTAGGAATCAGGCGAAGAA
>Ga0247837_1000879_pt1 | contig 64739 bp, 61 predicted proteins | sample LaCtaG_2_FD_187115 | JGI IMG/M metagenome (GOLD analysis project Ga0247837, IMG submission 187115) | Freshwater microbial communities from meromictic Lake La Cruz, Castile-La Mancha, Spain - LaCruzMarch2015_14.5m | ecosystem: Environmental > Aquatic > Freshwater > Lake | place: Spain: Castile-La... | reverse complement strand
ACGTTCAATGTCGGCTTCGCTGATGTTGAGGGTAAGCATGTGGTTTGATTCTTGGTCGACTCAAATCTAACTTTGCTTACCCTTTTTTTATACCTTTTTGCACAAATCCTCACTCCGTGAGGTATAGCAATGCAGGGGTGCTAAAGATTAAATATGGCTTGGAGTTACTCCCAAAGACAAAGAAGTGTTCCTTAAAATCGGAATACTCCAAATCAAATCTTAAATTCACCCTGATAAACTGGATCTTATGAACAAGTTTTTACTCCTCTGTTGCAGCCTTATTTCAATTGGATTGATCGCTCAATCCAGATTGGATACCAATACATTTATCTTTCGGAGCCTCATTCCGATTAGCACCACGCATATTGTAACCGTCCAGCAAAACTGGGTTGAGGACAATCTACCCGCAAAATTGTACCTGCAGGTTCTGAATGGAACGCAACCAGCACCTGAAAAACTGATTGACCTCAAAAAAGGACCACTTAAGTCTATGGTTAAAGGCGTTTTTGCCTGGAATGGTAAAATTAACCTGCTTACTTCCTTGTATTACCCCGGTCCAGGACGCAGCAATTTCATCTGGCAACAGTTCGACCCCAACACCTTGAAAGACGAACACAGTCAGATCATCGATGCAGTTGCCACTCCATATCCTGCTTTGTCTTCTACCTATCTGGGCTACGCCATTTCTCCTGATAGCAGCTATATAGGATTTTACAGTTGGATTTATGCGTATTCCAGTGATTCCGTACGCCTTAATATACAGGTGTACAATCGGAAAATGGAAAAGAAATGGTCGCGACAATTCAAATTGCCGTTCAATAACAACCGCTTTTTTATCAATGATTGTGGTTTGCGAAGCAACGGTGAATTCTTTCTTTTTGCCGAAAACTACCTCAGCAGAATTGGTGCTGAAACGGTGATTAAAACCAATCGGATTGAGCATTTGGCCTTCCAATTTCGGCCAGATCGGGATACTGCCCGGATCATTCGACCCGTGTTGACCAAAGGGGCATTTTTTTCTGGGCTTAAATTTGGCATTGCTCCCGATGAAAAGCTGGTGGGTATTGGCATTTGGCAGGCTCCCCGCTTTGTGACCGAAAGTGGTGTTTTTCTGCTGCAATTGAAATCAGGGGAAGAGGCAGTTTCTCAAAATATTGAAATGCAGCCGAAGGAAATGTACGCGCGTGCCGAGCGACAAGCCAAACAGGATTCCGTGCTGGGTGAAAATTTTTCCCCAGTCGGGTTTTACGATTTTAGCATCAATAAGCTCGTGCTCCAGCCAGATGGCCAGGTGTTTGTTTCCGCCAATAATTACAATACCAATCTTTTGATGCGATTTGACGCTGAAAAAAAACTTAAATACCTGAGCATTTTACCAGGAATGGAGTACGGTTTTTTGCGCCATATCTACGACCAGGATTTTTTGGTGAAAGGTGATAGCGTTTATTGCCTTTTTACCCAGGTAAATGATCAACTGGCTACACCTTATAAATTGATTAGGATTGGCAAAAATGGTGAACTGATCCACAATAGCATCAATTCCAGAGTCACGACTCGGCGACCAAAGTTTTCGCTCAACACCAATTTTTGTCAAATGGTGGGAGATCAAATGGTTCTGCTAGCCGCAACCGATAGTCAAGTGCCTTTTGGAAATCCTCGTACCGTCACTTTACGTGTTGAAAAAGTAGACAACGTGTTTAAAGAATAATGAAACTCAGTTATCGCGCTGCGTAAAACTTGAAGTACTTGCATTCCTGTACCATGCGCTGGTAAAACTGGGTATCGGCATAATCGCGTTTCATGATGCCAAAGTACTCGTAGGTACGGGTACCTCCCCGCCAATAAAAATTATTTTGCTCGCAACGAGCGGCCATAAAAGTAGCTCGCGCTGCCAGTTCTCTGCTACTGGTAAATTGCCGCGCCATATTGAAATAGCCCATGGCTTGTGAGCAATCAAAATGCTCTCGATTGCCCAGGGCAAAGCGTTCGTCAGGAACCAAGTTGGGATCTTTGGCATTTTTGCGCCGTTTGAGGCTGGATCCACTCCGGAAATTGTCCATTACTTGCCAGGCCGAACCAAAGTAGGACATGTTGTAATAGCCTAGGCCCATTTGGTAAAAAAATCCGCCTCCTTCCAATCGATTGGCCAGGGCACGGTACTCCAAATCCAGCATGCGCTCAATGATTTCGCCCCGATTGAGAAACGTAACCGTATCGCGGATCGGGCAATTGACGCAGTCTCGAAAACGCTCTATAAAAGGTGCCCATGCGCCATAGTCAAGCCAGGCATTGCGGTCAATTTTTTTCATTTCCTCCAATGAAGCGGCCAATTGGTATTGATCCAGTAAAACTGTCGCCTTCAGCATGTGGATATCATTGGGGGTAAGCAAACTGTCGCCCTGCTTGAGCAAATTGCGCTCCATGCGGTTGAGGCGTTTTTGTTCCAGCATGGCCAGTAAGTCGTTGAGCTCGGTTTCCTGGGGGTTGATGCGCAAGTCGCGAAAAGGATGCTCGGCCAAAAAAGCTTTGCCGGGCATCTTGTAGCGTTTGTACAACCAACCCATTTTGTCGTGGGTGAATGGCGCAAATTTGGCTGGAAAACGTAAAACCAGCGAATTGTCGAGCAGGAGTTCGGCCACTTCATCTTCCATTTTATCGTCTACCTTTTGATAGGCACCTATTTGTGCAGCAAGCTTGAAAATTTCCAACTGCTCCTGCAAGCTCTCGTCTTTGATTTGGTTTTCGATTCGCTCAAAGGATTTTTGGGCTGCATAAAAATCGCCCGCCACCATTTCCAGATAGCCATCGGCGATGGCCCACAACTCCGGAGTGCCCACTTTTTTTTCTGCATTGATTTTTTGGATAAAATCTTGCAGCTCGATCAGGTAGTCACCAATTTTGGGTTGAGGAATTTGATGGTAACGGCGGTTTTGATCCCGGTTTTTGTTGAACTCCAGCCCCAATAATTGCTTTTCAAGTCGGCGCAATTCGCGCACTAGCAACACATCGAGGTATTCAATCTTTGGATCCAGTACATAAATGGCACGCATTTCTTCCAGTGCCCGACTGCGATCTAGGTAGGCCCGCATGGCAAATAGGGTAGCCCGCTCCTGGTTGTCTTTGCAAAGGATGTAAGCCTGCTTCCACTCTTCGTCGCTGCGGATGCGAAAACTCTGCAAGGCTGACTCGCGTTTGCTGGGGCAACGCAAAAAAACCTGCGCATAATTGTATGCCGCTTCGGCGTAGCGGCCCAGAGATTGCAGGGCTCCAGCACGGTGGCCGAGCATCCAATACTCGATCAAACTGGGATCGTTGTCTATCTTGGGTTTCAACCAATCATACAACTCAACTGTACGGTTGTATTGCTTGGTATAATGCGCCATACGGATGATCTGAAATGCATAGCGCAGCCGAATATAGTGGGAAGTACACAGCATAAACTCATCGCGGCCACGCAAGATCAAACTGTTGACAATGGCGGTGTTGCTGGGGGTTTCTTTCCAGGGGTCGGTGGTGCTGACGTGCGGCTCAACATCCCGGGTGTATTGCAAGTAACGGAGGGTTTCGGTGCAACCATTGCGGTACAGGTAATTGGCAAACGTATTCTGGCGCAGGTAAGGACTCAGGCCATAGCCTTTTACGGTAATGCCGTTGATGACTTCCTCCAGGTCACTTTGAGGCCATTCATATACCACCGCGTAGATGTCGGCTTTCTCTGCCCGGGCGCAATAGCGACTGTGCCACTCTGCAATGTTATCTTCGATCATGTTGGCTTTTTGTGGACCAAAACGTTCGTACAACACATCGAAACCCAGTACATATGGTGCTCCGGCGGCATTGCCTTTGATGATGCTGGAGCGCAGAAAAGAGTACCCCTTAAATTCGTGTAAATTGGGTCCACAATCGCCACCCACGCTCAGTGGCCAAACCAATATCAACAGGCCAAGACCTAATGCACTAGCCCTCAATACATGAGGCATCCAATTGTTAAAATACCGCAAAAACATCTTCCATCTGTGCATGACTAACTGCTTTGATCAAACTCGGGTGTAAATGGTAAAAAGCGACCCAACGCTGCGTTGCGGAAGGCAAATGCTGCCTGGCAAATTGCGCTGCCGTTTTAAGCTCTGGATAACCACAGGTTTCCACCCGCAACAAATCACCCTCATAAAAATAATGACCGTTAAGATAAGTACTTTTTTGCACGCGAAAGCGCTGTGGCGCAATCTCCTTAAAACGGGTATCGTCACGCAGGCCCTCTACCCGCAGGTCATTGAGCAAACGAATCATTTCTCCTTCTCGAAAAAGTACCCCCCAGCTAAAGGCAGGCAGTACCACATCCAGCGGCAAAGCATACCTGGCAAAGGGGGCATATGCGCTGACTGCAGAATTGGAAAAAATCGAATTGTGCTCATTCCAGTTTTCCAGTTTTCCCACATTGTACAACATCAACATACCTCGTGCTACCGGCGGAATTCCAGTACGGTCAGGATATTTCCATTGGTGCAAGCGGATGGTGGCAGAAAGGGAGATTTGCTGCGCCGTCATTTTTTGTGCCAATTCCTTTAAAAAAGCAAAATAAACCCGACGAGTCGTTTCGCTCCAATCGCAATCTATTTGTACCTCCTTCAATTTATTAGCCTTCAATGGATTTGACAGAGTAGTCATTTTATCGACCACCCGTTTAACCAAAAGTTGGAGTTGATCGGCACTTTCTATGTGTCCCCAGGTACGGTTGGTAATGTAGATTACAGGTACAATTTCCAAAGAGTGGAGACCTGTGGTATCGATCTGAATGCTGGCCAGAGGCACAATTTGCCCACTACTTTCATCCCAGTCAACGTCAAAAAATTTGGCATACAAGCGTGAAATGCCTAGCGCCTGCAGGCGTTGTTGTTCAGCAGAACTCAAATTAAGGTGGGTTTGCCAGTGGTAAAAAGCCCGTTCGGGCGGCGGCTGGCATGCACAAAGCAGGAGGAGGCAAATAAACCATCCAATCGAAAATAGACGTTTCAATGTAATTTTTTTTTACAACCCAAAATACACCGAAATTCTAAAACTTAAGCCCCTTCAGCCTCCCCAATCCTGCCTTTGCGGCCTGGTGCAAGCTGGTACGGTAATCGCTGGGACGCATTTCGGTACACAATTGAAAGTAGCGTTGGGCCTGGGGGTAATCCTTGCGCAACTCGCAGATCAAACCAGCTTGCAGGGCAGCGTTGCAGGCAAAGTAGTAAGAAGACTCGCGGCCCACCGCAATGGTTTGGCGGTAAAGTTTCAAGGCGTCATCCCAGCGCGACATACCGTGTAGCACTCTTCCCAATCGGTAGGTATATTCGAGTTGCAAGCCCTGGTTGGGCCAGGTGTAGTTTTCCTTTTCTTTTAGCAAATCACATGCTTTTTGAAAATAGCCCCCGTCGAAAAGCAAGCGTGCGCGCACCAGAACCTGATCTGGCATCACTCCACTCTGGGATTCTTCCAGTGCGTTTTTGTCCGACCCAAAATCGGCTACCCCTTTTTGGCTGCACAATTGCAGGTAGCGCTTGTAACCACTGGTGTTGCCTTTGATCAATTCCGACCAGGCCAGTTTTTGATAAGCCTCCTTGATGTTGTTGCGCCCCCGAAAATGACTGAGAAAGCTAAAGAAATGCTGCGCAGCATCGTCATCTAGTCGGCGCAATTTGGCCAAACCCAATTGAAATTCCAAGGCCGGAAAATCCATGGCGCTGCCAGGCTTGGTGTACTTGCTGAGCATGTCGATGGCCTCGTTGTTGTGGCCGCTGCGCAGAGCAACGCTGGCTTTTAGAAAACAATGCAAGGGATTCCTGGCGGCATCCAGGTTCTGGTTTTGGAGAATTTTCCAGGCTTCTTCGGCGTCGTTTTCGAGGTAAAGCACCAGGAAGGCATAGTACACTACGGTTTCGTCCTCGAATAAAAAGTCGTTTTGCCGCGCGTAACGCATTACCTTTTCCAACTCTGCTTTGCCTTGGGCAATCGAGCCTTGCATGCCTCCTAAGAGCTTTAGCCCCCACTGGTAATTGTCGGGAATGGTGCCGGCCATGGCATGCAAAAGCCCCAGATCTTTGTAATTGGGCATGAAGTTGGGAAACTTCTCCTGGTTCTTTTTGAGCAAACGAAAAGCTTTGCCCGCATTGGAAAAAGCCCCCAGGTAATCGCCAAACTTGAGCCGTACCAATGACCACTGCAAAAATATATCCCCCTGTGCATACAGATAATAAGGTGACTGTTGGTTGCCTGCTTTTATTTTGGTCAGTCGCTGGTCGAGGTGCTTTTTGAGAATGCTGTACTCTTCAATGTCTTCATTGATGTATAGGCGAAAAAAATCGAGGTAATTTTCGATGTGGTAAACGGCGAGGTTGTCTGGATCCTGAACTTTGAGTCGGGCTAAAATGGCCGCCGACTCGTCGATGCGCAATGCGACGGCTTTTTGATAAGCTTGCTTAATGGAGGCATTGTAGCTGAAATAAGCCTCAGCATGTCCTGGGATCGCCCAATGCAACAAAAGCACCAGACCCAGCAATGTAGTTTTCTCTAGTAAGGTGTAGTTCATGTGGATCAAATTCGGGATAAAGATAATGTTTTTTGTCTATGTAAATGGGCTTTATGCTATGCGGTTTGCAAGTTTTAACAAAAAAATGAAGGAGATAATTTACGGGTTGCCATCAAGATTCAGCTGGCAATTGAAAGGTACTGGTAACTAAACTTTACAAACGAAAGCATCAAAATTTACCTATCCAATTATTCAAGGAAGGGAATTTGTCCCTAAATTTGAGGGAAGTAATAAGCTTAAAATCAGTTGCCATGTCCGATAAAATTTTTAAGATTCTCTCTATTGATGGAGGGGGAATTCGTGGTGTAATTCCAGCAATGGTATTGGCAGAAATTGAAGCACGTACCAAGCAACCCATCGCTACTCTTTTTGATTTAATTGTAGGTACCTCCACTGGTGGAATTCTAACTTTAGGGCTTACAACCCCCATCGTATCCGGGCATTCAAGCCCAAAGTTCAAGGCAAGTGACCTAGTGAAGATCTATACCGAACGGGGAGAAGAAATTTTTAAACGCACCTTTTTCCTGACTTCAATCCGGAGCTTTCTCGATAGTACCTACACGCATAAAGGGCTGGAAAGAATTGCTGTAGAAAAATTTCAGGAAGCCCGGTTGAAAGATGTAATCAAACCAGTCATAGTGACTTCTTATGATGTTGAAAACCTAAGTACTTACTATTTTAACTCTCGATTGGTTGTTGAAAATTCAGCAGAAGAAAACTTCCTGTTACGTGATATCGTGCGCGCCACTTCAGCCGCCCCCACTTATTTCGAGCCTTTCTTGTACAATAAATTTTCAGATCGCACTCCTGCATCCAGCACCTTTGTGGATGGTGGGGTTTTTGCCAATAATCCGGCAATGCTAGGCTATGTAGAAGCAAAAATTATCAATGACCAAAAACGTCAAAATTCTGAAACGGAACGGTCAAGGGATTTTAATGAACCTGTATTGCAAGTAGCTCCGCGCGAAATAGCCGAATCTTTTTTCTTGCTTTCACTGGGTACCGGATCTGTCAAAAAATCATTTACCCATCAAAAAACCAAAAATTGGGGCGTGTTGAATTGGGCCAGACCAATTGTGGATATCCTCATGCAAAGCAGCGCCGATTCAATTGATTACCAGGTCAAACATTTGTTACCCCCCAATCCTTCTGGTGCGCCGCGGTACATCCGACTTACACCTGACGAAATTAGAGAAGAGCACAGCGATATGGCCAATGCCAGTGCAAAAAATATTGCGGCTTTGTGTGAATATGCCAGTGAATTGATCAAGAAAAGGGATCGGGAAATTGATAAAGCGATTGAAATTCTGCTTAAACATTAAGTAGGTTATTGTCAACTCAACACAAACACAATCAATTCGTTAAAAAAGTCTCTACTCCGACACCATCACCGACATCAATTCTTCGATTTCCTCTACTTCGATTGGAACATTGGCCATCAAATCCACTGGGCCAATGTCGGTAACCAAAATATCGTTTTCGATGCGGATACCCAGATTTTCGTTGCGGATGTAAATGCCCGGTTCGCAGGTGAAGACCATGCCTTCCTGGATCGGTACATACCTATCGGCCAGATCGTGTACATCCATGCCCAGGTGATGCGAAGTGCCATGCATAAAATATTGCTTGTACAAGGGCAGTTCCGGATTTTGTTGTTCAATCTCTTTGCGGGTCAGCAATTTTAGATCGATCAGTGCACTTTCCATCATTTTGACCACCTCCTTGCTGTATTCTTCCAGGGTGGTTCCCGGCACCAGTAGTTGCTGTGCCTCGCGCATGATGTGGCGCACCGCATTGTACACATTGCGCTGTCGCGAACTGAATTGACCACTTACTGGTATGGTACGGGTAAGATCTGAGGCATAACAAGCATATTCAGCTCCAAAATCCATCAAAAGCACATCCCCAGCGCGACAAACCTGGTTGTTGCGGGTGTAATGCAAGATGCAACTGTTGGCACCTGCCGCTACAATCGGATCATATGCATGACCAGTAGCGCGGTTGCGCAAAAACTCGTGCGTTATTGCTGCCTCAATCTCGTATTCCATCACTCCTGGACGAACAAATTCCAGTACTCTGCGGAAAGCTTTTTCGGTAATGCCAATGGCCTGTTGGATGAGTTCGATTTCTACCGCCTGTTTGTTCATCATCAGCTTCTTGAGGATGGGCTGCGAGCGGTGGTATTTGTGTCCTGGGTAGCGTTCCATCAGATCGCGGGCCATGCGCATGTTGCGGGTTTGTATTTCCGGGATGAACCGATCGTGTTCTTCGGTATTGATGTAAACCCGTTTGGACAATAAAACCAACTCGTGCAAGATGGCGGGCATCTCATCTAGCCAGTACACTTTTTGAATGCCTGACACAACTCGAGCTTGTTCTTTGCTGTATTTTTCACCTTCCCAGATGGCAGTGTAATCGCTGGTGCGCTTGACAAATGCCAGTTCCTGAAATCCTTCCTTGATGCAATCCGGAAACAATACCAGGATGGTTTCTTCCTGATCCAATCCGCTGAGGTAAAACAAACCCGAGTTTTGCCGAAAAGGGAAAAAAGTATCTCCACTGCGGGGCATCAGGTCATTGGCGTAAAAAATAGCCAAGGAATCTGGCTGCATTTTGCGCATGAAGCGCTTGCGGTTGTTGCAAAAAAATTCCGGATTGATCGGGTCGTATTTCATGGTCGCTCTCCTTTGGGGCTTAAGTTATAAAAGATATTGGTAAAAGTAGAAAACTTGAAGCCCTGAAAAGTGGGATAAAACGAAAAATGTACACTGCATGCGCTTAGCCAACAACAGCGTTAAAACTTTTCCTCCTACCTACATGGCCTCCTCGACCTGATTTTTTATGCCTTGTACGATCCGCAACAACGGGAGATCGTTGTCATCCCCACCGAAAGGGTCTTCGATCTCTTCGGCAATGAGTTCCAGACTGGCCAATACATAAAACACAAAAGCGACAATGGGAACAACGTAATAACCCAGGTTGAATACATACCCAAATGGCAACGTCATGATGTAGATAAAGATGAATTTTTTGAGAAAAGTACTGTAAGAAAAGGGAATTGGGGTATAACGAATCCGCTCACAGTTGGCACAGATTTCGGTGAATGCTTGTAGTTCGGCATTCACAAAGATGACCTGCCCCCATTGCAGTTTTTGTTCTCGAAACATGGTTTGCAAATAATGGTGCATCAATCCGATGAACTGATTGGGGATGTGTTTTTCGGTGTCCAATTGGGCTTGTATATCCGCGGGTAAGTTTTCAATGTTATTGGTTTGTTCTGGTGATTTTTTGTTGAGGTGGCGCAACAACGCTGCTGAATATGCCGGAATCAGAATTCGAAAATAGCCGCGTTCTGCTGCATCTGTTGGCAAAATTGCCGCCAGCTTAATGGCCAGGTTGCGGCTGTGTTGCACTTGTTGACTCCAGAGTCTGCGCCCATCCCACCAACGTTCGTAGGCTGTATTGGTGCGAAAAACCAGTAAAAAGGAAATGACAAAGCCCAGGAGAGAATGCATCACCGAAATGTTGCGCAAATGACTTTCTTCGCCCAACTTCCAAACCTCCATTTCCAAATAGGCAACCATACCCGAATAAAGACTGATCAGCAGGATCATGGGAAATAGCTTGCGGATGGTGTCGGCGCGATTGAAGCGGAATAAAAAGGTAAACCAATGTTGGGGATTGTAAGTGTGCAGCTTCGGACGTAAGACGTAGTCGCTTTTGATGCTGGTGTTTTCCATAGCAGTGATTAAGTTTAGGTGTAAAAGTCTGGGGACTTGTAACTGCTATACGGAGAAGTGGCATCTGGGGTTTCAGATTTATAACATAGTTTTTTGTAACTATTTAGCACCTAAACTACTTGACAATCAATAAAGTAAAAAGCATTAGCATTAAACCTAATAAAATCAAGTCAATGATAGTCAATGACTTGTGTTTTTGAAAGATTTTTTGCTTTTGTGATAAGCAATTGATTATCAATAAGATTGGGGTGCTAAATAGTTACAGTTTTTTTATGTATAATTATTCAAAATATTTCGGGCTTTTTACTTTTTTTAGCACAATCATGGCATCAAAGCGCTTGCTGGGGGTGATCTTAATTTTCCCGCCATTTTCCAGTTCAAAAGCTGGAATTGGCTTAAACAGCCATTGGTTGTCCTTGCCAGGTTTTTGGCCGCGCAGTGGCAAATAATTTATTTCTTTGTCTAGTCGGTTAAAGCGATAACCTATCCCTCCGGCACTGTCGTCTTTAAAAGGCTGTACATCGCGCATCCATTGTCGATACAGCTCTCCTCCTACCGCATAGATCCCAATGTTGTATACCTCGGTGCCAAAACGCTCACTGATGTAATTGCCTTGCATTTTCACGGGATTGCCAAAAAAATCTACAGCCGCAACCTCCGTACCGATGTGGGCATTGTGCGCCCAGTAAATGATTTTTTTATTGGGGTAGGCCACGTCCGCCAGCCACATCAGGTTTTCGGCCATGATGCGGTCGCGCAGCACAATTTGCTGCCTTTGCTGAATGGCCCGAAAATCGAGCGCCCAATACTCCAGGTGATTCTCCAGCGTACGGCGAAGAAAAGGAACGAGCAGGGGTTTGGTGGAAAAATCTTTCCTTACCTTAGACTCATTGTTTTCCAAAAAATCCATCACCTTGTTGATCACCCGCTCGTTGTTGCGAATGGCTTGCGTGAGTTGAACGCTGTCCGAAAGAATACCGTACAACAATGAGGTATTCATAAAATTGTATTCCACATCACGGGAAAGCTCACGGTCGTATTTTTGCAAAAAATCAATCAGGAAGTTGTTGAAAAAATTGGCCGAAGTTTGACAATCCGGTCCTGCCAATTGCAATGGGTCAGCGCTATTGGCGTTGGCCTTGGCATATTCAAACAGGGGCAACATCTCCTCACAACGGAAATTGCCAAACACCGAATTGTACATCAGGTCTTTGGCATTCAGGGTTTCCTGGTTGAGCCAAGCGAGATTGATGTCGCCAAAACCGCCTTCAATTACCAGTACGTCGAAATCCATTTGCTCGTGCAAAAACTCTACCAGCCGCGTTTTTAACTGGTAAAATTCTGACGCGCCATGTGCGCTTTCGCCAAGCTGTACCAGCCGTACACCCTTGAGTTTTTCTTTCAAAAAAGCCAAATCACTGTAGTCATTGCCTTGCAACCTGGCAATGGGAATGGTGTTTTTTTTCAGCCATACCAATTCCTGATTGGCACGTTGGCAGGCAACTTCAGGAAGTACAAACAAGCTGAGCAAAAGAAAAGCAAGAAATAGGCGCATAGATATTTGGGTTAAATCGTGTCTAAAATACGTCAAATTGTGAAAATACCAACTTACTGCCGTGCATACCTAAAGATCACTCCTTGCTTACTGCTGCCCTAATCCCATAAGTTCCTTATCTTTGCAGCATGAATGGAAAAGAACGCATGGACATCCGGCAGCGCTCTCTGACAGAATTGGAGGAGCTGTTTAAGGATATGGGGGAGGCCAAATTCCGCGCCAAACAAGTATACGAATGGCTGTGGCAAAAAGGAGTACGCTCTTTTGAGGCCATGACCAACCTTTCCAAAAGTTTGCGCGAAAAACTGGCAGAGACATTTGTAATCAATGGCATCATCGAAGATAAGGAACAGCGCAGCGCCGACGGTACCATTAAATCACGCTTTCGTTTGCACGATGGTCACCTGATCGAGTCGGTGCTGATTCCGGTACCCGAGGACAAGCGTTTTACCGTCTGTGTGTCTAGTCAAGTGGGGTGCAGCCTGACCTGCAAGTTTTGCGCCACAGGCCGCATGAACCGCGTACGCAATCTCGACGCCGCCGAAATTTATGACCAGGTGGTGATGGTCAACGAGCAATGCCTCGAAACCTTTGGCCACCCGCTCACCAACATCGTATACATGGGCATGGGCGAACCCCTCCTGGCCTACAGCAACGTGATGGAAAGTGTTGATCGCCTTACTTCACCTTCTGGCCTCAATATGTCGCCCCGGCGCATCACCATTAGTACCGCAGGCATTGCCAAAATGATTCGCAAACTTGCCGACGATGGCTGCAAAACCAACCTCGCCCTTTCCCTCCACGCAGCCGACGACACCAAGCGCGATGACCTCATGCCCATCAATGAGCAAAACAACCTCGCTGTGTTGATGGATGCCCTGGAATATTTTTACCGCAAAACCCACAACCGCATCAGCTACGAGTACATCACTTTCCAAAATGTAAACGATGGACTCGATGATGCGGCCAAATTGGCCAAGCTGTGTCGGCGCTTTCCGGTACGCGTCAACATCATTGAGTACAACCCCATCGGTGACGTCCCTTACCTCAAATCAGAAGAAGATCGAATCGATGCTTTTGCCAGGTACCTCCGCGAGCGCGAAATCATGGTCACCATACGGCGCAGTCGGGGTAAAGATATTGACGCGGCTTGTGGGCAGTTGGCGAATAAGGAGTAACTGAAAAGTTGAAATTGCCTTTTTTATTTTTTTTCAAAAATCGGGAACTTAATTAATTAGGATGGGGTTGATGCTTTGAAACCCAAAAAATCCTAACTTTATGGTAGCACAAGCAAAGCAAAGCATGAATTACGATCGTATCCTGGAAGAGGAGTTGTTGCCTCAGGCAGAGGCGCTGCTTACTTTTGCCTACCATCTGACTTACAACCAGCAGGACGCGGAAGATTTGGTACAGGAAACCTACATGAAAGCGTACAAGGCCATCGACAAATACATCGAAGGCACCAACGCTAAGGCTTGGCTTTTCAAAATCCTAAAAAACACCTTCATCAACGATTACCGCCGCAAATCGCGTGGCCCGGTGATGAAAGAACTGGATGAAGTCATCGCTTTCCAAAACCGCGAGAATACCCCATACACCAGCGCACATGCCGGATTGGCCGAAGAAACTTACGAGTCGATGATGGGCGATGAAGTTACCGTTGCGGTAAATAAACTTTCAGTCAATTTTCGAGTTGTACTCTTGCTGAGCGATGTGGAAGAATTTTCTTACGAAGAAATTTCCAAAATTTTGGATATTCCCATCGGAACCGTGCGTTCGCGCTTGAACCGCGCGCGAAATGCCGTCAAAGACGAGCTAAGAGCTTACGCCCAATCGATGGGCTTTAAAGATAACCGTTAACCCATGATTCGCGTTGTGGGTCGAGACCCTTTCTTCTGCTCCATACCTGGGAGGGCGCGAAGAAGGGGTCTTCTTCGATTCACAGGCAAGGGTTGCGGCATTAGTTAACCTTAATTACCACATTTCGTGGGCTACCAGGGAGTTCTGGCTTTACAACCAGGATGACCAAAAAACAACAAAGCTATGGTCAAGAGTCCGATCACCAAGGATGACTTTATTAAAAAAGTGAGTTTATTCCTGGACAATGAACTTACAGACAAAGAAAGTCGGGATTTGCTCCGAGAAATTCAGACAAATCAAGCGTTTATGCACATTTTGAAAGAAGAACGAACCTTTAGGGAATTTATTAAGACAAAAATTGATCGGCGAAAACCTTCTCCTGCCCTCATAGCTTCTATAAAAGACAAAATAAAAGCTTCGCCGTTCTGATCCTGTTTTCAGATCAACACCTGCAAAAATCAATCTTTTAACACCTTTAAGCTCAAATCCAGACTTTGGGCAGAGTGCGTCAATGCTCCTACGGAGATGTAGTCTACTCCGGTGAGTGCTATGGCACGCAGGGTATCCAGCGTTACTCCGCCCGAAGCCTCGGTTTCAAAGCGTTTCCCCACCATTTTCACGGCCTCGTGCATGGTTTCCAATTGGAAGTTGTCCAGCATGATGCGGGTTACTTTTCCTGTATCCAATACTTGCTGAAGCTCGGCCAGGTTGCGTACTTCCACCGTTACATTCAGGTTCAGGCCATTGGCTTGCTGGTAAGCATGTACCCGCTCTATAGCAGGTTGGATACCCCCACAAGCGTCGGTATGGTTGTCTTTGATCATGAACCAGTCGTACAAACCATCGCGGTAATTGTGGCAACCGCCAATGCGTACGGCCCATTTTTCCAAAAAGCGGATCAGTGGAGTGGTTTTGCGTGTGTCCAGAATTTTTACCGGAAGATCTGCCACCGCGTCGCGGTATTGTCGACTGATGGTGGAAATGCCACTCATGCGCTGCATGGTGTTGAGTACCAAGCGTTCGGCTTGCAGCAACGCCTGGGTATGGCACTCTACAATGAACGCCACATCGCCGTATTTGATGTTGGCGCCATCGTCAATCATTTTTTCAAAATGAGCAGAGGGATCTACCGTTTTGAAAATGCGTTCGGCGATGACCATCCCAGCCAATACGCCTTCATCTTTCACCAACAACCGCGCTCGGTTGCGAGCAGAACCTGGAATGCAGGCCAAACAAGTAACATCGCCAGTGCCTACGTCTTCGCGAAGCCCGGCTGCAATGAATTCGTCAATTTGATCAAAAGACATGTAATGGGATTTTGGTATGGGCAGAAACGCGATGCATCGCGTCTCTACCCAAAAAATTAAATCATTGCACCTACCTTTTCCAGCAGCGCTTTGGTTTTTTTGATGCCCTCTTTTTCAGGGGTTTTACTGCCTTCGTATTCGATGCCCACGTACCCCTTGAATTTCGCTTTTTTCACGATTTTCATCATTTTGACGTAATCGACTAGTACATCATTTCCTTCCGCATCAAAGTCGTGCGTTTTGGCACTTACGCCTTTGGCAAAAGGCATCAGCTCTTCTACGCCGAGGTAGCGGTCGTATTCTTCGGCACAATCCCAGGAACCGGCCTTGCGGGTCACACAGAAGTTGCCAAAATCGGGAAGCGTACCCACGTTTTTCATGTTTACTTGCTTCATTACACCCGACAGCCATTTGCCATTGGAAGAGTAGCCACCGTGGTTTTCAACAATGACGTTGATGCCCATACTGTCGCCGTATTCGCCCAATCTGCTCAAGCCTTCTACTGCACCTTTCGCTACTTCTTCGGCGGTACCTTTGCCCGCTGCGTTGACTCGAATGGTGGCACAACCCAGGTATTTGGCACATTCAACCCATTGTTTGTGTTGTTCAATGGCTTTATCCAGCTCGGCTTTGGTGGTTGAGCCCAAATCGCCTTCGCCATCAATCATGATCAGGTGATTCTTGATGCCATTGTCTTTGCAACGCATCAGCAATTCGTTGAGGTAGGTAGTGTCTCTGGCTTTGTCTTTGAAAAACTGGTTGACGTACTCTACAATTCCGATTCCGAATTCTTTGCGGGCCATCACCGGAAAATCGAGGTTGGTCATTTCTTTTTTGAACAGCGCATTGTGCAAGGACCACTCGGCGAGGGAAATTTCGAAGAACAATTTTTTGCGGCTATCCAGGTCAAAGTTGGCAAGTGGGGCTAAGGCCAAACCTGCCCCGGTGTAAGCAATCTGATGGAGGAAATCACGACGTTTCATGTGATTGGAAGAATTTTTTGCGTGAACGAATCATTCCCAAGATAGCGGTTTTTGAGAATTTTTGGGAAAAATGCACACAAAGTACATACTGGGTATAAACGGGGTACAAACGGGATATGCTTCCATTTTGTAAAAGAAAAAACGTAACTTTCCCTGAAATACACCATCATGTCGCAAACCCATTACCGCAACTGCAACCTTTGTGAAGCCATGTGCGGCCTGGAAATCCAGTTGGAGAATGACCAAATAACCAGCATTGCCGGAGACAAAAACGACCCCTTTAGTCGTGGCCACATTTGCCCCAAGGCAGTAGCACTCAAAGACATTTACGAAGACCCCAACCGACTGCGCACTCCGGTAAAGAGAACCCCCCAAGGGTGGCAAAAAATCTCCTGGGAAGAAGCAATGAATGCGGTGGTGGAAGGCATTCAACGTACCCAGGCGCAATACGGCCACAATGCTGTAGCCTTGTACCAGGGCAACCCATCGATCCACAATTTGGGCACCATCATGAATTCACCGGCTTTTGCCAAGGCTTTGCGCAGCAAAAACCTCTTTTCTGCTACTTCTACCGATCAATTGCCGCATCACTATGCATCTTGGCAATTGTTTGGTCATCCCCTGCTCGTACCTATTCCCGATATTGACCATACCCAATTCATGCTCATCATAGGCGGCAATCCGATCGCCTCCAATGGCAGTATGATGACGGTACCCGACGTAGCCAAACGCCTACGGGCCATCCAAGAACGCGGCGGCAAAGTGGTAGTGGTAGATCCCCGCCGCACCGAAACTGCGGAGAAAGCGGATCAGCACGTTTTCATTCGCCCCAACGCCGATGTGTTGCTTTTGCTGGCCATGATTCAAACCTTGTATGCCGAAGGCCTGGTCAATTTGGGACACCTGGCCGAATTTACGGATGGCGTAACCGAATTGCAAAATGCTTGTGCCGCATATACCCCAGAGAAGGTCGCAGCTGCAACGGGCATTTCCGCCGCCGCGATTCGGCAATTGACCCGAGAATTTGCAGGTGCGGAATCTGCCGTAGCCTATGGTCGGGTGGGGGTTTCTACCCAGGTGTACGGCGGCTTGTGTCAATGGTTGATCAATGCACTCAATATCCTGACCGGAAATCTGGACAAAAAAGGAGGGGCAATGTTTACCCAGCCAGCGGTAGATTTCATCGCAAGGGGAAAATACGAAAAGCGCTTCGGACGCTGGCACTCGCGGGTGAGAGGCTTGCCGGAGTCATTGGGTGAACTACCCGTGGCTGCATTGGCCGAAGAAATTTTGACCCCTGGCGAGGGACAAATTCGAACGCTCATTACCAGTTGTGGCAATCCGGTTTTGTCTACGCCCAATGGAGCGCAGGTGGATAAAGCGCTGGCCAGTCTGGATTTTATGGTGAGCATCGATATTTACATCAACGAAACAACCCGCCATGCGCACATCATTTTGCCCCCGGCAACCGGGCTGGAAGTAGCGCATTACGACCTGACCTTCCATGTGCTGGCCGTGCGCAATACCGCAAAATACTCGCCCCCTTTGTTTGAAAAAGCTCCCGAAGCCCGACACGATTATGAAATCTATCAGGAACTGGCTCATCGACTGAGTGGCAACACTGAACCATTTCAGGTCGAGCCACCAGAGGAAAAACTTGACCTCGGATTGAGGTTTGGCCCTTATGCCCTTTCATTGGATCAATTGAAAGAGAACCCACACGGGATTGATCTGGGGCCTTTGCAAGCTTGTTTGCCCCAGCGTTTGTTTATTCCAAATAAGCGCATTCCCTTGGCTCCGGCTGATTTTTTGCAAGACTTGCGCAGAGCTGATCAATTGTTGGCATCGACTCATTCCGGCCATGAATTTCCTTTTCTACTGATTGGTCGACGCCACTTGCGCGACAACAACTCCTGGATGCACAATGCCTCACGTTTGATGCGCGGCCGCAATCGCTGCACCTTGCAAATGCACCCAGAAGATGCCTCCCAACTGGGACTGGCAAACCAACAAGTAGTAAAGGTGAGCTCAAGGGTGGGCGAAATTGAGCTGCCTTTGGAAATCAGCGCCGAGATCATGCCCGGAGTGGTGTGCATGCCTCATGGGTATGGCCATGCCCGCGCAGGAGTACAACTCGATGTAGCCAAGCAATACGCAGGAGTCAGCATCAATGACCTGACCGATGAATTTGTATTGGATGACCTAACCGGGAATGCTGCGTTTAGCGGGGTAAGGGTAAATGTTGGGTCTAAAGTTGAATCAACTATTTCAACTTTTTAAGCGCTCAATTGTATCCAATAGCAGAAACTCACTTGGAAACCTGATCGGCATGAAAATCGGTATTGTATGTTACCCCACTTACGGCGGTAGCGGTGTATTGGCAACAGAACTCGGATTGGCCCTGGCCAGAAACGGACATGAAATCCACTTTATCACCTACAAACGCCCCGCCAGACTCACCCATTTTCACGAAAATGTGTACTTCCACGAGGTGGATACCGAGCAATATCCTCTCTTTGAATATACCCCATACGATACGGCTTTGACCAGCAAACTGGTGGATGTGGTGCAACACGAAGAACTGGATTTGCTGCACGTGCATTACGCCATTCCCCATGCAGCAGTAGCTTACATGGCCAAAAAAATCTTGCTGACTCAAGGACGGTACATCCCTGTAGTGACTACCCTGCACGGTACGGACATCACGCTGGTGGGCAAAGACAAATCTTTTGCGCCCGTCGTCGAGTTTTCCATCAATAAATCTGACGGTGTTACGGCGGTTTCCAATAGTTTGCGCCAGCAAACCTACGAAACCTTTACCCTCACCCGCGAGATTGAAGTGATTTACAACTTCATTGATTTTTCACGCTTTCGCAAAAGCAACAAAGACCATTTCAAAAAAGCCATTGCGCCCAAGGGCGAGCGCATCCTCATCCACGTTTCGAACTTCCGCAAAGTAAAGCGGATCAATGATGTGGTGCAGGTGTTTTTCCGCGTCAACAAACAAATGCCCTCCAAGCTATTGTTCATCGGAGATGGCCCCGAACGCCGCGCTGCCGAAGACCTTTGCCGCGAATTGGACATCATCGACGACGTCCGCTTTTTGGGTAAACAGGATGCCATCGAAGAATTGATGGCGGTTGCCGATGTGTTCATCATGCCTTCCGAAAGTGAAAGTTTTGGTTTGGCCGCATTGGAGGCCATGGCTTGTGAAGTTCCAGTTATATCTACCAATGCTGGTGGTTTGCCGGAAGTGAACATCCACGGCGTGACCGGTTTCCTCAGCGATGTAGGCGACGTAGACGATATGGCCCGTCACGCCATTTACATCCTGAGCGATGATGCGGTACTGGCACAGTTTCGCGCCAATGCTTTGGAGCAAGCCCAACGTTTTGACATTCAGGAGATTTTGCCGAAGTATGAGGCGTACTATGAATTGATTTTGAAGGGGTCGAGGTATTGAGGGGGAATTGAACTTAAGCAACTCTTGCAAAAATTGCTGATCCTACAATCAATAAGCATAAAAGTATATTTCTATTTCGTCTAAGATTTCATTCATGGCTTGAACTTGATTGTTTTGTTGTTTTGTAATTGCCGACGGTTGCTTCCTTGCACACCGCCGCGCTTAGCGAGAGGTTGGTAAGGAAGCAACCGTTCTCTTCATTTTGATTTAAATAGAGTCAAGACATCAATTTCAAATGTGAACATTAATACTGCGACAATCATCACCATGTAGAGTGAAATTGCACAAATTAGGGTTATAGATTAGAATTGTCCAGTTTATGTAGGGAGTCAGTGAAATTACAAAAACCGAGTCATTCATCCACATACAAAGCTTTTTTTAATTTATCGATATACATTTCCATTGTAAAATTGTTTCTAATCCTGTGGCGCCCTGCGCTACCCATTTCTTTTGCTAAAGACCTATTGTTCAGTATTTTTTTCATTGCCTCTTTCATGGCATAAATATCAGTTTCAGGTACTAAAAATCCCGTTTTACCCTCAACGACTACGTCAGGTATTCCGGCATGGATGGTTGCAATAACAGGTAATGCAGCTGCTTGGGCCTCCAACACGGCAACTGGTGTTCCTTCACTGTCACCGGAATCTGCAACAACTGAATGTTGAACAAATGCCAAAGCGTTTTCCATTTCAATTCTGATTTGTTCAGGATTGATTACACCTAAAAACGTCACCTTGTCCTCAATTTTAAATGCTTTAGTAATATTCCTGCATGTATTTAACAATTCACCTTCACCGGCTATTTTAAGTCTTGCGTCAGGATATTCGTTTGACAATTCTTTAAAGGCTAGAATGGTAAGGTATGGAGCCTTTTTGTTTACAAATCTACCAATTCCAAAAAAAGTATGTGATAGATAGGTTGGATTATTTTTGAAAAAAATATCATTCGGACCATAGGTTATATGGTGAATTTTTTCTTGCGGACAACCCAAATCAATCAACTTTTTTTTCATCATACTTGAAACCGCAATTATGGCTTTTGCGTAATCAAACATTTCACAATAGCTTGCTGCATTTTGTTCTATAATGCTTGTATCGCTGGCATCAAAACCATGAAAATGTACTACCAAGGGAATTCGATACTTATTACATACAGAGAGCATTGCAGCGCCTCCCGGACCATATTGCGCTAATACAAGATCAATTTTGTTTTTCTTTAAAAGTCTTCCTATCGAAGTTTCCAAAGTGAAGAGGTTTATTTTTAAAACTTCCTGAAAAAACATCCTTAGTGAAAATTGAAACCTGTTTTGAATGGAAATTCCATTGTTAAATTGTGTGGGCAACCATCCTGAATGTAATACCAAACTTGCTGGCAATAAATCAACCTGAGCCTTTATAAAGGTTTCAGAATATACACTATAATTTGTGGTACAAATTGCAATTTTCATTTTTAACTTGATTTTATTCTTGGGCGGCATTCCTGTATGGTTTCAAAAACGCTTGAAAGAAAAAGTAGACCATCCCTTTATACCATTGCCGACTTTGTCCGACTTTTAAGCTGTACGATGAAAATTTCAGTATCTCTAAAGTATTTCCTTTGTAATAGGTCAATAAAAGCGAAAATACGATGCGATGAAATTCATTTCGAATGAGGATCAACTGTTTTTTTGTTCTGATAATATTTTCAGTCTCAAAGGTGAAAAACAATTTGGTGATTAAGCGGAGACAATCTTCGGCTCGTGGAATCAATTCGAGTTTATCTCCCCTCATAGCGCCAATGAGCGCTTTAACGCTATCATAATCAGGCATATCACCGGTTACTGATTCCATGTTTTTGCACGCAACCGCTGCCCCGGCGTCAAATTGGGGCGCAGTCTCCGTTTTAGTGATTGATTGGGCATGGATTCTCCACAATATCAAGGGTTCGCAAATTACATGCAACACCTCTTCACGCGCTGCTCTTTGCCATATATACCAGTCTTGCGCCAACCTTTTGCTCGGATAATAACCGATTGATTCAAACCAATCTTTTCTCAGCATCATCGTCGAATGAACGATGGTGCATCGAAACAGCAGTTGCCAGCGTAAAAATACCGGATCGGTTTCGTAGTGTCGAAGCTTCGTCCCGCCCTCCTCGAGCAAATTGAAATGCCAGCCGCCACAAACTTTTATTTCAGGATGCAACTCCATGTAGGATACCTGGGTAGAAAATCGTTCCGGCAGGCTGATATCATCGGCATCCGTCCTGGCGATATATTTTCCAGCGCAATGGGGAAACGCCAGATTCGCAGCGATGTAAGGACCTTGGCGGCCGGGTGTTTTAATCAAACGAAACCGTTTGTCTTTCTGGCAATACGTTTCAACAATGGAAACAGTCGCATCATTTGACCCATCATCTACAATCCAGCACTCCCATGCTTCCAATGTTTGTGCACACAGACTCTCTAATGTCTCCCGAAGATATTTTTCTCCATTGTATACGGCAATGACTACCGAAACTATAGGCATGTTGAACATGATTATCAATTTTAATGAAGTTGGGTTTCAAAGTTCAAGGCCTGCCACCTATCCAACCTGGACGAGATGACACCTTCCGTATTCCTCATCAACGACATTTCAGATTCGCCCAAATAATGTCTTGAAAAGTCAAACCAACCCCCAATGGCGCGGTTTGGTTTTTAACCGGACAATGAGAACCCAGAAAATGGATCAATTCGATCAGCGGTACTTGCAGTTAGGGTTCAACAGGAAGCGATGGCTGCAAGATAGTGCTTTGACAGTTCTCCAGATGCAAGAGAATGTCCAAATCTATCGTACTATTTTTTACCTTTCTATCCGGATCGTTTCTATCTCTTGCCAGCCTGATCTCTATCTCATTCAAGGTGTCTTTTAAGGCTTGAGCGGCCAGAGAACTCCTGATCATAATGGCCAGGTTGAGAAAATAATTGCGGTTATCCAGCAGTCCAACCGGCGCTGTCCGAATAATGCGACTGATCGCGAGATTCATGCTGGTTTTCAATAATAGATCTACTGCGGTGGGAATGTGTAGGGTCGGGCTGATGTTGCTCCCAATGCCAATAAAATAGGTGAACATTTTTTATTTTAAAAATAGTTAATCAACTATCTTTTTGTGTTGACATACAACGTTACGCTTTACGAAAATGCGACGTTTAGGAGCAATTTTCGGGGAGCGATTGTTTTTATTAGTGATTTATTCTAAGTAAAAAGCTTCGAAGCGTTCCGCAGTCCACATTTTTCCAAGATGCTAATCAGCTTTTCTTTTGACACAGGAGGGCTTTTTAAAGATGCCAATTGATTTTCAAAAGCCTGTTTTACAATCGAAGGATTCAACTCATTCAACAAACATATAAATTCATCCGGAGAATAAACCTCAATGTTATATTGATCCAAGTTTTCTCTTGGAAAGTCTTTGGTATTAAAGGTAATGATCCCATCGGCATTACACTTTATGCCTGCGGCAAGAACATGTCTGTCTTCTAAATCCGGTAATTCGATAAGATCAATCAATTCTTCAAATGAATGTACTTCGGCATCTGGAAATGCAGCATTCATCGCTTCTACTGTTCTTCGTAGCTTCAGTTTGCTAAGATCAGGTCTGTTCTTTAATAAATTTCTTATCCACTCTTCTTGGATGATCTCTGACCACTTTGGGGAATAAATCTCCAAGTCGGCGAGATTGAGTAAGATATCCCGAATCGGAGCTGGATAAAGAACACACGCATCTAGTATTACTGTAAACCGAGGAGAGTAGATCATTCGTAACCTAGGTTTAGCTGCTGAGCCTCTTTAGCTAAATAGTCCAGTTTCTTTCTTCTTTCTGACTTGAAGTTGGATTCATACTTGAGAATGTCTTGCAGTAAAATCCTTCTATGACTGCCTACTTTTTTGTGCGGGATTTCTCCTTTTTCTAATAGCTTGATCACATGAGGCCTGGAGACATTTAGAATTTCGGCAGCCTGCTGTGTGCTCACTTCTGCATCCGTAGGCATCAAAGCAATTGATTTGCCCTGGGACATATTGCTGATTATAGCATTCAATAAATGTAAAGCCTTTAAGGGGATGATCACTACTTCATCTGATCCTTGAAGCTTAAATTTGATGACTTCATCCTTGTTTTTGGTAGCTTGGTCTTCGCTGTCAGCAAGTATTTTGACAGATAAAAGTGCGATCTTTTGATCTGACTTGGTTATTTTTTGGATTACTGCACTCATTTCATCTGGATTTAACCTAAAGATACAAACGAAACAAACGAAATAAAATTTTTGTTTCACTTGTTTCGATTAGGTGCTGTTTTTTATTGAGGAGAACGTGAGCATGGACGCTGCGCTGTCCTGCGTTGGCTTGAGGGGTGGGCTTTGGGCATCGTAGGAGAAGATGTATTATTTTCGGTACTTATCCTTTGCTGATTCGACTTGTTTTTGTTTTCATTCCAGTCCTATTTTGGCATCTTGGGAAGGCTTTATGTGTTTTTTATTTGAGCTACAAGCACACGATGCTTTTATTAATCAGGATGATTTAATCACTCGTCTTCATCGGGCAACTTTTCAGTAGTCGTAAACAGTTCATTCTTGTATTCAAATCGCACTTTTCGATTTAAAAGGATCGCCTTTTGGCGTTTTTTATCGAGAACTGTACCCTGAAAATAAACCACCATATCTTCGAATTCGTGGATTCCGGGTACAAAATAGATGAATGAAGTATAAGAATAAGCCTCTGTAAAATAATCGTTTTCCGCGTTTGACCAATTGTCTGACGAAAAAACAACTGGCTTGGCAAGGGCTTCTTTAAAAATACCATTTTTATAGAGTACGACTGAAAAATACCGCCAATTATACCCTTGCCAAACGCCACCGTTTTTTAAAATTATACCGTAGCCGTTGTTGACTCCGGTTACTGAAACCTCATTAACCGGATAGCCTGTTTGCCCTAAAACCGCAATGTCATTTTCGTAGGTTTCCAATTTCCAATTTCCTCCGTCTCGAACAAAAACTGCCCCTGCGCAAACTCCTGGACACATATGACAACTACTACCAGCACCGCCCAAAACTACTAAAGACTTAGTGATGCTATCCTCTTTTATTTCCTCAATATGTTCGACATAATATTCAATTTGAAGTGCATTAAAGGCTTTCCAATTAGTCGCAGAAAATTGGGTTGAATCTGAAAGTACCGTACTAAAAAACTTGTTGTGACTTCTCATGCAACATCCTTCTTTCGATTTTTCTAATCTCCCATAAATCAAAGTCAAAATGAGGCTATCTGTCAATTCCTGTTGGCTTGTCGGCTTATTCAATTCCTGTTTTATCGCATTTTGCTGGCAAGCAACCAATCCTAAAAACAATCCGGCAGACAGAATCCATTGATAAATTCTCATTTTTAGGTTCAAGTTTTTTTAGGGCGAATGCTCCGTCAGAATCTCGGGTTTCAATTTTTTGTATAACCCAAACGAAAGCCACTATACCTATTATTATTTCTATTATTTTTTATTTCTTTTCAATTAGAACGAACAAGCCTTTACAAATGAGCTGTGTACAAATTTAGATCGTTTCATGGCAAGTACCCCGCCTAATCCTCTTCCCTCAAGACCTTGACCTGCTCCATCGTTAACCCCGTATCTTCAGCAATGGCTTCATCTGAAAGATTCCGTTTTAGCAATTTTCTGGCAATGTCAAATCTTTCTTCTTCTCTTTCAAGTTTGATGACTTTGCGTTTTGATGCTTCGATTTTAGCTTCTTCCCATTCTTCGGGGCTGATGTTTTCAAAACTTACAATTTCAGCTGCTCTTTTTACGCCTGCGTTTTGTGTGTTCACATTTGGGTTTTCGGGATGGTGAATGCTTTCATAAATCAGGTCTAGCCAATCCCGGTAATTGCTGGGCGTATCTTTTCCTTTGTAATTTGGGTTAAGGTAAATCAATTCGTGGTTGAAAATTTTGCGTTCAATTCCGGTTAAGTTTTTAGGATTTAAGGAAGAGATCAAGACTTCGTCTCTGTAAAACTCTCTTGTTTTTTCATTGATTTTATAGGGTGCAGTCATGACTACAATGGTATACACCGTTTTATCAACAGTATAATCCTCGCTGCTGCGTTGTTGCTCGGTTATGGCTTGCAGGTGATAATGCAGGAATCGGTCAAAATTGTGGTCGTATTCTACTTTTTGAATTTCGATGACGATCCTCTTTTTGCTGTCTTCCGCAAAAATGTCGTATTTAAAATTGATGTTTCCCAGTTTGGGTTGAAAGGCTTTTTCCGTTTCTATTTTATCTGGCTCAATCTCAATGCCAATGATGTCTTTGACAAAAGCTTTGAACACGATTTCATCGGTAAAAGCTTTTTTGAAAAACACTTCATTGTCTAATCTGGCGATGGTCATACATCTATTTTTCTTACAAAATTAAGCAAAATTTGGATGGGATTGAAATCATTGTTACCCCCCCATCACTGTATCGGCGGCCAAACAATCACATCCACCCTGCGGTTTTTTCGGCGGCCTTCCCAGGTAGAATTGTCGAAAAGGGGATTGAATTGGCCAAAGTCCTGGATGGTGATCATTTCGGAGCGCAGGCCTTTGTCCAGCAATTTTTGCAGGGTATTGTCGGAGCGCATTTTTGAAAGCCATTGGTTGTATTCGGCGCCACCGATGTTGTCGGTATGCCCGTGAATGCTGACATCGTGGCTGTCGAGTTCGGGGATTTCATCCAGCCATTTGTTCAGGGCATCGATTTGCTCCTGATCGATGTAGTGTGAGCCACCACCAAAATAAATGCTGAAGATGTGATAAGGCACCGTTACCTCGCCGACATTGTGCTGCTGACCAATGGCCCAGGTACAATTGGCAACAAGCAATAAAGTGTAAAACAATCCTTTCATGGTCAGCGGGTTTTCGCTGCCGAAGGTGCAAAAAAATCAGGAAAGAAACAACCCGAATATGAACTTAAGCCAGGTTGCCGACTCGCTTACAACAAAAAACGCATGGCCACAAACTGACCAATCAACCCAATATAATAACCGCCATACAAGTCCATCGGCTCATGCGCCTTCAAACTCAGGCGGGAAGTGCCTACCAAGCCAGCAAGCAAGATGGTGATCAACAGTACCACACTCAAGCTTATCTCCATTACATCGCCACCACGCAGTGAAAATGAAATGCTGCTGTACTGAGGAAAACTGCGCATCAGCAACACCAACATGCCAATCATCCCCCCCATTCCTACGGCGTGTGCGCTGATTTTTGAAAAAAGATTGATGAAAAAAGCCAAAAAAAGCGAAATGGTTGAACCCAGTACGAAACTGGAAAACAGGCGAGGCACCATGGTATTGTCTAGCAAATTGCGGAACAGCCAGAGGTAAAAAATGCCGGTTACAATGTAGGGGCCAATGCGGTCTTCGCGCTGGGGCATCTCAATGGAGGATACCAAACCCGTAAAACGCAGCATCAGCACGGCCATCATCGGAATAAAAAAGGACGACAAAAACACCCGCAAGATCAATTGCATGCCATAGGGTTCCTGCAAATTGTGTACCCCAAACAAGTAGGGATTGACCAACAGGAATACCACCAACATGTAAGTCAGTAGCAAAAGAGGGTGAAACAATACAGAAATAACTTTGGCAAAAACCTGCATGAGTCAGAATTGAATAAATTTTCCGGGCAAAGATAGCGGTTATACTTTACGAGAACAGTTCCACAAACGCAAATTCTTTTCCGCTAAACAAACCCAGGTCGCTGATCTTGAGATCTGGAATGACCAGCAGCGCCATAAACGACAGGGTCATAAAAGGCGCAGTCAGGCTTGATCCCAGGGTGTTTTTGACAAAATCATCGATTTCGCTGTACAAACGGGCCGTTTGGTAGCCATCGGCATTGGTCATGATGCCCGCAACTGGAAGTGGCAATACTTTTTCAACCGTCCCGGCGACCGCCGAAATGCCGCCCCGGTGGCGAATGATGGCATTCACCGCCGCGCAAATCGCTTCATCGTCTACGCCTACCGCAATGATGTTGTGCGAATCGTGGCCTACACAAGAGGCAATTGCACCTTCTTTGAGGCCAAAATTTTTGATAAAAGCCACTGCGGGCGGTGCATCGGCATAGCGATTGACTACGGTTATTTTCAATACATCCTGGCTGGGGTCGCTCAGGGCATATCCGCCATTACTGGGCAAAAGTGCACTGCTGCTGCGGGTGACAATCTCGCCATTTAAGGCTTCGATGACTTTTGCTTTGGCGTTAGCCATCGCTTTAACCCTGAAATCCTGTGGGATTTTCAATGGGGTGTTGAAATTATTGGGCGCTTCAGCTACTACCGAATGAAGCAAGGTTTGGCCGTGGTGGGCCACCATTTGGCCATTGATGTAGGTTTCAACCGCTTCGAAAGTGCTCAAATCTTCTACGACCATCAGGTCAGCGGGGTCGCCTTCGCGCAGCAAGCCGACTTCCAGTTGGTAATGTTGTACAGGATTGACCGTTGCTGCCCGGATGGTGTCGTACAAGTCGCAACCATTCATCAGCGCTCGGGCAATCAGCTGATTGATGTGCCCTTTGATCAAATCGTCGGGGTGCTTGTCATCGGAGCAAAACATGATTTGATCCGGGTAAAGGGGCAACAGCTCAATCAGCGCTTCAAAATTTTTGGCAGCACTGCCTTCCCGGATGATGATTTTGACGCCCAATTTTAGTTTGTCCAGTGCTTCGTCGTAAGAAAAACACTCGTGATCGGTGCTGATGCCCGCGTCGAAGTACTGCTTCGCGGTAGCGCCGCGCAAGCCTGGGGCATGGCCGTCTACCGGTTTGCCGAGTTGTTGGGCAATTTTGATTTTGGCCATTACTTCCTCATCGCCCATCAACACGCCGGGGTAATTCATCATTTCGGCCAGGTACTTGACCTCTGGAAGTTTGAGCAGGGCCATCACGCCATTGGTGTCAATTTTGGCTCCGGCGGTTTCAAAACCCGTTGCCGGAACACAGGAAGGTGCGCCAAAGAAAAACTTGAAAAGAGTTTGTTGGCCATTTTGGATCATGTATTCTACGCCAGCAATGCCCAACACATTGGCGATTTCGTGCGGATCAGAAACGGTGGCTACCGTGCCATGCACCACGGCCAAGCGGGCAAATTCGGAAGGCACCAACATGGAGCTTTCGATGTGCACATGAGCATCCACCAAACCTGGCAAGATGTACCGCGAAGGAGCATTGGCAATGCTGCGAATGCTTTTGATTCTCCCTTGTACAATTTGTATTTCACCCGGAAAAATCCGCCGTTGATGAATATCGATAACCTGCCCTTGGATGATCATTATTTTTTAGCTTTCTTTGATGGATGATTAATGTTCAAATAGCACATGGAAAACTTCTGGAGCAAAATACTCTTCAATATCGGTGGATTCCAAATTAGCGGCGCACAATTAACACTTGGAATTTTATGGGTGCTGGGTGTACTGGTCTTGGACTGGCTGGTTTTGGTATGGGGGCTGCCCAAATTGTTTGTCCGGTTTGAGGTAGATCAGGCCCGGAGAAGACAAGTGCGTCGGCGCTTTCAACCCCTGTTTTTATACAGTATGGTGTTGGGGTTGATCTGGATCAGCAAGATGGATTACACCCTCTTCCAAGACAAACAGCGTTGGGTCGGGGTGTCTACCTTGGTGCAGGGTTTGATGCTCTGGCAATTGGCCCGCATCACCGATTTGATTTTGGGCCGGGTCATTTTGCGCAGCATGGTGCGGATTCGAGAAAACCAAAGAAATCCACTTCTATTAGGGGGGAGCTCTGGAGTAGCCCGCAATTGGCAAACGTCCAATCGTTACATCAAATACGCAGTTTATGTCGTGACTTTGATGTTTTTACTGCGTTTGTTCCAATCGGATTTTGTTTTTTTTGAAGGCAAGCTAGGAGGCAATAGTTACCTCCTGCGGGCTTCGAATATTTTGGGGGCTTGCCTGATTATTTTGTTGGCGCAATTGATCATTTGGGTGATCGTGCACTTGTTTTTGGCCAGCTTTTACCGTCGCCGCAACATCAACATTGGTTCACAGTTTGCGTTTAACCAACTGGTCAATTATTTCATTTATTTCGTAGCGAGTTTGATCGCGCTCAATTTTGTAGGGGTCAACATCAGTGTCCTGGCGGGTGGCGCAGTGGCCTTGTTGGTCGGCGTGGGAATTGGATTGCAACAAACGTTCAACGATTTCTTTTCAGGTATTTTGTTGCTTTTTGAACGCGCGGTGGAAGTTGGGGATTGGGTAGAAATTGATGGCCTGGTGGGAAAGGTAAGGCGCATTGGCCCCCGAACTTCGGTTGTACAATCGCGGGACAACCGCAGCGTCATTGTGCCCAATTCCAAACTGGTGCTCAACAATGTCACCAATTGGAGTCATGGCGACGATATTGCCCAGTTTAACGTCAGTGTCGGAATTTCCTACAAATCAGATGTCCAATTGGCCATTCAGTTGTTGGAAGAAATAGCTGGCAGTCACCCCAGTGTGTTGGCCACCCCCGAAGTCAATGTCCGACTGATTGCATTTGGCGCTTCGAGTCTTGATCTGGAAGTATTTTTTTGGTCAAGTGAGTTTAGGGACATCGACGATGTCAAAAGTGACATTCGCGTGAGCATTGAACAAAAATTCCGGGAGAGTGGCATCGAAATTCCATTTGCGCAAACGGATGTGTGGTTGAGGAATTGGGAAAAGCAATAGTGGCCAGCATTTATTTTTTGCTTGTTAAAAACACAAAACCCAAAACCAAAATGTTAAAACCAGAAACCTAGGTTAAGCAATCGTTAAACCACCCCCTTCCTGCTTTCAAATCATCTAACTTTCCGTTACCTTATTACATATTTTCGTCACAAAACAAAAAATCTTCCATGAAGGAGCAAGCATTTAACCTCATTAAGAAAGCAATATTGGTACTGGCCTTGGTTCCTGCGTTTACGATGGCCGTTCAGGCACAACGCATTGCCAGTGTTGACGTATCAAAGATACTTGGCAGCGTCAATGAATACAAAGCCGCCGAGGACGAGTTGGACAAAATGGCTGCCCGCTGGCGTCAGGAAATTGCGCAGGAATACGACAAAATTAAGAGCCTATACAACCGTTTTCAGGCTGAGCAAGTCCTTTTGAGTGATGAGGCTCGCCGTCAACGTGAGGATGAGATCATGAACAAGGAAAAAGAAGTGCGTGAAATGCAACGCAAGCGCTTTTCGCCTGAAGGTGATTTATTTCTGCGCCGCAAAGAATTGGTACAACCCATTCAGGATCGGGTATACGCCGCCATCGAAGCCTATGCCAAGGAGCGAGGCTACGATTTTATCTTTGACAAAGGAGGTTCTGCGGGGATGATTTTCTCTAATCCGCAGTACGACAAAACCGACGACATCATCAATCGCTTAAAATAATCTGAAAAAGATTATTTTTGCGCGGTTTTCGAACGATTCGAAAATTTATAATCGCAAATACGGACAACAATGAGCAAGTTTATGAAGACTGGCAGTTTTTTAATCATCGCCTTACTTTGCACTGTAGCCTTACAAGCTCAAAAGTTTGGCTATATCAATTCACAAGCGATGATGTCAGAATTGCCTAAGGTAAAGCAGGCAGATTCTGATATGGAAGCTTACCAAAAGCAGCTCCAAAAGAAAGGCCAGGATATGGTCACTGCTTTCCAAACCAAGGTAACCGACTTCCAGAAGCGTGTGCAGGATGGTTTGGTACCACCCAAGCAGCAAGAAGAAGAGGAGAAGAAACTCGAGGAGGAACGCCAAAAAATTCTTGCTTACGAACAAGAAATGTCTCAGCTCCTTCAGACCAAAAGAGATGCGCTGCTGAAGCCAATCTTGGACGAGTTCAATACTGCTGTCAAAGCTGTTGCTACTGAAGGTGGGTATACCTACATCTTTGATCAAGGCATTTTGCTTTACTTCGATGCAACCATGGATGTGGCACCGATGGTGAAGAAAAAACTTGGCATTACGCAGTAATTAGCTAAAAATTTAGGGTTGATCAATAAACACGATCCGGTCACTGAGCGAAGCCGAAGTGCCGGAATCGTGTTTATTGATCAACCCTAAATTTTTTCTACGCTTCAACTTAACTAATGACCAGCGCATCTCAACCTATTGGCGTTTTTGACTCCGGAATCGGAGGCCTTACCGTTGCCAACGCCATCGTGAACAAATTGCCGAACGAAGAAATCATCTACTTTGGCGATACTGCTCACCTTCCTTACGGCGATAAATCTGCCGACGCCATTCGCTACTACTGCTTGCGCATCAGCAAATTCTTACTCGATCAGGGTTGCAAAATGATCGTGGTGGCCTGCAATTCTGCCTCTTCCGCAGGTTATGATGTGCTTTTGGAATTTTTTCGCAATCAGGCGCTGTTTGTCAATGTCGTAGACCCCCTCGTCAGCGCAGTTGCGCAAAGGGGATTCCAAAAAGTAGGCGTTATTGCCACCAAAGCAACCGTTCAGTCTGGAATCTACCACAAACAATTGCACCGGGTATCGCCCACGCTTTCTGTAGAATCTTTAGCTACCCCCTTGTTGGCGCCCATGATCGAAGAGGGCTTTGTACACAACCTGGCCAGTAAAGCCATTCTGGATACCTATTTGGCACATCCCGGTTTTTCAGACATCGAAGCACTCTTGCTGGCCTGTACCCATTACCCCTTGATTCGCCCGGAGATAGAAGACCATTTTCAACACAAGATAGAAGTATTCGATTCTACCAAGGTAGTTGCCGATGAGGTAGCCAACAAGCTCGCCCAAAATGATTTGTTGAACCTGGAAAAGCGCAGGCCTCACCGATTCTATGTCTCTGATTATACCCAATCCTTTGAAGAAACTACCCGCTTGTTTTATGGCGAGGCCATTCAGTTGGAGCAGTTTCAGATTTGGTGAGCCGAACTTTGGCGCAGCGCATCTGGGAATTCAGTTGGAAACAACCGAAAGGCAGCCTGCGGATAAGGCAGCCAAACGTGATCCAAACGCCTGGTTTTGTGCATGCAAAAAGCACCAAAAGAGCAAGCTGCGCATTTTTTGGGATTGACCAATGCCGCATCAAATGCTTCCACCCCTTTCTGCATCAATTCGACCATTTTTAGTTTGTATCGCTGGTACAAAGCGCTTGATTTTTCATCCAGCTTGATTTTTTTCACGCCTGCTTTAAATACATAAGGTTCTCCATCCTTGAAATCGTACAACCAATACACCAAATAGCCATAACTTAAAGGATACTCAATGAGGTTGTACAAGTAGGCCAGCACCTGGATCATGTGGTTTTCAAAAAAATAGAAAGGCAGCTTTTCCCAAACTTGGCACCGTTCCTGGTTCTTGGCTTCCAAAGTACCCGCCAGCTCTTCCCGGATTAGTTTCAATGCAGAAGGGTTCATGGGGTCATCCTGGCGAATAAATTTTTCTTCCACTACAAAATAAGCACCATCCCGATCTTGGAAAATGTAATCGGGGCTGCCTGAAAAACCGGTCTCCTCGTTTTGAAAAAGTTTGGGTTTTTCTCCATGACCGACATGAACGAGCTTCGACCGGAGCATTTTTGTAAGTGCTGGGTTTTGCCAGCCGCGTTGGTAAAAAGGATCAGGATCAGCGCTTCGTTGATTGTACCGCACCCCCAAACGGAGAGACTGGTGCAGGCACTCCCCGATTTCCATCCACTCATTAGAGGTTGTCGCAGCGGGTTCAAAGGAGTGCCCGATGGAAAATGCAGCTTGACAAAAAGCATAGCGCGACAAACTTGTTGCCGTCCAATTTTTGCCATTCAGCCTGCGGGTACTGATTTTATTAGGAGATCCTTTTAGCGTAATTTCAGCCATCAAGGCATCAATACATGCTTTGGCAGAATACTGCCAGCTTTTGAACGCATTTTTTGCTTTGGGATTGAAATGGTACCTGCCCTTTACTTTGAGCAAATGCTTGAGATAAACATCAATGTCTTTTTGAGTCAAAAAGCCGATGCGGCGCAACAGGTATTGCGCAAAACTCAATTGGCGTGGTGTGTATTTCATAAAAAGCCTTGGTTGATGATGAAAAATGAACCAAAGGCTGTGTAAAAAATTGAAAGGTAAAAGAACAATCCAAGCAAAAATAGGAAACAAATTTTAAACTTCCCCCTCCTTCAACCCCAAAAAAGCGTCATAGCTCCTAATGTAATCCTCGGGAGTATAAACTGTATCCGTAAGCACCAACTGCACGGCATCGTGGCTGTATTGCATGGTATGCCAGGTAAGTGGAGGCAGAAAAACGCCAATATCAGGCCGATCCAACAAGAAGTCCCACTTCTGGCCATTCAACATTTCTGCATGAACTTCAATGCGGCCATGTACCGCAATGAGCAGCATCGAGGTGGCGTAGTGGGCATGCCGCCCCCGGATGACGCTTTGGGGGGTAAAATAAGTCCAGAAAATGCGTTTTACTTCAAATGGAATACTTTGTTGAATTTGACCAACCGCCAGATACCCAACGGCTGATTCACCATGGGTCGGGAATTCAATCAATTGGGGCAACGCTATATTGAATTGTGCTTCATTCATCGGCTATTGCTTTTTTTTCAGCACCATAATGTAATTGCTGCCCGTGGGCTTGTAAGTTGTTGCCGCTGCATCCGTGATCAAGGTTGGGTTTTGGAAATCTGCGAGATCAACCCAGGCAATTGGTGTATAATTCTGCATGGCCCAACTGTAAGATGACTGGTACAAGCGCTGGTTGGAGTCTTCGTGCAGCATCCAGGAAATCGGCACAATATTGTACACGATGTAATCGGGTTTTTGGGTAGTCAGGCCTTGCAATGCTTCTTCTTGCCACTCCTCAATAAACCGATGCTTGCTTGACAAAAAAGCCAAATAAAAATGCCGGGAAGGTGCTTTGCGTTTTAGGTACACATACAACTGGGGTTCGGAACCCATTACGGCTACCGTCTCATTGGGCTGGATGTTGGAGGCAATCAGGCGCGAAATGAGTTGGTGCTCTGAAAAAGGGTTGCCACCATACATCGTGCGCATTATCGCGGTTGAATTTCCATTGAGCCAGAGTGGAGCGGAGGTTGCCATCACCACCAGAATAGATAGCCCAGCAATGGGGAAACTCAAGTTTTTGAACACACCAAAACCTGCTTTTTGCCCCAGTTTTTCCAATTGAAAAAACAAGTTTGCAATCACTACGGCAACCGCAGGTACAAATTGAATCCAATAATGCAAGTAAAACCGTTGACCGGGTACAATGGTCAAAAAAGAGAAAAGCAACAAGCCGACAAGGGCAATACTCAATTTCAAATTTAAGCCCCGCAACAGCAGCGCCAAAATCCCCAAACCGCCAAGTACCCAAAACAGCATTTGGTACTGGATGATTTGGATAAAATTGCTGCTCAATGTTTTTTGCCAGGAAATAGTATCTGCACCACCTGCGGTATACAGCTGTGGGTATTCTATGTTCCAAAACGAAAACTCATCCCATACTCCAAAGCCAAAAATGATGGCCAGACAAATTAATACAGGAGCAATTGCACCCAGCGAAAACCATACGCCATTGGTGATGAGTTTGCCCACCTTCTGCTTTATTTGATCACCATCGGCCAATAAAACCAGCGCCAGTGCAGCGAAACCCAGGAAAAAAACAGCAGATTGCTTGATCATCACCGCACTGCCAATCAATGCTCCAGCGCCAACCAATCGCCAGCGTTCCTGCCTCAAACTTGAGCTGGGTTGAGCCAGCAGCAAGCACAACAACCAGATCCCATACAAAACAACCGCCATCACCAACAGCTCCGATTCTGCAAAAGTCATACTCACGAAAGGGCTTGCGCTAAACAAGGCCATGGTCAAAGCTGCCAGCAATCCATACTTGGCGCCAAAAAAACTCCGGGCAATCAAGTATACGCCTCCACAAATGAGTAGGGATAAAAACCAGGCAATCAAGCGCAAACCCAGCAGGCTATAGCCAAAAACAGCATTGAGCAAAGCGTAGCCATAAAACAAAAATGGCGGCTTCATTTCATAAAAATCGCGGTACGGCGCCAAACCCTCGCCAGCTCTTTGCCCCAAATAGGCATAAGCACTTTCATCGCGCTCCAAGGGGAGATCGAACAAATTGATGCGTACGATAAACAGAAATGCCAAAACGATTCCGATATGTACCCAAAACACCAGGGTCGGATCCCAGGGCTTGGCTGAAATTTCTTGTCTGGTCACTTTGGGCTGACCTTGAGGCTTAGGCGGCATTTGGTTGCCTACTTTTTTCTTTTGCTGATTTTTAGCCATTGTACTACAGCACTAAGGGTTATTGAATAGGAAAATAATATCAGGTGCTAAAATTAGCGCTCAAGTTAAATAAATTGCGGATAATTGTTGAGTGTGATCTGTTGTGATCCCCATAAACCATGCCGCATGTTGACCGTACCATTTTTCTCTTCTGCACCCATGCATGCACCCCTTAAAGCCGAGATGGATGCTTTTTGGCAGCAATTTTATGATTCCAACTGGTACGTTCTGGGGCCGGAGGTCGAAGCTTTTGAGCTGGCCTATGCCGCATTTAATCAAACGCAATACTGTGTAGGCGTAGCCAATGGACTGGATGCGCTGCACATTTCGCTCAAATCCCTCAGTATTGGCCCTGGCGATGAAGTGATTGTGCCTTCCAATACCTACATTGCTTCCTGGCTGGGCGCAACCCAACTCGGCGCCATTCCTGTGCCAGTAGAGCCCAATCCAGATACCTGGAATATTGATTCCCAGTGCATTGAAGCAGCCATCACGACCCGTACCAGGGCCATTATGCCCGTGCACCTTTATGGACAAGCTTGCGAAATGGGGGCAATTATGGAGCTGGCCCAACGTCATCATCTGTTTGTAGTGGAAGACAATGCACAGGCACACGGCGCAACCTGGAGCGGAAAATTGACCGGGAGTTTTGGCCACATCAACGGCGTAAGTTTTTATCCTACCAAAAATTTGGGTGCCCTGGGCGATGCCGGAGCAGTGACCACCAATGACCCCGCCTTGGCCGAATTTGCGCGCACTTACCGCAACTATGGCTCCAAACAGCGCTATTTCAACGAAATGCCTGGATTGAACTCGCGCCTTGATGCGGTACAAGCAGGGATTTTGCGCATCAAACTGGAGCATCTGGCAGCATGGAATCAAGAAAGATCAGCCCTTGCCCAACAGTATTTCGAGCATTTGACAGGAATAGAAAGCATTGTATTGCCGAAGATCGGAGCGGATTGTGAGCATGTCTGGCATTTGTTTGTCATCCTGGCCGAGCGGCGAGCGGCACTTCAAGCACATCTCCAGACTCAGGGCATCGGCACGCTGATTCATTACCCGCTTCCTCCGCATCTCCAGCAAGCATATCAGGGGCTCGGGTTTCAAAAAGGCCAATTCCCCATCGCAGAAGCTTTGGCTGAAAAATGCCTCAGTTTGCCGCTTTATCCGGGTATGCCCATTGAACATGTAGCGCTGGTGGCAAAATCCATCCGCGACTTTTATTTGTCTTAGTCAAAATTGGGAAGTTAATTTTTCTGCGTTACTTAAAATTGTATTAAAGTTGCGATTTGATTGATTGACAGGAAAATAATCCTGAAAAGTCAGCAGTTTTAGTCTTAGGAACAGGCTAAAAATCATTTGTATCGTAACCTTGATGGCGCTCATTTCGTTAGGAGCATCAAAAAAACAAAAAAACATGCCAACACAGCAACCCACCAAATTCCGCATCGTGATGTTTAAAACCAAGCGATTATTCCTTTTGTTGCTGTTGGTCTGGTTGGCGGTACGCTGTGACGTACTCAAGGATTTAACCACCGATCGGCCCAAAACGCCAACAGAAGAACCCAACAAATACGGCCCTGTACCTCCAACTGCTTCGAGCAAAGAAATGCTGATGCGCAAAGACATCATCACTTTTGCCCAAACCCAGGTGGGGAAAAACTACCAGTATGCGGGAAAGTCTCCCGATACTGGTTTCGACTGCTCGGGCTTTACTTCTTATGTGATGGGTAAATACGGCATAAAAATTTCGGCCAGTTCCCGTGATCAGGCCCTGCAAGGAAAATCAGTAGATGTGACTGCCGTCAAACCAGGGGATTTGATCTTTTACCGCCGCAGTCCATCCGAGTCCATTTTTCACGTTTCACTCGTAGTTTCCAACGATGCCAAAGGCATCAGCGTGGTGCACAGCACGACTTCCCGCGGCGTGATTGTGGACAACATCACCGCCAGCAAATATTGGAAACCTTACATTGATTCCGCAAGGGATGTGGTCGCCAAAAAATAGGATCGGGTAAAAGGAAGCTCCGCTGAGGATGTTCATTTTTGGCGCAAAACTTTGAAATTTAGCTCTATTTTTGCCTCGAAAATTTGTCATCATGAGCCGTATTTTATACTACCTGATCCTGCTTCCGCTTTCTCGTCTGCCTTTATCTGCTCTTTACAAGCTTTCTGATTTTTTGTATTTGGTACTGTACCGCGGATTTGGCTACCGCAAAAAGGTGGTATACGGCAACTTGCAGAACTCTTTTCCTGAAAAAACAGCAGCAGAAATCAAAGCCATCGCCGATGAGTTTTACCATTTTCTTTTTGACCTGATGGTTGAAACCATTCGCTTGTTTTCGATGCCCGAATCTGAACTCGTGGAACATTGCGAAGTAAACGACATCGACGTGTTTGATCGTTTTGCACAGCAAGGCCAACAAGTCATCATTGCCGGCGGCCATTATTGCAATTGGGAATTGGCGGCCATGGCCATTTGCATCAAAATCCCCCACACTGGAGTAGCGATCTATCGGCCTTTGAAAAATAAGTTTCTAAATGACAAACTCCAGCAATCTCGCGGTCGATTCGGGATGGAAATGGTACCCACCCCAACTGTAAAAACCTTTTACGCTGAAAACCACCAGCGTACCATTGCCACCATTTTTGGTACAGATCAAGCACCTTCCAATGAAAGAGGCGCTTACTGGACGATGTTTCTGAACCAAGAAACCCCCGTTTTTCTGGGCGCCGAGCGCTACGCAAAACAATACGATTGTCCGGTCATTTTCCTGAGGGTCAGTCGGGTAAAACGCGGCTACTTTACCGTTGATGCAGAATTGGTAAGCGAACACTCTGCACAAACCCAAGAGGGAGAAATCACGGAAGCCCACACGCGAATTTTGGAAAAAATCATCCGCGCAAATCCAGAATATTGGCTCTGGACCCACCGCCGTTGGAAGCGTACCCGCCCAGAAGACATGCCTTTACATGGAACAAAAACAGCCGTTGAATAATGAATGCGCTCTTGTTGGCGTTTACAAGAAGTATAAAAAACAACGCCAATGCAAACCCTGTTGCTCTATGTCGTAATGGCCCTTTCTGTAGCCATTGCGCCCAAAAAAGAACAAGCATCCACAGTATGTCTGTCTGCTGAAGAATCCAAAATTTACGAACAACTCAATGCTTACCGCAAACAGTACAAACTGCCCCGCATCCCCTTGTCTGCTTCCTTGAGCGTGGTGGCCCAAACGCATGTCAAAGACCTGGAAACCAATCAGCCCGTGCAAGGCAATTGCAATTTGCACAGTTGGTCAGATAAAGGAAGCTGGTCGGCTTGCTGCTATACCAACGACCACGCCAACGCCAAAGGCATGTGGGACAAACCCAAAGAATTGAGCGAATACCCCGGAGACGGTTTTGAAATTGCCTACTGGCAAAGCAACGGCGCCAACGCCAATTCAGCCATTGCTGGCTGGAAAAAAAGTACTCCCCACAACAACATGATGATCAACCGCGACATCTGGAAAAAACTGACCTGGAATGCTTGTGGAATCGGAGTGTACGGCAATTACGCCGTAGTCTGGTTTGGGAGGGAGAAAGACCCAGCAGGGGAAGCCAAGAAATGCCAGTAGCGGAGTAAGGATGGGGGTATTTTGGTGATTCGAAGAGGGAGAATCTTTTAATCATAGCTTTAGACATGCTCTTACACCGAGCTGATACTGCTTGAGGGGAGAGTGTATCTCGACCGCGCTACATGCCACTGTCTAGCATTCCCAGTTTTTGGGTTTCAAGATCCAACAATACGACATCTTCTACACTTTGTCCTTGGAGCAATAAATCGAGTACTTCCGTGGTTGTCATTGGTTTTGCCATTGGATTCGTCTTTATCGATCGTAATAGTTTAGCACCCCGCCTTCGGCGATGTGACAAAACAAATTCTTAGCCACAAATTGCACAAATTTTCACAAATTAAGACACAAACTGGCGTTTGTGTTCCCTTGACGAACGAAGTTCGTGCCATAATTTGTGAAAATTTGTGCAATTTGTGGCTATATTTTAATAAACCACTCCACCGAAGGTGGGGTGCTAAACTATTACTATCGATCTTAAAAAGCGGTAAAAATTTACACTACTTGGCTTTTGCTAATTTACCATTGCTCCATTTCCTTTTCCAGGTCTTCAATTGAAATGTATTCGCCCCTACGAATTTCTGCTATACTTTCCTTCAAGTCATCCATCAATTCTTCTTCAGTCATTTGTTTCCAAGGGCCATCCTGGTCATGCTTAGCGATGGCTTGGGCCAATTCATCATCTTCCTCTTCTTCTAGATTAACCTCCGTCATTACATCATAAACCATCATCAGCAAATGCTCGTCTGCTAGGTCAATCCGCTGGTGCAATTCTTCTCTTATCTGTGCTAAGCTCATTTTTCCTTTTTTTATGGCAATAAAAATAAACATTGTTCCGACATTAATCAGGGTAGAGGGGTTCCTTTAATACCCCAACAACCAGTGAGACTCCAACGTTAGTGGATTTGAAAGAGGGTGTGAATAGGTGAGTTTTTAGGTTTGACTGTTTGCATGAAATGCTGTACATTTGCAACAAATTATAGGATAAAATGGCAAAATACATCAATCCATATACTGATTTCGGATTTAAGAAACTTTTTGGAGAAGAAGCCAATAAAGACTTATTAATTGATTTCCTCAATCAACTGTTGCCTCCTTTCCATCAAATCGCTGAGTTAACTTTCAAAAACGTAGAGAATTTACCCGAATTGCCAACTGAGCGCAAAGCCATTTTTGACATCCATTGTAAAGCAATAAGCGGTGAACATTTTGTAGTCGAGATGCAAAAGGCGAAGATCAATTTTTTCAAAGACAGGATGCTGTTCTATCTAACCTTTCCAGTGCGAGAGCAAGCGCAGCGTGGAGAGTGGGACTTCAAACTGACGCCTATCTACATGATTGCAATCCTGGATTTTGAATACGATGAAGAAGAAGAAAGACGGAAATTTCTACGCCATGTTCAACTCAAAGATCAAGACTGTGATCTTTTTTATGAAAAACTACATTTCAAGTTTATTCAGATGCCATTGTTCACAAAGGAAGAACATGAACTGGAAACCCATTTTGACAAGTGGATTTACTTTTTAAAAAAGCTAGAAACCTTCGACGATATACCTACTATCTTGAACGAGCCAATCTTTGAAAAAGCCTTCAAGGCTGCCGAAGTGGCCAATATGTCGCGAGAACAAAGGGATGAGTACGAGCAAAGTCGATTGAGTTATCTGGAGGTAAAAGAGGCCGTAAACACTGCGGAAATGGATGGTCATAAAAGAGCCAGATTCGAAATGGCCAGAGAAATGAAAAATGATGGTGAGGCGAGTGATAAGATAAAAAAATATACTGGATTGACCGACAACGAAATAGAAAAACTGTAAAGACCACACCACATGCCACTGTCTAGCATTCCAATATTTAAGGCTCTTGAGTAGATTCCTGCACCAATCCATTAGCGGCTAGAAAATCACTCAATTTACCATACTCCCCATTCCAGGTGGTGTCATCAAAATCAGGGTCATCTTGGATGTCTGAATCTTGATAAACGATGTTTTCCTCAGGCACCACAAAGCATGCTCGGTCAACAATAACGCATCTCGAAATCCCAGTTTTTGGGTTTCAAGATCCAACAACACAACATCTTCTAAGCTTTGTCCTTGGTGCAATAAATCGAGTGCTTCAGTGGTTGTCATTGGTTTTATAATTGGATTCGTCTTTATCGATCGTAATAGTTTAGCACCCCGCCTTCGGCGATGTGACAAAACAAATTCTTAGCCACAAATTGCACAAATTTTCACAAATTAAGACACAAACTGGCGTTTGTGTTCCCTTGACGAACGAAGTTCGTGCCATAATTTGTGAAAATTTGTGCAATTTGTGGCTATATTTTAATAAACCACTCCACCGAAGGTGGGGTGCTAAACTATTACATTTTGTTAATCTAAAATAATCGTTGGAAAATGAATAGATCACTTATATCAGGAATGCTTTTCTTATTGGTTTTTGCCGCACAAGCGCAAACGACCGATGAAATCATTGAAAAACACCTCGAAGCGATGGGCGGTAATGCATGGGAATCCGTTAAAACCATGAGAATGGAAGCCAAAATATCCGCACAGGTGGCAGCCGGCATGGAGATACCCATGACGATAACGGTGATCAACAACAGGGCTGCGCGGATCGACGTATCGGTGATGGGTATGACCCAAAGTTCTTGCGTCAATGGGGAAAAAGGTTGGGCAAACAACCCGTTTGCCGGCCAAATGGACGCAGAACCCCTCAGCACCGAACAGGTAGAGGAAATGAAAGACATGACCGACCTGGGCGGCTCCCTCTACAACTACAAAGCCAAAGGGTATTCGGTGGAATACGTTGGCACAGAAGACTTGGAGGGCACAGCGGTACACAAAATCAAAATTGTCAAAAGCCCGTACAAAACGGAGTATGCGCTGATTGACCACGAAAACTGGTACCAAATAAAAAACATTACCGTTGCCACCGTCGATGGCAAAGAAGTAACCGCGGAAACCACGTATTCCGATTTTAGAAAAGAAGGCAGCTTGGTGTTTCCATATACCATTGAACAGAACGACCCCATGATGGGCGCCTCTGTCACGAAGGTTACGGTGCTCAAACTCAATGAACCTGTGGATGAAAAAATATTCGACATGCCTGCCAAGAAATAAATGGGGCAATTCATCCAACTCTGCGTGAGGAATATGGAAGCATTCTGTCTGCCATCTGCCATTCATTAACCCCAAACCCTTCTAACATCTTGTAACCGCCCGTTTCAACGGGTGGATACGAGCGCCGCCCACCCCTTCACATCTAACATCTTTCCAGCGGTTTTCATCTATACCATTTCCTGATGCAAGCCTCTGGAGTGATGTTAGATGTGAGTAGGTGGGCGGCCTTGAGCTCCTGAATAAAGGCGGGGGTTACAAGATGATAAATGTATTGGAGCTATAATCCTCGAACTCAGGTTCGTTAAAGCTTTTCAAATCATTCATCAGCGTTATTTCCAATTCTTTAGTGGGCGATTATGCCTCCATGGCAAAACTGCTACAGTTTGTAGCAGTTTTGTGTTTCTATGACTTGTGGTTGTTTTTCCCCGACCTGAAAGGTTTTTCGAGTCCCAGCCTTAAATACTGCAAGCAGTTTTGTCTTTTTTACCAGATTGCAATTGGTCAACGGGCTGTTGACCAATTGCAATCACCCCTTCCCCATTTCTTAAATTCTTTTTATTTTCACCCTCCCACTTAGTAAACTATCTGATTTACAAACCATTACTTAAATTCAGTAGAAAGTGTCTGCTGAATTGAAAAAATTGGAATAGTGGATTAGCACCAACCTCATCTAACATCTTGTAGCCGACCGTTTCAACGGGTGGATCCAAGCGCCCCCACCCTTCACATCTAACATCCTTCCAGAGGCTTGCATCTATACCATTTCCTGATGTGAGCCTCTGGAAGGATGTTAGATGTGAGTAGGTGGGTGGCCTTGGCCCCCGACTAAAGTCGAGGGTTACAAGATGATAAATGGATTGGAGCTATTATTCCAGAACTCAGGTTCGTTATGGCTTTTCAAATCATTCATCAGCATTATTTCCAATTCTTTAGTGGGCGATTATGCCCACAGGGCAAAACTGCTACAGCTTGTAGCAGTTTTGTGTTTTCTATGACTTGTTGTTGTGTTTCCCCGACTTGAATGGCTTTTCGAGTTCCAACCTCAAATACTGCAAGCGGTTTTACCTTTTTTACCAAACGCCAATTGTCCAACAGCCTGTTGGACAATTGCAACCACCGGATACGATCATTCAACAACTGGCTACAAAAATCTCCTGCGGCAACAAACAGTTTTTGCTTTTAGCATCTACTTCGAGATAGGCAAAATGATTGTAGAGGAGTAAGGCAGAGAGGACGCAAAGTTCATCAAATCAAACCCTGATTTTAAACTTTGCGTCCCTTATATTTACGGAGAACCATAAATACACCCAAACAACCTGAGTACTGCCAGTTGATGCTCCGGCGAGATCAAGCCGGGTTGTAGCGCGTAATTTGCGGCTTTTAATTTGCGCAGCAGTGTTTTAGTAGACATGCCCAACTCCTGTGCAAATTCTACACGGGTTTTAAATTTGGTAAGTGTCATAAATATTCTGTTTGAATTTTGCAATAAAAGTAGTGTGTTGGACTGCTCAAATCAAGGCACTTTTGCAGCAAAATGACCACCCCAAATTTTCGTTTTTGAAAAAAAACAGAATACAGTAAGTAACCATGAGTCATCCCGAATTTTTGAAAAGCTAAAATCAGGCAAAAATCTAACCGCTTTCGCGGCTCGTTCTCCCAAAATTCGGGATGACTCATGATTACTAAATCAACTCCCTTACCAAAACCAATTCGCTTTATTTTGTTCGGCTATTAAACAGTCCCGAAAGCAAATTCCATGACTAAATCGGGCAATACCAATCTCTAGACGGTACAAATTTTCGATATGAGCAATGCAGGTGGCTTGATATTTTCCCGTTCTTGAACACCCATCTCGCAATTCAAAATAATCGTAATCAGCGCTCTTTATATCATAGTAAAGTTGATAGTCACAGTTCTGTTCACAGGGCGTTTTTGAGAAAGCAACAGGTGTTGCTACATTTAAAAGGACAATAAGACTACACAGTAGAATGCTAAGACTTTTTCTCATTTCAATTTTGGTTTATGCAGCGATTGAGAATCGCTTTGGTTTATGAATTTAATTAGAGGATAGGTGCTTATCCTCTTGCATGACTTTTGACAATTCACCCAAAGAGCCATTCAATTGAGGAAATTTCGTCAGCAGGTCTTGCTCAAGCTTTGCTCTTCTTATTTGTGTTTTGCTCTGTGCTTTAATGTCCTCAATAAACATTTTCTTTACGGGTTCACTGAGCGAAGAATTTTCAAAATAGGCGATTGAAATTTCTTGAGCCGCTTCTTCAGCCTCCGCGCTTGACGAATACAGTTTTGACTCGGGAATTGGTGTCCTTCTTAGCTCTTGTTGGGAATTTCTCAATTCTTCCGCTACCTGTCTTAGAATGGCTTTGGATTCTTCGTTGCTTTTCCCTTTTACTAGCTCAATAGCCAACTTGTCTATGCGGGTATTGAGTCCAATGGATTCCTCCAGGAGTAAACTCTTAAATTCAGTATACTCTTTACTGGTTTTTAGGTCTTCCTTCCAGGCATCTTGCTGATTTTCACAGGAAAAGAAAACCAATAAAGCAAACAGTGGGAACCACTTTAAAAATGTGCTTTGTTTTTGCATGAAATTTAAATTTTACTTTGCCTTCATTCACGCATTCCGGCTTTGCGCTCAGCTAATTTTTTGGTAAAGTGAGAAAACCACGTGTCAATAATTTGAATCAAAAGTAGGGCGTTGGGATGCCCAATTCAAGGCACTTTTGCAGGGTTATAGCCCCCCGTGGTTTTGTTTAATGGTGTTTTATTTGTGTGTAAAAATTTGAAATACAATAAACTAATATTTGGTCTGCCGCTAGTGTGTCCCTTCATTGTCGCGAAGGGAACGCTCCTTTCAAGCTTTTTTATCCCCCTATTCAATTTTGATTGATCAAGTTTCAATCTGAAAAGAGCTACTATCTTTTCAAAAATATTCCTGAAATTTGCCCCATTAAATACCGCCCTAACCTTTGATTGGTATGAAAATCACCTGCCTGCTGAGCGGGCTTTGCCTTTTGCTTGCGCTTAGTGCCTACGCGCAAGCGCCCGAGCTTTCTGAAAAATACCAGCTACGCATCCGCAAATCTGCTGAACCCATGCGCCTGGATGGCACGATGGATGAACCCGCCTGGCAAAACGCCCAGGTGGCCAAAGATTTTTTCCAAAATTTCCCTTTTGATACGGCTTTTGCTACGTTGAAATCGGAAGTGCGCATCACTTTTGACCAAAACTTTCTGTACATAGGGGCGGTATTGTACCAAAATCAAGCCGATTACATCACCACTTCCCTGAAACGGGATTTCGTGAGCGGGGTCAGTGATGTATTTTCCATCAACATCGATCCTTTCAATGACAAGCTCAATGGCTTTCATTTTGCGGTCACGCCCTTCAATGTGCAGCGGGAAGGGATGATCGACAACGGCACCAACATGTCGCCCGACTGGGACAACAAGTGGTACTCTGAGATCAGCAACCACACCGACCATTGGGTAGTGGAAATGGCCATTCCCTTCAAAACCTTGCGTTATAAATTGGTAGCCGGACAAAACGTTTGGCGCATGAATTTTATCCGTTTTGGTCTTAAACAAAATGAAGCTTCTACCTGGGTGCCCGTGCCCCGCGCCTTTCGCCCGCTGCACATGGCTTATACCGGATTCATGGTTTGGGAGGACGCTCCACCGCAACCAGGGGCGAATGTATCGATCATCCCGTACGCCATTGCCCGAACCGAAAAGGACTTTGAATTTAAATTGCCCACTGAAACCAAAGCCAATATTGGTGGCGATGCCAAAATTGCCATCACGCCATCGCTCAATCTCGATTTGACCCTGAACCCCGATTTTTCGCAAGTGGACGTGGATCGGCAAATCACCAACCTCAGCCGCTTCGAATTGTTTTTTCCAGAACGGCGGCAGTTTTTTCTGGAAAATGAAGACTTGTTTGGCCGCTTTGGCTTCCCGGATAGCCGCCCATTTTTCAGCCGCAGGGTAGGACTCGCCAACGGCACCATTCGGAGGGTGACCACCGAGGGCGACACCGTTTCGGTAACCCGCAACCTCAACGTACCGATCAAAGCAGGGATGCGCTTGAGTGGCAAACTGGACAAAAACTGGCGCATTGGGCTGCTCAATATGCAAACCGGGCGGGTACGTGACCTCAATCTGGGGCCAGCCAACTATACTTCGGCGGTGATCCAGCGCAAGATGTTCACCCGCTCTGCTTTCAGCGGTATTTTTGTCAACAAGGAAAATTTTAGCGTCAACGACAAGGATGAGATTCACCACAATGCCGGGGCATACAACCGGGTGGCTGGACTGGAATACAACCTGTTTTCCAAAGACAACAAGTGGGAAGGGGAGTTTTATTACCATCGTTCGTTCAGTGGCAATCAGCGCAACAAGGATGCTCAATCTGCGGCTGCATTTATGGGACTTTTTACCCGCAAATGGAATGTCCTCTCGGGTATGCAGTACGTAGGGAGCGACTACCGGGCCGACGTCGGTTTTGTACCGCGGGCAGGGCAGTTTTCGGTATTCAACATCACTAAACTCAATATTTTCCCCAAAAAAACGGCCTGGGCCAAGAAGGTCAATACAACCGGATTCAACTTCCAAAATACGATCACCTACAATGTGCCGGGCTACAACCTGGCCGACCGCAGCCACCAACTTTCGTATTTTATGGAATTTCCGGGCAACTCTTCGCTGGAATTGCAGGTGAGTCAGGATTATACGTACCTCTATTTTGCTTTTGACCCGACCAACTCCGGGGGCGAAGTACTGCCTGAAGGCTCAGGGTACACCTACCATTCCACCAAATTGAGCTACATCTCGGATTTTCGCAAACCGTTTTCCTACACCCTCAATGTGGGTACGGGGCAGTATTTCAACGGCAATATTTTCCGACTCAATGGCGAATTTGTGTACCGCTGGCAGCCTTATGGGGTGTTTGCCATGACCTACGCCTACAATGATATCCATTTGCCTGCGCCCTACAACAGCGCCAGTTTTTGGCTGGTAGGGCCACGGGCGGAGTTGTCCTTTAGCCGCAGTTTGTTTTTCAGCACCTTCTTGCAATACAACACCCAGGCCAACAACGTCAACATCAATAGTCGCTTGCAGTGGCGCTTCCGTCCGGTTTCGGATTTATTTTTGGTGTATTCCGACAATTATTTCACCGATCAGTTTTTTCAAAACCCCAATGTAAAAAACCGGGCGCTGGTGCTGAAGGCGACGTATTGGCTGAATTTGTAGAAGGAAGCTTTTCCTTTTCTCCACCTCGTTCCTAAGCGCCACCTGAGTCAATACGTTTCAATTCAGTTTCTTAGGTGTGCCTTAGGTGTCTTCAGTGTCTTCAGTGTCTAAGGTGGTGGTAAAAAGTAGCGGAGCTACCCCCCAGCAAGAAACTTAATTGGAAAAATTCCTCAGCTTGGCAATCATCTCTTCCGTGACCGTATCGGCATAAATGCCAAAAGAACTGAGCAAAGTGCCTTTTAGTCCATACTTATCCGAAGAAATAGCGTACAAAACACTTTCTTCATCTGGATCAGACGAATTCGACTCAAAGCGGTAGACCTGATCTATGCTGAATCCATCGTGCAAAATGGGGTGTTCTACCGCGCCACATTCCAGGAAGCTCTCTTTGAGGTTAAAATCCTCTGAATAACCCTCTGCTTTCAAGCCATTCAGGGCTTCGATTAAGGTGCTGTAATTTTCCATGATGGGTATAGGATTTAAGGTTGTGTTTGAAAAATGAATGCTTGCGCCAAAGCCAATTCTTGCTGCATGATAGTATGTGGCCGTCCTGGATAAACGGCCAGATTGACCACTGCGCCCATTTGTTCCAACACTTGTTTGCTTTCTTCACTGCGACTCAAGGGTACGTGCGGATCACGGTCACCATTGCTCATGAAAACCCGCATCCCTGCAAAATGGCCATTGTAATGGCTCAAATCAAGATTTTCGCCAATCAGTCCGCCAGTAAAAGCGAAGGCTCCGCCAAAAGGACGCGCCAGGCGTGCCGTGGTTTCCAACGTGAGGCAGGCACCTTGTGAAAAACCCGCGAGGTAAATCTGTGCCGCAGGCAGAACTTTTTCGGTTTGCTCAAACAATTGCAGTGCATTGGCCAGTGCGGAATCCAGCCAGGGCTGATTGTCTGCCGCGGGTGCCATAAAACTGTAAGGGTACCAGGTATGGTTGGTGGCTTGCAAGGCAGCGAGGTAAGTATCGGCTGGGGCAAGCGTGTTGCCGAGATTTAAAATATCGGCAGCAGAACCGCCACGACCATGAAACAGGAGGATGGCGCGTTTTGCTTCCGCCAAAGGCGTTCCAGCTTCAAGCAGGGTGAAAGTATGGGAAGACATTGATTGGTTGATTTTATTCGCATTTGCGTAATTATCAACAGCTTTGTCGGGGAAAAAGATTTGAGGAAATGAAATGTGTCTGAGAAAAAATCTAGCACAAAAAAACGGCGACGAGTACACCCCGCCGCCGTCCAATATTGGCAATAAAGATTTTTATTTCACTAAGTATGGCGCAAAAAATTACTTCCCGATTTTTAAGTGGGAAGTAATTTTTTCTACGCTAAGGCACTCAGTGCCCGCTTGGCATACACCTGCGCCAAATGCTGTCGGTAATCCTCGGCAGCATAGTGGTCGCTCAATATAGACACGCCCTGGGCTGAATGGGCAGCAGCAGCAGCAATGTTTTCTGCGGTAGCAGCCTGACCTTCTATGGCTTTTTCCACATTTCCATCCCGGAAACAGCCATCGGCTACACCGTTGAAGGCTACTCGTACATGGGTGAAAGTACCTCCACTTAAAGTAGCCATAGCGGCACAACCAACGATGGCAAAACGGGAAGCTGGTTGGGAAAACTTCTGGTAAGTCGACTTCGTACCCGCAGCTGGTACAGGAACACGGATTTCGGTCAAAATTTCACCTTCTTGCAAGGCAGTGGTGAAAAAGCCCAGGAAGAAATCCTGTGCCGCCAAAGTACGCGTGCCTCCAGTGCTTCGCAAAACAATTTGAGCATCAGCAGCAAGCAGTACCCCTGGCCAGTCTGCCGCAGGATCGGCGTGGGCAATGCTGCCCCCGATGGTACCTACGTTGCGTACCTGTGGGTCGCCAATCAAAGCCGCTGCTTGTGGCATCATGCTGATGTGCTCCGCCAACAGCGCCGAAGTGGCAATGTCCTTATGCGTACTGGCTGCGCCGATGGCAATGTGTTGGCCATCCAACCGGATATAACGCAAATCAGCAATGCGCGCAATATCGACAAGTGCTGCGGGCTGATTTAAACGCAATTTGAGCGCGGGAATCAAGCTATGGCCTCCAGACAACACTTTGGCGTGACCATCGTGTTGTGCCAACAGGCTCAATGCTTCATCAACTGATCCGGCGCGGTGGTATTCGAAATTTGCAGGAATCATGTTTGTGTGTTTATTTTTGATGCATTGCCCGCCATACCCGCTGAGGCGTCAGGGGCATTTCCAGGTTTTTGATGACCCCGAATGGCGCCAAAGCGTCCATTACGGCATTGACCACGGCTGGGGTAGAACCAATACAGCCAGCTTCACCAGCGCCTTTCACGCCCAGAGGGTTGTGAGGGCAAGGTGTAACGGTGCGGTCAATTTCAAAAGAAGGTAAATCATCGGCGCGTGGCATGGCGTAGTCCATGTAAGAACCTGTAACCAATTGGCCATTTTCGTCGTAAGCAATGCCTTCCAGCAATGCCTGACCAATGCCCTGTGCCAAACCACCGTGGATTTGCCCATCTACGATCATTGGGTTGATCACGTTGCCTACGTCATCTACCGCAATGAAGCGCTTCAGGCTTACCTTGCCGGTTTCTGCATCCACTTCCACAATGGCGATGTGGCATCCAAATGGGTACGTAAAGTTGGTGGGGTCATAAAAACTGGAGAAGTCCAGTCCTGGCTCCAATCCTGTAGGATAATCGTGTGGCACATATGCGGTGAGGGCGATATCCCCAAAACCGATGCTCTTATCCGTACCTTTTACCGTCCATTTGCCACCAGCGTATTCGAGGTCTTCCTCGGCCGCTTCGAGCTTGTGGGCAGCAATTTTTGCCCCTTTTTCCAGCACCTTATCGATGCTCTTGACAATGGCGCTACCGCCTACTGCCAAGGAGCGCGAGCCGTAAGTACCCATCCCGAAAGCAACCGAATCAGAATCACCGTGTACAATATCGATGTCTTCCATGGCAATGCCCAAACGGTCGGCAACAACCTGTGCAAAGGTGGTTTCGTGACCCTGGCCATGTGAATGCGAACCTGTGAACACGCTCACTTTGCCCGTAGGCTGTACGCGCACTTGAGCTGACTCATACAAGCCTGCTCTTGCTCCCAGCGCACCAACTACAGCCGATGGCGCAATGCCGCAAGCTTCGATGTACGTAGAGAACCCGATGCCGAGCAGTTTGCCATTTTTGCGGGCTTCTGCTTGCTCTTGGCGGAACTGCTCGTACCCGACCATTTCGAGGCCACGGGCCAAAACCGGCTCGTAGTTGCCACTGTCGTATTGCAGCGCTACCTGGGTTTGGTAACCCGGTTGCGTTACGCCGTCAAAGGCAGGAATGAAGTTTTTGTAACGCAGCTCGGCGGGATCGATCCCCAATTCCAGGGCAGCAGTGTCGATCAGGCGCTCCAGCAAAAACGTTGCTTCTGGGCGACCAGCACCACGGTAGGCATCTACTGCATTGGTGTGGGTAAAAGCAGCAACAACGTCGATGTGAATTTTGGGCGTGGTATACAAGCCCTGCAACAGCGTACCGTGCAAATAAGTGGGTACTGCTGGCGCAAAAGTAGAGATATAAGCGCCCAGGTTGGCCACGGTGTTGACCCGCAAGGCGGTGATGTTGCCATCTTTGTCAAAACCCATTTCCGCAGTGGTCACGTGATCGCGGCCATGCGCATCGGTGAGGAAGGCTTCGTTGCGGCCTGATGTCCACTTGATGGGACGACCAATTTGCCTGGATGCCCAGGTCACCAATGCCTCTTCGATGTAATGGAAAATTTTACTACCAAAACCACCACCTACGTCAGGCGCTACTACCTGCACTTTGTGTTCAGGAATGCCCAATACAAAAGCGCACATTAAGAGACGGGTAAGGTGCGGGTTTTGAGAGGTGGTGTACAGCGTGTATTTGTCTTTGGAATCGTCGTAGTACCCAATTGCCGATCGTGGCTCAATGGCATTGGGGGCCATGCGCTGGTTGATGAAATCCAGGCGGGTAACGTGGTGGGAAGCAGCAATGGCTGCATCTACCTCCGCTTTTGGGTTGCCCAATTCCCAGTCAAAGCACATGTTGTTGGGAGCAGTGTCGTGTACCTGTGGTGCGCCTGGCTTGATGGCTTCGGCGGGATTGGTAACACAAGGCAGCACTTCGTATTCGATCTCCACGAGTTCGGCAGCATCTTCGGCTGTAGCGGCATCTTCGGCAATCACTACCGCAATGCCATCCCCTACGTGCTTCACCCGATCTGCTACCAACAGTGGGTGGGGCGGCTCTTTCATGGTGGTACCGTCCTTGAAGTTGACTTGCCAGCCAGCGGGAACCCCATTGATGCCTGCGGCGGCAATGTCTTTGCCCGTAAAAATGGCAACCACTCCTGGATGAGCCAGGGCGGCATCGATATCGATGCTCAAAATTTTGGCGTGGGCATAAGGGCTGCGCACGATGAAGGCATGGGTCATGCCAACGAGTTTGATGTCGTCGGTGTATTTGCCTTTGCCTGTGGTAAAGCGCTTGTCTTCAACGCGCTTTACGGATTGACCGATGTATGTCATAGTACTGCTGCGTTGGTTTCTTGTAATTTTTTAGCTGCCCACTGAATTGACCTGACGATGTTGTGGTAACCCGTACAACGGCAGAAGTTGCCTTCCAGCGCATGGCGAATTTCCGATTCGGATGGATCAGGATTGTTTTGTAAAAGATCGGCGGCAGACATGATCATGCCGGGGGTGCAAAAGCCACATTGCAGGCCGTGTTCCTGGCGGAATCCTTCCTGAATGGGGTGCAAAGTGCCGTTTTTGGCCAAACCTTCAATGGTGGTTACATGAGTGCCATCGGCTTGTACTGCCAAGGTGGTGCAGGATTTTACTGCCTGGCCATCTATGAGTACGGTGCAAGCTCCACAGCTACTGGTATCGCACCCGACGTGCGCGCCAGTGAGGCTGAGTGCCTCTCGAAGGTAATACACCAACAATTGCCGAGGCTCGACCTGGCTGGTGTATTGCTTTCCGTTAATGGTTACTGAAATCTTTACTGACATAGGTTATGATAATTTGAAACTTTCCTGTTTCGAAGCACAAGCACATTTTATCTCCCGCTGAAAATGGAAGAAAAAATTTAATTTCGTTGAGCTGCCAAATCAAGTGAATTTTTTTGGCAATAGCAAGTAAAACGGAATTTTTGGGAATTATTTAGAATGGGTCTAAGATAAAAAATAGATGGGATGATTTTTGGCTTGATCTAGGCTGATCTGTTGAATTCTGCATTGTTTTTTGGAGAGGCATCGAAAGTCTTAAAACTAGTGCTAAAACAAAAAGAGCCGACTCAGGCCTTACCCCAAATCGACTCTTTCTATTCCTATTTGTACGAAAATTACATCCCGTAATCGTCATGGTGGTGGTGGTGTCCACCTGCGCCGCCAGCGCTTTTCTTTTCCGGTCTGTCGCTGATGGTGGCTTCGGTAGTCAATACCATTCCAGAAATGGAAGCGGCATTTTCGAGAGCTACCCGGGTTACTTTAGCAGGGTCGATCACGCCTGCGGCCATCAGGTCTTCGTATACATTGGTACGGGCATTGTAGCCAAAGCTGCCTTTGCCGTTGAGTACTTTTTGCAGTACAACCGAGCCTTCCACGCCAGCATTTTCGGCAATGGTGCGCAGAGGTGATTCCAGGGCTTTGCGTACGATGTCGATGCCGATGTTTTCGTCCTCGTTGATGCCTTTTACGTTAGCGATTGCTTTGATGGCGCGTACCAGGGCTACTCCACCGCCAGCTACGATGCCTTCTTCTACCGCAGCGCGGGTTGCATGCAGGGCGTCATCAACGCGGTCTTTCTTCTCTTTCATTTCCATTTCGGTAGAGGCCCCTACGTGCAAAACGGCAACCCCACCCGCCAATTTGGCCAGGCGCTCTTGCAGTTTTTCGCGGTCGTAATCAGAAGTGGTGATCTCAATTTGAGAGCGGATTTGTGCTACCCGGCCTTTCACGCCATCTTCTTCCCCTTTGCCGTTGACAATGGTGGTATTGTCCTTGTCGATGCTCACTCTTTCGGCCTGCCCCAACATGGTTATGTCGGTATTCTCCAGCATGTAGCCTTGCTCGTCGCTGACTACGGTTCCTCCGGTCAGGATCGCAAGGTCTTCCAGCATGGCTTTGCGGCGGTCACCGAATCCTGGTGCTTTTACGGCTACTACATTCAGTACAGAACGCAGGCGGTTGACCACCAGGGTGCTCAATGCAGATCCGTCAACATCTTCGGCGATGATCACCAAAGGACGACCCATCTGAGAGGTTTTCTCCAGAATAGGCAGGATGTCTTTTACGTTGGAAATTTTCTTGTCGTGGATCAGGATGAATGGGTTGTCGTATTCCGCCAACATGTGCTCAGGATCGGTCACAAAGTAAGGAGAAAGGTAACCCCGGTCAAATTGCATCCCGCTCACTTCCTTCACAAAGGTTTCGGTACCTTTGGCTTCTTCGATGGTGATGACACCGTCTTTGCTTACGCGCTTCATGGCATCGGCAATCAATTCACCGATTTCTTCGTCGTTGTTGGCCGAGATGGAAGCCACCTGCTTGATTTTGCTGTAATCGTCGCCTACCTGTTCTGCCTGCTCTTTGAGGTTGGCCACGGCAGCTTTAACTGCTTTATCGATTCCCCGCTTCAAGTCCATTGGGTTGGCGCCAGAGGTAACGCTTTTCAAACCAGCGGTGATCAGGGCTTGTGCCAATACGGTTGCGGTAGTGGTACCATCACCTGCCGAGCTGGCAGTTTTGGACGCAACTTCTTTGAGTATTTGAGCGCCCATGTTTTCGATGGGGTCTTCCAGTTCAATTTCTTTGGCTACAGTAACCCCGTCTTTGGTTACTTGCGGAGCGCCAAATTTTTTCTCAATGACTACGTTGCGACCTTTTGGCCCCAAGGTTACTTTAACGGCATTGGCTAATTTGTCGATGCCGCGTTTGATTTTCTCCTGAGCGGCATTGCTGAGGGTAATTTCCTTTGCTGCCATGTTGGTTTTGGTTTTTTATATTTCTGGTAAAGATAAGTTTGAGTATGCCCTGTTAAGGTTCACCTGCCACAGGGCAAAGGTTGTGCCAAGGCTACCTGAAACAGGGTAAGATGCCAATTTGTCAGCAGCAATGGCAGCATGGGCGGAAACTTTTTCCGGCAAGGGTTGGTTCTTTGGGCATAAGAAAATAAAGGTGCCTAATTTTGTTTCCACGAAACCATTCTTGCCATGTTCAGCTCCATTGCCCGCAATCCCTATGTTTCTTTGATGATCACTGCCTGGAAATACGCCAAGCAAGAGCGTGGTCGGTACGCGGTGATTTACGGCATGTTTGCTGCCAGCAACATCATCAATGCTGGTACACCCATTATTTGGGGCTGGCTGGTCAACGAGCTGCAACAAAAAGGTACGGATGTGTTGTATTCGGCCTGGCTGTACGTCGGCGCATACCTGATTCTACACTTCGGCGATTGGGGATTCCACGGTTTTGCCCGAATCATGGAACAAACCTTGGCCTTCAACCTCAGTCGAAATTTTTTACAGGAAATGTACCACAAAGTCTTGCGCTTAGCCGTCAAATGGCACCAGGACAACCACAGTGGATCTACCATTAATCGGGTTCGCAAAGCTTACGAGGCATTGAAAGAGTTTTTCCAAAACGGGCACATGTACATTCACGCCTTTGCCAAGTTTGCTTTCTCCTTTGCGGCCATGCTGTATTTTTCTCCGCTGTTTGGTTCTATTGCTATTTTGCTGGGTGGGGTTGCCTTGTACATCATTTTTGTATTTGACAAGCCCTACATTCGGCATCAGAAAGAGACCAACGAAAAAGAACACATTGTATCGGCAACGCTTTTTGATAGCCTCTCCAATATCATTACGGTAATCACGCTGCGCCTGGAAAAGCGTATGGAAAGTGGCCTTTTGCAAAAAGTGGCAGACATTTTTCCACCTTTTAAGAAAAAAATCGTGGTCAACGAACTCAAATGGTTTGTGGTCGACAGCATCGTAGTGCTGATTTATTGCACCATTATGTTGGGTTACATTTACCAAAATTACGTTCCGGGGCAGCTTTTTCTGATTGGAGGACTGGTTACACTAACAGGCTATGTGCAGCGGTTTACCAGTGTATTTCACGACATTGCCTGGCAGTACAACGAAATTGTCAATCACCATACCGATGTACAAACGGCCAAAAATATCTTTGAAGCTTACGACCAACAGCACCTCCCCGAACCCACCGAAAACCTGCCTGCTCACTGGAAAACCATCCGACTCAGCAACCTCAACTATGTACACGAAGTGGATGGCACACCCGCCGAAGGCCAATACCGACCCGGCCTTCACGATTTGAGTATCCAGATCGAACGCGGCAAACGCATTGCCCTTATTGGAGAGAGCGGCAGCGGGAAAAGTACCCTTCTGGCCTTGATGCGGGGACTGTATCCTCCCAAACCCGGCCTAAGACTAGAAGCTGACAGCAAGTCGTATGACAAACTGGACGTTTTGTCCGATTACATCACCCTTTTTCCTCAAGAGCCCGAGATTTTTGAAAATACGATAGAATACAACATCACCCTGGGATTGCCATTCAGCAATGAAGAGGTAATGAAAGTGTGCGAAACAGCGCATTTCTCCGAAGTGGTAGAGCAATTGCCTTCAGGACTGCTCTCCAGCATTCGCGAAAAAGGAGTGAACCTATCTGGAGGCCAGAAGCAGCGACTGGCATTGGCGAGAGGGGTATTGGCGGCCAAAGACAGCGACATCATCCTGCTGGACGAACCCACCAGCAGCGTTGACCCCAAAACGGAATTGCTGATTTACGAGCGCATGTTTCAGGATTTTTCTGACAAAGCCATCGTTTCGGCCTTGCACCGCCTGCACTTGCTCGTTCATTTCGACTACGTTTATGTAATGGAAAACGGTCGGGTGGTAGACGAAGGCACGTTTGAGTACCTGCGCGAAAACAGTGCCCCATTCCAGGAAATGTGGAAGCACCAGGAACAAGTCGCTCTGTAGGGCATTAGTATGACGCAAAAAATTACTTCCCGATTTTTTTGAGGGTTTTGAATAGGAAGCTCACTTGAAATGAACCGTTCGACTTCCTATTCAAAACCCAAAATCAGGAAGTTAATTTTTCTGCGTTACTTATTTCCCACAAATCCTTATTTTTGTAAAAAAGCAGCAACATGTCTACGAGCATAGCAACAAACGAACCAAAGCCTAAAGCTCCCCTGCGTCAACCACGCCGGGTATCGAAAGCGCGTTTTCTGCGGGAATATGCCGACCGTGAAGATGGGTACAAATACGAGTGGAACGATGGTGTCATTGAAAAATACCAAGGAATGAATCAACAGCAAGCCGAAATTTATTTTCTTTTAATGGCGTATTTTCAAAAAACAGAAGCGTCAAAAACTGGAGGCGGATTAATTACTGAAACGGATATGTTAACAACGTCCAGTCAACTACGTCGGCCAGACATTTCTTTTTATACGGGGGAGCAACGTCGTTTGATGAAGCTAGGCGAAAATCAAATTGCACCCTGGGTTGCTGAAGTCATTTCTCCTTCCGACAACGCGAATAAAATCAACAGCAAACTGGACGAATATTTCCTGGCCGGAGTGCAGGTGGTATGGCACATCTTCCCAGAGTCTAAGCAAGTGTATGTGTACACTTCACCTGAATCAGTGACCATTTGTAGAGGACAAACTGTATGCAGTGCTGCACCAGCGCTGCCTGATCTGGTGATTAGTGCCGAAGTATTATTTGGCTAATCAAGCTAACTTAGAAATCTTTTTAGGGTCTACTTTCTAAAGCAGTAGGCATACACATCGATTCCAGTTCTTTGTGGGTGCCCTGAAACACGTTCATGTCTACATCTCCTTCGATGCCGTCGAGTTTTCCGGTATCGCGTCGCTGCCAAAAATTCCATTTGCGGCCATCGGCCAAATTGGGTTGCAACGCGTTGTGGTAACGCGCTATCCAGAGGGGATAATCGTCAAACTGTCCCGATAAGTAAGTATTGTAGAATTTTTGATTGGAATAAATGACTGGCTTGACGCCATAGGCGATTTCTACCATGTACAGCCAGGTGACCATTCCCGCCAACAACTCAATTTTTCCTGCACCATCCAGGGTTTCTACATCCAAAACCGGCGGCAAATCGCCTGCTTCCATTTTTACATTGCGGATAAAATTGAGGGCTTGTTGCTCTGGAGAAACATTGGCGCGGTAAAAATGATAGGCACCCCTGCGCAAGCCTTCGGATTTGATGGCCTTCCAGTTGTTGGTAAAAGAGGAATCATTGAGGGTGATTCCTTCGGTAGCTTTTACAAAAACAAAGTCAAGCTGCTGATTGGCAACTTTTTTCCAGTCGATAGCTGATTGATAATGAGAAACATCGATGCCCCGAATAGCGTACTCCCCCGACCACGACGCAGATCCGTTGAAGTAGAAGTAGATGGAGGAAATCAAAATGCACACCAGTAACAATAGCTGTTTCATGGGACTAACATCTTAACAAACGCGTACACAAATATTTCTTTTTTGGGTTCGCGTTCAATGATACAGAAAAAATTTTGTTTTCGCAAAGCATTTCCGTGCTTTAATTTTTTGGTAACAAATGTAGAATAAACAAAACTGAATTGTGTGGAGGTTTTTCCTCACCAAATCCATTTCCTTAGTATGACGCAAAAAATCGGGAAGTAAATTCTTTTCTGCTTGTCTTATACGGTAAAATAGATGGAAGGGTTGGCCTCGGCAAGCATTTTTTTTGCACTTTTGTTACGCTCAAACCCGTTTTTATGCATCCTCGACAACTCTTTTTACAACACCTTGCCCCAACTAGCCCCAATCCACTGATGCTAGAAATTGATCTTGCCGAAGGCATGTACTTGTACGATCCTGCTGGAAAACCCTACCTGGACCTCATTGCGGGCATCAGTGTGAGTAATTTGGGGCATCGCCATCCGCGCGTGTTGGCTGCCATTCAGGGGCAATTGGATCGGTACATGCACACCCTGGTTTATGGTGAGTATGTTCTTGATCCTCAAGTACAATTGGCCAGGCTTTTGGCCGAACAATTGCCCGAATCCCTAGAATCGGTTTATTTTGTCAATTCAGGTACCGAAGCCACCGAAGGCGCCATGAAACTTGCCAAGCGCTACACGGGTCGCGCAGAGATTATAGCTTGTAAACGCGCCTACCACGGCAGCACCCAGGGTGCGGCCAGTTTGATGTGGCCCAAAGATTTTACCCAGGCGTATCACCCGCTGCTTCCAGGCATTCGGCACATCGAATTCAACTGCGCATGGTGCCTGGAGCAAATCACCGAAAATACCGCAGCGGTGATTGTCGAAACGGTGCAGGCAGAGTGGGGCGTGCGAAAACCCATCGATAACTACCTCCAAAAATTACGCGAACGCTGCACTGCCGTAGGTGCCTTGCTGATTTTGGATGAAATTCAGGTGGGGTTTGGGCGCACCGGAAGCCTCTTTGCTTTTGAACAATATGGCATTGTACCCGATGTACTGCTTTTGGCCAAAGCCATGGGCGGGGGTATGCCGATGGGTGCTTTTATTGCTTCGAGGGAGATTATGAAAGTACTGTCCGAAAATCCCATCCTGGGACACATCACTACTTTCGGGGGGCATCCGGTGTGTTGCGCAGCGGCTTTGGCCAACTTGCAAACCCTGTTGGATACACCTTATATTGCTGAAGTCAAAGCCAAAGAGGCACTTTTCCATCGCTTGTTGCAACACCCTAAAATTCTTGAAATCCGTAGCGCAGGCTTACTGATGGCGGTAGATTTGGGTAGTTTCGATGCGGTAATGAAAGTCATCCATTATTGTTTGGAACAAGGACTGATCAGCGACTGGTTTTTGTTCAATACCGAATCCATGCGAATTGCACCGCCACTGATCATTTCGGAGGCGGAGATTGAGTGGGCTTGTGGGGTTATCTTGGCCGGATTGGATGCGCTTTGATTTTTTTTTGGGCTTTGCAAAACAAGGATTTACCCTGCGGCGTTTAATTTTCATAATTTTCAATAAAATTTGAAAGAATGAATCCTTCGTTTACCTTTCCTGCTGAATCAGTACTACAAGAACATTGGCTGGCGCAAAAATCCAGTCCATACGCCTATCCCGAAGTAGGTGCTTCTGCCAGCCAATTCCCTCCGGGCTACAGCCACGATCGTGAAGAAACCCACCTGGGCTTTGGCGATGCTGTTTTTGTGAAGGCGGCACAAGCCTTGCGGCGTTGGGCGATGTTTCCACAGGATTGGACACAAATCTACCCTGGCGATGCTCCAATAGAAGTTGGGCAAGAAGTCCTGGTATTGTTTCGCTTGTTTGGCCTTTGGTGGTGGCGCAACAGTTCCCGTATTGTGTACCTCATCGATGAGCCTGCCCGTTTTGGCTTTGCGTACGGTACGCTGCCTCCGCACATCGAAAAAGGAGAAGAAATTTTTATGGTGGAATTGCGCGACGACGGCAGTGTGTGGTACAGCATCCAGGCTTTTTCCACGCCCAATCGTTGGTACATTTGGTTGGCTTACCCCCTGGCCAGGGCGTATCAGCGCAAGTTTCGACGCGATTCGTTTGCTGCCATGCAGAATGCTGTAAATACAAAAGCCTAAGCAATGAAAACCACACATTGGCTGAGTATCGTCGGGTTCTTTGGATTTTGGGTATACCGTGGCGTTTTTCATCCCCTGGAAAAGGATTGGGTAGAACTATTGATTGTGCTGGCAGCCCTGGTGCTGGTCCCCATCGTTTTGCAGCGCACCGGGATGGTTGAACGCAACAGAGAACAAATCGTGGTTGCGCTGGCGGGTTGGGCATTGCTGGCTGCTTACACCCTACAACCTGGTCTTTTGGCTGCACTATTGAGCCTGCCCTGGCTATTGGTTTCGATACTGACCTTGGGCAAGGCACTGCTAAACTTTCTGCTGTCAACTAGAGATTACGCTGAGATTGCCCTATTCTCGGCTTATTTGTTTTTCCCCGTTGGCACCATTGCCGTATTCAGCGATCGATTGTCCTGGACGCCACTCGGTTTTAGTCCCATCATTATTTTACTCACCGCAGCTCATTTTCACTATGCAGGTTTTTTGTTGCCCTGGATAGCCGCACAGGTATTGTCGAAAGCCAAAAGCAGAGTGGCTGCTCAAGTGTTGTGTTTACTCATTGTGAGCGGCATTCCTGCGGTTGCGTTGGGCATTACGCTAACCCAATTTGGTGCACCTGCCTGGATAGAGACGGCTGCTGCAACCATTATGGCCAGTGGTGGAATGGTATTGGCAGTCTGGCACATTGGTTTGGCTTTTGAAAAAAATAACCCCTTGCCAAGGCGCATTGGGCAATTGGGCATTGCTGGCTGTCTGTTTCTGGGCATGACTTTGGCGCTGCTGTACGGCTGGCGGACTTATTTTCCACTGCCTTTTTTGTCTATCCCCTGGATGTATGCCCTGCATGGGAGTGTGAATACGCTTGGGGTTGGAATTTTGGGAGTGTGGGTTTGGAGAAGGGTATAACCTTCTGCCCCAGTCTTACGTATATCGGAGAAATAGACCACTTACTCGAGACTTTCCTTTTTTTGATCGAATAAAATGTAACTTAGTTTGACTTTTAAACTAAGTGTATGTATATTTGAATCATCGAAGGTTAGTTTAGAATCAAAACTAAGTATATGGCTCCGCAAGAATACATCGACAAAATCAACAACGCTTCTCACTTGGGAGACGTGCTGGATCTGGCAAACTGGAAAAAACACTACGCAGACATTGCGAAGGTACTCCATCCCGATGTTTGCAGCATCCCCGGAGCAGCAGACGCATTTGCCCGTTTGAACGCGCTCAAAGAGGGCTGGGAAAAAGGCTACCGATTTGTGGATGATGCAGGAGCCGTACGCGCCCAAAACCAAACCATCACTTTTGTAGGCGACCCAACTTTACTGATGCAATCGTACCGCAATTACGGTTACCTCAAAAGTTTGAATAGCCCTGCGGCACAGCATTTCAAGCGTTACTTGCCAGCATCCATGTCACTGGATGGCGAAGCACTGACCTTGCAACTCAGCCACCGGGCAGCACCGCTGACTGGACTGACTTTGTCCCAAGGTCATGCCAACTGGATATTGTCGCGCTTGCTTGAGTTTTCGGCCTGGTTGGCGCAAGAAGGCTGGACGCATGGTGGCATCAATCCCGAGAGTGTCTTTGTGGTACCCGAAACCCACGGCATCATCATCGGCTCGTTTTACCACCTGACGCCTCGCGAAGGAAGCGTAAAAACGATCTCAGCAAAATACAAGCATTGGTACCCGAACGCCCTTTTTGTGGACAAAATCGCGCTACCAATCATCGATCTTGAACTCTGCAAACGCACTACCGCTGTCTTGCTCGGAGACCCCTCTGGCATGGGCGTGAAGTTGCAAAAAACGCACCTGCAACCGTACATCGACTTTCTACTTACCGCACATACCGATGCCTACGAATGCTACGACAAGTACCGCAAACTCCTGGAAAAGCACTTTCCGAAGAAGTTTGTTCCTCTAAATGTATAAAATTCAACTACTTAATCCTTAAAAACCAAACAAAATGGGCTACACTTCATGGTCTAGCGATGCTTATTCGCACTTAAAAACCAGTTATTCAGGTAAATCTGTTGATGAAATTTTCAGCAGCGTCATAAACCCACTGATGAATCCCTTAGGACTCGTGTTTCGCGAAAGCCGCGATTCCGATGCCCACCCCAACTCATTGGCCATTGCCGTATTCCTGGACGTAACGGGATCGATGGGTCAAATTCCCGAAATGCTGATTCGCCACAAACTGGGTTCGTTGATGGATACGCTATTGGCACATGGCGTAGAAGACCCACAGGTGATGTTTTCGGCCATTGGCGACCACCACACCGACCGCGCACCGCTGCAAATTGGTCAATTTGAATCCGGTACCGACGAGCTGAACGACTGCCTGTCGAAAGTGTACATCGAAGGTGGTGGCGGCGGCCAAAACATGGAATCCTACTTGCTGGCCTGGCTGATAGGAGGCCGACACACCAGCATCGATTGTTTTGAAAAAAGAGGCCGCAAAGGTTTCTTGTTCACCATTGGTGATGAGAAAAACTGGGACTCGGTGGCAGCCGATCGACTCAAGGACTTGATGGGCTATGCCCAAACCGACCCGATCACCGATGAGCAAGTACTGGCGCAAGCCCAGCGCATGTACCACGTATTTCACATCCACATCAATGAAACCGGCTACAAAGACAACCCGGACGTGATTGGCTACTGGAAAAAACTCCTCGGCGAAAGGGCGCTGATCCTGGACAACCACATGGCGGTGGCCGAGCTGATTGCCTCTACGGTAGCAGTGATCAACGGTGCCAACCTGGACAAAGTAGCCGCTGAGTTTGATGCAGCTACTGCCAATTCGGTCAAAAATGCCTTGATGAAGGTGAATACGGACGTACTCAAAGCTGGTGGCGACAGCGGGGTAGTGCGGCTATAATTCAACCCACTGATGAAAACACAACTCGTACTTGGACTGGGCTATGGCGACGAGGGAAAAGGTCTAAGCACCGATTTCCTTTGTCGGCAAGCCCATCATCCCCTGGTGATTCGCTTTTCGGGTGGCCATCAGGCGGGGCATACCGTGGTTGATGCGGAGGGAAAACGGCACGTATTTTCAAGCATCGGCGCCGGAAGCATGGCGGGTGCGGCTACTTACTGGAGTCGGTACTGCGCTTTTGCACCGGAGAATTTTTGGAAGGAATACCAGGCACTGGTCGGGGCAGGGGCAAGCCCTACCCCAACTCCTGTCCCTGCCCCAACCATCTACATCGACGCGCTGGCTCAGGTCACCACCCCTTACGATGTGTACCACAACCGCGCCTCGGAAAAAATAAATGCCCACGGCAGTTGTGGCATGGGGTTTGGAGCTACGATGGAACGCAATGAAATGACGCCTTACCGTTTGTATGTTCAGGATTTATTTTACCCCAGTGTGCTGGAACAAAAGCTCCTGGCCATTGGTGAATACTACCGCCGCAAGGTGCACAACCCCTTGTTGATGCTGGATTTGCAAGAACCACTCGACGCATTCAAGGAAGCGGTATCGCAGGTTTTGCCGCTGATTGAAGTGGTGGAAGAGAAAACTTTCCTGACCACCCGCATCAACAAACGGGGCTTTGATGCGCTGGTTTTTGAAGGCAGTCAGGGCATATTGCTCGATCGCGATTTTGGGTTTTTCCCCAACGTAACCAGGGCTTATACCACTTCGCGCAATGCCATGGAGCTGATTCAGACGTACCAACTGCCGCAGCCCGAAGTGCATTACATCACCCGGGCGTACCAATCCCGTCACGGTATTGGTTTTTTATCCAATGAAGGCCTTAAGTTGAATTATACCCCCAACCCCCGTGAAACCAATTGCTACAACGAATGGCAAGGCCACCTGCGGGTGGCCCCACTTGATGTGGATTTGTTGAATTATGCCCTGGACAGTGACCGAAACTTTTCCGGTACTGCCCCCAAAACCCTGGTGATTACTTGCCTGGATCAATTGAATGGTGACTTGATGGCTACTGTGGGCGGAAACTTGCAGGCATTTGCATCACCCCAGGCGCTGTTGCCGTTGCTGAAGGTACAGCCACAGCAGTTGTGGTTGTCGCATGCGGATCATGCGGGTGGGATGGTTGGAGGGGGGAGTTAAGCGCAAAACTTGCTCCTACGCTCTTCAAGAAGCAAAATATCATCCATCTAAAGCAGAAAAACGCTAAATTGCAACGCTATGCCAACAGTGCTAAATATTAATTGTTATGGCTAATCGCTACGATACCTTAGCTGGACTTTATCCCTTTAGAAAAGAAAAGAACTGGGTGAAAAAGCATTATTTTGAAGGTTCTCAAGCTATCAAGATATATGCAATTACCACCCGAGTTCCAGGACTCAATATCCGTTTTTT
>Ga0247837_1000877_pt1 | contig 64764 bp, 61 predicted proteins | sample LaCtaG_2_FD_187115 | JGI IMG/M metagenome (GOLD analysis project Ga0247837, IMG submission 187115) | Freshwater microbial communities from meromictic Lake La Cruz, Castile-La Mancha, Spain - LaCruzMarch2015_14.5m | ecosystem: Environmental > Aquatic > Freshwater > Lake | place: Spain: Castile-La... | reverse complement strand
TGGTCTCACCATCACTCAGGTTTCCCAGGCGGTTTAACTTCTACTGTGTACGGCGAGCTTCTTGAGAAGCACCCAACACGTGCAGTTGAAAAGGCAATCAAGGGAATGCTTCCAAAGAACTCACTTGGACGTCAGATCGCATCAAAGCTAAAGGTTTACGCAGGTCCAGAGCATCCACATGCTGCTCAAGCACCAAAGCCATATGTATTCAATCAAGTTTCACAAATCGTGAAGTAAGGGAAAAGTAAATGTCAGAGAACTTTGATCTAATCGACAACGAAGAAGCTCCTACTTCATACTCATCTTCAACACCAGCTGCAGCGACTAACCGTCCAGCTATCAAGGCACCAGGTGCAGGTACTGGTCGTCGTAAGGAAGCTGTTGCACGTGTTCGCCTTGTTCCAGGAACAGGCCGTTGGGTTGTAAATGGCAAGGCGCTTGAAAACTACTTCCCAAACAAGGTTCACCAACAACTTGTGTCAGAGCCATTCCGCACAGTTGGTGCTGAAAACCAATACGATGTTTTTGCACGCATCAACGGTGGTGGAGTTTCAGGTCAAGCTGGCGCACTCCGTCTAGGTGTTGCACGTTCACTCAATCAGATTGATGAAGAAGCAAACCGTCCAGCACTTAAAAAAGCTGGATTCCTTTCACGTGATGCACGTGTTATTGAGCGCAAGAAGTACGGTCTTAAGAAGGCTCGTAAGCGTTCTCAATACTCAAAGCGTTAATTCACTTTTATCAAAGGAGTTCCAATGGCGCTATTTGGCACCGATGGAATCCGTGGCTTAGCCAATCGTGATCTCACAGCAGAACTTGCATTAGATGTTTCTGTCGCCGCTGCGCATATATTGGTAGAAAGCTCCTCCAATAAAGACCACCAGCCAACAGCAATTGTTGGCCAGGATTCACGTGCATCTGGCGAGTTTCTAGAGGCAGCGGTAGTTGCTGGATTAACCAGCGCCGGAATCAATGTCTATCGAGTCGGTGTACTTCCAACCCCTGCGATCGCACATCTTGTAGCTGAAATGAAATGCGACCTAGGCGTCATGATCTCTGCTTCTCACAATCCCATGCCTGACAATGGAATCAAACTATTCGCTCGTGGGGGCGGAAAGTTAGATGATGCGATTGAAGTCCGAATAGAAGCGCGTATGGGTGAAGACTGGGAACGACCTACTGGTCGCAAGGTTGGACGAGTAATTAATGATGAAGGTGCAACAGAAAAGTACTTGAAGCATCTGCTCTCTTCCGTTGAAACACCACTTAAGGGTCTCAAGATAGTTGTTGATTGCGCCAATGGGGCATCTTCATATGTTGCACCCGAGGTTTACCGACGAGCAGGTGCAGAAGTTGTTGCAATCTTTAATCAACCTGATGGTTGGAATATCAATGATGATTGTGGATCAACCCATCTTCATCAACTTCGTTCAGCGGTTCTTAAAGAGGGTGCCGATCTTGGCATTGCTCACGATGGAGATGCCGATCGCTGCTTAGCAATTGATGCTGCAGGTAATGAGATAGATGGCGATCACATTCTGACAATTTTAGCTCGTGGTTTTAAAGCCCGTGGAGTTTTGAAATCTGACACGATTGTTGGAACAGTTATGAGCAACCTTGGATTTATGCATGCGATGAAGGATGCTGGAATTAATGTAGTTACAACACCTGTTGGCGATCGTTACGTTCTAGAAAACATGATTGCTAATGATTATTCATTAGGTGGGGAACAATCGGGCCATGTAATTATGCGCCAACTGGCCAATACCGGTGATGGATTGTTAACCGCACTACAACTTATGCAAGAGGTAGTTCGCACCGGAAAAACTCTTCAAGAGCTGGCAGCCACAATGGTGCGATTCCCGCAGGTTCTCATTAATGTGAAGGATGTAGCAAAAGAGAAGCTGCCAGAAAGTACTGTTATTGCAACAGCTGTGAAATCAGCGGAGGATCGATTAGGTGATTCAGGACGCGTTTTATTGCGCGCTTCAGGAACAGAGCCTCTTGTGAGAGTGATGGTTGAAGCGGCCAGTGATAGCCTTGCGCAAGAAGTCGCTCAGCACCTTGCAGAGGTAGTCAAAGTAGAACTGAGGTTGTAAACGATGTGCGGAATTGTGGGTTACACAGGACCGCAATCTGCCTCACATCCTTTAATTGAGGGCCTGCGTCGTCTTGAATACCGTGGATATGACTCTGCCGGAATCGCTCTTGGCACACCAGGCAAGTTATTCATTGAAAAGAAAGCCGGGAAGCTCTCCAATTTAGAGAATTCCCTTGATGCTTCATTGCCAAATGTTCATTCAGGAATCGGACATACTCGGTGGGCTACTCATGGTGGACCAACTGATGGAAATGCACATCCTCATGTAGATAATGAAGGAAAGCTTGCAGTTATCCATAATGGAATTATTGAAAACTACACAGAGCTTCGAGCTCAGTTAGAGGCTAAGGGCCACAAGTTTTCATCTGAAACAGATACTGAATCAGTTGCCCATTTGCTCAGCGATTTACGAAAAGAGCACAAGGGAGACTTAACCGCTGCGATGCGTGATGCGGTTAAAGCATTACGTGGTTCATTTACCTTGTTAGCTATTCACGCCGATGCTCCCGATGTAATCGTTGGAGTTCGTCGTAACTCTCCGCTTGTTGTTGGCTTAGGCGATGGCGAGAATTTCATGGCATCAGATGTTGCTGCCTTCATTGAGTTCACAAAGAAGGCGATAGAGCTGGGCCAAGATGAAGTTGTAACAATGACACCTACATCTGTAGAGATTACAGATTTGGATGGCAAGCCAGTAACCCCAAAACAGTATGAAATTTCATGGGATGCAACCGCTGCGCAAAAGGGTGGCTTTGCACATTTCATGTTGAAGGAAATCTTTGAGCAGCCAAAAGCAGTAGCTGACACTTTGATTGGGCGCTTAAGCGATAACAATCAGATTGTCCTGGATGAGCTGCGTATGAGCGCAGATGAGATTAGATCCCTTAAGAAGATTACCGTTATCGCATGTGGAACGGCGTATCACGCTGGAATGGTTGCAAAGTATGCGATTGAAAAGTGGGCAAAGATTCCAGTAGATGTAGAAATCGCAAGTGAGTTTAGATACCGCGATCCAATTATTGATCCAAGCACTTTGACCATTGCGATTTCACAATCAGGTGAAACCATGGATACCTTGATGGCTGTGCGACATGCAAAAGCTGCAGGCGGACGGGTCTTGGCAATTTGCAACACAAATAGTTCAACTATTCCCCGCGAATCAGATGCTGTTTTGTATACCCACGCCGGTCCTGAAATTGCAGTGGCATCTACAAAGGCGCTGCTAACTCAGATTATCGCTGTTTATTTAATTGGTTTGCACCTTGGCCAAGTAAATGGATCACTGAAAGATTCAGAGGTTCGAGATCTATACAAAGAGTTACTGGAACTTCCAGGAAAGATTGAGCAGATTCTAGAAACTGTCGAACCACTTCGTGAGTTGACTCGAACCTTTGCTCATAACAACACTGTTTTGTTCTTGGGTAGAAATATCGGGTATCCAGTTGCACTAGAAGGCGCGCTGAAACTCAAGGAGCTGGCGTATATCCATGCAGAAGGTTTTGCCGGGGGAGAGCTCAAGCACGGCCCGATCGCGCTCATTGATCAAGGAACACCAGTAATTGCGATTCTTCCGGCAGGTCACGAACATGCGCTCGATGAAAAGATGCTCAGTAATATTCAAGAGGTTAAGGCTCGTGGAGCACGTGTAATTGTGATCGCCGAAGAAGGCGCACATGTTGAAGGCGCTGAGCACATTATTCGAATTCCAATCGCCCCTGCCTTGTTTCAGCCGGTTCTAGCGACAGTTCCTCTGCAAGTGTTTGCATACGAGATGGCTGTAGTTCGAGGCAATGACGTTGATCAACCAAGAAATCTAGCCAAATCGGTAACGGTTGAGTAATGAAAGATCTACAACAACACCGTCGGCGCCAGATGGATCGAGCACTTCGCTGGTCCCTTATTTTGTTTTTTGGTTTCTTGCTAGTTACTCAACAAGTCCTCACTAATGGGCCTTTAGTTTCTTACGATAAAGAGATCAATAGCCAACCAAAACCTCAGTTTGAAGGGTTTGCAGGATTTTTCCTACGTAGATTAGATGACCTAGGACTTAGAGGTGTAACTGCGACGGTGTTATTGATTGCGGCCGCCTTTATCGCTTATAAGTTTAAAACATGGCGACCACTTAATTTAGCGGTGCTCTCTTTACTGCTTCTGAATTTAACTGTTGGCGCATCCAAAATATTATTAGGACGAACAAAGCCACGTGATGGTTTTGATCTCCTGCATGCCGGTGGGATGTCCTATCCCAGCGGACATGCATCTAACGCTGTTTTATCATGGGGAATTTTGGCATATCTGATTTACCGTTATGCAAAGGTTGATCGGTATCAAGGCCGTTTAGCCAGCGCTGGAGTTGTCTTCATTAGCCTGACCGTTTGTACCGTTTCACTGATACGTCACACCCATTGGTTTAGCGATCTCTTAGGTGGCCTATTTATTGGAAGTGCATTGCTGGTAGCTGTAATCGCAGTTGATCGGTATGTTCCTTCAAAAAGCCAGTTGCACTAGACTTTCACAATGATCGATGGAATCGGTATTGATGTTGTAGACATCGATCGCTTTAAGGCATCACTTGAAAGAACTCCCGGTTTAGCTCAAAAACTCTTTACTGAAGCAGAACGAACCAAGCCTTTGGCATCTTTAGCAGCACGTTTTGCCGCAAAGGAGGCTCTAGCAAAGGCTCTAAATGCGGGTAAAGGGCTCTCCTGGCAGGAAGCTGAGGTCTTAAACCTCGAGAGTGGGAAGCCAGTATTTCTCTTTCGTGGAGAGATTGCTGATCTCGTTGATGGAGCAGATGTACACCTTTCCCTCTCGCATGATGCCGGAATTGCATCTGCCATGGTGATTGTTGAGCGAAGCTAATGAGAGCAGAGGCCCGCATTGATTTAGATCGCATCGCAACAAATATCAATCTTTTGAAAGGTGCCGAAAACTTTCCGCTAATGGCTGTTGTAAAGGCAGATGCCTATGGCCATGGCTTAGTTGAGGTCGGTTTAGCTGCAGAAAAATCTGGTGCAGATTGGTTAGGTGTTGCTTTATTAGAAGAAGCAATCACACTTCGAACACATGGAGTCAGAGCGCCGATCCTTGCATGGTTAGTTCCGCCAGGATCTGATTTCAGAAAAGCGGTTAGTCACGATATTGATATTGCGGTTTCTTCAATCAAAGCATTTACAGAGGTAGCAACTCTTCCAGGAAAGCCACGAATCCATATCGAAGTTGATACAGGAATGAGTAGAGGTGGTTTCTTAGATGAATGGAAAGAGTTTTTAAGATCTGATTTTTCTACAGTTGAGATCGTAGGAATCTTTTCCCACTTTGCTCGTGCTGATGAGCCAACGGAGAAACAAAATGTTGAGCAGATAAATCGCTTTAATCAGATGGTTTCAGATCTCGCATCTGTTGGCGTAATTCCAGAGATTCAACACTTGGCTAACTCCGCAGCTACGCTAAAGAATTCAGCAGCACATTTTGATTTAGTGCGAACTGGTATCGCCATGTATGGGCTCTCACCCGATGTAAAAACTTTGGGGGATAGCCCTTCACTCAACTTGATGCCAGCGATGCAACTCCGTGCTCGGCTACATTTGGTAAAGAGTGTTCCTGCCAATACACCGGTCGGATATGGCGCAACCGCGCACACGAGTATGGATACCAAACTAGGTGTTGTAGCGATGGGATATGCAGATGGAATTCCTCGCATCGCACAAGGTGCTGGAGTATTTATTGATGGCATGAGAGCACCCATAATCGGACGAGTTTCAATGGATCAATTTGTTGTTGATCTTGGGCCTTATGCAACTGCGCAATCTGGGGATTGGGTGATTGTTTTCGGTGATGGATCCAGGGGTGAGTACACCGCAGATGACTGGGGCGCAGCCTCCAAGAGCATTAATTATGAAATAGTTACACGAATTGGGCCGCGAGTGCCTAGAATCTACGCACCTCATGTCTACTAAAACTGCAGCGCTGCACGTCGAGAGAGTAAATGTCTCCTTCGGCGGACTTCGCGCACTTCATGATGTCTACCTTGAGATCGGTAAAAATGAGGTTGTCGGCTTAATCGGCCCTAACGGTGCTGGTAAGACAACTTTGTTTAATGCGTTGTGTGGATTGGTAACGCCAGATTCAGGCGAGTTCCACCTCAATGGAAAAAAGAGTGAATTTCCAAAACCATATGAACTTGTTGATCTAGGAATCTCTCGAACATTACAAGGTGTTGGTTTATTCGGAGATCTGACCGTGCTTGAAAATGTCATGATCGGTGCACAGCATCTTGCGACAACTGGTTTGATCTCTGCAGCCTTTGGCAGAAATAAAAAAGATGAGGCGAAGATTCGTGACAAGGCGCGTGTAGCTTTAGAGCGGGTATACGCAGGTGGAATCGCTCATCGTCGCGCAGATACCTTGTCCTATCCAGATACAAAGCGCGTTTCGATTGCACGTGCGCTAGTCAGCGAACCAAGCATTTTAATGTTGGATGAACCTGCCGGTGGATTAGGTTCGCAAGATATCGAGTGGATGAACCAACTCATTAAGAATTTAAGTGTGGACATGTCTGTTCTGCTGGTTGAACACCACATGGATGTTGTGATGTCTGTATGCAGCAAGTTATATGTTCTTAACTTTGGCGAGGTAATCGCAAGCGGCAACGCTGAAACTGTGCGCCGAGATCCTGCAGTTATGGCCGCTTACTTGGGAACGGATAGCAACCATGTCGCTTAACGTTTCCAATTTAACGGTTCATCACGGTGCGATTTGCGCCGTTAATCAGGTCTCATTGGCGGTTCCGACCGGAAAGTTAGCTGCGATTATTGGTTCAAATGGTGCGGGAAAGACGACTCTTCTTCGAGCCCTGTCAGGATTGAATAAGCCAACCCACGGTGTAGTTAATTGGATGGGCGAAACAATTACAGGTACAAAGCCTGAAAAGTTAGTTCGGCTTGGAATTTCACATGTATCTGAAGGAAAGTCAGTAATACCTGAGTTAACGGTCAATGAGAATCTCGAACTTGGTGCAATCTGGCGCAAAGATGGCAAAGAGATGAAAGAGTCTCTCGATCAAGTAGTCAGTATCTTCCCTCGATTAGGTGAACGAATTTCGCAGAGGTCTGACACATTGTCAGGTGGAGAGCGCCAGATGTTGGCGATCGGTCGCGCAATCATGTCAAAACCAAAGCTTCTCTTACTCGATGAACCATCTTTAGGCTTGGCACCACTTGTTGTAGAACAGATATTCCAAACAATTAGAGATTTAACTACCCAGATGAGATTAACTGTATTACTTGTAGAGCAAAACGCCATGGGTGCCTTAAAAATCGCAGATCTTGGAATTGTGTTGAACCTTGGAAAAGTTGTCGCCGTCAATCACGCAGATGCGTTGATTAATGACCCAGCAGTACGCGCTGCATACTTGGGGTACTAAAGATGCAACTACTCAATACTCTTTTAATCGGCATCACCGCCGGCTCTATTTATGCTTTGATGGCAATTGCATTTGTTTTGGTGTGGCGCAGTACTCGAGTAGTTAACTTTGCACAGGCGGGCATGGCCCTACTTTCTACCTACTTTGGTTATGAAGCGGTATCTCGAATCGGATCTTTCTGGGTCGCACTTCCTGTTGCCATGATCGGCGGAGCTTTATTTGCCGCACTTGTCGAATTAATCTTGATGAGATTGTTAGTTAAGCACGCATCATCTGGTCCTATTGCAGGCGTCGCACCCATCATTGCAACCCTTGGATTGCTCGGCGTTATTCGCTCAGTGGTAAGCATGATCTGGGGAGGCCAAGATCTTCGAATCGTTGCTCCAATTTCAAATAATGGATTCACAATTAATGGATCTACATTGGTTTTTTCACCATTAAAGCTCTTAATCCTTGGTGTAGTTGTTGTTTTATTGATTCTTCTATCGATTCTCTTCCAAAAGACAAACTTAGGACTGGCTTTACGGGCTTCAGCGCACGCACCTGAGATTGCACGACTTTCTGGAGTACGAGTAGATGCAGTTCGAACATTGGGATGGGCGTTGGCAGGTGCGGCAGGTGCGGTAGCTGGCTTATTCCAAACTGTAAATGGAAATGGAAACTTTTCACCAGACTCAATCGAATTTTCGCTCCTGCTGGTATCCGGCTTTATCGCTGCGGTTATCGGAGGTCTAGATAGTTTGCTGGGCGCGGTGCTCGGCGGGTTGTTCCTAGGAATCGCAATCTCATTTGTGCTTATGTACATAAGTAGCGGACTTTTCTTTATTGCACCTTTCATTATCTTGCTGGCAGTTTTGTTCATACGCCCTCAAGGAATAATTGGAGTTAAGGCGGCCCGTCGTGCATAAGAGCAAAAAAGAGAGCACGCACCTTTCGCTATTCATTCTGGGTGGTGTGGTTCTGTACTTCCTTAGTGGAATGGTGGATGAGCTACGCGTTTATCAGGGTGCATCAATTGCGGTCTACGTCATTGCAATCTCTTCCATAATTTTGTTAACGGGTTATTCAGGTCAGGTTTCATTAGGCCACGGTGCTTTGATGGCGTTGGGTGCATATGCTGCAGCGGTTCTACGAATCGAATTCAATCTTCCAATAATTTTATGTTTTGTTGTTGCTGTCTTAGCTGCAGCGATCGGTGGTGCATTATTAGGTGCAGCTGCTGCTCGTTTATCAGGACCATATTTAGCGGGTACAACCCTTGCCCTTGCAATTGGACTTCCATCTCTTGCAAATCAATTTACGGTCTTAGGTGGAGAGCAAGGTCTTTTGTTTGATGTTGGCTTCCCACCGTTGTCATTGGGTGAGGATTTCACTCAGTACAAATGGTTCTTCTGGATATCTGGTTTAGCTGCACTTATCTCTTTGTGGGCGATCAACAATATTTTGAACTCTCGGTATGGTCGTGGTTGGAAGGCGGGGCGTAGCAATGAGGTTGCAGCCCAGCTTGCAGGAATCAACACAGCACGCTCTAAGGTTCTCGCCTTCACAATCAGCGCCGGTATCGCAGGTTTGGCTGGCGCCATGCTTGCAATGACCATTGGCACCGTATCTCCCAGCGCATTCCCGCTCGCCCTCTCCTTTTCTCTTCTGACAGGCGCGGTCATATCTGGCATAACTACCCTCGGAGGGGTCATTATTGGCGCAGTGGTTTTGGTCGCGATCCCAGAGCTGGCCGATGTGGTGGCACACCGCCTCGGTAGCTCTGAGAGCGTCACAACAAACTTGCCAGGTTTGATTGTGAGCGGACTACTAATTCTTACCGTTCTGTTTGTTCCAAATGGTCCGGTAGAACAACATCGCGCTCGCACAGCAAAACATGAAGCAAGGAAGGCAAGCACTAAGAAGTAAAGGTAGTAACTCTCGTACAACACCCTCGATGGAAGGAAACACATGAATGCAATGAACCGTCGCAAGCTGATTACAGCTTCAGCGGTACTGGCCATTGTCGGATTAGCTGCAACAGCTCTTCCTGCACAAGCGGCTGAAGTTGGAGTGAGCTCGTCCCAGATTAAATTGGGAATGACTCTGCCAATGACAGGTACAGCATCACTTGGTTACAACAAGATTCCAGGTGCAGCAAAGGCGTACTTTGATTACCTCAATGCAAATGGCGGAATCAATGGTCGCAAGGTAACCCTCGTTGTTAAGGATGATCGTTACGTTCCAACTGAAGCGGTTGCTAAGACAAATGAACTAATTCTTAAGGATAAGGTCATGGCACTTCTAGCTCCGCTAGGAACAGCCAACGTTAAGGCGGTTGCATCAGTTGTTAATCCAGGTCGTCGCGGAATCCCTGTTCTCTTTGTAAACACAGGATTTAGCGGATTCGCAGATAAAAAGAAGTACCCAACTACTTACACAGTTCTTCCTTCATATGTGATGGAAGCAAAGATCATGGGTGAGTACATCAAGGAAAACTTCGCAGGTAAGAAGATTGGTCTTCTCTACCAGGATGATGACTTTGGTACAGATGCCCTTGCAGGTTTCAAGACAGCTGGAGTTAACTTTGCAATTCGCGTTCCTTACGCATCAGGTTCACAAAATGCAGCAGCTGCTGCAGGTTGGATCACAAAGTTTAAGGGTGCAGAAGTTGATGTAGTTATTCTCTTTGGTGTATCAAGTGCTACCTCTGCGATGCTTGGCGTTGCAGCACAGCTCAAGTATGCGCCACAGTGGATGCTCGGCTCAGTTGGTGGAGATGCAACAACCATTAAAGCTACTGGAGTTCCAGCAGCGGTTCTAACTAATGCGATTGGTTTCTCACCAGTTCCAGCAACAACAGATATGAAGGATGAGTACGTCAAATTCTTCTCTGACATCTATGCCAAGGCAGTACCAGGATCAGCTTTTGATCTCAATGTATTGCTTGGAATGAATACAGCATTTATGACAGCTCAAGCTCTTAAGGCAGCTGGAGCTAACCCAACACGCAAATCTCTGATCAATGCGATCAATACTCAAGGTGCAACATTTGCAAACTCTGCATTGGTGCCTGCTGCGTATTCTCGTACTAGCCAGGTTGGTTTGACCGGATACTGGGTTGGACGTTACTCATCAAGTGGAGATCTATCTCCAATTGGTGGTTCATATGTTACTTACACAACCGATTCAGGAGCTGGTGCAGTTGTTAAGTCAACATACAAGCGCCCTGCAATGCCAGCGAAGGGATTACCTAACTAATGAAGAAAGTAAGAATTCTCTCGCTTCTTTCAGTTACAGCACTTATATCAACAGTATTTATCACCGCACCAACAGTTGCTAATGCAGCACCTGCCTGTGATGGTAAGAGCCCAATTCAAACTTGTGTTGGAGCAACATCTGATGGTGCGCCATATGCAATGCAGGTTCCAGCAAACTTCAACGGAACTGTTGCTTTGTACTCACATGGATACCGTTACAACGTAGATATCCCTGCAGGAATTCCTCTTATTGGTGGATACAAGATCACCAATACTCCAGAGCCAGTCCCTGGTGGAAATGCTGCAGTAGCTCAGTACTTCTTTAGTCAAGGAATCGCGATTCTAGGTTCAGGCTTTGCTCGTCAAGGCTGGAACCCAGATTCAGCGATCAAGACAAATGTTGAGCTCATTGACACATTTAAGAAGCAGTTCCCAGCCACAACCAAGGTTGTCGCATGGGGATCATCTCTAGGTGGCGTAATCACTCAGGGTCTTGCTGAAAAGCACCCTGAATTAGTTTCAGCTGTCGCACCAATGTGTATGGCAGATAACATCACACCACAGCTCACAATGGCTGGAGATTTCCTTTGGGGAGTCAAGGTCCTCTTTGATCCATCAATCAAGGGTGGAAACTACTCACCAGGTGCAGCAGGTGTTGCTGAGTCATACACCGATCTAGTCAAGGTATTTACAGTCATGGGTAAGTTGCAAGCAGCGCTCGCAACTGGTGCATGGCCAGATACTGCATCTGCAACAGGTAAGGCTTTGGCTGCAGCAGGTGTTCCATCACGTAGCGCATTGTTGCTACTTGGTTTGATGGCTGGATTGCCAACACAATCTGCACACTTTGACTCAGTCTCAGGTCCAGAAGGCGCATTGAAGTTGACCTTCCCATTGGCTCTTAGCCCAGCGCTTGCAATCCTAGAAAATGGAACAAACGCTGCAGCACTTGCAGTTCTTGCAACTCAAGATGTTGAGAACCAAGCAGGCGGAGCAATCTTTGATAACACAAAGACTGATTACGCTGCACGTATCGATGGAGAGCGCGTTATTTACAACGCAGCACTTTCAGGTAACACAGTGATTGATGCACTTTTGGGTGCTCTATCTGCTGCTAACCCAGGTGCTCCACGTGCAGTTGCAGACCCTGCAGCTGTTGCAAAGATGAATGCACTTCATGTGAACACTGGAAAGATCAATGTTCCAACTGTTCTCATGGTTGGTGTAGCTGATCCAATTACTCCAGCAGGCGCTTCACAACGCCTAGTTGATTTGTATGTCGAGCAGTATGCAGCTGAGAAAGCTGCTGCTTACAAGGCATACCAAACGACACGTGATTACAAGGCTCCTGTAAACAAGTTGTTGATGCTCTGGAATACAACTCCAACGAGCTACACAAAATTCAACGCAGCAGGATCACCTGACACATCAGCACCTGCAGCACAGGGAACCAATCACTGTAACTTCACTTCAGCACAGTTGCTGCTAGTAGCCAAGTCATTGGTTCAAGCTTCAAACACAGGAAAGCTACCTTCAGGTGCAGCCCTGTACACAGCGGTTCGTAGAGCCGGCAACCTATCAATCGATAAGGGACTTAGCGTTCCACTGTTGAAGTACTACACAGACAATCAGTAATCGAGGGTAAGTAAAAGCGGGGCCAGAGAAATCTGGTCCCGCTTTTTACTGCAATTTTCTATTTTTAAATCTACATACAGCTGCTACTGCGCTGTCCAACCACCGTCGACTGGAATCGCTGCACCTGTAATGTTATGGGCAGCATGTGAACATAAGAAAGCTGCAACTGCACCAATATCTTCTGGCGTTGACATTCTGTGGGATGGTTGCTTTTCAGCAAGTAAATCGGCAATACCAGCTGCGCGATCTCCATCATGAAGATCGATCTTCGCTTGAATCTGCGGGGCGATTAAAGTTGTTTCAACCCAACCTGGACAAATTGCATTGACCGTTACCCCACCTGATTCGCGAGTACCAGATGATGCATACTCAAGTGCAGCAACCTTTGTTAAGCCGACCACTCCATGCTTTGCTGCAACGTATGGTGCCTTAGAGACAGATCCAACCAAGCCATGAACTGAGGATGTATTAATAACCCGTCCATACCCTCGCTCTTTCATCTGGGGTAGTAGCAGTCGCATTGTGTCAAAGTATGAAGATAAGTTGATTGCAACAATGTCATTCCACTTTTCACGAGGCATCTCTTCAATGCTGGCGGTATGTTGAATGCCAGCGTTGTTACATAAAATATCTACAGGACCTGCGGCAAGAATCTTTGCAATTAGCGCTTCAGTTGCTGCCACATCACGTAGATCAGAGGTATAACTTTCAACCTTAGCTGCTCCCGCATTCATAACAGCTTTTTCTGCTTGTGCGATAGTTGCATCATCGGCTAAGCCATGAAGGACAATTGCGGCACCTTCGGCGGCAAGTGCCGTTGCGATACCAAGACCGATACCTTGGAATGAACCTGTGATTAATGCACGTCTTCCAGCAAGTGTCATGACTTATCTCCATAAATGATTTGAGCAACCTTTTCGGCACCTGTTGCCTCGAGGAACATATCGTAGTGATTGCAGTCTGATAGAAACTCTAATGTAAGCATCGGATATGCCGGTAACACCGCATCTAATACAGGCATGGGGTATAGGCCACCTTCTTCATTTTGTAAGCCTCGCTCAGCTTTGATAAACAGTGATTGTTTCTTTAATCCTTGCAATGATTTCACAATCAAGTCATCTCCGAACAAATCCCGTGAATCATCTTCAACCGCTTGAGGATTTGTTGCAGCTTTCATATGGGGTTCAGAGCCACGAAGATCGTAATCAACATACTCATCTAGTACCGAAGACCAGCCTTTAGCAAAGGCGGCTTGTGGCTTCCAATAATTTCTGTACGCCTCTTTATTTTCAAACTCCATCGCAAGACGTGTCATGGCAGGTCCGAGCACAAATGGCATTATCTGTTCTACAGTCATTCCAGGTGGCATCGGTAGTGGAAGGCCACCATCTGCGAATACGACTTCTCCAACTGAATCTGGATGTATACCAACTAGAGCTGCAGCAACAAAACCACCCATGGAATGGCCGATCACATCAACTTTGTTCCAGCCAAAGTGATCAATCACCGCAGACATATCAGCAGCATGTTGTCTCATACCAAATGGTCCCTGCAACGAGTTTGAATCTCCGCGACCACGTAGATCTACAGCGAAGGGAGCCTTGCCTCGTGTAATTAGCGCATCTGCAAACAATTGGAATGCACGATTTGATGAGGTAACTCCATGAATCAATAAGACTGGCTGGCCAGTCCCATTCCCATACTGGAATACCGCAAGATCTCCACCCTGCACCGGAACCATAAATCGTTGTGTTGGTAATGACATGGGGCAATTCTGCCTGTGACCTGGCTTAAAGCCAACCCTAGATTCGCGGGGTTGGCACTAAAAGCTGGTTATTACTGAAAAAGTAATCAAATCGAAACATCCAAAACTTCCTAGTAGACGGTGCAATCATCTAGATTGACGTCTAAGATGGTTCGACGATCGCGAACCCAACAACTCGATGAGGAGAAAAATAGATGAGCAAACGCTCTGTATCACGCTTAGTCGTAGCTGCAATCTCGATGGCGCTACTGGCTCCAAGCATGGCACCAGCTCGCGCAGCTGAAGACATCAAGATCGGTTCAATCACCACAACATCCGGTGGATTAGCATCATATGGAATCGCCTTTAATGAAGGCCTCGAGTGGGGCTTGAAGTACTACACCGGTGGAAAGATGGCTATCAATGGCCAGAAGTTAGTTTTAAGTACAAAGGATGATGGAGCTGATCCAGCATCTGCAACAGCAACATTTAAAGAGATGGTTGGAAACGGTACAAAGATCATCACCGGTACAGCTTCTTCTGGAGTTGCATTAACACTTGCACCACTAGCGCAGCAGAATAAGATTCTTTATATCTCAGGTCCAGCGAAGAATGACCTAGTTACTTCATCTGCAAACAAGTATGTTTTCCGCTCAGGAAACTCATCTTCACAGGATCTAGCACCACTAGCTGGAATCAAGCCAGTATCTGGCAAGAAGATTGTTCTCTTTGTTGAAGATAATGCTTTCGGTGCTGGAAATATTGCTGCAGCACGTGCCTTGCTCACATCAAAGGGCGCTCTCTTTGAAGAGATAAAGGTCCCAACATCTACCTCAGATTTCACACCATTTGCAAAGAAGGCTGCAGATGCTGCCGGAAGCTACATCTTCATCGCTTGGTCAAATGCTTTGACAGCAGGTGCGATGTTGTCATCACTTAAGGTCCAGGGAGCATTTGTTAAGCAACGTCCAATTACAGGTCTTGCTGGCGTTGCTTCATACAACATCTACGGAACTTTGTTTGAAGGCTCAAATGCAATCTTGACCAATAGCTACTTTGCAGGTGCAGCTAAGACTGCAGCAGCAGCAGATCTAGCTGCATGGTATGCCGCAAACAAGAAGACACAGGATCTCTTTACCTCAACAGGTGCAGATGCTGCGAAGATGATTGTTTTGGCACTGACAAAGAATCCAACTCAAAATGTTGACACCATGATTAAGAACCTTGAAGGTAAGTCATGGACTGGCGTAAAGGGTGGCATGAAGATTGATGCCACATCACACCTTTTGATCCAGCCAATGTTCTTGGTCTCACTCAATAAGTCAGGTTCAAACTATGTTCCTAAGTTGTTGAAGACCATCACAAACGTTGGTAAGTAACTTAAAAGATATAAGTTAGCTGTAAATGAAGGGCCCCAGTGTAGAAATGCACTGGGGTTCTTTATATTCTTTGCCAGCGGTGATGAGGCAGTTCTGAGATTAGGAGTTTTGTAATGGATTTTGCTCTAAGCGTTAGAGATCTTTCGCTCAATATTGGTGGTGCGAAGATCCTTGATGGCATCACCTTGGATATACCCAAAAATGAGACCTTAGGAATAATTGGCCCTAATGGTGCGGGCAAGACCTCTCTCTTCAATCTATTGAGCGGTATCCGTAAACCATCTCGCGGAAGTATTCATGTAGGTAATCAAGATGTTACCCATCTAGAAACACACCAAAGAGCACAGGCTGGAATTTCAAGAACTTTTCAAACCTCAAGCGTTTTTGTCAATCTAACCTGCCTTGAAAATGTTCGAATTGCCGCTCAAGCAGCAAATGGTAAGTCTATGAATTTAACAAAGAACGCCTACAACTTTCCTGAAGTTCTAGAAGCCGCTCATGAAGCTTTGAGTAAAGTTGGCTTAAGTAAAAGGGCTTTACAGATCGCGGGCTCTTTATCTCATGGAGATAAGAGACGACTCGAGATTGCAATTGTCCTAGCTTCAAAATCTGAGATTGTGCTTTTAGATGAACCAATGGCTGGAATGAGTGTTGAAAATGTTCCAGAGTTAGTTGAGATTATTCGTTCACTAGCAACAGAGCACAAGAAAACTGTTTTGATTGTGGAGCACCACATGGAGGTAATTTTAGGATTGGCAGATCGAATTGCCGTACTGAACTATGGCGAGCTTCTAGTCTGTGATACTCCGGATAATGTGATTAACAATCCTATTGTTCAATCTGCCTACATTGGAGAAGCGTTATGAACGCCCTCTCGGTAAAAGATCTTCATGTAAAGATTAATGAATCACACATCTTGCATGGTGTTAGCTTTGATGTTCCTACTAATAAGGTAACTGTGCTGCTGGGGCGCAATGGAGTTGGAAAATCAACCACCCTCAGATCCATCATGGGCTTCTACCAAGGTACCGGCTCAATAGAGCTCAACGGCAAGCAAATTTTAGGGATGCAGACACACAAGATTGTTCAATCTGGTGTTGCATTTGTCCCCGAAGATCGTGAGATCTTCGCCTCATTAACCGTTAAGGAAAACCTCTCGCTAGCTGCACGTAGCAAGGACAGTACAGCTGCATACAACTTTGTCTATGGCTTGTTTCCTGAACTAGATACACGCGCTGCGCAACAGGCGGGATCGCTTTCAGGGGGACAGCAGCAGATGGTGGCTATTGCCCGAGCCTTACTTAACAAGAATGAGATTTTACTAGTCGATGAACCTACAAAAGGATTAGCACCTAAATTGGTAACTGAGGTCGCAGAAGCGCTCACAAAGGTTGCCGAAAACTCAACGATGCTCCTTGTTGAGCAAAACCTTGCTTTAGTAAAGCGGGTTGCACAGCATGTGATCGTTATGGATCAAGGGCGAGTTGTTTATCAAGGAGGTCCTGAAAATCTTCATGACGCCTCGTGGGTTCATCAAATGCTTGGTGTGAGTGGAGGTCATAAGTAAATGGATACATTCATTCTGATTGGTATCACCGGTGTTGGCTTAGGTGCTTTGTACTTCCTCGTTGCATCAGGTCTTTCTCTCATCTATGGCTTGATGGGGGTTCTGAACTTTGCTCATGGAAGCTTCTTAACTGTTGGAGCTTTTGTAGGGCTTTTTGTGGCAACACAGTTGGGGCCAGAGACCTCAATGATCGATTTCATCATTGCGATGATCATTGGTGGATTGGCTGCAGGCTTTTTCGCACTGCTCATCGAGCAGTTGTTGATCACAAGACTGTATGACAGACATATAGATCAAGCGCTAGTGACCGTTGGTGTTTCTCTGGTTGTAGGTGCTGTATTAGGTGGATGGTTTACAAATGATTTGAAGATGTTCCCATCCCCGTTGTGGTTTTATACAGCGATAAATATTGGCGGAGCGATGGTTCCTGCCGACCGAATCGTCTATATCGCTACCGCGATCATCTTGCTTATAGCCAACTGGGCTCTCCTTAAGTTCACTCGAATAGGTCTAATCATTCGAGCCGGAGTTGAGAACCGCAATATGGTTAACGCCCTAGGAATCAATGTTCGACGGGCTTTTAGCACCGTTTTCTTCTTGGGTGGTTTCGCAGCTGGCGTAGGTGGTGTTTTGGTTTCGGTCTACTCCAACGGTGTTTCACCTCTTATTGCTGGTACATATCTCATCTACGGCTTTATCGTTGTAGTGATTGGTGGCATGGGATCCGTGCCAGGCAGCTTCTTGGCAGCAATGCTGATCGGTGTTATCCGTCAATTTGCCAACTATTACATCACTGGACTTGGTGACTTTGTCATTGTCATCTTGCTGGCTGGAGTATTACTGATCAGACCACAAGGTTTACTAGGAAAGGTGCGTGCATAATGTTACGTTGGAAATACTCACGCCCGTTGCTAGCAGTCTTGCTCATACTTCTTGCAATTGCTCCAATGTTTACATCGCTACCATTAGGTAAGCCTGGCATGCAACAAACCCTTGCAGTTGCATTTATTTGGGGAGCACTCGCACTTACCTATGATCTACTCTTTGGATTCACAGGTTTACTCTCATTTGGTCACGCCTTGTACTTTGCAACAGGTGTGTACGTCTCATGCATCTTGATAAATAAGGAAATCGTTTCATGGTGGCTTGCCGCCATCATCGCAACCGCAGCCAGTGGTCTTTTAGCCGCTCTTGTTGGTGCAGCCTCACTGCGCACTACGGGAATCACCTTTGCGATGGTGACGCTAGCTTTTGGTGAGGCTGGGCATGTAATTGTTGGAAGAAACTTTTTCAATCTCACCGGTGGAGAAAATGGAATCGCTTTAAATGCGGATTTCATTCCGCAGATTTGGATCGGTGTCTTTAACACAAAGTACATCTACTGGACCGCATTACTTGCACTGATTGTGACTTACGTAGTGATCTGGTGGGTTACAGAAAGCTCGGCTGGTCGTGTCTTTGCGGCTCTTCGCGACAATGAGCAGAGAGTTCAAGTGCTTGGGTTAAACACTCAACGCTTCAAGTTGTTGTCCTTTGTAATCAGCGGCACCCTGGCTGGAATGTTGGGCTTTGTCATGTTGATCGCTGCGGGTAGCGCAGCACCTCGATTCGCTGAATCCACCGTCACTATCGCCTTATTGTTGATGGTGGTTATCGGCGGAGCGGTTACACGTTGGGGCGCTGTACTGGGAGGAATTTTCTACTCCTTCGCATCAACACGCATGCAGGATCTAACTCAGCAGGAGTCTTTTGCCTCAATTCCACACTGGATAGGTGGACCGTTGGCAGAGCCTGCACTTCTTCTTGGTCTGCTCTTTATCTTTATCGTGATGTTTGCACCTGGCGGTTTATCAGGTGCTTACTACAGGCTTCGGTTGAAGGCGATTACTCGTAAATCCTCATGATGGAAAAACTCTGGGAACCAACTTTACGTGGCAACACCGCCATCGAGAGGTTGCAGTCAGATAAAGGTTTTGACTCTTACTCAACGTTGCACGAGTGGAGTGTAAAAAACCCTGGAGAGTTTTGGTCACGTGCGTGGGATGACAATCACCTGCTTGGAGAAAAGGGCTCGACCTTTTTTGCCGCAGGTAGTGATTTCATTTCATCACTGTTTTTCCCTGATGCACGATTAAATGTTGCTGAAAACCTTTTAGCTCACGGTGATGCAGATACCGTTGCAATAGTTTCGATTCTAGAAAATGGGGAACGAAAGGAAACCACATGGGCTGAACTTCGCAGCTTAGTTTCTGCAACCGCCGCTGCCATGCGCGCAGAAGGTGTTGTGGCAGGAGACCGGGTTGTTGCATGGGTTCCAAACATCACTGAAGCAATAATTTATGGGTTAGGTGCATTAAGTATTGGCGCGGTGGTTTCAACCGCATCACCTGATTTTGCTCCGCATGCAGTTGAAGATCGTTTTGGTCAGATCGAGCCCAAGATCTTTCTAGCTGCAGATGGTTATCATTACAACGGAAAATACTTTGATTGTTCAGAAAAATCTGCCGAGATAGAAAAGTTACTTCCGACTTTAGTTAAAACAGTTCGCGTCAGCGATTTTCTGGCATGGATTGCACCATTCATGGGTGCCGAGGCGGTATTTGAGCGCCTTCCATTTGAACACCCAGGCTTTGTTTTGTTCTCATCTGGAACAACCGGTAAGCCCAAGTGCATCACACATAGCGGTGCAGGGGTAATGCTCAAGGCTCAATCCGAGATGTTGTATCAATTCAATATCTCAAAGGGAGAAAAGGTCTTTTTCTTCACCACATGTGGCTGGATGATGTGGAACTGGTTATTCATGGCTCTTGGTCGTGGAGCGACAATAGTTTTATTTGATGGAGCGCCTATGGCACCAACGCCAACGCGTTTGTTTGATATTGCGCAGGATGAAAAGCTAGATTTCTTTGGAGTATCTGCAAAGTTTATTGATTCAGCACACAAAGAAGGATTGGTTCCTGCAAAGACCCACAATCTTTCAACGATCAAAACAATTGGCTCGACGGGATCGGTGCTTTCCCCAGAAAGTTTTGATTATGTGTATTCATCAATCAAAACAGATGTGCATCTGGCATCAATGTCAGGTGGAACAGATATTTGTGGCTGCTTCCTTGCCGGTGTTCCAACCCAACCTGTTTATCGGGGCGAACTGCAAGGACCATGTCTGGGCATGGCGTCAGATGTTTTTAACGCAAAGGGTGAAAGTGCGGCAATTGATGAAAAGGGAGAACTGGTCTGCACAGTTCCATTTCCATCTAAGCCAATAGGTTTTTGGGCAGATCAGAACAATGCAAAGTACAAAGCCGCTTACTTTGAAGGATTTCCTGGCGTCTGGACACATGGTGATTTTGCAGCTAAATCAGCAACAGGTGGGTTTACTTTGTTTGGAAGAAGTGATGCAACCTTAAATTCAAAGGGTGTTCGAATTGGAACGGCAGAGATTTATCGAGTTGTTGAAACCTTCCCTCAAGTCCAGGAAGCGATGGCGGTATCTCAGGATTGGGATAGCGACACCCGCGTTATTTTGTTTGTAGTGGTTAAAGCCGGACAAGAGTTCAATGAATCAGTTGAGAAGGAGATCAAGATTGCGCTTCGTACTCAAGCATCTCCACGCCATGTTCCTGATCTGATTGTTGTTGCGCCAGAGCTTCCGCGCACTAAGTCCAACAAGTTAGTTGAATTAGCGGTCACCGATGTCATCAACGGTCGCGAGGTTAGAAACCGTGATGCGTTAGCTAACCCTGATTCATTGGATTGGTTCAAAGGGTTGGTGCCTTAGGCTTGGTCAGTGCTCACAATCGCTACACCAGAGGCTATGTATCAACTGGGTCTGCAGATTTCAACACATCTGCGCGCCGGTGATCTAGTACTTGTTAATGGCCCCCTTGGTGCAGGAAAAACAGTCTTAGCCCAAGGCGTTGGTGCGGGTCTTGGAGTTACCGGAGTTACATCTCCGACCTTTGTTATATCAAGGGTCCACAAAGCAGCCATTCCTTTTATCCATGTTGATGCCTATCGTTTAGTGGACTCTGAAAATCCAAATCTGTATGTGGATGATTTAGACCTAGATGTTGCCAACTCAATTACCTTGATCGAATGGGGTGCTGCTGAATCTGCTCGATTAAGCGATGATCGCCTAGAAATAACGATTGATCGCAGCAGTGATGAACGTACCGTAGAAATTAAAGCCGTTGGCAGCCGGTGGGCTGGGTTTTCATTATGAGCAAGGTTCTAGCAATTGATACATCGACATCACGCAGTTGTGTTGCGATTATCGAAGATTCCAAAGTTTTGTATAGTGGCTTTAGAGATGGAGCCACTGCTCATGGTCCTTCGCTACCGGCATTAGTTCAAGAAGCACTTGCCTTTAGTGATGTTGATGAAGTCGTTGTTGGAATGGGTCCAGGACCATTTACCGGCTTGAGAGTTGGAATTGTTTTTGCACAAAGTTTTGCTTTAGCTCGCGAGATTCCAGTTCGCGGAGTGTGTTCATTAGATGCAATCGCAGCTCAAGTTACGGAAAAGGATTTCATCATCACCGTTGATGCACGTCGTAAAGAGGTTTATTGGGCACGATATACAGACGGTGCTCGTGTTGGAGAACCTGCAGTTGACTTTCCTGCAGATGTATTAGGTGCACCAATTCACGCCGACTTGTTTCCTAACATGGTTGCATTGGTAAATCTGCCAGGCAACATCACCGAACCCTTGTATCTGCGCAGACCAGATGCTGTTGCAACGGCGGATAGATGACTACTTACCGCGTTGCAACCGCCTTTGATCTTCCAGTTTTCGTTTCTTTAGACAAAGAGTTGTTTCCTTATTCACCATGGTCTGCCTCGCAATACAAGGAAGAGTTCTCTGCACCAACCCGTCATTTCGTAGTTGCCCTAGATGAAGCGCAAAACATCATCGGTTATGCAGGAGTTTTCGCACCAGGTGGTGCAGAGGCCGATGTGCTTACGGTGGGCGTAGTTCCAAGCCAGCGCGGAAAGGGCATTGCACGCCATTTAATAGCGTTGATTACCGATTGGGCGGGGCAGCAGGGATCTACCGCGATGATGCTAGAAGTAAAGGTAGATAACTTAGAGGCAATTGGTCTCTATGAATCTTTAGGGTACTCAAAGCTCAATGTTCGCAAGGATTACTTTGGTGCAGGTTTAGATGCACTTGTTATGAGATTGGAGTTTTCATGAGCTATCCAATTGTTTTAGGAATTGAAACTTCATGCGATGAGACCGCAGTTGGAATTGTTCGCGGTCGTACTTTGCTTGCCAATGTCATCGCATCAAGTGTTGAAGAGCATGCACGCTTTGGGGGAGTAGTTCCTGAAATCGCAAGCCGTGCTCATTTAGAGGCGATGATCCCAACTCTGCACCAAGCACTGAAAGATTCAAAGATTTCTTTAAAGGATATTGATGCTGTGGCAGTTACCGGTGGACCTGGTTTAGTTGGAGCGTTGCTAGTTGGTGTCGGTTCTGCAGCAGGACTTGCCCTGGGATTAGATAAACCAATTTATGCAGTCAATCACTTGGCTGCACATGTGAGCGTTGATTACTTGACTCACGATAATCCACTAGATCCAACAATTGCTTTGCTAGTTAGCGGTGGGCATTCATCACTGTTGCAGGTTGATGACATCAATGGGTCAATTACAAAACTTGGCGAGACCATGGATGATGCTGCAGGAGAAGCTTTCGACAAGATTGCTCGAGTTATGAAGTTAGATTTTCCGGGTGGACCTGCAATCGATAAGTTAGCTAAAGATGGCAGCGCCAGCTCGATTGATTTTCCACGTGGATTAACAACCTCAAATGATTGGCTGACTCGACCATTTGATTTTTCATTCTCTGGATTGAAAACCGCAGTGGCCAGATACCTTGAAGCCACACCAGATTATGCGCGAGCAGATGTAGCCGCTTCATTCCAAGAAGCGATCGTTGATGTGCTGTTGCTGAAGGCGTTGGCGGCGTGCAAGCAATCTGGAATTGATTCATTGGTGATTGCGGGTGGCGTTGCTGCTAACTCACGACTTCGAGCGGTTGCCCAAGAGCGGTGCGATAAGGCTGGCATCCAGCTGAGGATTCCAAGCCCAGGACTATGCACCGATAACGGGGCGATGGTTGCCGCCCTTGGCTCATTGATGGTTTCAGCAGGCCGCAGCCCCAGCCCAGTGGCTTTTGACGCTGATTCCAGCCTGCCTGTGACAGTTGTAAGCCTTTAATCCCGATTTGCCCGCGGGGAATAGCGACCCTAGAGTTTGCGTTAGCACTCACGGCCCGAGTCTGCTAATTCGGGCCGCATGAGGAAACAACTTAGGCAAAAACCTAGAAGGAGTCAGACCATGGCAGTTAAGCCACTAGAAGATCGCATCGTTATCAAGACAAATGAGGCTGAGACAACAACAGCATCAGGTCTTGTTATCCCAGATACAGCAAAAGAGAAGCCACAGGAAGGCACTGTTATCGCAGTAGGCCCAGGTCGCTTTGATGATGGCGTACGCGTTCCAATGGATGTCAAGGTTGGCGATGTAGTTCTTTACAGCAAGTACGGCGGAACTGAAATCAAGCACGGTGGAGAAGATCTACTTGTTCTTTCAGCTCGCGACATTCTCGCTGTAATCGAGAAGTAAATGGGAAAGAGTCTTCAATTTGATGAGCAAGCACGCCGCGCCATGGAGCGCGGTGTCAACATTCTTGCTGACACAGTAAAGGTCACTCTGGGACCTAAGGGACGGAACGTTGTAATCGCTAAATCTTTTGGCGCACCAATCATTACAAATGATGGTGTGACAATTGCTAAGGAGATTGAACTTTCAGATCCTGCAGAAAACATGGGCGCTCAGCTAGTCAAGGAAGTTGCGACAAAGACTAATGATGTCGCAGGTGATGGAACTACAACAGCAACAGTTCTTGCTCAGGCAATGGTTAAAGAAGGACTTCGTAACCTTGCAGCAGGTGCACAGCCAATGGATATCAAGCAGGGTATCGAAGCAGCGGTAGCCGCAGTTTCAGAGAAACTTCGCGAGCAGGCAACTCCAGTTAATGGAAAGCCACAGATTGCAGATGTTGCAACAATTTCAGCACAAGACCGTGCAATCGGCGAATTAATTGCTGAAGCAATGGATCGTGTTGGTAAAGATGGAGTTATTACAGTTGAGGAAGCATCTACAACTGGACTTGATCTTGAGTTCACAGAAGGAATGCAGTTCGACAAGGGCTATATCTCTCCATACTTTGTAACAGATCAAGATCGCATGGAAGCAATCCTTGAGGATGCCTATGTTTTGATCTCAGCAAACAAGATTTCAGCGTTGTCAGATCTTCTGCCATTGCTTGAAAAGGTTGCTCAGGCATCAAAGCCACTCTTGATTATCGCTGAGGACATCGAAGGCGAAGCGCTTTCTACGCTGGTTGTTAACCGTATGCGTGGAGTATTCGCATCAGTTGCCGTTAAGGCACCTGGTTTTGGAGATCGCCGTAAGGCAACCCTTCAGGACATCGCAGTGCTTACAGGTGGACAGGTAATCTCTTCAGAGCTTGGAATGAAGCTTGAAGGAGTAACTCTTGAAGATCTAGGTAAGGCTCGTCGCATCGTTGTTTCAAAGGATGCAACAACTATCGTTGATGGTGCAGGCGATAAGGCTGCGGTTTCTGCACGTGTTTCTGAGCTTCGCAAGGAGATCGAAAACAGTGACTCTTCATGGGACAAGGAAAAGCTACAAGAGCGTCTTGCAAAACTTGCAGGCGGAGTCTGTGTAATCAAGGTTGGCGCACACACTGAAGTTGAATTGAATGAAAAGAAGCACCGTCTAGAGGATGCAATCTCTGCAACCCGTGCCGCTGTTGAAGAAGGAATCGTTGTTGGTGGAGGCGCTGCACTTGTGCATGCTGCAGATGCCCTTGAAGGCGATCTCGGATTCACTGGCGATAAGGCTGTTGGAGTTCGTTTAGTTCGTAAGGCTTGCGATGAACCACTTCGTTGGATTGCAGAAAATGCTGGACTTGAAGGCTACGTAGTAGTTGCAAAGGTTCGCGCGATGAAGCACAACGAAGGTTTCAACGCTGCAACAGATGTATACGGCGATCTAGCCGCTGATGGTGTTATCGATCCAGTGAAGGTAACTCGTTCAGCACTAGCAAACGCTGCATCAATTGCTGCAATGTTTATTACAACTGAAGCTGTTGTCTACGAGAAGCCAGCAGAGCAAGCAGCTGCTGATGCAGCTGGTGGACATGGACACTCACATGGTCCGGGTGGACACAGCCACTAATTCTTGAAGTAATAATTTAAGAAAAGAAAAAGCCCCGCAGATAATTCTGCGGGGCTTTTTCTTACCCTCGATGATAAAAAATTATGAAGCGTGTGAAATATCTGGCGTATTGTCTTTGCCAAGAATTGCTAGTCGGTCATCTTCTGAAAGACCTCCCCAAATTCCATATGGCTCTTGAACCGCTAATGCGTGTGCGCGGCATGCAGCCAATACTGGGCATGATGCGCAGATAGCTTTCGCTGTGTTCTCGCGATTGCGTCGACGAGGACCGCGCTCTCCATCTGGATGGAAAAACATCTCAGAAGGAAGTTCGCGGCATGAACCTTGGTACTGCCACTCCCATTCATCTGCAACGGGGCGGGGTAAGCGTGATATTTCGGCCATGGCCATAAGATACAACCGTTTCATAGGTTGTTCAAGTATTTCCGTGCCATAAGTTGTTCAAATGGCGTTTTCGGGTGGTGAGTTAGCCCACTTCAAGCCAGTATTGCCCCATGGAAGAGGAGCTACTGACCGTCGCAGCGGTTGCCAGGCGCATAGGCGTGGCCCCAGCAACCCTTCGAACCTGGGATCGGCGCTACGGCCTTGGCCCATCCAGCCATGAGGCGGGCTCCCATCGCCGTTACTGCCCCAATGATTTAGCCAAGTTGTCTTTGATGCGCCGTTTGATCACAACTGGTGTTTCACCCTGCGAAGCCGCTGAGCAGGCGAAGGCACACAAAGGATCGATGAAGATTGAAAAGTTAGTCGATAACTTTGAGGTTCGTGAAGAGTTGGTGGATTCAATACATAGGGCAGCAAAGATTCTCGATAAAACCTTTATTGAAGCCGCCTTAAGAAAAGATATTGCAGATAACGGCGTGATTTCTACATGGACCGAAGTCATTGTTCCGCTTTTGTTTTTAGTTGGAAATGAATGGGAAGAAGATGGCTCTGGAATCGAAGTAGAGCACATGCTTTCAGAGCTTCTTAAGCGCATCATGCGCGAAGGTGTTCCGGAGATTAAAAACCCAAAGAATGCACAACCTGTTTTACTCGCCGCTGTGGGCGAAGAGATGCATTGCCTTGCCCTGCATGCACTTGCCGCAGCACTTGCCGAGAAAAAGATTGAGAGTTTCTTTCTCGGTGCCCGTACTCCATTAGAAGCAATTGATGCGATGGTGCGACGATCTGCTCCACCGGCAATATTTCTATGGGCTCAATTGAGTCAAAATAGCGATGCAAAGTTCTTCCGAGAGATTCCAGCTATTCGCCCAGCCCCACGTGTAATTCTGGGCGGACCAGGATGGGATCTCGATGTTTGCACCGATGTCATCGTTGCCCAGGATTTAACCCATGCTTGTGCCGAAATCGAGGGTGCTTTAGGGCTCTAAAGCCCCGATAGACTTGGGTCTTCATTGATCGGGGAGGCCACATGAGCGATACAGACAAGGTCGCGATGCTTGGACTGACCTATGACGATGTTCTTCTTCTGCCAGATGCATCCGATGTGGTCCCATCTGAGGTCAGCACAGTTACACAGCTGACACGAAATATTTCAATTGCAGTGCCGCTGGTTTCATCAGCGATGGATACGGTCACGGAATCTCAAATGGCGATCGCTATGGCAAAAGCTGGTGGAATCGGAATCATCCACCGCAACCTTCCGATCGATGCTCAGGTAACACATATAAAGCTAGTTAAGAATGTTGGTTTAGCTGGGGCTGCTGTTGGTGTCGGCGATGATGGTTTTGCTCGTGCACAGGCCTTGATCGAAGCAGGTGTGGATGTTGTTGTTGTAGATACAGCACATGGTCATCACCGTGCAGTACTAGATGCAATCGCACGCATTAAGAAGTTTTCTCCCTCCACTGAAATCATCGGTGGCAATGTTGCAACACGTGCGGGTGCTCAAGCTTTAATTAACGCTGGTGCAGATGCGGTAAAGGTTGGCGTTGGTCCAGGATCAATCTGTACAACCCGTGTTGTTGCAGGTGTTGGAGTTCCACAAGTAACTGCAATCCTTGAAGCATCAAAGGCATGTAACAAAGCGGGCATCCCATTAATCGCAGATGGTGGCTTGCAGTATTCAGGTGACATCGTAAAAGCCTTAGTTGCGGGCGCAAACTCGGTAATGCTCGGTTCATTGCTAGCAGGATGTGATGAGTCTCCTGGTGAGTTGGTTGAGATCAATGGTGTTAAGTACAAGGCATATCGTGGCATGGGTTCACTGGGTGCGATGCAATCTCGCGGAGAACAAAAGTCTTATTCCAAGGATCGTTACATGCAGGATGATGTTTTGTCTGAAGACAAACTGGTTCCTGAAGGCATTGAGGGCAAGGTTGCATTCCGTGGATCTGTCGCTGAAGTTGTCCACCAACTAGTAGGTGGACTTCGCTCAGGTATGGGTTATGCAGGTGCTCCAGATATCGAGACCCTTCGACGTGAAGGTCGCTTAATTCAAATTACTGCAGCGGGATTGCAGGAGAGCCACCCGCATGATGTGGCACATGTCGCCGATGCACCGAACTACCAAAAGAAGGGCCGCTCATGAATCACATCGAAATCGCCCCAGGAAAGCGCGCTCGCACCGCATACTCCTTTGATGACATAGCTATCGTTCCTAGTCGCCGTACACGCGATCCCGAGAATGTTTCTACAAGCTGGCAGATTGATGCTTATAAGTTTGATCTACCGATGCTCGCCGCTCCGATGGATTCAGTTGTATCTCCAGAAACGGCAATCGCAATTGGAAAGCTAGGCGGTTTGGGAGTTCTGAACCTCGAAGGTTTGTGGACCCGATATGAAGACCCACGAATTCCACTAGGTGAAATTGCTTCGATGCCAGATAAGCATGCAACAAAGCGTATGCAAGAAATTTACAGCGCACCGATTCGCCCAGAGTTAATTAAAGATCGAATTCAGCAGATTCGCGATGCAGGTATAACGGTTGCTGCATCACTGTCACCAGCTCGCACCGCCGAGTTCCATAAGGCGGTAATCGCAGCTGGCGTAGATATCTTTGTTATTCGCGGGACCACAGTTTCTGCAGAGCATGTTGCGGCAGAGAGCGAAGCGCTTAACCTCAAGAAGTTTATTTACGAATTAGATGTCCCAGTCATCGTTGGTGGTGTGGCAACATCAACCGCAGCCCTTCACTTAATGCGCGCAGGTGCAGCTGGTGTTCTGGTTGGTTTTGGTGGCGGCGCAGCACATACAACCCGCAAGGTTTTAGGTGTAGAAGTTCCTATGGCATCAGCAGTTGCCGAAGTAGCTGCAGCTCGCCGCGAATATCTTGATGAATCAGGTGGACGTTATGTCCATGTCATCGCAGATGGTTCAGTCGGTCGCAGTGGAGATATTGCAAAGGCGATTGCATGTGGAGCAGATGCGGTAATGATGGGTTCACCATTGGCAAAGGCTGTTGAAGCACCAGGTCTTGGTTGGCACTGGGGTTCAGAGGCGCATCACCCGGTTCTTCCACGTGGAGAGCGGGTAAATGTTGGAACTGTTGGAAGCCTGGAAGAGATTTTGCTCGGACCTTCACACACACCAGATGGTTCTATGAACTTGTTTGGCGCACTCCGTCGCGCAATGGCGACATGTGGTTACTCAGATGTTAAGGAGTTCCAGCGCGTAGAGGTTCTTATTCACCGTGGCTGAGGTTCGTGGAGTACTTGTCGTTGATTTTGGTGCTCAGTACGCACAGCTAATCGCACGACGTGTTCGCGAAGCCAATGTTTTCTCCGAGATCGTTCCATCATCAATTACTGCGGCAGAGGTGGCTGCAAAAAATCCATCTGCAATCATTTTATCTGGTGGCCCTTCTAGTGTGTATGCCGATCACGCACCCAAGGTTGATGAAGGTATTTTTGCTTTAGGCATCCCGGTATTTGGGATTTGTTACGGCTTTCAAGCAATGGCTGCAGCACTAGGCGGAGTAGTCAGCCAAACTGGAAAATCAGAGTTTGGTCGCACAGATACGACTGTTGTTACAACATCTAAGTTGTTTGCAGGATTGCCTGCACAACAAAAAGTATGGATGTCACATGGAGATGCGGTTTCACAACCGCCGACAGGATTTTCTATTTCTGCCTCAACCTCAGATACGCCAATCGCAGCCTTTGAAAATGAATCTGCACAATTTGCCGGAGTTCAATTCCACCCAGAAGTTCTACATAGTGAATACGGTCAAGCGATATTGCAGAACTGGTTAGTCAATATCGCTAATTGTGATGCAACGTGGACAACGGCAAATATTGCCGACACTGAAATCGCAAAGGCGAAAGCTGTTATTGGTGAGAAGAAGGTAATGTGGTTTGTCTGGAGGAGTCGACTCAGCGGTGGCTGCGGCGATAATTCAAAAGGCGGTTGGTAACCAGTTGACCTGTGTTTTCGTAGATCACGGCTTGTTGCGCAAAGGTGAGGCAGAACAAGTCGAGCGCGACTTTGTTGCCTCTACCGGTGTTCAACTAGTTGTTATTGATGCCAAGGATCAATTCTTAAACGCTCTTAAGGATGTTACTGATCCTGAAGAAAAACGAAAGATAATTGGCCGTGAATTCATCCGTTCATTTGAATCAGCTGCGCGCGAGATTGCAGCAGGCGGAGATGTTGAGTTTTTAGTTCAAGGCACCTTGTATCCAGATGTTGTCGAATCTGGTGGTGGAACAGGTACTGCAAACATTAAGTCACATCACAATGTTGGCGGCTTACCTGATGATCTTCAATTTACTTTAGTAGAACCACTTCGCACATTATTCAAGGATGAGGTTCGACAAGTTGGCTTAGAGCTTGGTTTACCCGAAGAGATTGTTTGGCGTCAGCCATTTCCAGGTCCTGGGCTCGGTATTCGCATCATCGGAGCTGTCACACAAGAGCGTTTAGATTTACTGCGTGAGGCTGATGCAATTGCTAGAGCAGAGTTAAAGTTGGCTGGGTTAGATAGGGATATTTGGCAATGCCCAGTTGTTCTGTTGGCTGATGTCCGCAGTGTTGGAGTTCAGGGGGATGGGCGCACCTACGGGCACCCGATTGTTTTGCGACCAGTTTCCTCTGAGGATGCGATGACGGCAGATTGGTCTCGGGTGCCGTACGAGGTCCTTGAAAAGATTTCTACCCGCATAACCAATGAGGTTCGTGAGGTGAACCGAGTAGTTCTTGATGTTACGAGCAAGCCACCTGGCACCATTGAATGGGAATAATTTAAGGGTTTTCACAGGGTTTAGATTTACTATTAGCGCTATGTCAAGGGGAGTAAATGTGAAAAGGCTTGTAATTGCTGTCGTGGCAATCTCTCTCTTCCTTTCACCATCGGCTTTCGCTGAAGCAAAAAGTAAATCAGTAAAATCTGCAAAGGTTCCAGCTATAAAGTGCAAAACAACAAAAGCGGTTGGTCATACACCACCAAATGTTGCACCCGCGGAAAAGTTGCCCAAGAGATTTACTCGAACATTCATCTTTGAGACAAACTGCGGAAATATTGTTGTGACAACTGTTGGCCCTAGGGCACCTATAACAATTACACAGTTATCAACCTTGGCTCGTGGCGGGTTTTTCAACAATACCTTGTGCCATCGTTTAACTACCCAAGGCTTATATGTATTGCAATGTGGAGATCCAACAGCAACTGGTGGTGGTGGACCTAACTTCACCTATCGCGATGAGAATCTTCCTGCAGCTATTCAAAACAACTACCCAGCGGGAACAGTTGCGATGGCCAATTCAGGGCCTGGAACAAATGGCAGTCAATTCTTCTTAGTATTTGCAGATACGACACTTGGACCTAATTACACAATTTGGGGAACGATTACACAGGGCTTAGAGATTGTAAAAGGAATTGCTGCGGGTGGAGTCAAGGGTGGTGGCGCAGATGGCACTCCTAATATTCCAATCGCAATTACTCGAGTGACACTCTCTAACTAGATCGCTACTTAGTTAGTATTCACAATCTTAAAAGCCTCGGCAATGCGACCTTCGGGGAGTCCACCCATTCCTGCATTGCGTTGACCCCACTCACGAACCATCTTCTCTAACTCCTTGTTGTGCGCAGTTTGTGAAACATGCGCATGCAAGGCGGCCATCTTGAGATCAAAGGTATCGGTGATATCAACCCAGTGATCAGGCTTTGCAAAACCAGATACCCATACCTCTTTCACGCGCCATGGCTGTAAACCCTCTTTATCAAGCAAATCTGTGAAGGCAAAAGGGTTACGAGCATCTGGATAAACAGCTTGAATTGTTGCCTCTCCCGCTGCCAAGTGATCTGGATGGCTTGCGCCGATTCGATCCCAGTTTCGTTCGGGGCTTTGGCACACAATTCGATCTGGTTGTGAAATACGAATCTGGCGAACAATATCTTTGCGAAGTTCAATAGTTGGCTCTAAGTGACCATCTACATAATTTAAAAAGGTTATGTCGGTGACGCCAATAGCTGCACCTGCTGCACGTTGTTCACGTTGGCGAATAGCAGGCATCTCTTCTTTGGTAAAACCAGACTCTTCTCCGCCTTGATCGCCATTTGTGCAAAATACATAGGCAACTTCAATTCCCTTTTTAACCCACTGGGCGATTGTTCCGGATGCTCCAAAATCTGAGTCATCTGGGTGGGCGTTGATGACCAAAACTCGCTTGATCTCGGTATCTGCAATCGGTTCCATGTGACAACCCTAATAGACTCAGCGGTATGTCTGAAATCGATCCGCTCATCGAGGGGCTTAATCCTCAACAGGCGGAGGCGGTTACTCACTCAGGCGGCCCATTGTTAGTTGTCGCAGGTGCAGGTTCTGGAAAGACTCGAGTTTTAACCCGTCGAATCGCGTACTTGATGTCTCGCAGAGGTGTTGCGCCATATCAAATTCTTGCAATTACCTTCACCAATAAAGCAGCGGGCGAAATGAAGGAGCGTGTTGCCGAGCTTGTAGGTCCAATTGCAAAGTCAATGTGGGTTTCAACATTTCACTCTGCATGTGTTCGGATCTTGCGACAAGAGGCAATGCGTTTGGGGTACAGCAACTCATTTAGCATCTATGACTCCGCAGATTCCAATCGATTAATCACAATCGTTGCTAAGGAGCTGAACTTAGATCCCAAGCGATATCCGGCTCGTCAATTCCAATCCATGATTTCTAACGCAAAAAATGAGCTGTTAGGGCCACAGGATTATCTCAATGCGACCACAAACCAATTTGAGCAGGTAGTTGCCGATGTTTACGCGGTATATCAACAACGTTTGATGCGTGCTAACGCGATGGATTTTGATGATTTGATCCTGAAAACGGTAGAGGTTCTACAGCGTTTTCCAGAAGCCAAAGCTCGATTCAGATCTCGCTTTCGTCACGTGATGGTTGATGAGTATCAAGATACAAACCATGCCCAGTACATACTGGTAAAGGAGTTAGTAGGTACTGAGCTTGAAGGACAGCCTCCGGCAGAGCTGTGTGTTGTGGGAGATGCAGACCAATCGATCTACGGATTCCGCGGAGCAACGATTCGCAATATTTTGCAGTTTGAGATGGATTACCCAAATGCTCGCACTGTGTTGCTCGAACAGAATTATCGATCAACTCAGAATATTCTCAATGCTGCAAACGCGGTGATTACTCGTAATGAAAGCCGAAAAGAGAAAAATCTTTGGTCTGATGCTGGATCCGGAACACCCCTAGTTGGGTATGTCGCTGAAAGCGAGCATGATGAAGCCAACTTCATCGCTGATGAGATTAAATCTCTTCAGCGAGAAGGGGTTTCTACGCCTGGCGACACAGCGATCTTTTACCGAACTAACGCCCAATCTCGCGTTTTTGAAGAAGTCTTTATGCGCAGTGCGCTTCCTTATAAAGTAGTTGGAGGCCTTCGCTTCTATGAGCGCCGTGAAGTCAAGGATTTGCTGGCCTATCTACGAGTTTTGGCCAATGTTGAAGATGAGATTTCACTTCGCAGAATCATCAACGTACCTAAGCGCGGGATTGGTGATACATCTCTGGATTACATTGATCTTTATGCTCGCAATAACGACATCTCTTTTTGGCAGGGATTACTTAGATGTAATGAGAATTCTTCTGTTCCGGCGCGAGCAGCGCAAGCCATTAATGAGTTCACCTCAATGATTAGTGCGCTGAGCGTTTTGGTAGAGGCCAAAACCAAACCTTCAGTAATAGTCGAGGCAGCTCTAGAGCAATCAGGTTTGTTAAAAGAGCTTGCAGATAGCACAGACCCGCAAGATGAAGTAAGAGTTGAAAACCTCAAAGAACTTGTAGCAGTTTCAATGGAGTATGAAGAAAGACCCTTTGAAGAGCTAGGTGAAGATGAAGAGATTTCACTTGCAGGATTCCTAGAGAAGGTTTCCTTAGTTGCTGATGCTGATGAGATTCCAGAAGGCGAAGATCATGGTGGTGTTGTAACCATGATGACTCTGCACACTGCAAAGGGTTTGGAATTCCCCACAGTTTTCTTAACTGGTATGGAGGATGGAATCTTTCCTCACTCTCGCACCTTGGGAGAAAAAGATGAGATTGAAGAAGAACGTCGCCTTGCTTATGTTGGTTTAACTCGAGCACGTCAACGGCTTTACATCTCACGTGCGGAATACAGATCAACTTGGGGCGCCCCTAATTACAATCCACCATCACGATTCTTGGATGAAATTCCAGAGGATGTCATCGAATGGCGTAATCAATCTCGGACATCTGTTTCGCCATCATTGATCAAGAAATCTAGAACAGCCACAGCACCGCCGCCTCGGGCAACTGGCAAGAAAAGTGTTGCCATGGAGCTTGCAGTTGGTGAGCGTGTGTCACATGACACATTTGGATTGGGCACCGTTGTCTCCCTTGCAGGCGCGGGAGATAAGGCCGAGGCCACAATTAACTTCGGCCAGTATGGCGAGAAGCGTTTGCTGCTGCGTTATGCACCCGTAGAGAAGCTCTAGGATTACCCCCATTAGCGCATCAGAACTGAACTGATTGGAAGCCGAGTGGATCTCTTTGAATACCAAGCCCGAGACATCTTTGAAAAGCATGGAGTACCTGTACTAGCCGCAAGCGTTGCAACAACCGCGGATGAGGCAGAGAAAGCAGCAGCAACTATTGGCGGAAAGGTTGTCGTAAAGGCACAGGTCAAAGTTGGAGGACGTGGAAAGGCTGGCGGCGTAAAGCTGGCAGAGAACCCACAGGATGCTCGCGAAAAAGCTGGCGCGATTCTTGGAATGGATATCAAGGGTCACACAGTTCATACAGTGATGATCGCTGCAGCTGCACCAATTGAATCTGAGTACTACTTAGCGATCTTGCTTGATCGTTCCAACCGCACATTTTTGGTTATGGCATCTGTTTCAGGTGGAATGGATATCGAAGAGGTTGCACACACTGCGCCAGAAAAGCTTGCAAAGATTCCCGTATCTGCAGTTGATGGAATCTCCCTTGCTAAGGCTAAGGAGATCGTTGCAGCTGCGCAGTTCCCAGCAGATGTTGCAGATCAAGTTGCAGATGTTCTCTTGAAGCTGTGGGATGTTTTCCAGGGCGAGGATGCAACTCTTGTTGAAGTTAACCCATTGGTTAAGACCAAGGATGGCAAAGTAATCGCACTTGATGGCAAAGTAACTCTTGATGACAACGCAGATTTCCGTCAACCAGATCATGAAGCTTTAGTTGATCAAGCTGCAGAAAATCCATTAGAAGCTGCGGCAAAGGAAAAGGGACTCAATTACGTAAAGCTTGAAGGCGAAGTAGGAATCATCGGAAATGGTGCTGGTCTTGTAATGAGCACTCTGGATGTTGTTGCATACGCTGGAGAAAAGCATGGCGGAGTTCGCCCAGCTAACTTCCTCGATATTGGCGGCGGAGCATCTGCTCAAATCATGGCCGATGGTCTTTCAATCATTCTTGGTGACAAGGATGTGAAGAGCGTTTTTGTAAATGTCTTTGGTGGAATCACCGCATGTGATGCTGTCGCAAATGGCATTGTTCAAGCCCTTGAATTACTTGGTCCACAGGCGACTAAGCCGATCGTGGTTCGCCTCGATGGAAACAATGTTGTTGAAGGACGTGCCATTTTGGCAAAGGCTGCACACCCACTGGTTGAGCAGGCAGACACAATGGATGGAGCAGCAAATCGCGCTGCAGAATTGGCGGCGAAGTAATGTCTATCTTTATCAATGATGCAAGCAAGGTAATCGTTCAAGGAATGACAGGTTCTGAAGGAACCAAGCACACCCGTCGTATGTTGGCTTCAGGTACCAAGGTTGTCGGTGGAGTAACACCTGGAAAGGGTGGGCAGGTCGTTGATATCGACGGTCACCAACTTCCAGTGTTCAACACAGTCGCAGAAGCGATGTCTGCAACAGGTGCCAATGTTTCAGTGGTGTTCGTTCCACCTAAGTTTGCAAAGGCTGCAGTGATCGATGCAATTGATGCAGCGATGCCACTTGTTGTTGTAATCACCGAAGGTATTCCAGTTCATGACTCTGCAAGCTTCTACACATATGCGCAGACAAAGGGAACAACTCAGATCATCGGGCCAAACTGCCCAGGTTTGATTAGCCCAGGAAAATCAAATGTCGGAATCATTCCTTCAGATATCACAGGCTCTGGTCCAATTGGTTTGGTTTCAAAATCTGGAACTCTTACATATCAAATGATGTACGAACTGCGCGACATTGGTTTTAGTACAGCTGTTGGTATTGGTGGAGATCCTGTTATTGGAACAACTCATATCGATTGCTTGCGAGCATTCCAAGATGATCCTGAAACAACTGCGATTGTGATGATCGGTGAAATTGGTGGAGATGCCGAAGAACGTGCAGCTGCATTTATCGCTGAGTATGTAACCAAGCCAGTCGTTGGTTATGTAGCAGGCTTTACCGCACCAGAAGGAAAGACAATGGGTCACGCAGGTGCCATCGTCTCTGGTTCATCGGGAACGGCTCAGGGTAAGAAAGATGCATTGGAAGCTGCCGGCGTAAAGGTCGGTCAAACACCTAGCGAAACCGCGCGTTTGTTACGCGCAATAATGGGTCGATAACAATGATCGCGCGAGTACTTGGAGCTGCATTGCCCCAAGTCTTGCGTAGCGTTGCTTGGCTTTTACTTCCAACATCTTTCATAGCGCTTCTTGCCTGGGCTACCGCGGGTAGCGCCACTGGAAATACTGGAGATCCACTGCGTGCAGCGTTGTGGATTTGGATCGGCGCGCATTCAATCCCTTTTGATCTTTCTTTGCCACCTTCAGGTTTAGCGGGACATCTTTCATATCTGCCTTTGGGTGCTTTGATATTTCCTGTGCTTGCAATTCGTAATGGTGTAGCTCGCACAATAGAGCGGTTGGATAACGACTCTTCATTAGTGGCACCGGCTCGTGCAGTTTTTGCTCTGGGGTACACACTTTTTGCGCTAGCCGCTTCATTGTTTTCAAAGACTGAATCGATCCGCCCAGTCTGGTACTTCGCATTGATTTACGTATTGCCATTTTCTCTTTTGTGCGCAGCAACTGTCGGGCGAAGAGTTGCTTTAGGGCAAGGCTTTCTCTACGGGTCACGCATTATTGCCTTGTTACTTGGGGCCTCATCAATCATCTTTGGTCTCTTGCTTCTTGTGAATATTTCTATGGTTAAGAATTTAACAACTGTTCTACAGCCCGGAATATTTGGTGGTTTCCTCTTACTGTTACTTAATATTTTGTACATTCCTAATGCCATTGTTTCCACGCTTGCCTACTTTTCAGGGGTTGGCTTTGCAGTTGGTTCTGGAACTCTGGTTTCTCCATCATCATTTAGGTTAAATAAGATTCCTGCAATGCCACTTCTAGGAGCGCTCCCAGAAGGTAAGTCGATGGTTTCATTAATTGGAATCCTCTTAGTCGTTGCAGCGGGAGCGTTATTGGCAACTTGGACCGTCTCCCTGAATCAAAGAGTTTTATTTCAAAGTTTGACAGTGGCTGTTCTTCTAGCTGCCTTTGTGGGGTACTCGGGTAGCGGGGCACTCATTACCGATGCTATGTCGGCCGTAGGTGTTTCGACCTGGAAGTTCACACTGGCTATCGCTGCAGAGCTTGGCCTAGGTGCATTATTGGCTTTATATGTACCAAGAGTTCTGAATCGAAGATGAGAAAGCGGATAGTCATCCTGGCCTCTGGGCAAGGATCTTTAGCGCAGGCGCTTATTGATGCATCAGAGCTAGAGATTCAAATAGTTGCCGTTGTCTCTGACCGCGCAGATGCTCAGGTTTTAGATCGAGCAAAGAAAGCATCAATCAACACCGCAGTTGTCGAGCTAACCGTTGATCGACACTCGTGGAATCAGCGGTTATTCGATCAAGTTGATCTGTACAACCCAGATTTAGTTGTAAGCGCAGGTTTCATGCGAATTTTGTCTCCAGAGTTTGTCAATCACTTTCCAACGATAAATAGCCATCCAGCCTTGCTTCCAGATTTCCCAGGGGCACATGCGGTTCGAGATGCGCTTGCTGCGGGTGTTTCAGTCACTGGGACAACGGTGCATTGGGTAGATGCTGGTGTTGATACAGGACCGATAATCACTCAAATGGAGGTTCCGGTACTGCCGGGAGATACCGAGGAGACACTTCATGAGAGAATTAAGAAAGTAGAACGCGGTCTCATAGTTGCGACCATCGCCTTGATCATTCCAACACTGGAGACCAATACACGATGAGAAAAACAATCCGTCGAGCACTTGTTAGCGTCTACGATAAAGATCGCTTAATTGAAATCGGGACAGCCCTTCATTTAGCTGGGGTCGAAATTCTCTCCACGGGCTCTACTGCAAAGAATTTATCTGATGCTGGAATACCAGTTGTTGAAGTTAGTCAGTACACAGGCTTTCCTGAAATTATGGGTGGAAGAGTCAAGACTTTACATCCTCGTGTTCACAGCGGAATTTTGGCTGATCAAAATAATTCAGAGCATTTAGCGGCCATCGCCGATCTTGATATCGCACCATTTGATTTAGTGATAATCAATCTCTATCCATTTGCCGAAACAATTGCATCAGGTGCCACCTTTCAGGAGTGCATCGAGCAAATTGATATAGGTGGCCCATCAATGCTGCGCGGTGCCGCAAAAAACCATGGCTCTGTCGCTGTTATTTCTCAGATATCTCAGTACGACCAATTGCTCTCGGCTTTGGCAGCAGGGGGATTTACAGAGGCAGAGCGTCGTCAATTAGCGCTCGAAGTATTTCGGACAACAGCTCAATACGACCTAACAATTGCAAACTGGCTTGGACAATCTGAAGGAAATAAACTTCCAGATTGGTTTGGTCAAATTTGGAACCGTCAGAGCTCACTTCGTTACGGTGAAAATCCACATCAGGCAGCATCGATTTATTCAGGAGCTACATCTGGGATCGTCAATGCACAGCAACTCCATGGCAAAGAAATGTCTTTCAACAACTACACAGATGCCGATGCAGCATGGAGAGCGGTTTTGGATCATCGCGACCCTGCAGTTGCAATCATGAAGCACGCAAACCCTTGCGGCGTTGCGGTATGCGAACTTGGCGTAGCGGTTGCATATCAACATGCACATGAATGCGATCCTGTATCTGCATTTGGGGGAGTCGTTGCAGCAAATAGAAAAGTAGATCTAGCAATGGCCGAGCCCTTGTCAAAGATCTTCACTGAAGTCTTAATCGCTCCTGATTTTGATGTGGATGCATTAGAGCTATTAATGAAAAAGCCTTCGATTCGAATCTTGAAATGTGAAGTATCTACTATTAATCCATTAGAGCTTCGCCCCGTATCTGGCGGAATGTTATTGCAAGCAACAGATCTGATAGATGCGCAAGGAGATTCTCCAGCCAATTGGACTCAAGTCAGTGGTGCTGCGGTTGATCCACAGATCATGAAGGATCTTGAGTTTGCATGGCGAAGTGTTCGCTCTGTAAAAAGCAATGCAATCTTGCTAGCGAAGATGACCGCATCTGTTGGAATTGGAATGGGGCAGGTTAATCGAGTTGATTCTGCACGTTTAGCGGTGTCCCGAGCAGGGGATCGAGTCAAGGGATCTGTTGCGGCAAGTGATGCCTTCTTCCCATTTGCCGATGGTCTTCAAATTCTGATCGATGCCGGAGTAACCGCAGTTGTTCAGCCTGGTGGCAGTGTGCGTGATGAAGAGGTTATCGCAGCGGCAAAGGTGGCTGGAATCGCGATGTTTTTCACCAATACTCGACATTTCTCTCACGCATAACTGAGTAGATAGGCTTACATCATGAGCGCGCAGATTTTAGATGGCAAGGCACTTGCTTCAGCCATCAAAGCTGAATTAACTATACGAGTTGCCGCGCTCAAGGCTCAGGGAATTACACCGGGCCTTGGAACGGTTTTAGTTGGCGATGATCCAGGATCGCATTCATATGTAAATGGTAAGCACAGGGATTGTCATGAAGTTGGGATCAATTCAATTCGAGTAGATCTTCCACAAAGTGCAACCGAGAAAGATATTTTGGCTGCAATTGCAGATTTAAACAGCTCCAAGGATTGCACCGGTTACATAGTTCAACTTCCATTGCCCAAGGGAATTAACTCACAAAGAGTTCTTGAAGCGATAGATCCGAGCAAAGATGCGGATGGGTTGCATCCACTTAATCTGGGACGTCTTGTTTCTGGATATGAAGCACCTCTGCCGTGCACGCCACGTGGAATCGTTGCATTGCTAGATCACTACAAGATTTCTACACAAGGCGCAGAGGTAACTGTAATTGGTCGCGGTTTAACAGTCGGTCGCCCATTAGGTTTATTGCTAACGCGCAAACAAGAAAATGCAACTGTCACTTTGACTCATACAGGTACCAAGGATTTAACTCTTCATACAAGAAATGCAGATATTGTCGTCGCTGCTATTGGGCAATCACATTTCTTAAAAGCAGAGATGATCAAAGAGGGCGCGGTTGTTATTGATGTTGGAATCTCTAGAACTGAAAATGGCCTAGAGGGCGATGTCTGCCCAGGTGTCTTTGAAAAGGCTTCGTATGTGGCACCGATGCCTGGGGGAGTTGGTCCGATTACTCGTGCAATGTTGCTGACAAATGTGGTTGATGCATGCAGCTGAGTAATCGGCTACTAAGCCTTATAAGTTATGGATTAGTCCTGACCGGTGTGGTCTTAGGGGTTCTTGGATTTGTGCGAGCCGGGTCACTTTTTATTGCGATCGGAACGGCGGGCGTAGCTCTCAAATCCCGAGATTTCCGTCGAGTTGAGTTTTACCTTCCGCTGGCGATTGCGATTGCACTATTTACGCTGGCAATTGCACTTCCTCGCGGACGGTAGAGTTTCCCTATTCGCAATCAGCCATGAATGGAGTCACGATGGGTGGCAAAGTCACAGTAGTCGGTGCAGGTTTCTACGGTTCAACAACAGCTCTTCGTTTAGCTGAATATGATGTTTTTGATACCGTCGTATTAACTGACATTCTCGAAGGCAAGTCAGAAGGTTTGGCTTTAGACATGAATCAGTCTCGTTCAATCGAAGGATTTGAGACAAAGATTATCGGAGCTACAACAACACCAGAGGGTGCTGGCTATGAAGCAACAGCTAACTCAGATGTAGTTGTTATTACCGCAGGTCTTCCACGCAAACCCGGAATGAGCCGTATGGATCTCATCGGAGTTAACGCCGGAATCGTTCGAGGCGTTGCTGAAAATATTGCAAAGCATTCTCCAAACGCCGTCATCATCGTGGTCTCAAACCCATTAGATGAAATGACCGCCTTGGCCCAGATTGCAACAAACTTTCCAAAGAATCGGGTTATGGGCCAGGCAGGAATGCTAGATACCGCTCGCTTTACAAACATTGTAGCTGAAAAGCTTGGAGTAAAGGTTGCTGCGGTAAAGACCCTGACACTTGGTTCACATGGCGACACCATGGTTCCAGTTCCAAGCCGTTGCACAGTTGATGGAAAGCCATTGAGCGAACTTCTTTCACAGGAAGAGATTGCAACTCTTGTTGATCGCACACGTAATGGTGGAGCGGAAGTTGTTGCACTTCTTAAGACAGGTTCTGCTTATTACGCACCATCTGCCGCCGCCGCACGTATGGCCAAAGCTGTAATCGAAGATTCAGGTGCTGTTATGCCTGTATGCGCATGGGTTGATGGCGAGTACGGAATCTCTGGTGTCTACCTTGGCGTAGAAGCCGAGATCGGTCGCACCGGTGTAAAGAAGGTTGTCGAAGGCGCACTAACTGAAACTGAAGTTGCTGCTCTCAAAGAGGCGGCTGAAGCGGTACGTGCAAAGCAAGCAGATGTGCAAACACTTTAATTTACGAGACACTCTAAATAAGGAGAAACAATGAGCAAGATCAAAGTAACAGGCACAGTTGTCGAACTAGATGGCGATGAAATGACACGCATTATGTGGCAGTTCATCAAGGACTCATTGATCCTGCCTTACTTAGATGTGAACCTCGAGTACTACGACTTGGGCATGGAACACCGTGATGCAACTGACGATCAGGTAACTATTGACTCAGCTCGCGCAATCCAAAAGCATGGCGTTGGTATCAAGTGCGCAACTATTACTCCAGATGAGGCACGTGTTGAAGAGTTCGGCCTCAAGAAGATGTGGAAGTCTCCTAATGGAACCATCCGCAACATCCTTGGTGGAGTTATCTTCCGTGAGCCAATCATCATTAGCAATGTGCCACGTTTGGTTCCTCACTGGACTAAGCCAATCGTCATTGGCCGTCACGCATTTGGTGACCAGTACCGCGCAACAGATTTCAAAGTTCCAGGTCCAGGAAAGTTAACAATCTCATTTGTTCCTGAAGATGGATCAGCACCAATCAACACAGAGGTATTCAACTTTGAATCTTCAGGTGTAGCGATGGCCATGTACAACGTGGATGATTCAATCCGCGACTTTGCACGCGCATCTTTAAACTACGGATTACTCCGTAAGTTCCCTGTTTACCTTTCAACAAAGAACACAATTCTTAAGGCATACGATGGTCGCTTCAAGGATATTTTTGAAGAGATCTACCAGGCAGAGTTCAAGGCTCAATTTGATGCTGCAGGTATCTGGTACGAGCACCGCTTGATTGATGACATGGTTGCTATGTCATTGCGCATGGAGGGTGGCTACGTCTGGGCATGTAAGAACTACGACGGCGATGTTCAATCAGACACCGTTGCACAGGGTTACGGCTCACTTGGCTTGATGACATCTGTGTTGATGACTCCAGATGGAAAGATCTGCGAATCAGAGGCTGCTCACGGAACTGTGACACGTCACTACCGCGATCACCAGGCAGGTAAGGCGACATCGACAAACCCAATTGCTTCAATCTTTGCTTGGACACAAGGCCTTGCACACCGTGCAAAGTTGGATGACAACGCTGAGCTTGCAAAGTTCTGTGCAACCCTTGAGCGCGTATGTATTGAAACTGTTGAGCAAGGAAAGATGACAAAGGATTTGTCACTTCTGATCTCAAAGGATGCGCCATACCAAACTACACAAGAGTTCTTGAACTCAATCGACGCCAATCTAAAGTTAGCAATGGCTTAAAGAAAGCATTAAAAAACCCGCGGGCGCCAATGGCATCCGCGGGTTTTTTATTTAAACCGTATTAAATACGCTCACCAGTTGTTGAGTTAAATAGGTGAACAGCGCCCTTTACAGCCTCAACGGTGATTGTCTCACCTGGCTTTGGAGGGTTCTTTGGATCCCAGCGAACAATTACTTGAGCGCCTTCATCTGTTGCATTTGCAAATTTAACATTGGCATCAGCTGGCTTTCCATAAACAAAAGCATCTGAACCAAGCTCTTCAACAACCTCAACAAGAACATGGAAGCCCTTAGCTGATGGTGTGAATCCTTCTGGACGAACACCAACAGTTACTGAAGTTCCAGCTGCTGCTGGTACATCAATTGCAAGATCTCCGAGCATCGCCTTGCCACCGCTAACAGGAGCGATAAGAAGGTTCATCGCAGGAGATCCGATGAATCCTGCAACGAAAGCATTTGCTGGGTTGTCATAAAGGTTACGAGGAGTATCAACCTGCTGTAGCAAGCCATCCTTAAGAACTGCAACGCGATCGCCCATAGTCATAGCTTCAACCTGGTCGTGTGTTACATAAACAGTTGTGATTCCAAGACGACGCTGCAATGCGGCGATCTGTGTACGAGTTGCTACGCGCAACTTCGCATCAAGGTTAGATAGCGGCTCATCCATAAGGAATACCTGAGGTTCGCGAACAATTGCGCGACCCATAGCAACACGTTGACGCTGTCCACCTGAGAGCGCCTTTGGCTTGCGCTCTAGGTATGGCTCAAGATCCAACAGCTTTGCAGCTTCTAGTACGCGACGTTCGCGCTCTTCCTTTGGTGTTCCTGCAATCTTCAATGCGAAGCCCATGTTCTCTGCAACTGTCATGTGTGGATACAGTGCGTATGACTGGAAAACCATCGCAATATCGCGATCCTTTGGTGCAACATTTGTTACATCGCGATCGCCGATCAAAATACGGCCACCATCGATCTCTTCAAGTCCGGCCAACATGCGAAGTGATGTTGACTTACCGCAACCTGAAGGACCAACAAGAACTAAAAACTCTCCATCATTGACAGTGAGATTTAACTTGTCGACTGCAGGTGCTGTTGTTCCTGGGTAGATACGTGATGCGCCATCAAAAATTACTGATGCCATGAGATTGCTCTCCTTCTCCGGGCAGGTACGTGCCCGACGGTCCGAGGATGAAGGTGATGGCCGGTTGGCCAACGGTGGAAGATTACGCGCAAACCCCTTTTAAGGGAAGAGCCGGCCTTACGCCACAACTTTATAAATGAGGGCTGAGATCGTATACTTCTCACATAATGGAACCTCCCTCGTTGGCTTCAGTATTTCTTGATCTAGCAACCATTGCTGGCCTGATTGTTCTGGCCTCATTCTTCGTAGCAGCTGAAATCGCCCTCATCTCACTCCGAGATAGCCAAGTCCGAGAGATTTCGAGCCGTGGCAAACGTGGCGCTCGCGTTGCAGCCCTTGCCGCACACCCCAACCGATTGCTGGCCGCGGTTCAAATTGGTGTAACTGTCAGCGGATTTCTCTCCGCCGCCCTTGGAGCCGATCAGCTGGGTGATTATGTAATTCCATGGCTGGAGTCGCTGGGCCTTGCTTCGGGATGGGCAACGACAATTTCACTTATTGGCGTCACTTTAGTAATCGCTTACTTCTCTTTGGTCTTTGGTGAGTTAGTTCCAAAGAGAGTGGCTCTCTTTAGGGCTGAAGAGATTGCAATGGCAACGGCTGGAATCATTAATGTGGTTGCAAATATTTTCCGCCCATTGATCTGGTTGCTTTCACGATCGACAGACATTGTTTTGCGCGCATTTGGCGTTGACCCAAAGGTCCAGCGCAGCCAAATGTCTGAAGAAGAGTTGCTCGACCTTGTAACTGGCCACGCCGCTCTGACCGATGAAGAACGCGACATTGTCGAAGAAGTCTTTAACGCCTCTGAACGCCAGGTTCACGAGGTCATGGTGCCGCGCACCGAAGTTGATTTCATGGATGCTTCTTTAACAGTTGGAAAAGCGATTGAGCTTGCGGTAGATAAGGCGCACTCTCGTTATCCAGTTGTACGTGGATCTTCTGATGAAGTAGTTGGTTTTATCCATGTTCGCGATCTCTTGGATACATCTCTAGCAAGTAAGAACACCAAGATTGTTGAACTTGTTCGAAACATTATGTATCTGCCAGGAACCAAGGGGATCTTGCCTGCCTTGTCTGAGATGCGTACACAAGGTCAACACCTTGCAATCGTTTTAGATGAATACGGGGGCACCGATGGCATTGTGACCCTCGAAGACCTTGTAGAAGTGCTTATTGGCGATATTCGCGATGAATACGATGAGCATGACAATGAGGTTTCACTAGAGGAGCGCACCGGTGATTTTGAGATCGATGGTTTGATTTCAATTGAGGATCTGATTGAAGAGACCAAGCTTGATATTCCTGAAGGTCCATATGAGACCGCCAGTGGATTTGTCATGCACTTCTTAGGTCGAATCCCACAGGTCAATGATGTTGTGAGCATTAATGGCCTACGAATCACTGTATTAACCATGGAAGGCAAGCGCGCGGGGCAGTTATTGATCTCGCAAACACCATCTGTGTGAAAGAATTACGCCCATGACACAGAAGCGAGTTCTTTCAGGCATTCAGCCAACAAGTGACTCCTTCCACCTAGGCAATTACTTAGGTGCACTTAAGCAATGGGTCGAACTTCAGGATGGTAATGATGCTTTTTACTGCATCGTTGATCTCCATGCTTTAACTGGAGAGATTGAACCAGCACTCTTTAGAAAGCGGACATTGGCATCTGCTGCCCAACTGATCGCTCTTGGAATTTCACCAGAGAAGTCAACCCTTTTTGTGCAGTCACATGTGCCGGAACATAATCAATTGGGCTGGATCATGGAGTGCCTTGCAGGTTTTGGCGAGGCTAGTCGTATGACTCAATTCAAAGATAAATCGGCAAAGGGTGGAGCAGATAGCGCACGTGTTGGGCTTTTTACATATCCCATGTTGCAAGCCGCAGACATTCTTTTGTATCAAGCACACTTTGTTCCCGTTGGAGAAGACCAACGTCAGCACATCGAATTAACCCGTGATTTAGCGACCCGCTTCAACTCTCGATTTGGCGAGACCTTTAGATTGCCAGAAGGTTATATTTTGAAGGCCGGCGCAAAGATTTATGATCTTCAAGAGCCAACATCAAAGATGAGCAAATCTTCAGGATCTGTTGCAGGTGTTCTTGAAATCATGGATACCCCAGAGGCAAATACAAAGAAGATAAAGAGTGCGGCAACTGATGCTGGTCGTGAAGTTAAATTTGATGAAAAAGAAAAGCCCGGCATAAGTAATTTACTTACTATCCACTCATCTCTTTCGGGCCGTTCTATTGCAGAGCTTGAAAATGAGTTTGAGGGCAAGGGGTATGGAGATTTCAAGGGTGCGGTAGCCGATGTAGTCGTCGAATATCTGCGACCTATCCGAACCAAGGCCTTAGAGCTGCTGGAGGATGAAAAGCATTTGATTGATCTCCTTCATGCAGGGGCTGAAAAGGCCCGAGTGGTAGCTGGCGTAACGCTCTCAGATACCTATAAAAACCTGGGATTAGTGAAGTAAATTCCCCTCAGACCTCTACTTATGGTTGAGAGTTTTCCAAAACGTTACACCCCCAACATCAAAATCAGCCCTGGCGTGTTGAACTTACTCATGCGCAAGTAATAGGCTCCCAATTACACAAAGCTTTTATAGCTGCCTCAAAAAGGGAGTTATCGAAGATCCCCTTGAATCCTTGGAGGAAAATTGAAGAAAGTATTTCGTCTTGTAGCAGTTGTTGCTGCAACTGTTATGGCAGCGACAGCTTTTGTTGCTCCAGCAACAGCGGCAACAAAGGTAAAAGTAGGCCTTGCTTATGACATCGGTGGTCGTGGCGATAAGTCATTCAACGACTCAGCAGCAGCAGGTCTTGATTTAGCTAAGAAGAAGTTTGGTGTTACAGCTCGTGAAGTAACAGTCACAACTGGTTCTGATTCAGAGCGCGAAGACAAGCTCCGCTTGCTCGCAAAGGCTGGATACAACCCAATCATCGCTGTTGGTTTCCTCTATGCAGGACCAATCAAGAAGGTTGCATCAGATTATCCAAATGTTCAGTTCGGAATTATTGATGATGCATCAGTAGATCTTCTGAACGTTGCAGGCCTTGTATTTGCTGAAGAGCAGGGTTCATACCTAGCTGGCGTTGCAGCAGCACTTGCAACAAAGTCAGGCAAGGTTGGATACATCGGTGGAGTTCGTATTCCTCTACTACAGAAGTTTGAGGCTGGATTCGTTGCTGGTGTTAAGGCAACAAAGAAGTCAGTAACTGTTGACGTTAAGTACGTTACAGAGCCACCTGATTTCGGTGGATTCAATGACCCAGCTAAGGCAAAGGTTATTGCTAAGGGAATGATCGATAAGAAGATCGATGTTATCTACTCAGCAGCAGGTGGATCAGGTGCGGGTAACTTCGCAGCTGCAACAGATGCTGCAAAGGCTGGCAAGAAGGTTTGGACTATCGGAGTTGACTCTGATCAGTACCTATCAGCTTCAGCTGCAGAGAAGAAGAACATGCTCACATCAATGATCAAGCGCGTTGACCGTGCTGTTTACGATGTAATTGCAACAGCTGTTGCAGGATCATCTGTAAATGACATTCTTGATGAGTCAGGAATCTACGGCCGTGTTTACAATCTCGCACTTGATGGTGTTGGCGTTTCTTACTCAGGTGGATACATCAACAAGTACAAGGCTCAGATCGATAAGGCTGCAGCTGCAATCAAGTCAGGAAAGATCAAGGTTCCAACAAAGCCATAATTCCTTCGGGAATTAAATAGTTAGAAAGTGGCATTTGGCCCAACAATGGAGTTAGATCTCCTTGTTGGGCCAAATGTTTTTCCCGCAGTGTTAGTCAAAGGAGACTTAGAGTGTCTGTAGCAGTAGAACTGCGACACATTACAAAGCGCTTCCCAGGCGTAATCGCGAACAGGGATGTTTCAATCAAGGTTGAAACCGGAACTGTGCACGCACTAGTTGGTGAAAACGGCGCAGGTAAGTCAACTGTGATGAAGATTTTGTACGGAATGCAACGCCCAGATAGTGGCGAGATTTTGGTTAATGGCACAGAGGTCCATTTTAAGAATCCCAATGATGCGATTGATGCTGGTATCGGAATGGTGCATCAGCACTTCATGTTGGCAGATAACTTTACAGTTCTGGAAAATATCATTTTAGGATCTGAACCCAAGCATGGTGCAACAATTGATTTTGCCTCCGCTCGTAAAAAGATTGTAGAAATGGCGGCGCAGTACGGTCTTGATATCGACCCAGATGTTTTAGTTGAAGAGCTAGGAGTTGGCCAACGTCAACGTGTTGAAATCTTGAAGGTTTTATTTAGAGGTGCAAATATTTTGATCTTTGATGAGCCAACAGCTGTTTTAGTTCCACAAGAGGTTGATGATCTCTTCAAGGCGTTAGAGGGTCTACGCGCCAAAGGTATGGCGGTCATCTTTATCTCTCACAAACTGGATGAGGTTTTGCGTGTTGCCGATGAGGTAACTGTTGTTCGACAAGGTGCAACAGTCGCCGAAGTAAAGTCAAAGGATGTGACCGCTCGCCAATTAGCAGAGCTCATGGTTGGTAGTGAGCTTCCACAACCTTCAACACAAGGGCACACTCGTCGTGACGAGATCACCTTGGCGCTCAAAGATGTTTCTATCTCAACAGCTAAAGGTGGGCGTGATTTAATCTCACATATCTCCTTTGATCTTCATGCTGGAGAAGTTGTAGGCATCGCTGGTGTTGAAGGTAATGGTCAGGCCGAGCTAGTAGAAGCGATCATGGGTTTGCGTGAGTACACAGGCACTATTGAGTTCAACGGTGCATCTATCAATGATTTGAGCGTGGCAGATCGTCATGATTTAGGAATTGGTTTAATCCCTGAAGATCGCCAACGTCAGGCATTGATGATGAGCTCGCCACTGTGGGAAAACAGAATTCTTGGGCATCAAAGAAGTAAGCCTGTTATGCGTGGATTTGTTATTGATAAAAAGGCAACAATTGAAAGCACTCGAACAATCATGCAGGAGTTTGATGTTCGTGCACCTGGTCCAGATACCTTGGCAGCAGCACTATCGGGTGGAAATCAACAAAAGTTTATCGTCGGCCGCGAAATGAGCAAGGCGCCAGCGTTGTTGATCGCCTCTCATCCAACACGTGGCGTAGATGTTGGAGCGCAAGGTGCTATTTGGGATGTGCTTCGTAAAGCACGTGAAAAGGGAATGGCGATCGTTTTGATTTCTGCAGATCTTGAAGAGCTCATTGGAATGTCAGATCGTTTGCTAGTGATGTTGCGCGGAACGATTACCGCAGAGCTTGATCCAGCAAAAACTACGCCAGAGCAGCTAGGTTCTGCGATGACAGGTGCAGCATGAGCAACGCACTTATAAGAAAATTGTCGCCTTCAAAGATCGGGCTAGCGATCGCAGCACCATTAGCTGCAGCTATCTTCTCAATTCTTATTTCAAGCCTTGCTGTTATCGCAAGTAAGAAATCACCTATTGAAGCCTTCAAGACTATGTGGGATTACGGTACAGAGACCGGATCTCTTATGGAGGTTGTAAATACCGCGACTCCTTATTACATCGCTGCAATTGCAATCGCAGTTACCTTTAGAGCAGGTCTCTTTAACATCGGTGTTGAAGGTCAGTTGCGCTTAGGTGCACTGTTTAGCTGTTATATCGGCGCGATGTTTGTGCTTCCACCGATTCTTCATGTGGCTGCTGTCTTCATCGTTGCAATGACATTTGGTGGTCTGTGGGCAGCAATCGCGGCTTATTTAAAGGTAAAGCGCGGAGTTAATGAGGTTATCTCCACAATCATGCTCAACGCCCTAGCGGGTGGATTATCTGCTTATCTATTGTCGAAACATTTCGCATTAGTTGAAGAAGGTTCTAACAATCTTGCGACAAAGGAGCTGCCTGCATCTGCACAGATTCCAGATCTAATGCCGCTACTTCGTACCTTTGGTGTTGAAGATCAGCCTGGTGGTGGCGTTTATGGAATGTTCTTTGTTGCCGTTGCGCTGGGCTTAATTTTCTGGTTTGTCGTTAATCGCACCCGTTTTGGTTTTGAACTTCGCGCATCAGGATTAAATCCAATTGCAGCACGGGTCAGCGGTGTTAACTCGAAGAAGATGACCTTTATTGCTCTGGTTATCTCAGGTGCTATCGCAGGTTTGGCAGGTTTGCCTGAAGTCCTTGGCCAGACATATTCATACAACCTGGGATTCCGTGCAGGTATCGGTTTCTCAGCGATCGCTGTTGCACTGTTGGGACGTAACTCCGCTGGAGGAATGGCCTTGAGCGCACTGCTATTTGGATTCCTTGAGGTGAGCTCGAGAGCGTTAGAGCTTATTGATATCGCTCCTGAAACATATGTCATCATGCAAGGTTCAATTCTTCTCAGCGCGGTTATCGCTTACGAGGTAGTAAGGCGGTTTAAGTTAACGCTGCAAAGCAAGGAGCTAGCAAAGGTGGTGCAGCCATGAAACTCTTGCGCTATGCGGTAATGCTGGTCTTTGTTTTGGCATCTATTCGAGTCATCACCGGTGCATCTGATTTAACAAGTACAGGTACTGCATCTGCAGCCTTGCTTCTTTCAGTTCCTATTGTTCTTGCAGCGCTGGGCGGTCTCTTCTCAGAGCGCGCAGGTGTTGTAAACATTGGTCTTGAAGGCATGATGATCATGGGTGCTTGGGCTGGTGGATACATCGGTTCGCAGCATGGTCCTTGGGTTGGACTTTTAGCGGCGATGATCTTTGGATCTGTCGGAGCGTTAGTGCATGCAATCGCAACAGTTACCTTTGGGGTTGACCATGTTGTTTCAGGTGTTGCTATCAACATCATCGCAGCTGGATTAGTTCGATACTTATCAACCCTTATGTACAAGAGTGGGGCATGGCCAGGGCCATCTCAATCTCCAGGAATTGAAACAATTCCACTCAATGGCTTGCCGGTCCTATCTGGCGGTTCCTACTTTGGATGGAAGAGCCCAGATCTGTTGGGTTCAATTGCAAATCTCAACTGGTTCTTTATCTCCGATTTAGCCTCAATTCTTCGAGGATTAACTGGAGATGTTTCCTATGTAACTATTGTTGCGATCGCCTTTGTTCCATTGTCCTACTTCATCTTGTGGCGCACCGCATTTGGACTTCGTCTACGAAGCGCAGGTGAGGCGCCGGTTGCAGCTGAATCACTCGGTGTCAATGTCTATGCGATGAAGTATGCAGGTGTGCTTATTTCAGGTGGCTTTGCCGGTTTAGGTGGAGGCTTCTTGGCCATCGTCGCAGCAAGTAATTATCAAGAGAATCAGGTTGCAGGTCGCGGATACATCGGTCTTGCAGCACTTCTATTTGGAAATTACCGTCCAGGTGGCTTGCTTGCTGGTGCCGGATTATTTGGATTTGCTGATGCGCTGCAGCTTCGAGATTCAGCGGCGATCCACGCACTTCTACTCTTTATCGTCGTCATCTTGGCCTTTGTTGCTTTCAGAAAGTTCAAGAGCGGAAAGCAGATTGGTGCAGTGTTAACTCTTGCGGCAGCAGGATTTACATTGTGGTTCTACTTCGCAGTTGATGAGCTTCCAGGTCAGTTGGTAACGATGACTCCATACATCGCAACAATTCTTGTTATGGCTTTGGCATCGCAGAGATTACGAATGCCAGCTGCAGATGGAATCCCATACCGTCGTGGTGGGCTTCGATGACAACTATTAATTGGGAAACAATTCACCAGTCAGCGATCGGTGCAATGAAGATGGCCTATGCGCCGTACTCTAAGTTTCCGGTAGGGGTTGCAGCTTTAGTTAATGATGGACGAATCGTTACTGGTTGCAACGTTGAGAACGCTAGTTATGGTGTTGGTCTCTGTGCCGAATGTGGTTTAGTTTCAAATCTATGTTCATCCGGTGGTGGACGTTTAGTTGCGATTGTGTGCGTAGATGGCAAGGGAGATTTCCTCGCACCATGTGGACGTTGTCGTCAGCTCTTGTTTGAACATGGCGGTTCAGAAGCGCTATTGATGACCGATGAGGGGCCGCAGAAGATGTCTGCGATGCTTCCTTGGGCATTTGGTCCCGATGATCTAGATCGCAACGAGCGATAAATGATTGAAGCCTTCTCCGCCGCAGAAATCATTGCGGCAAAGCGTGATCACCATTCACTGACAGATCCCCAAATTGATTGGGTTATAGACGCATATACCCGCGGCGCTGTTGCAGATGAGCAGATGTCCGCACTGCTTATGGCTATTTTGCTCAATGGCATGGAAAATCGTGAAATTTCACGGTGGACCGATGCAATGATCAATAGCGGCGAGCGAATGAATTGGTCTGCCTTGTCACGACCTACAGTTGATAAGCATTCAACTGGTGGAGTTGGCGACAAAATTACTTTGCCATTGGCACCTTTGGTAGCTGCGTGTGGTGCAGCGGTTCCACAACTATCTGGTCGAGGATTAGGCCACACAGGCGGAACGCTCGATAAGTTGGAATCTATTCCTGGGTGGCGCGCATCCTTATCAAATGAAGAGATGCTCAAAGTTTTGCAGGATTGCGGAGCGGTTATCTGTGCAGCTGGTGCTGGTTTAGCTCCTGCAGATAAGAAGTTGTATGCACTTCGAGATGTAACGGCAACAGTGGAAGCTATTCCGCTTATTGCATCATCGATCATGAGCAAGAAAATCGCTGAGGGAACCAGTGCACTAGTTTTGGATGTTAAAACAGGAGCTGGTGCTTTCATGAGTGATCCTGCAAAGGCTAAAGAGCTTGCACATGTAATGGTGGGCTTAGGAAAACGTGCTGGAGTAAAAACCCTTGCATTGGTAACCGCTATGGATGTTCCACTGGGGTTGACCGCCGGAAATGCTTTAGAGGTTCGTGAATCTGTTGAAGTTCTTGCAGGTGGGGGACCTTCAGATATTGTTGAGTTAACGGTTTTACTTGCACAAGAGATGCTGGAACTAGCTGGCATAAAGGGTGCAGATCCAGCAGCTGCTTTGAAAAATGGAAAGGCGATGGATGTCTGGCGTCAGATGATTTCGGCGCAAGGTGGAGATCCTGATGCAAAGCTTCCAGTTGCTCGCGAGAACACAGTTGTCACTGCGCAGAGCAGTGGAACAATTCTTTCTATGGATGCGATGAAGGTTGGAATGGCTGCGTGGCGTTTAGGTGCAGGCCGATCTCGTCAGGGCGAAGCGGTTCAGGCAGGGGCTGGAATCGAGATTCACGCCAAGCCAGGCGAGGTAATTGCCGCTGGAGCACCGCTATATACGCTCCATACAGACACTCCAGCCGCCTTTACGCGGGCTTTGGAGTCGCTGGAGAACTCTGTGACCATTGGCGATATGCCGGTTGGCGGAATCGATCGCCTTCCACTTATTGTTGAACGTATCGTTGATTAAGGGGCACAGTTGATGGCAATGAATTCACTACCTACCAAGGAGCAGATCAAGTTAATTCCTAAGGTGATGTTGCATGATCACTTAGATGGTGGATTGCGTCCTCAAACAATCATCGACATCGCTCAAGAGATTGGTTACACCGCACTTCCAACCCATGATGCTGCAGAGCTGGCAACATGGTTCCGTGAATCCTGTGATTCAGGATCTTTAGTTCGCTACCTGGAAACCTTTTCCCACACAATCGCGGTGATGCAACGTCGCCAAGACATTGTTCGCGTCGCAAAAGAGTGCGCCTTAGATCTTGCGCGTGATGGCGTTGTGTATGCCGAAGTGCGCGGAGCCCCAGAGCTATTTACTGAACAAGATCTATCGATGGCCGATGTTGTAGAAGCAACATTGGAAGGTTATGAGTTAGGAATGCAGGAAGCAAAGGCTGAGGGTTTCACTATTGTGGTCCGTTCTCTTTTGTGTGGAATGCGTCAAAACAAGAGATCTCAAGAGGTTGCAGAGTTAGTCGTGAAGTACCGAGACAAAGGAGTCGTAGGCTTTGATATCGCTGGTCCTGAAGATGGTTTCCCGCCATCTGATCAAAAAGATACTTTTGATTATCTTCGTAAAGAAGATGCCCATTTTACTATCCATGCTGGTGAAGCGTATGGAATCCCCTCAATCTGGGAAGCGATCCAACTCTGCGGAGCCGAACGGTTAGGTCATGGTGTTCGCATCATCGATGACATCGACTTTTCTGGTCCTGAACCAAAGTTAGGTCGACTTGCATCCTATGTACGCGATCGTCGAATTCCATTAGAGCTGTGCCCAACATCAAATCTACAAACAGGTGCTGCAGCAAGTTATGCTGAACATCCAATCGGCGTTCTAGCCAAGCTTCGCTTTCGCGTCACACTGAACACCGATAACCGACTCATGAGTCAGACCTCAATGTCCTTTGAGATGGAGGAGGCGGTAAAGGCCTTTAAATGGGATTTTGCCGAGCTTCAGAGGGTCACCATTAACGCTATGAAGAGCGCATTTATCCCATACCCAGAGCGTTTAAAGATTATCGACGAGATCATCAAGCCGGGATATGCCAAGGTCTCATCTGCTTCATGATTGATTTTAACGATCCAACCTTTGTTGCAGATCCATATCCAGCCCTTAAAGGATTACGAGAAGCGCCGGGACCTGTTTGGCATGATGGAATGCAGATCTACTTAGCTGCTAAACATGGTGATGCCAATGATGTCTTTCGCAATAAATCCTTAGGAAGAATCTTTAAAGAAAAGAGCCCAGAGTTTGAGTGGGAGATCTTTAACTGGCTGCATGCAGATTCTATTTTAGATAGCGAGCCACCAAAGCACACTCGTTTACGTTCCTTAGTTGCAAAGGCTTTTAATCGTCAGAAGATTGAAGGTATGCGCCCAGCGGTTGAGCGCATCACTGTGCAGCTGCTTGATGCAATGGATGAAAAGATTCAAGCGGGTCAAAACTTTGATTTGATTGCAGATTACGCCGAACCTTTACCCGTAAAGATCATCGCAGATTTACTGGGTTTTCCAGAGTCAGAAGAACATCTGCTTCGACCTTGGTCACAGGCGATTGTAAAGATGTATGAAGTCAACCCATCCCTTCAGTATCAAACTGAAGCAAAGCAAGCAGCCAGCGAGTTTGCTCAATATGTTCGAGATCTAGCAGAGAGCCGCAAGAAAAACCCTGGTCAAGATTTGATCTCTGATTTAGCAAGTGTTGAAGAAAATGGTGAGAAGCTCAATATGCACGAGCTAGTTGCTACCTGTGTGCTTTTACTAAACGCTGGTCATGAAGCAAGTGTGAACGCCTTTGGCAATGGAATGGTTGCAGCGCTTCAACGCCCGGATCAGATAAAGCTGCTTCGTGAGACTCCGCGAGAGATAACGAATACAGCTCTTGAAGAGTTCATGCGTTTTGATGCCCCGTTGCATCTCTTTGAGCGCACCGCCACCGCCGATACTGAGATTGGGGGAGTTGCAATTAAGGAAGGTCAAAAGATTGCAGCGCTGATTGGCTCTGCAAACCGCGATGAAACAGTGTTTTCAGCCCCTGAAAGTATGGATTTAACCCGTGATCCCAACCCACATATCGGCTTTGGCGCTGGCATTCACTTTTGTTTAGGTGCACCACTTGCTCGTCTTGAGATGAGTGTTTCGCTGCCAGCGTTATGGGAAAAGTATCCAACGATGCAGTTAGCCTCAGAACCGGTTAGACGACCTACATTTGTATTACGTGGTTATGAAAGTGTTGCTATCTCAGTTTGATCTGGATAAGAGGATTGAGCACCTTTTCGAGTCACTGTTAAGGATGCGATTGAAACGCCAAAGTTCATTGCAGCAACCGGATCCCTTCCACTTGCTAATGCATAGGCAAAGCTGCCAACAAAAGCATCTCCAGCACCTGTGGTGTCAACCGCTGTAACCTTTGGTGCGCTTATGCGGTGTAGTTCAGCGGTTGGGCTTATATACACAGCACCTTCGCTACCTAATGTGACGATGGTGCTTTTACCTGGTCTAAAGCTTTTCAATACATCATCACTTGATGGCAAAGATCCGTGAAGCTCACGGAATTCCGTCTCATTAGGGATCAACCAATCTGTTAGTTCAAGTAACTCAGCAGATAATTGTTGATAAGGCGCAGGGTTCAAAATAGTTGTACATCCACGAGCCTTGGCCGCCTTGAATGCAGCAACTGTTACCTCTTGCTTAATCTCACATTGAGCAACAACTATTGCTAAATCCTCAATCGAATCAATTGCCTCGACCGCCTTGCTTACTTCAATCTCATGGTTTGCTCCAGGAATAATGATGATTCTATTTTCGCCAGCACCGTCAACCCAGATATGGGCAACACCATTGGGGGTAGAGCTGGTTTCCACAAATCGTGAATTAATTCCAACTTTCACAAAGTTGTCAGCTATTGCCTTTCCAAATACATCATCGCCTAACTTTCCAATGAAATGAACTTGAGCGCCACAATGAGCCGCCATGACCGCTTGGTTTGCGCCCTTGCCACCAAAACCGGTAGTAAAAAGCTGCCCCGCTAAGGTTTGACCTGGTTCAGGAAGCACATCGGCATAGGCGGTTAAATCCATCATGGCGCTGCCTACGACGACTATTACTGATGGACTCATAACGCTAGGCTAGCGGTTATGGGTAAAACTTCAATCATTCTGGATGTAGATACTGGCGTTGATGATGCCTTTGCAGTTCTTTTTGCTGCGTTGCATCCAGATATCAATTTATTGGGTATCACGTGTGTTGATGGAAACACAAATATTGATCAAGTTGTAGCTAATACCTTAAAAGTTCTAGATGCCGCAGGTGCTCCAGAGATTCCAGTTGCACGAGGTGCTTTGAAGCCACTACTTGGTAAGAGTCAATACGCCGAGTACGTTCATGGAGCCGATGGTATGGGTGATCTAGGAATCGCACCCTCTGCCCGAAAGGTTGATTCACGTTCTGCAGTTGAACTGCTCAGAGATTTGATTGAACAATCAAAGGATCCTGTAACAATTGTTCCTTTAGCGCCACTGACAAACATCGCTTTGTTCTTGCGTGCTTTTCCTGAAACCGCAAAGAAAGTCCACCGAATTGTTTTGATGGGTGGCTCAGCATCTGCAGGTAATGCAACAGCTGCGGCAGAGTTTAATGTTTGGCATGATCCAGAGGCTGCGGCCATAGTTTTCCAAAGTGGTGTACCAATCACTATGTATGGATTGGATGTTTTCATGCGTCCAGGTATTAATCGTGAACAAGCAACCCAGATGCAAAACTCCAGTAATCCTGCTGCACAATTTGGTGGATCACTTGCCTTGGCATTTATGGAACGACTTGGTGTTTCTCCAGTTACCTTGGGAGATTACGGCGCGGTTGCAAGCGTTATACGCCCAGACCTATTTACAACTGAAATGTTTGATGTCGTTGTTGATACATCTGCAGGCCCTGCACGTGGTCAAACACTTGTAGATCGACGTGACGCATTCCTGAAAGAGTTAGAACCGCTAGATCTTGAGGACTCGGCAAAGGTGCGAGTTACATTAGATCTAGATGTAAATGGCGTTGAGCAGTTGTGGCTTACAACCATTAATTCATAAGGGTTTAAAGCCCGATTGGGTGCCACACAGTCTTAGCCTCCATAAAGGCGATGATGCGACCCGGATCTGCGGATTTAAAGGAGTGAATTCGCTTTAGATTTTCAGCTCCTGCAACCTTGATCTCTGCATGCTGCTTTGCTGGAAGACCTGAGATATCCATGGCATCAATATCCATATGCGATGCCATCCATGGGGCGATCTCTTCCTTCTTTCCGGTCAAGATATTAATGACTCCATGTGGAAGATCGCTAGTTGCTAGAACTTCAGCAAATGTCATGGCAGATAATGGTGCTTTAGTACTTGCTAAAACAACCACAGTGTTACCAGATGTAATGATTGGTGCCACTGCATCGATCAAACCAAGAAGAGATGGTGTCTCAGGTGCAATCGCTGCAACTACACCCATACTTTCTGGGATTGTAAAGTTATAGAAAGGTCCGGCAACTGGATTAGTTGAACCTGAAAGAGATGCGATCTTATCTGTCCATCCCGCATACCAAACAAGGCGGTCAACTGAATCTGTTAACTCCTTTTCAGCTTTAACCTTTGTAACGCCGGTAACCTGCATGATTTCATCAACAAATTGCGCGCGACGTCCTTCAAGCATTTCAGCGATCCGATACAAGATCTGTCCACGGTTGTATGCAGTTGCTCTATTCCAACCAGAGTGTGCAGCACGTGCTGCAACAACTGCATCACGTAAATCCTTACGAGATGCAAGGCATGGGTTTGCAATGAAGGCACCCTTTGCACTCTTAACCTCGTATGTACGACCAGATTCGGTCCGCGGGAATGCACCGTTGATGTAGAGCTTGTATGTTTTCTTTACATCGATTCGATTACTCATGGCTAACTCCCTTCAGGTATGCGGACAGGCCGTGACGTCCGCCTTCGCGACCCCACCCCGATTCCTTATATCCACCAAATGGAGATGTTGGATCAAACTTGTTAAAGGTATTGGCCCAAATAACTCCTGCACGAAGCTGCTGAGAAGCCCACAAGGTGCGTGAACCCTTCTCACTCCAGATGCCGGCAGATAGGCCAAATGGAGTGTTATTAGCCTTTTCTATCGCTTCTTGTGGTGTTCTGAAGGTAAGAACTGAAAGAACAGGACCAAAGATCTCTTCGCGAGCAATTCGATGTGCCTGGGTGACTCCAGTAAAGATTGTGGGCGCAAACCAGAAACCCTTCGTTGGCAAATTACATGTAGGGCTCCAACGTTCTGCACCTTCTGCATCACCTGCAGCGGCAAGCTCGGTGATCTTGGCTAGTTGTTCCTTGCTGTTAATGGCACCAACATCGGTGTTCTTGTCCATTGGATCACCAACACGAATCTTTTCCATACGATTCTTCAACTTGTGCAGAACTTCTTCAGCGACATTTTCTTGCAAGAGCAAACGAGAACCAGCACAGCACACATGTCCTTGGTTGAAGAAAATACCGTTGACTATTCCTTCAACGGTTTCATCAATCGGAGCATCATCAAAAACTATATTTGCAGCCTTGCCGCCTAGTTCAAGGGTCACGCTCTTCTTTGTTGGAGCAACTGCTCGAGCAATTATCTTTCCAACTTCGGTTGATCCAGTAAATGCAATCTTGTCGATTCCAGGGTGATTAACAATTAATGAACCAGTCGAACCATCACCGGTAACAATATTGACAACACCTGCAGGAAGTTCGGCCTGTTGACACACTTGCGCAAACAAGAGCGCTGTCAAAGATGTTGACTCTGCCGGCTTTAACACAACTGTATTTCCCGCCGCTAACGCTGGTGCAACTTTCCAGGCCAACATCAATAGCGGAAAGTTCCACGGAATAATCTGACCTGCAACGCCCAACGGCTTGGGTGAAGTTCCAAGACCTGCGTACTCAAGTTTGTCCGCCCAGCCTGCGTGATAGAAAAAGTGTGCAGCAGCTAATGGGATATCAGTATCGCGAGATTCACGGATGGGCTTGCCGTTATCGAGAGTCTCCAGCACTGCAAATTCACGTGCACGCTCCTGCATGATTCGAGCGATGCGGTAGAGATACTTTCCGCGCTCCTTGCCAGACATCTTTGACCAGGTGGAGACATATGCCTTACGGGCAGCCTTAACCGCTGCATCAACCTCAGCCTTTCCAGCAAGTGCGATCTGACTGAGCACCTCTTCAGTGGCTGGATTAATTGTTGGGAAGTGTTTGCTTCCTGCAACAAACTTCCCACCGATAAAGTGGCCATACTTTGGCTTAATGGAAACCACCGCTCGTGATTCAGGTGCTGGTGCGTATTCAAAGCTCATAGTTTTCTCCACTAATCCATCGTCACATACTGAGGGCTTGAGTAATAACCTTCATCTAACTTCATACGTTGCATCAATAGATCATTGAGCAAAGCACTAGCGCCAATACGAAATAGCTTCGGATTGAGCCAATCTGGTCCAACGGTTTCATTGACCAAAACTAACTGCTTGATTGCATCCTTTGTTGTTCTAATTCCACCTGCAGGCTTTACACCGATTCGGGTGTTAGTCATCTCGTAAAAATCCCGCACAGCTTCGAGCATCACTAATACAACTGGGGGAGTTGCAGCCGGTACTACCTTGCCAGTTGAAGTCTTAATGAAATCAGCACCAGCTGCCATCGCCAAGAAAGATGCCTTTCGAACATTGTCATAGGTAACAAGTTCGCCGGTTTCAAAGATTACCTTTAGATGGGCTTTATCCCCACAAACCTCTTTAATCTGAACAATCTCATTGAACACATCAATGTAGCGACCTGCAAGAAATGCGCCACGATCAATCACCATATCGATTTCAGCTGCTCCTGCATCAATTGCATCTTGTGTATCTTGAATCTTTACCGGCATGGATGCTCTTCCCGAAGGAAATGCGGTTGATACCGCAGCTACCGGAACATGCTGCCCGCCAATCAAATCCAAGTGGGTACGAGCTACGGAAACCATGTCGTTATAGACACACACAGCGCCAACGCTGGGAACAGTTGAATCTGTTGGATCTGGGCGAACAGCCTTTGTACACAAAGCTTTAACCTTGCCTGGGGTATCTGCACCCTCCAGCGTTGTTAAATCCACCATAGTGATTGCGGTTTCTATCGCCCAACGCTTTGAAGTGGTCTTAATGCTTCGAGTTGCAAGCATCGCTGCACGAGCTTCGGCACCAACCTGGTCAACACCAGAAAGATTGTTGAGGTAGCTCTTTAGCGAGGCATCGCTGCCATCGACTAAACCGTAAAAACTCACGATAACAATTCCTTAAGCGGTGGTCGTAGTTGATCTAAAACCACCTGAGCGGTCTTTGAATCCCTTTCAATTGCCTCAATGTAACACTTCATCTTTGCCTCGGTACCGCTAGGACGAATGATGATTCGCACACCGCCATCAAGCCAGATTCGAATTCCATCGGTAGGCGGCAAGCCATCTGTTGGTGTTGCCAAATCATCGATAGAAGTAACTGATCGGCCAGCAATCTCTTGAGGAGGATTGCTCCGTATGTTTCCAAGGATTATCCCAACCTTTGAAAGATCACTTAAGCGGATTGAAATTTGTTCAGTTGCATGAAAACCATGTCGCTGCCAGATCTTATCCAGTAAATCCAGAAGAGTCTTTCCCTGTAACGCTAAATCAGTGGCGATTTGCGCCAAAGTAATTGCAGCCGAGATTCCATCCTTATCATTGACAGTTGCAGAATCAACTGAGTAGCCAAGTGCTTCTTCGTAGCCAAAGGTTAAGTTTTCAATCTTTGCCAACCATTTAAATCCAGTTAGAGTCTCTTTGAACTCAAGGTTGTAGTGATCAGCGATCTTCTTGACGATCGATGAGGAAACAATCGAGTTAGCAAAGATCCCCGAATCAATCTTTCGAGCGATAGATTCAGCAAAAATCGCTCCTAATTCATCTCCACGTAGCATTCGCCACCCAGATATTGGGTCTTTAACCGCAGCTGCACATCGATCGGCATCTGGATCATTGGCGATCACTAAGTGAGCATCAAAGGCCTTTGCTGTTTCTAAGGCGAGATCGATTGCACCTGGCTCCTCAGGGTTAGGAAAGGCAACAGTTGGAAAATCAGGATCTGGTGCAGCTTGTGCCTCAACGAGTATTGGAGATTGAAAACCAGCTTTCTGAAAAACCCTTTGAATTGTTTCTGTACCAACACCATGCATCGCTGTATAGACAATTCTTAACGCTCCTGGATTGCTTACTAATGAGGCGGTTTTAGTAATGTACTTTTCAATAATCTCTTCGCCCAAAACTTCCCAAACTTTTCCACGCGGTTGTGACTTTAGAGAAGTAACGGCATCAATCTTGGCGGCGATCGCTTCGTCAGTTGGAGAAACAATTTGAGAACCTCGGTAGTAAATACCATCGACCGTGCCACCAAGATAAACCTTGTAGCCATTATCTTGTGGAGGGTTATGGCTAGCGGTAACCATGATGCCTACATCGCACATCAAATCATTTGTTGCAAAGGCTAAGACTGGGGTTGGTAATGGCCGAGGAAGTACATAAACCTTCATACCTGCACCACTCATAATTTCAGCGGTTTCAAAGGTGAAATCTTCCGAACCATAACGGGCGTCGCGACCAATAACGACAGAGGTTAAGTTGCGCTCCTTCATATAGGCAACGATTCCTGAAGCTGCGCGACCTACAACTGCGCGATTCATTCCAGATGGACCAGGTCTAATTGGTCCTCGCAAACCAGCGGTACCAAACTGTAGAAAACCATTAAAGGATGCACGTAGCTCTGCTTCATTGCCAGAGTTAAGCCATTGCTGCAACTGCGCAGCGGTTAATGGATCTGGATCATCTGCGATCCAGGCATGAACTTCCTGCTCTAATGAGTGATCCATGTGCTTAGAGTAACTTCGGAATAACCCCTTTGAGAAGTGCGCCCATTCTGTCTGCGGCTGCTTTTCCAGCAGCGATTACCTCTTCATGGTTAAGTTTCTCACCAGTGACACCAGCAGCTGCATTTGTGACTAATGAGATACCTAGAACTTCAGCCCCTAATGCATGCGCTGCAATTGCTTCTGGAACTGTAGACATACCAACAAGATCTGCACCCATAGTGCGCATCATCAAAATCTCAGCTGGAGTTTCATATGTTGGTCCGCGCCAATGTACATAGACACCTTCTTGTAGCGATGAATCCTCTTGCTTCACTATCTCTCGAATTCTCTTGCTATATAGATCAGTTAAATCAACAAAAGTTGCACCTGACAGTGGAGATACCGCGGTTAATGAGATGTGATCACGAATCAATACTGGTTGGCCAACTGAATAAGCGGTGTTGATTCCTCCGCAAGCGTTGGTCAAGATAACAACTTTGCAGCCAGCCTTAACTGCAGTGCGAACACTGTGTACTACAGGTTCAATACCTTTACCCTCGTACAGGTGTGTTCTTCCTAAGAAAACTAATGCACGCAACTTCTTTCCGTTGCTCTCAATCTCATAAGAGCGCACCTTGCCAGAGTGGCCTTCAACAGCGGGCGGAAAAAATCCAGTGAACTCTTCTGCATTGCACTCAAATACTGGTGCACCCAATGCATCAACTGCGCTGACCCAACCTGATCCCATAACCAGTGCAACATCATGATGGGCAAATCCGGTCTTTGCAGCAATTTCTTGAGCTGCATGTTCAGCGGCAGCTAGTGGGTCTTTGTAGAGCAGTTCAGTCTGGGTCATGCATCAATAATGTCACAAAGATTGGTACCACTTGAAACCGTGGTACCAATTACCGCTGTGAGATTAGAGATGGTTCCAGCCTTATGTGCGTTGAGCGGTTGCTCCATCTTCATCGCTTCTAGGACGATGATGAGATCGCCAACTTCTACCTGTGCACCTTCTTCAACAGCGATCTTTACAACTGTTCCTTGCATGGGGCTTACTAATCCCGCCCCACTGGAACCGCCCACCATGGTTTGTTTTGCGCGGTGGCGCTTAATGACCGGCTTAGCTGCGTGAACAAGGATTTCAAATCGTTTTCCATTGACCTCGGCTATGAGATTTTCAGGGGCCATATGAGTTTCAAGTGGTGGTTCAGTCAACACAAATGCTGGAATCTGGTTGTCGAACTCATTTTCGATGTAGCTGGTGTAAACCTTGAACTCATGTGTGAAAGCTGGATCTTCAAGAATTGCTCTGTGGAATGGAATAGCTGTTGCCAAACCACCAACAACGAACTCAGATAATGCGCGTCGTGCTCTTTCAATCGCCTGCTGCCGAGTTGCTCCTGTAACAATTAACTTTGCAAGTAAGGAATCAAAGTTTCCGCCGATGGTGTCTCCACCTTTGAATCCGGCATCTACTCGCACACCAGGACCTGTCGGTATCGCCCAATCAGTTATGCGTCCTGGCGCTGGAAGAAATGATCGCCCCGGATCTTCTCCATTAATTCTGAATTCAATTGAATGCCCACGAATTTTCGGATCTTCAAAACCAAGTGCTTCACCATCTGCAATTCTAAATTGCTCACGCACTAGATCAAGTCCAGTTACCTCTTCGCTGACTGGGTGTTCAACTTGCAAGCGGGTGTTTACTTCTAGAAAAGAGATTGTTCCATCAACGCCGATCAAGAATTCACATGTGCCGGCACCAACGTAGCCGGCCTCCTTCATAATCGCCTTGCTAGAACGGTAGAGCTCTTCATTTTGTTCAGCTGTCAAGAGTGGTGCGGGGGCTTCTTCGACTAACTTTTGATGGCGTCGTTGTAGAGAACAGTCTCTGGTGCTTACAACGACAGCATGTCCATGCTTATCGACTAAAACTTGTGTTTCAACATGTCGCGGTTTATCTAGGTAGCGCTCAACAAAACACTCTCCGCGTCCAAAACCTGAAATAGCTTCGCGCACCGCAGATGCAAACAACTCTGGAATCTCTTCCATTGTGCGTGCAACCTTCAGCCCACGACCACCACCACCATGTGCTGCTTTGATAGCGACAGGTAAACCATGCTCCTTGGCAAAGGCGGTTACCTCTTCATGCCCGGCAACCGGATCCTGTGTTCCTGCAACCAGTGGCGCACCGGCCTTGGCAGCAATCTTGCGCGCCGAAACCTTGTCACCTAAAGCACGAATAGCTTGGGGAGGAGGACCGATCCATGTTAAACCTGCATCGATTACCGCCTGTGCGAAGTTAGCGTTTTCAGAGAGAAAGCCATAACCAGGATGAACCGCATCTGCTCCGGATTCATGTGCAACTGCAATCAACTTTTCAATATCTAAATATGTTTGCGTCGCAGTTGTTCCGTGTAATGAATAAGCCGCACCTGCCATTTGTGCATGAAGTGATGTG
>Ga0247837_1000875_pt1 | contig 64830 bp, 62 predicted proteins | sample LaCtaG_2_FD_187115 | JGI IMG/M metagenome (GOLD analysis project Ga0247837, IMG submission 187115) | Freshwater microbial communities from meromictic Lake La Cruz, Castile-La Mancha, Spain - LaCruzMarch2015_14.5m | ecosystem: Environmental > Aquatic > Freshwater > Lake | place: Spain: Castile-La... | reverse complement strand
GTTATATGTATTATTATTTGAATGCCCACTCTCAATCTTTAGACTTCTAACATATACTAAATATAATATTTCAAGCCACACATATACCACTACACGATCCTTCACCCTCATGATCTTGCCGATAAAGGGCTTTTTGCAGCTGAGTCACCTAGTGGAGAGAAGGTCACTATTGATAAGAAAGTATTGAATATGAGCAGTCCAGAAGCCTACTAAGATTTGAATGGATATCTCAATAGCCTACTTGCGCAAGCGAAACTCAGACATCCGAACGGTTTGAAGCTTTATCAAGTCTGCATGCTAGCGAATGAAGGGTTGCTGCTGCTTTTCTCCATCTCTGAATGCTCAGGGTCAGTTTGTTCTGGAAAATAGCTGCAAAGCCGCACAACTTCTGATTAATCTCTCAAGCGCACTAGCGTATGCGCACATGCAAATGGTCACTCATAGCGAACTGAGAAGAGAGAGTTTACTTCTGGGACTTGATGGCGAAGTCAGGTTATGGGGCTTTGAAGATCCCATGCTTCTGTACAGCTGTCGAGATCGTTCGCTAACTGGCTATGAAGAGGATATTTCTGAGCTGGCAATTACCATAATAGAATCGGCAGCGAGGGATAGGTGGAGTCGAGGTAAAGATCCTGAAATTGTCCTGGGAAATCTAAACCTATCAGACTCACTCAAACATCTGCTTCTCAAGATGATTCATAATAGTGACGAATTCACAATGCAGAGTGTGAACGCTAAAGCTTGCGCTGCCATATATGGACCAAATCAGCATGTTTGAAGAACTTTCGGAACAAGGACAAGTCAGTTACGGAGCACTAGAATCGTTATTAGCCGAACTCAGTAGCTGGCGTTGCACAGTTATGCGCATTTTGGCTTCACATTTCTGCAAACCAACAACTGAAAAGAACCCAAGATATTGATCATTTGATTGCTTTTGTGGACCAAATAAGGCCTCCTGACAGGTTTACCAAATTGATCAAGCATCTACTCAAAGCTACCTATCGCCAAATACAAAACGAATATGAAACAGCTGAATCCTTATATGACAAGGCTTGTAAATATGTGGATAAGTTACATGGTCTTCATTATCTGAAGGCGCTGCTTTATCAGCAAAGAGGCGATATGTGTATGAACAACAATTCACAATTAGCGGAACAGCATTACAGCACTGCTTTACAGCTATGTGAAGAGCTTCAGTCGACTATTGGCTTTGCAGAAATCACCCTGTCTATGGGAACATGTATGATTCGAGAAGGAAATCCTGACGGCGAGATATACTTCTGGAAGTCTTACGCAGCATATGAGACGTATTTCCCTGAGTCTATAGACTTCGCTTCTTGCCTAACAGACCTTGCGCGATATTATGAACTGCGCGACCTGAAGCTATCTGAAATGTGCTGGAGCAAGGCAAGAGAAGTTTTACTACATATCAAGCCTCAATCCTTTTGGAATTCGGAACGGGGATATGATCCAGTTTTACGAGACATACGACTATACGACACAGCTAGCGGATGCACTAATGAATTACCAGATATTATTTACAGAAAGCCCTGGTGCTGGGCTTTACTCTCTCGGGATTATGTGGGAAGTGGAGCGGCCCTTGCTAGCCCGTCACTTATTTGAACAGTCCTCAATAATTTACCCAGATAATGAATCCGTCATCGAAAAAATCAAGGAAATGAGAAGAGTCCATCCAATAACTGAAGAAGAGGAAGAAGATTAGAAGAAGTTGGATTCGGTGTCGAAGCGTCTTGGAAGTATCTGGAGAACCCTTAGTAGTGTTAGGTCTAAGGGAGTGAGGCAGATAGGCTAGGCCGATTGGCTTTTGGAGATTACTTGAGAACTTTTTCACCAGAAGAACTTCATTTAGAGCGCCAGCTACTATTAAACTTCAGTCCCAGACGTTTCCTCTTTATACATCTCAAATGGCTAGCTACGTGGACATCCTCAACCCGCAGCTGCTGGAATCTCTCAAATCGCTGCACATTTCAGCCGCTGTGGCCCGAGTTTTTGACTCAGTTTTGATGTGCTTCCTACTGTCGCTCCTCAACACAGGGCAGATTCAGCTGCCAAAAGACCCTCGACGTCTGCTGAACCTGGTGCTGCCCTATATTGTTCTTCAGGTCTACATCTCCCTCATCGATAAACTAATCATCACCTAGATACTAGTCATAGTGTGGATTGATTGCAGTGCTAAAGCCAGACAAGTGGATTTATAGCCCTTTGGAATTAGGCTTGAATAAGTTTGTACGGGTTCGAGTTGAAGCCTTGGGTGAAAACTAGGGAGGAAGCTCGTTCAGCGCCCACAGTTTGGGCCATTGCCGTGCTAAATGCAGATATATCTTCTTCCATATAGGCAAAACAGGTTGGAGACTGAGAAATAGAGGAAGGAAGAAACAACTTCGTTCTTTTTCAGTGGCGACGGTATATCCACTGACAACATCAAAAGAATAAAACAGTCTTTTTACACGTCGGACAAGTGACTCATACTGCCCATGCATATAATCCACAATTAAACCTTGATTCCTCTCTAAATGCTGTGCCGAAAGGCTTTGCAATATCCGTACTTCAAGCTCAAATTCTTCGGAATATGGCTTGGTTTTTACTCGATTTAGGTTTTCATGAGTCCGTCTAATACAAAAGATAGTACTTCTTGAGAGTTGTGTTGCTCGTAGCCTCGAAATTGGGTTGCGAAACTGTGGAATTTAAGTCATATGGAAGGTTGGAAGACACACTGTCCATCCAAAGATGTCGATTCCCATTGCTAAGGTCTTGGTCAGTTCTTCTTTCGACCTGCTACCCTAAGGAAATATCGTATAAATTGAATCAACTCCGACCATTTAAGTATAAATGCCGTTCCCTTTTTACCATCTTTGTTTGAAATCTGTGCCATCGTTACAATATAAATGGAAGAGACGAAGGAGTTCCTGCACCCTTTGCAGTGCATTGCAAACCGAAGCCTAGACAGTTTGTTCTCAGACTTGGAAGTCTATGTTCCTACACTTGAAAAGCAAAAGTACCTTCCTAAAGCGTGGGCTCATTTGCTACCACCCCTCGTTTCAAATCAGACGATTGCACAGGAAATAGCTGCTATTGTTGCATGGAAAAGAGCTGCTAGTATTGCACATGAAGGCGCCGAGTTGTGCATGCATCAAGGCCTATCTCTGTGCCACAGTGGGAAAATGACAAAAGCCTATGCTGTGTTGCAGCGTGGTCTGGAGTTGCAGTCCAGCCCAACTCTCAGACTGCAGCTGAGAAATGCATTGGCTTCAGCTTAATATCAGTCCGGACAATGGGAGCAAACTGCCTATGTGAGTGAGGTAACACTGCTACTCTGGGACAGCTTTGAAAGCACTTATGAGTTGCTGCAGGCTCTGTACTACTTGGTACATTCTTACTGTCGGTTTGGTAAAAACAGCCAAGAGTTGTTCACACAGTCCACTGCGAATCTAGTGCTGCCCAGTGTTCTGGACCGATGCTTGATGCTGTTCCTTTTATGCACTTTTCGAAAAGAGACAAATCCTCAAGTGTGGATTTCTCTATATACGCCCGCTGTTTCAATCTTCCATAAGTTGCTCCCTGCCTGCGCTTACATTGAACTGGGTAAACTCTATCAGCAAACAATTCCAAAAAGCATTCCTGGTTTCCATCTGCCTAACAAAAAATGGCGAGAGCGGAAACAGCAGTACAAGCAGGCCTGCAAACTGCTAGAAGTGCACTTCCCCTGTAGTTATCACTATGCTCAGGCTTTGGGCTTCCTTGCACGCTGCTACTCCCGAATGTTTCTTCATGGCAAGAGCTTTTATTGCTATGTTCGGCAAAATCAACTCTGTTTCGAGTTTTTCCCAAGCCTGGCCAACTTCCGATTTCACTTCGAAAACTATCGGCAGAGTTTTGTTCACTTGATGACAAAAAACCCAAGATGCAATTTGTTATCTGAATGCACACTTTAGTGTTATGGGATTTAACAAGATTCCCTTACCTGGAAATGATATAGCTTGCCAGTATATGGAGCTTGCAGATGCGTACGAGGAACTTAAAAAATGGGAAGCTGCAGAGAGACTCTGTTTCCGTAACTTTCAAGTGGTGGGAGGACGAAGACATTTCTCCGGCACGATTGCTATTCGCTCTCATTATTTCTCCGATAGCATACTCTTATATTCACAAAGAGGAATATCAAGGCAGTTTATATCGAAATTAATGCATAGGGTTGAAATTATTAGGGGTAATCAGCGCTAATTAGTAGGATATGCAAAAGTTGCACTGCTACTATATTAGTGAGACAAACTAGATGGCTGATGGGAGCAACTCAACCCAAGTTAGTACTTCCCCCCTAGTCCTATAACTGGAGTACTAGCTCCCAGCCATATCTATAATGTGGCTTTGGGCCTTATTCGTCTCCCTGGCCTCAGCCCAGCCCCCAGGCTTCGAGGGAGAAATGCCCTCTCTGCAGGAAGCTCTCCAATACATGAACTCCATCGTGGACGACATTTCCACCGACTTGACCGATGCCAACTTCCAGTCTCTCACGCAGACAGCCAACAGTGACTGGTTCGTGTACTTCTACAGCCCTGGCTGCATGAAGTGCCAGTTCATGACACCGCAGTGGAAGTTTCTGGCTGAGAGAGTGAAGGAAGAAGGCCTGAAGACGAACATGGGGAAAGTGAATGCGGATGGAAATGAGATGGTGCTGAGACGCTTTAGAATGAGTTCCTTTCCTGCGTTTCTCTACTTCAAAGACGGGTTTTATTACAACTACACAGCACAGGCGACGCCAGACGAACTCTACAGAGTTGTGAGTGAGAAGGGGTATACGCAGTACGAAAAGAAGGAAGTGCCCCCAGAAATCACCTGGCTGTGGGACTGGTATATGTTTGTGAGGTGGTGGGCGATGCGGCTGCGAGGGTATATCATCGGCGGTGGAGTCGCACTCCTGATATACAAGGTATCCGGCCAGGTCAAGGCCAGGAGACAAGCAGCACAGAGAGAGAAGTCCGACTAGGGAAATAGCTGCTTAAGCAGGCGGACATAGACTCACATGCTATCCACTACACCTATGCAACTCGTTAGAGAAACAACAAGCTAATTATGGTAAGACATTACTGCGAATGGAAACTGCACTTTCAGTGTCCATTCCTTCCTTGCAGTGCTGCACCCTGCGCACCACTAAGCCAGACGGATTTCTCCCCGGGGTTGTATTAGCTTCCACTTTCAGTCGGAAGTTCTTCCTAAGATGCTCCTGTGCGAACTTGATATGGTAGGGACTTTCAAACGTTTGTCCGACTGCTGGCTCTTTCTTCTTTTTCCCTTCTTGCGACTTTCCTACAGAGCCCAGCTTAATGGGCTGGACTCGGGTGGAGAGCATAGGACGCTGCATGAGGACTGGGAAGTTGGAGGTGGGCGGAGTGTCTGCAGGGGCATCTCGAGCAAAAATATATTTGGGTGGAGAGTTCTTTTGTTTGCGTCTGTGCGTGATATGCGTGGAGTACGCGCATTGCGAAGAAGTCGGTGGCCTGGGGACAAACGGGTGCCTTGCATATATATCCGATATCGCTTTGAGCCTCAGTTCCTTCGGCGCAAGACAGACTTCATAGTCCTCTTCAATTTCCTTGTGCCCTAACTCGACTGTAGTTTGCTCAGGCATTTCCAGACTCCTCGAGTTCGACCGTCTCACATCAGCCCTTCTTCTCCTGAACGACACTAAATGTCCCTCCGGCGTAGAGAACCTGGTTCCGATCTGGGTGGGTAAGTGAGAGTCGGTGCTGCTGGGACACCGAGGAGGAGAGGGCTGGACGCTGAGAGTCCTGCGGGAGTGCTTGGCTTTGGAGAGGGGGAAGTCGACGATGGGGATGTGGGCAGTCATGCTGGCGGAGTACTCGCCCATTTTCAATTCTCGAGGACTACAGCAATTAGTAATCCAATCGGCAAATAGAGGTATTGACTGGGAAGTTAGGGACATAGGAGCTATCTGAAGGGGTTGTAGGATCTGAGCACGGGATCATATCGCACCGGAGGAGTGGCCTGTCCTTCCGTCACCACATTCACAAAGGGCGGTGTGAAGTGTCGCACTTCAGTCTGGTCTCTCCACACGGCTGGGAACATCTCCGGGGAGCCTCTCGCCTTCTGTGGCGACTCTGGGAAGCGGAAGATATTGGCATTTGCAGGGACCGGCAGAGAGGCTGGTAAACTGTGCTGCGGGGCTTTGATAACCGCAGGCAACTGGGAGGGAGACTCGGGAGTGCGGGAGAAGTCGGGCATTTCAGGAGGAGGGGAGTTGGACCAAATGTGCTCTGCGGCTACTGGGGCCTTCCGCTGGGATCGCTCTCGGTTGGATTTGACGTTCAGACTTCTGTATTTCCGCACAAAGGCTTCTTTTCCCAGGTCCGGCAGCAGGTCCTCTTTCCCTTTTCTCCTCGTCCGCGGCTCAGTCGCGAACCACTTTTCCTCCCGCCCTCCCCAGGTCATACAGTCAACGAACTGATTGACGACCTTGACTCCCTTGGGGAAGTCCAACGAGGCAGGCACCAGGTCATACTCATACTGCCGTGCCTCTGCCTCTGGGTCCCCAGTCGTATCCATCAGTCTCCTCCGCATGCAAAAGATGCGTCTGATCTTGCACACTGCGCCCATTCGGACCTGGTCCAGACACTTGAACACGCAGCCAGGGAAAAAGAGCTTGGCGGCAGTAGCTACGTCCACACAGAGGTTGAGCCAGGTTTCCCGCTTTAGGGAGGAATTGGGCACGCGGGCGTGCAGTTGACTGCGCACCACTGCCCTGGTGTTGGCGAACACCAGTCGGCGCTTCGTATTTGAATGGTCGGTGAAACTCACTTCCAGGGTGAAGGTCTTGCCGGTAGGGATGTAGACCTGAAGCACGATATAGGGCAGCACTAGGTTCAGCAGACGTCGAGGGTCTTTTGGCAGCTGAATCTGCCCTGTGTTGAGGAGCGACAGTAGGAAGCACTTGCAAACTGAGTCAAAGACGCGGGCCACAGCGGCTGAAATGTGCAGCGATTTGAGAGATTCCAGCAGCTGCGGGTTGAGGATGTCCACGTAGCTAGCCATTTGAGATGTATAAAGAGGAAACGTCTGGGACTAATAGGGAGAAAGGAGGGAAGTAAGGAGTGTAGGTCCTTACAGGGACTCTCTCCGTTAGAGGAAATTCTGCTTCAACATTAGCTTGGATAAGGATCTAATTGGGTGTTATTTGCAGCTCAGGGAAGAGCAAGACTAGGAACTTTGATTTCAATACTTATATCAACTACTACCTACATGGTAGTCCCTAAGGCACTAAGAGCCGCTTATATAGCCTGTTTATCTTCTCCTCAGCTACCTTGTAGTAAGCGGAGCTGGTGTCTGCGCAGTGATTAGGACTTGTGGCATTCACAGGTCGTATTTGCCAGTCATTACGCTAATAAGTCCGCAAGTGAGGTAGTTCTGGGTGAGAATCGGAGCAATTTCTCTGGTAGTGTTGAGGGCGATTACTTAACACCCATAGAAAAGGCGGGTTTCTGCTCCGGGAGATCAATTCATTTCCCTATCATTGCATAGAATTGGTATTTCACTAATTTATTTCCTTCTTTTTCTACTACGCAGCACTTCTACGCAGTAAAAAGCCACTATTACGAGGTGTTAAAGTACTAACTCCTCATGCTAAAGCCGCTTTTGAGCTGTTCACGCTTCGCCCTCGCCGCCGTGACCTCCTCCACCACATTAAACCAGGCCATAGTGAGTTCCGCACTGGCAGCCGAGGTTTCCATAAAGAGCGCCCCTGCCTCCCTCGCCACCTGCGCCCCCTCCTCATACTGCACTTCCCTGTGTCCCTCCACCTTGTTCCCCACTACTACCACTGTCGCCTCCCTTTGATCTACAATAGCTGCAAGCCAATTCCCGACGCTTTCAAAGCTGGCCCTCGCTGTCACGTCGTAAACTACGACAATTGTCCACGCATTAGGGAAGTAGGAGATTACTATGGCTCGAAAGCGCATATCTCCGCTTAAATCCCATATCTGCTGCTTCAGCACGAGGCCTGGACGCTGGGCAGTCCTGACTTCGAAGTCCACTCCGATGGTACGTTGGTATGTAGGGAGGAAAGAGTGGTGCAGGAATTGGTGCAGGAGACTGGTTTTGCCTACTTGAGAGTCTCCGCAAAGGACTATTTTGACCAGGTAGTCAGTCATTAGCTTTAAATATGAATGCATACAGCAGAGGGAGACAGGAAGCCGCTCAGGCGGAGTTGATGCAGAAGCAACAGCTGTTTGAGGCCTCGGCCGTCCAGCACCAGGTCCGCCAAAGGGCCATTCTCAAGGAAACCGAGCAGCTGCGGAAGTAAGCCTTCCATCAGGATTCACCAGGTCGTGGAAGCGAAGCGCAGACTCGCAGAGCTGCAGAGAGTCCAGGAAGAGCAGATGCACAGGAAGGACTTGCGAGAGAGGTATGTGCAGGCCATGAGGACCCGAGGATCGCTCAGTCACACGCAATCGAAGGAGGGCAGGAATGTACAGGCACTGGATTTGGAAGTCGCTAGAGGGGAAGTAGGGACAGGGCAACGGCTTGAAAGCAAGGAAATAGTGCAGGCGGAGGCTTTGTGGGAAAAGGGAGACCTTCTAGACAGTCTAGATCTGAGCTCTACGAAGTTGAAGGACAAAATAGGGAAAATGCCCAGTAAAGCCACTTTGGACACACAGTCCAAACAGCCAGAGGAGTCCAAAGCCTGGCTCCACACCTCCATCCGCCAAAGCATCAAAGAGTGGGCGCCCAACAATCTCAAGGAAAACAGTGCTCCTGCGGTCCCCACTCCCAAGCTAGTTCCTGCCAAAGACGCACTTCCTACCCTGTCCAAAGCCCTGCCTTCTGACCCCGTCCCTAAGCAGTCCAAAAAAGTCTCCGAGCTCAGAGGGAAGGTGCAACGTCTGAGACAAGACGAAGTCCTGACCAGCGAACTGCGACAAATCGAGGCTGAAGAGAGGAAAATGATGGAGTCAATCAACCGACTGGACCTAGCCTTGGGAAACCACCAAGTCAGTAGTATTGAACATGTAAGTGACTACACGTCCAAACCCAGGCCGAAGCACAGTTCCAAAGAGGTGGAAGAGGCCATGGTTTCGGACTCTGTGGCGAAACTGAGTGAAATCCTGGAGCGCAGGTCGGAGGCAGGGACTGATGTCGGGTCAGTGGTGAGTGCACCTTACTCCGCTTGCAGTGCGCCGATAGTGGCAGTCACCAAGATCAAAAGTAAGCACTAGGCAGAGCGCCTGCTGACCAAAGTCACAGTGGCGGACTTGAAGCGAGACAGGACGCAAAGCTCCGACCCGCCTATCAAGCGCATCGGAGCGGTGTATAATGAAGTGGCTGCAGCCAGTGGACGGTACAACAAGGACAACCCCGCCCCTAGCTACGCCCTCCGAAAGGCCAAAGCCCGGGAGCCCATTTCCTTCCGCAGACCTCCACTCGCCAGACCTCAGTACGCACACGTAGTCCAAGTCAACCCTCGAGTCGACCTGAAGGCTATCTTCGAGGAAGGGAGTCAGGACCTGCCGGCTTGGGCTAATGAGTGAGTCGCATAGCAATGTAGGAATATGAGGCTGGGTAGGTGCTGGCGAGGCTTTGCGAAGGGCAGTTACCAGCGGCTGTACCGACTGCTGGAGGTCAGTGAAACTGCTGGAGAGGCGGAAATCAAGGCTGCGTATTTGAGACTAGCGAAGGAATACCACCCGGACACTACTTCTTTGCAGGACAAAAAAGCAGCTTCCGAGGCCTTTTCTCAGATCACAGAAGCAAGAGATACGCTCCTATCCGTCCTCTCCAAGGACCTTTCCGAGACTGCCACTGCCCCGAAGGACCCGAAGTCACAGCGAGACATGTGGGAAATCCATCGAAACGTGCAGAGAGGCAAGGCGAAGCCAGTGCATCGAGAAGAGGACGAGGCGGCTGTAAGGCAGGAATATCGACGGGAACTGAAAAAAACGTTAATAGGCGTGGCAATCGGAATTGGCATTTGGCTGTATTTATCGCTCCGACACAGCTTCATTCGCAAGCGAATTGTGGACATTGACAGGGAATTTGAACTGAAAGAAGAGGGAAGCAGGGTTGTACTGCAGCTAAAGGAGCGAGGCAGTCACTCTGAGTATGAACAAGTCGCAGCCTCGAAGGACATTTGGCGCTGCACGGCCTGCCAAGCACTGCTGCAACGGGCCTATATTCCCCAGCACTCTAGACTCAATAAATAGCAATTTCGCTATGAATCCGCCAATCAAAGTCTCATATCAGTACAGGGAAAAGCCCCCACAGCGGCAATATTATGGACCCACGAGACCGAAAGTCTGATTTCATCCTTCAAATCGACTTCGAGTGGGTCAAAAAGACCAACAACCCAAAGGAACTGCGCAAAGGCCTAGCAGCCCTCAGAGAAGAAGGCGGCTACTACGACCTCGAGAAGGAAATTGAAAAAAAGCTCGAGGTCATCAGTCCCTCAGCCAAAAAGCCAGATAATGAGCTGACTCCCCATGAAAAACGGACTTTGGACCAGGATTTGAGTGCTTGGGAGGAGCGGATGGCAAAGCAGGACAAGGGCCTGAGTGCTGGGGAGATGGGGGAAGTGCTGGCGAGACAGGCTCGGGCGGAGCAGGAGAAGCAGAAGGGAAATGAACATATGCGGGCTAGGGACTACGCTATGGCCATAGAGGCCTACTCCCTAGCTTGTGAACTGGAGCCCACCAATGCGGTGGTCCTTTCCAACCGCGCCCAGGCTCACCTCAGTCTCAAGAACTTCCAAAAGGCACTGGAAGACAGTGAAGCTGCTATCAAGTTGGATGGGAAATTCGTCAAAGCCTACCATCGCAAGGGAAAGGCGCTCAGTGCAATGCAGCGATATGGAGACGCTCTGCCCTGCTTTCAGAAGGTCCTGGCGCTAGACCCGAGCAATACGGAGGCTGCAGCCGAGGTGCAGAAGTGCAGAGAACACGTGCCGGACTCTCAATTCCGCTCCATCCCAATAGAGGAGGACAGCGACGAGTCAGGGTCCGAGGGTGGCTCCCCGGACTCCATCGGCGAAGTGGATTCCGCGAACTCCGAAGCCTTATCCCGGGCCGAAGCCTTCAAATCCGAAGGCAACGACCTGTTCCAACAGGGCCATTTCACCGAAGCAATCCAAAGGTACAACTCCGCCCTGCTCGAACTACACGAGAAAAAGGCAGCCCATATGAGTGAGGTGAAGGCTGCTTTGTACAACAACTTGGCTGCGTGCTACAGTCAGACTGAAGAGCTGCACAGAGTGATTGAGTGCAGCTCTGCTGCGGTGGACTTGGATCAGCCAAACACTATGCTGAAGGCGAAGGCTTTGCTGCGGAGAGCACTGGCTTACGAAAAGATGGAGAAAATCGACTCCGCAAAGCGAGATATGGAGCTAGTGAAGGGACTCGACCCCGGGAACCTGCAAGCTTCTCAGGCTTTACAGCGCTATGCAAAGGTGTTACTGGCCGCCAGACAGCTAAACGCCACCAAGCGAGTCCTGGAAGTCGACCAACTCCTAGCCCAACTCGACTTCCTCAAGGACAAAGGCAACAAGTGCTTCGCCTCCGAAGACCTCGACGGCGCCATTCTCGAATTCACAGCCGCTATCACCAAGTTGCAGACCAAAATGCAGGAAGACGAGGAGTTGAAAATGCACCCGCAGGCCATTTCCAAGCTAGTAGCGCTGCTTTCTAACCGTGCACTGGCCAATTTGAAGCTGGGCTGCAATGCGCAGGTCGTGCAGGACTGTAAAGCTGCACTGGCGTTTGATAAGAACAATGTGAAGGCTTTGTATCGACTTGCGAAGGCGCATGAGAACTGTGGGCAGTTGGAAGAGGCGGTGAGGTGCTTGGAAAGAGTGGTGGAAATCGGTCCAAACAATGCAGGAACTCGGAAAGAATTGGAAATACTGAAGAAAAAATTCGATGCGTTAAAAGCGCCAGCACAGGCAGAAGCCAGCGGCAAGCCAAAGAAACGAAGAGTGTCCTTCCGAGCTGAGTTAGACGAGGAAATCCCAGGTGCAGAGTCGCCTGCCAAAGCAGGGGAAAAGGCAGTTTCCCAGTCCGCCCTGGTCACTGAAGTGCTGGAAGCCAGCCAACCCCGGCCCAGGCCTGAGAGCGCCCCTAAGCCCAAGGTGTTTTTGTCGTCTGCAGTAGTAGCAGAGGCCAAATCTATCGCTTCTACGCTTATTTCCGACTCAGAAGCGCCGGTTTCCGCCACAGCACTTTACACCCGCGTTTCCAGTATGCGTCCAGACCTGAACGCTATTGGAGCCTATATAGTGAAGCAAAGCCCTACTCAACTGTGCAGTCTGTTCCAGGCTTCCCAGGTGGATATTGACCTCATGCTTATCATTTTCAAGGCTTTGAGGACTGTGGAGACTGAGGGGAACTGGCTGTTTCGCCTGCTGGACGGACTCAGCGCCACTTTCCGATTTGATTTAACTGCGAAGATGTTCGCTAAGTCAGATAAACGACTGATAGCGGAGCTGATGGCGACTAGCACAGCTGAAGCAGCAGAAAAGCAGCGTTTGCACGAGAAATACCGCTTAGAATAAGTCAATGGAGCCGCAGTGGAGTCACTCTCTGCGCCAGTCCCAGCTAAAAAACGCCTGTCTCTCCTTCGCCCAGTGTCTGTACATCGCTACGCAGGGCCCAGAGGGCGCCCACCTGTCCCAAGTGCAGTTCAGAGGCTTCACCGAGGAGGGAGTAGTGGTTTATGTGGACTTGAGGAGTCGACTGGGTAGGGATTTGAGTGGTACTTCGGGGTGCGAAGTGATGTGGTCCTTCCCACTGACCAACGAAGTATACAAATTCACCTTTCCACAGGTCCAAATAGTGCAAGAAGGACTGATATATGAGACTGCCTGGGCTAGTCTAAGGCCCAGGGAAAAGGCAGGCTACGTCTCTCTACCTCCTGATACTTATGCAGACGAAGTCCCTGTGTTTAGCCACGACCTGGACTCCTTCACTCCTCAGACCCAGACTGTGGCTTCCCCGAACTTCGCTTTGCTGCTTGTAGCGCCTGTCCTGGTGGACCACACGAGGTATATCGATAAAGCTGCTATTGGAAACACGCGAAAGAACTATGAAAGTCTGATGCAGCCGGAGATACAGCCGCAGCGCTGGGAACATCGGTTGCAAGGGGAGGTCTGGGTCACTAGGAGACTGAACGCGCCACACCCAGGGCCTTAAGACCAATAGAGTAGATATATAAGCGATAGTAAGGGAGAAATCGCACATAAGTGGGGATTTAACCAATTTGCGATTTGATGGATTACTGGGGGTTCGCTATATCCCACAATGGAGACTTTTCAGTAAAATTGCGCCTATTTCCTTACTTAGACTAAGTAGTAGCCTCTGAGGCAACCTAGCCAGTTCCATATACCCTCCCACCTCTTTCATTGCCTTTATTCATAAATTTAAAGTAAAGGCCGCCAGCCTGCCTAACCTTTCCCTGCGCTATGTAGTTAGGACCAGCTTAGAAAGTGGCGGTTTCGTGGGAGCAGAAATGGCCAGCAGCCTGCGAAACCATCAATTCCGTCCAAATCAGACTTTTAGTCCTTTATTCGAGCCTAATAGCAGCCTTTTGTCACTCTCTTCTCTCGGCCCAGAGCCTCTCCACGTCCTTTTACTAATTTCGAATGGCGGAAGGCTCCAAAGACCCCAAAATTCGCGTAGTGGTGCGCAAGCGTCCGATGGGCTCGAAAGAGCGCGGCAGAGGCGAGGTGGACATAGTGGAAACTCGGTCTCCGCAGAGTATTGTGGTGAAGGAAGGCAAACTGAAGGTGGACTTGACCCGCTATATAGAGGAACATCATTTCACCTTTGACAGTGCCTTTGACGAAGCTGTCAGCAACCAGGAGCTGTACCAGGCTACAGTCGTACCGCTCATATCGGCAGTCTTTCAGGGCGCCAAAGTGACTTGCTTCGCTTATGGTCAAACGGGCAGTGGCAAGACCTTCACGATGATGGGCGAAGCCAACATCCCCGGCCTGTACCTCCTGGCTGCCAACGACCTCTTCATCATCAAAAACCAGAACTTCCGCAGGCACACTGTCTGGGTCTCTTTCTACGAAATCTACTGCGGCAAACTCTTCGATCTACTCAATAACCGGCAAGCGCTCTTCGCGCGGGAAGACGCGAAGCAGATGGTCAATATCGTGGGTCTGCAGAGAAGACAGGTGCAGGACGTGCAGTCACTAATGCAGATCATCAACTTTGGGATGTCTGTGCGGACTACAGGAGTCACTGGGGCCAATGACGACTCTTCGAGATCTCACGGAGTCCTGGAAATCGACATAAAGGACGGCACGAAGACTCTTGGGAAGATGTCCTTTATCGATTTAGCAGGGAGTGAAAGAGGCGCGGATGTGACAGATTCCGATAAGCAGACCAGGTAAAGTCCACGCAGACTAGACGGCGCGGAAATCAACAAGTCCTTGCTAGCGCTCAAGGAGTGCATCCGGGCTCTCGACCAGGACAAGAGACATACTCCCTTCCGCGGCTCCAAGCTGACTCAAGTCCTCAAGGACAGCTTTCTTGGAAACTGCCGCACACTGATGATCGCATGCGTTTCCCCTTCGGGCGGCAGCTGCGAACATACCCTGAACACCTTGAGGTATGCTGATAGAGTCAAGGAACTGAAGCGGGGAGGACCCCGGGGCCCTGGTGACGACCTGGCCAGTGAGTTGATGCTGGCCCGAAACAGCAGCAATACAGTTACGTATATCGAAGGCTCGGAGGGATACCAGCAAGCCCGGCCCCAGCCTCCCCAGCCCCGGCCCAAGCGAACCGCCCCTCACTCCGTCCCTGTAGTCCCTAAGAAGTCCGCCCCTGCCGACTTGGAGCAACTCACAGAGATGCATGAACGCCTAGTTGCCACAATCCTCGCTGAGGAGGAAGAACTCATCAACTCCCACCGCAAGCAAATCGACGACATGGTCGAAATGATCAAGTCCGAAATGGGCCTTCTGCACGAAGTTGACAGACCCGGCAGCGACGTAAACACCTACGTCGCAGAACTGGACCGAGTCCTGGAAATGAAGGAAGAAATGATATCGAGTCTCAGGAACAAGCTGAGGAACTTCCATGGACATTTGATAGAGGAGGAGCAGATGAGTAGGGAGTTCTACTCGGTGCAGAGTGAGGCGATGGACGTGTTCGACTTGGAGCACAATGAGGAAGATTTGCTTGACGAAGTTCTATAAGCGTAGGTTATAAGCAGATTTGGCACTCTAGTAGAGATTTTCTCAATTCCGACTTACTGATAGGCTAATTTAGAAGTGAGTTGGACCACTAAACTGCTATTTCCCTCGCTGTCACTGTCTTCTAAGGTGCCCTTTGCAGACCTGCGGCAATGCGCATAGTCCAGGGGTATGGCCTATATCTTGAAAGGCTTCGGAGATGTCCTGACCTAAAAGGGGCAGAAGCGCCTCTATGTCCCTGGGTGAGACTGCAAAAAAGCAGTCTGTAGGGAAAAGTCCCCTTAATAGCATAGAGACTATTGCCTAGACCCCAGTGCTACTTTATAGTGCAGTGAGGTTTGGAAATGTAAGGAAGAGGGTCTAAAGCAGGTATGGAGTAATGTATTCGAAGCAAGAAGTGGCGAAACACAACTCAGTGCAGGACGCTTGGGTCGTTTACAAGTCCAAAGTGCTGGATGTGACAGCTTTTTTGCAGTCTCACCCAGGCGGCAAAGAGGTGCTTCTGCCCCTTTTAGGTCAGGACATCTCCGAAGCCTTTTCCTCCGCCGAGCACTCCTACAGCGCAATCCGCATGATCGAAGACATGCGAATCGGCTCCATCGAAGGCCTCAGAAACGGCCTCGAAAAGGCCAAAAGGCCCAACTGGGACCCAAAGAAAGGCATGATTTGGCAGGTCTGGCAGCACTTAAGTCTCGAAGACTACCTGGATATGGTCAACCACCCCACCCACCTCTCTTCCCATGTGCGGCTTTTCGACTCTCCCTGGCTGGAGCCATTTACAAGGACGAAGTGGTACGCTGTGCCGCTGATTTGGCTGCCTGTGGCTTTATACTACTTCTGTCTCGGCCTCAAATTCGGCTTTTTCGCCCTTTCCTTCTTCTTTCTCGGAGTGTTTTTGTGGACTTTGATGGAGTACGGCCTGCACAGGTACATATTTCACAGTGAAAGTGGCTTCACAGAGGAAAACAAGACCCTGACCATGCTTCATTTCCTGAGCCACGGCATCCACCACGCCTTTCCGATGGACGAGTAAGCGGCTACGCAGTTTGCGACTGGTCCTGCCGCCGGTTCTATCGATTATACTGGCGTTTGTGGTGAAGGGAGGAGTGTATAATGCATTGTTTTCGGCGGATGTTAGGGAAATGGTGTTTGCGGGGACTCTGGTGGGGTATGTGTGGTATGATGTGTGCCATTACTACATTCACCACAGCAAAACCCACTTCCCCTTCACTCAGTACCTGAAAGAGTACCACATCTACCACCACTATCGCACTCCTCTGCTCGGCTTCGGAGTCTCCAACACACTGTGGGACATTGTCTTTGGGACTGAGATAACAGTGTTGAAGCAAAAGAGCAAAGGCAAGACTAGCACAGAGTAGTGCTTTTAGCCTAGAAAGGGGATTTCTAGCTAGTTCTGTGTGTCGGCTTGGATCGAGTCACAGCCCATTGCATCACTTTAGCGCGGAAATGGCCTAAAGCCACAGCCACAGGCGCTACTATGACGTCCAAAAGCAGGACTAAGCGTCTACCCCCACTGAGCGATATAGCCCTATACAGCATTCCAGTGTCATCCACCACAATGTCGCTTTCCCCCACTGAAACCCCACTCAGTAGCGCTAAAGCTGCTTGTCGGGCGCTTATTGGCGGTCCCTCGTATGCGAAAACGGCCTTATTTTTGCGAGGCTTGGCTTCGAAGTAGCCGGGAGTGCTCATGGCGGGCGGGTAGAAGACGTGGACGGAGATGTTGTGGCGGCGGAGGTCAGGACGGATCCAGTCCGCAAGGGCCTTTAAGGCGGCTTTGGCAGGGGTTGTGGGGGCGAGGCCCGGGGTTTTCAGCAGCACAGCGGAGTCACTGACCAGACAAATCAGTCCTCCGCCCGCCTGCTTCATTCTGCCGGCCAAGAGCTGCAAAGGGCCCAGTGTGGAGAGAAAATTGGCCTCGAGCGACTGCTTGTACAGGCTCATTTCCGCGTCTATGAAGCCGGGAAGGGTTTTGCCTACGCAGGAAACGAAGAAGTAGACCGGACCGAAGGCTTTTTCCGCCTCTTCCACTGCGCATTTCACAGATTCTTCCTTTACTGTATCCGCCTGTAGCGCCAATACTTTCCCAGCACTTAAATCCTCGATTTCCCTCCTAGCGGCTGCCAATTTCTCCCTGTCTCGGGCTATAATAGTGACAAGCGCCCCTCTCAAACAGCACTCTTTCGCTACAGCCAGGCCCAGGCCTGAACTGCCGCCTGTGACCAGTACATGTCTCGCTGCCAGGGCCACAGGACTGATGTGCCCTCGCAGGAACTGGTACAGACGCAGGAGGAACAGGACTGTGAGTGCTAATAACACGTACAGGCCTACATTTTCCATTCTTATTACCACTCTTCCTGCATCCGGTTCTCCGACTTGTCCACTAGAGCGTTTTCCACCGTCATTTCCGGGAAAGGAAACGCACCCAGTCCTTTGTAGAGTCCTGGTCGGTCCGCAGTCATCGCAAGGTCGCTCTGTATATGAGACACCCACTTTTCATAGTGTTCCCGTGTCCCCCGGATTTCACTTTTACTGTATACTAAATAGGCCCGTTGCGTTGGATCCAATGTGTCTGCCTCGGACTTGATCACTTGTCCGATTATCTCCAGTGCTCGGGCGAATAGGGAGTCTTCCAGGGCAGTGGACACTTCGAAGGGAACTGCTTTCTGGGAAATAAGCCGGAAAAAGAGGAAATTCCAATATGTGATTCGGACGCTTTGGGACCAGTGCAGGGCGAAGTTGAGGGCTTCGCTGGGACGCAGGAGCAGGTCCAGCACTAACTCCCGCCGAGTCTGCGGCGGCAAGAGTTGGAAGTTCTGGTATAGGAACCATATAGCTTTCGCCACGTTGAAGCCGATGTCGCTCCCCAGCGCTATCCGTATCCCTTGCATGAAGTAAGACTCTTCGAACGACAGTGGCAGTGTCTGTTTCTCTTCATATATATAGGTGAACCACGAACTCAGCAATTCCAGGCATATCGACACCCTCTCCACATCGTAAACGTTCGCTTTCCCGAATATCATCCGCACGAAAAGCGACAGCAAATTAGGGTTATTCAGCAAAGACTGGGAGCAGTCGATCATCGGAAGTGGGTACTCTTGCAGTTTCCGCCCTTTCAGTTCCATCATAAAGCTGCGGATCACCACTCCGTAGCCCGGGATTTCCTGCCAAGGGATGTGCTTTTCGTTGAAAAGGAGCTTCACGTGGTTCGCCCACTCTGATATCAAGCGAAAATACGCAATTCCTCGCTTCGATACGCGTTTTTTCCACGAAGGATCCATAAGCGCAGCTTTCAACTCCTTGTCTTCCTCAGAATTCGTAGGTAAAAACTGGTAAAACAGATTGGTCCAGTCGAACATAGGCAAAATGTGCGTTTCTATGGAAATGTTATCGTCACTTTCCGCGTCCCAAGGCAAATCTCTGATTTCCCGCGTGTCAATTGTCTTTTCTTTCAAGCACCTCAGCAGAACTTGCCGAAACTCCGGGATGCGGAAGTAGGAAACTGCGCAAATCAGCTCTGTGAACTGCTGCGAACGCTTGTCCACGCCCTTAATCTTCAGCTTTCCCAATGCAGCGGCCAGCAAATTCCGCAAAAAGGACCGATATCGGACTCCAACCGGTATTTTCCTATTCCTCTGCTTCTCACTTTCCTCAGTAATAGCCAAAGAGCCTAAGTCCAGCTCTCCCCTGCGCACTATGTGCACCAGGGCTTCATAGTAAAAGGGGCGAACTGCATAGGCAGTCAAATCTGCGTAATTTAGCAGGTGTTCCCCGAGGTCTAAAAAGGCGTTTTGGCTGTGAATTAGGTCGGATTTATTCTCGTAAACGAAGGAAATCATTGAGCGCTTTGTGGACTGGCGAAGAGTCGTGATGGCTTCTTTGACTTTGTTGATGTGGTCTCGGATTTCGGAGCCTTTGGAAGAGAGGAGGCTGCCTTCGCGCTTTTCCCCAGTGGAGAAGTAGGCAGTGAGGGCGTCTGTTAGGACTATTAGCTTCGAGAGTTCTACAGGGAGGGAGGGTCTTTGGTTGGCTTTCGGAGTTGCAGCGGAGTTTTCCAGGAAATTTGAACTTTGCGCCATGAATCCGTTTTCCGTATTGACTCCTGATATCAACTGCGACACCAAAGGGACATTTTGCATAGTCATAAACCCACTGATGCTTCCCACTTCCTTGCCGATTTCCCACAGTTTCTCCTTGAATGGCCGAGTCACGGAGTAGGTTTTCATCATTTCAGTGAGATTGTCGAGGTCTAGTTCGGACCCTTTTTTGGAGTTGAAGGAGCGGTAGCCTGGGCCGTCTCGCTTGATTACTGTGTATTTTTCCTGCTTGAACATCTTGCTGAAGGTCAGCCAGCACTCTGCGACTTCGGTCTCCAGGCCGGATTTCTTCACTTTGAGGAGACGGAATTGAAGCGAAGCATTGCGAAGGGTTTCTATGGTGGCCGGGAAGGCCAGAGAGTTGGTGGAGTTGCTGAACTCCAAGTCCGTCATTTCCCAGCCCGCGTCTTCCGTGGGCGGCAGCTGAATCGCTCTTTCGCTTTCTTCAGTCACTGACTTAATCGCAAGTGTGAACTTCCCCTTCCTATCCGGATTGAGGGAAAAGGTGACATTAGACGGCCGCAGCATCAACAGCGTCTCCTGCCTCATCAAAGCCTTGAAACTGACTCGACCCAGTACCTTTTTCTTCAAGTCCTCCAGTGCAAAGTTCTGCAGACTCGGTCCAGTCGCAATGTCCCACAGCTTTATCGACAGCTTCGCCACCTGACTTCTGCGGGAAGTGCTGAAGAGCATGACATGGATGCTGTTGGTTTTCAGCTCATTCACCCCGGCCTGGAAGGTGAACTGCCAGCGAGCGTCCCAAGCTATATCCCCGCCCTCCGCCTCCGTCGTTTCGAACTCAAGGGCGGTCCACCAAGCCTTGAGGAAGTAAGAGTCCTATATCAAGGCTACCTGGGGAAAGCCGCGGATTTTCCACCTGAAGATGTCCACTCGGAAATTGAAGTGTTCTTCCGGCTCTTCTGCGAGGGTCTGCAGGGGGGCGGGCAGGCGGATGGTCTGGTTGAGCAACAGTGTTTCGCGACTCTTTCGGATGCAGTTGCCCATTACCACATATAGGAGTAGTGGAATGCAGGGTTTAGAGGTTAGGAAAGATGGGGTTGAGGGAGCTTGTTATTGGCGGTAAGGCGGGAATTGGGTGGGAAATTGAGAATTGGGGAGATTGGGGATTTGCTGTGATGTGTATTGGAAGATTTATAGCTTTCCATCAGAAACGACAGCAAGTGATTAACAGCATTCCCTAAATTCCTCTGAAATATACCCCAGAACTGCATTTCAACCGCTAGAAGATGCCGACTTAGCCGCATTTCGACGTTTACGCAACTTTGGTGTTTGTTTGATGTGCTAAATGCTTAAGCTCTATCAGTCTCGCTAGCTAGAATATGGCCGATTCCTTTCACTTCTCTGACGCCGCGGACGAATTTGTCCCTCCTCCCCGTCCCAGTCCCGCTTCCTCCTCTCACTCCCTTCCTATGCGAGAAGAAGCCAAGGCAGAACTCAAGCGTCTCAAGCAGAATCGCTACGAGGCTGGCGAGCGCGGCCAAATCCACCTTGCCGATATCGTTTTATCTCAATTAGCGGTGATACCTACCTAGGGCTACAGCAAGCCCGACCCCTACGCCGCAGACCGCGCGGTTTCGCACGCTGTGAAGCCGGACCAAGGCAAGAAGAAAGTGGTGAAGACGAGGATCATCCTGGACAACGAGGTCGTTACAGCGGTATTTCCTATTCAGCGGGTAGAGGCAGGCACAGCAGTCACTAAAGCTCACAAAAAGCCCACCAAATTGAAGCAAAAGATACTGGAAGAGCGGCAAATCAACCCTCAGCCCGCCTATGTCCGCGACTACGTCACTCATTCTATCACTCCTGAGGTGAAAGCAGTGGCTGTCAACCTGCTAGCCGCCCTACGCCAGTTCTATGACCGAGTTAAGGCCAATCCTATCAAGGCGAAGACGCACAAGCGATATAAGCAGGGGTTTCGGGAGACTTTGAAGGCGATGGATAGAGGGTGAGGGACATTTAGGAAGGCGAAGTGTGTGTTGCTGGCGCATGATGTGGAGGATGTGCCGGGCGAGGGAGGGCTGAATGCACTGGTTGGCGCTGTGTTGGCAGCTGCTCGGACTGCTTGTGTGCCTGTGGTGTTCCCACTCAGCAAGAAGGAACTGGGGACTGTCATCAAAAACCCGGCTGTGTCGCTGGCCATTGTGTGCATTCTCAACTATGAAGGGGTGGATGAGCTGTACACCCGGCTACTTGCACTGACGCTGCCGATTAGTTCTGTAGCTTTAGTGGACTAATTGGTTTTTATGTGAAAAGCACCAATTAGTCCAGTGAAAGCGCACACACAGCAAGGCTTGTCCAATCAACAGGACTGGAATTTGTGTAATTTTGGCTTAAGGAAACTGATTAACTCTCATAGTCGAATTCGCTATTCCTAGTTACCGCTGGTATTTGGCACACAAAGCCTCAAGCGCCTCAGTACTGACCTGCGACTTCGGCCGCTTAGCAGGCTGCGCCCCCAAAGACTCTTCATAGGTTTCCGCCAAGGCATATCGAACTTCAGGGAGCCTATCAGCCAAATTGAGCACCAAAGCCTCCAGTGCGCCTCGACTTAGGCAGGAAATTTGAGTTTCCCTCTCTTCGTGGCGGACTATTGATGCGGAAACCTGTGGAGTTGGGACTGGCTTGCCTCGGAACCAGGACTCCACGTCTTCGGATTGCATTTATTACTGCTTTAAACTAGCATAGATAAGTCTCCAGCTGCTTTCCTAAGCGATTTAACGCTGCTGGCAAGTCCGCGGGCCCTAGCGCCGTCACATCCATCGGCGAATCAATGGTTTGTCTCAGCAGTCTAGTGACAATTTCACAAGTCTGTGCAACTGCAGATTCACGCAACTCTGCTTTAATAACAACTGCTTCCAATGCCATTTCCCTGTCTCTTAGGCACTGCTCCAAGTCAAGTCTCTTCGGAGGGTCGGGTCGGTCCTCACTTCTCGCTAGGTCGAGTTCCTGGTTTAGACTCCGCAGTAGTGCGCGGGCTGCGGCGGTGTTTTCGCCTAGTTGATGTGCGAATTCCTGCAAAGTCGCTTCCGTGTGCTGCAAGTACTCCAAGTACTTCTCCGCCTCTTCAGCCCTTTCCATAGGGAACACTCTGCGCAACTTGGTCAAATGCCCTTCCTGCCTGCCGATATAGGCCTGATGCTGGGTGAACTCCGCTTCGATTTCCTCCAATCTCGTTGATTCCTTCTGGCTGTGTCGTAAGTGCACCAGAGTGTCTTCATTCTGTGTGACTTGCTGGGAGGCTGCGCTTTGCTCGCGGTACAGGTCGGTCACGAGTTCGAACTGTTTCCGTTTGCGAGCGTTGTCGAGTTCTTCGCCTTTGCGTCTGATTCGGGTGCTGCTCTGCCTTTCCACAGAGGCTGTTAGGACTTGCTTTTGCTCTTTAGCCTCCTTGAGACTTCTAGTCCAGCGGTGCAAATCGCACTCAGCGCCGGTCTGCAGGACTGTCGTTTTCGCTAATTCCGCCCTGAGTTGGGCTAAGGGCAGTTCGCACTCTGCCAAGGCTCTGGTGCGGTCGTATCGCATGGCTTCCAGACACCTGCTGGTGCGCTCCTCTGCTTCCAATTCAAACAGCAGCTGTTGATAGCGCGCTTGCATTGTGCTGTAGGTCTCTAAGGCTTCGTTGTCTTCTTGAGCCACTAGACTCAGTCCTTTGGCCTCGTCCTGCAGTTTGCCGAGTAGCCTTTCTCGAGTTTTTCTCGCAGTTAGAAGACTGTTGTAGTCCTTTTGCAGGGCTTGTAGCCTATTTCTCAGCTTTCCCAACTGCGGCTGCACTGCTTCGCTCCTTTCCAACTTCTTCATTTTCCCCACCAACTCGCTTGGCCTGGCCGTCATCTGCTTGAAATCGCGGATTGCCTCGTTGCTGACCGACTCCAGAAGTCCCTTCGCGGCAGCCGTAAAGCGAGATACAGACTGCGACCCTGTCTAGTCTCTACTGCTGTAGCGCTGACTAGGAGAGTGAGACCTGCCTTTGAACGGGGAGTTGGAGGTTCTGGGGAGAGTGGGGAGACGGACGAGTGAGGATTTCTGTGCTCTGAGAGTCGGAGCTTTGACAGACCGTAGTGTGGAAGTGGTCCTATTGTGGGTGGAAATCTGCGTCAGTGAGAAAGTCTCCCCCAAAGCAGCCATTTGCCTATAAATGGAAGTGTGTCTGCTGGTGCACGAATTCGAGCTCCACCCGCCCGCCCAAGAGTTCGACTACTCCTTCTCTCCCATACTCCAAACCGCAGTCTCTCAAGCGCCCATACTGACTGTATACGGCCGAACTCGCACAGGAACACGGGCTACTCTGCACATCCACAAGGTAGGCTGTATGCAGTTTCTACCCTTCCTATATGCGCATCCGCCCTCAAACTTCGATGCGAAGTATGAGAATTTGCAGGCGTTGGCGAGACGGATTCAGGGGAAATTGCCGAAAGGCGCCGGAGCGACGATACATGAAATTGCATCAGTGAGGAAAACCTCATTTTACGGATTTCACGACCAGCAGAGCCAGTTTTTGCGGATATCGTTCTATGACATGAATATATCCAGGGACTTAATGCGGGTTTTGAGCAGTGGGGAAATAGGCCTAAAGCTGCAACCCTATGAAGCGCATATTGACGTTTTCCAACATTTCTATGCTGAATTCAACCTCAGCGGGATGGACTTCATACAAATCGCCAAGTGGTCATATAGGAAACCAGTGAGACCGGGAGGTCCTCCAGCGCCTACTAATGCACTAGCGAGGGAGTCGCCCAGTGCAATTGAGGCTGATTGCCTTTATTCTGATATAGTGAAATGCGCTTTTGACAGATTGGAAGGGTTTGAAAAGGTGGAAATTCCCTCGATCGTGCAAATTTGGAGAGAACAAATTGAGGAAAGTCAGAAAAGAGGCGAAATGTTCACATGTCCATTATCAGTTTTGCCAGTAACTCAATCCTTTCCGCACGATTGTATGCAGGAACCCACAGTTGCACTCCAATTCCAGTACTTATCCGCACTAGAAAGTCCAAATAAAGACACTTTGTCCCTGGAGCCGTCTGCAAACCCTATGGGCCAGCAGTTAGTCAATGAAGACGATGAGAAGCTAATAGACGATTTATTGGATATATCGAAGCCGAAAGGCCTAAAAGTCCGCAGTCGTCCCACAACTCCTAGCCTTAGTGAGTCTTTGCAAGCCCCGAAACTGCTCTTTTCCACTGACCAACGTGTGGCAAGTGAGAAAATTCGGGCGTTTTACCACTCTGGATATAATCGCCCTAGTGCGGCTTCGCCTGTGCCAGACTGTGCATATCCACTGTTGCATTTATCCACTTATACCAAAGAAGTCGCGAGAGGAATCACGAATAAGCAGCTTTTGGACCTGGCTTTGTCTCAATCTCCGGAAAACACGCCTGCAGGCTGTCCCTATCAAATAAGCCCGGTTACCGGCAAATCAGCGGCCATAGCGGCTTCTATTGCCCCTAGTCAGAAGAGGGCAAAGGACTACCTCACTTACATGTACCTGGAAATATACCCTGAAACCCGTGCAGACTTGAGACCCGACCCCTTGCACGACCGTGTGCACAGCCTTCTTTACCATACCATCGATGACTATGGGAAAGAAATCGAGGGAGTCCTCGCTATTAGATCCCTGCAGCACGCTCCTGGCTCTGTCTGGGGCCAGTACGGACATGCTATCGAATGGGTAGAGACGGAAACGGAGTTGTTCCACGCCTTTTGCACGATATGGCAGAGAGCGGATCCGGACATTGTCGTCAGTTTCGATACTGCGAAAGAGTCCCTTGGGTTCCTGTTAGCCCGCAGCCAAACGCTCCAATTCGACTTAGCCGGCTTTCTCACTCGCCGCAGGAACCACTCTTCTCAGCGTTTAGAAGGAAAGCAGAAAAAAGTGGCCCGGAAAATACACGGACGGATTGTGATCGACGCATGGAGAATGATAAAAACGGAAATAAAGCTGCAAATGCACTCTTTTGCGAATATGGTTTTTCACGTTTTGGGCCGTCGAGTCCCGGTCTATAGTTGGAGTGCTCTAAGAAACTGCCTTTTGTCGATGGCGCGGTATGCCCAGGGACTGGACTATTTCCGGCAAAGAATGGAGCTGACTAGGGAAATGATGGAGCATTTTGGGTTCATTGATAGAGCGTGTCAGTTAGCGAGGATTTACGGAGTAGACCTACTGAGTGTGTTTACTAGAGGATCTCAGTTTCGGGTGGAGTCGATATTGAAGCGGTATTGTCTTTATAACACCGATTTTTTACTATTATCAGCCACTAAGGAACAGGTCGAAAGCCAAAAAGACCTCGAGTCCGTTCCCCTAGTAATGGAGCCTCCGAAGGCTTTCTCCGAGGACCCAGTTTTAGTCCTCGACTTCCAATCTCTATACCCGTCAATCATGATCGCCTACAACCTTTGCTACTCCACCTGTCTCGGCAAACTGAGAGATGAAGCCTACAAGCAGTTTGGAGTTACGTATATGAAGGGAGAAGTGTATGCAGGTTTGCACCCTAGCGATGTCCACATTGCTCCTAACCATGTAGCATACCTGAGACCACACAAGCACGTGGGAGTACTGCCCAGGCTAATGCACGTTTTGCTACAAACCCGGATAATGGTGAAACAGGCTATGAAACAGACGAAGCCGGGGTCGCTTGCACGGAGTCTTCTAATGCACCAGCAACTCGGTCTAAAGATGCTTTGCAACACTACATACGGATACACTGGAGCGGGTCACACCGGCCGCATGCCCTGTGGCGACCTAGCTGATTCCATCGTCGCGTTAGCCCGCAGGACGTTAGAAGCCGCTAGGACGCTAGTGGAGGAAAGACTGGACTGGAAGGCTGAAGTGATATATGGAGACACAGACTCTTTGATGATTAAACTGCCTGACAGAACTGTGGCGCAGGCCTTTGCCCTGGGCCATGAAATCGCACACACTATCAATGCTCGCAATCCGCCTCCGGTCGAAATTCTACTGGAGAAGGTCTATTGTCCCTTTATTAGCATCACAAAGAAGCACTATTCAGGTCTGAAATACGAGTCTCCAGCCTCAGAGCCGTACCTGGAGTCCAAGGGTCTGGAAGCAGTCCGCAGAGACAGCTGCCAAGCAGCCTCCATTATGCAGGAAAAAGTGCTAAACCTGCTCTTCCGCACGAAGGATTTATACCAAGTTTACAGCTACTTGAGCAGACAGTGGAACAAGGTAATCAGTGGACAGGTCCGACTGCGCGATTTCATTATATATAAGAAAGTGATGATGGGGACTTATAAGGTGCTGCCGCATGCAGCTATAGTGACGGAAAAGAAGATAGGAAGGGACAGAATGGCGACTCCGCATTTCGGAGAAAGAGTAGGGTATGTAGTTGCATCGGCTCCTCCTGGCGCCGCAGTAAAGGAATCGGTCGTATCTCCTGAGGAATTCCTGCAGAAAGGTCTATCTCTGCACTACGAGTACTACATAAACAACCAAATCCTGCCTGTGGTTGGGAGAGTGCTGGAGCCGGTGCATGTGAAGGTAGCGCTTTGGTATGAGTCTTTTCCTAGGAAGTACATCCAGCAGCTGCCTGCGGCTGGACAGGGCAGATTAGACCAAATTTTCCGCTCCAGTCGCTGCTTAATCTGTGGAGAAATCGGCAACTCCAACCCTTGTGAAATATGTCTCGGCAACACTCGCTACTTATCCTTCCACATACTCACGTACTTAGGAGAGACGGAAAGACAGTATAGGGAATTGACGGATGTATGCAGAAGCTGCACACAGCAGATAGCGGGAGACGTGGAATGCTGCTCTTTGGAGTGTCCGGTTTTTTACCAGCGCAATGTAGTGCACAGAAGTTTGGCGGCCTACGGTCCTAGGCTTAGTAGGGAAGTGCAGGCGGAGCCTATGGTGAGTGCGTATCTCCTGTAGTTCCTAACTAAGTAAAAAGTGCATATTGGAATTAGCCATTTTTGGGGAGGATGAAGAAATAATGAAATTTCTGTGATTAAAATCGGATTTCTTTGCTGCATGCCTACTTCACAGTATTGAGGAAAATCAGATTTCGCTGCTATAGGCGAAATTTCTCTAATACTAGTCTTTTTGGTCGATTTTATTTGAGAAGTGAAGCTGTAGCGCGATGGAGCTGGCGCGGGTATTCATTACCTGGCACTAGATTGAGAGAATGGGATAGTTTCAACTTCTGACTGAAGGAAAACATTGCTGTAAGTATATCAGTGGGAAAGCATTTTCTATGAGACATAATGTACAATACACCTGCTTTCTTTTGGAGTATAGTGAGATAATACGTAGTATTTCCCCTTTCCTAAACATACATAAAGCGAACACAGCACAGTTTTGTCGCGGCATTAATTTCAATGTTTTTACCGATACGACTATAAAGTTGCACCAATTCGCCCAAATCCGAGTGCATCTCAGGAGTACATCCAGACCTATCCCATATTAGCAAATATGCACTAATTTATTACAGCAGTTTTCCCTGCCTAAGTAGAATTATAGCGTAATGATGGAGTAGTGTTTCTACTGAAATCGAACGATAGGTTTTAAGGCCTATTTGCCGGATTAGACCTTATTATTACCCCAAGTCCAGTAGAATTGCATGGATTACCTCGGGAAACGCAGCTACAACTCTCGACATTTCCCTATCAAACACTAGAAGCTATTGCTACAATACGCCCAAACCCTATTTCATTCTATAAACAACGGCTTTCTCTAGCGCCGACGTCTACTTACGGCCTACTACAAAGCCCCTTTCCTCAGCCTTTCATTCTTCGCCCTCCAAATCTGCTCATGTTCCAAAATAATCGATCGAATCGTGCTAAATCTCTTCTCATCCGAAGACACCAACAAGCCAATGTGCAGCGCCCTAATAACCTCCTTATCCCCCTTGTTGTTCACAGGTCTTTGGGAGGCGGGGAGGGAGGCAGGCCGGGAACCGAAGGGCAGGGCAGAGGGACGCATGGAGAAGTGCTTTTCGGAGTCTTCGCGGGCTTGAGTGGCTTGGGACTTGTAGTTTTCAATTTGGACGAAGTCGGAGGAGGGCTGGCGGTGCAGGGTTCTGGGAGTAGTGCTGAATTTACCCAGCAGTTTCTGAATGAAATCTTGATTCGTCTGCATGTTTTTGGGCTTCGGCACATGGTCTTTCCTCTCATGCAGCACCGCCAGCCCCAAGTTCCTAGCCAGCGATCCCTTCCTATACCCCGTCTTAATCCTGTCTTTCACCTGTTCCTTCGTAAGTGTCTGCTTCTCATCCACGACCTGTTCTCCTCTGAGAATCTGCTTGATTTCCCCAGGCACGAAGTCTTGCAAGGAAGTCATAGAGGCCATGCGACACAGCCACTTCGTTTGCTGGCTTTGATGCGCTTCCTGTACTGCGAACTCCTCGTGGACTTCGCCGACATTGAACCTGGCTCTCGCTAAAAACTGCATTAAGAGGTTCATGGTGGCGGGGTCGAGAGTGTTTGAGGGCGGGTGGGTGCGTTTTCGCTTGGTTCTGCGGATGTATAGTTCTTGCGCAGTGCCTAGTCTTTCCACTTCCTGCACAAACAGGTGGATATTCTCGAAAAACGCTTCCGACTCCGTCCTCACACTTTGCCTATTGGGTAAGTCGCATTGCACTTGCACTCCACAGCCTACCTATCACTCACAAGCCATCAAAATCTCCGTCACAATGAACACCAATCCCACAGTTTCCTCGAATATCGCATTAAAGCCTTGCTGGATCTTCTCGTCGACTAGGTCGAAAAGGGCGAGGTCGGGCGTGTCGTTGAACTTGGCTTTGAGGGATTTGCCTTTGTCGAGGAGGAGTTTGAGTTCGTTTACTACGATCATGCGCTGGAACTCGAATTCGGAGACGAGGCTTTGGTTGTACTTCTGGAAGGGCAGGCCGTGAAAAAGGTGCACTCTGTCACTCGGCATCACCTCAAAGCACCTCACCCGCGCACCGTTCTCAAACACCGGCTCAACTCTCCTATGCGACCTCTGCACTCTGAACCCTTTTTTCGCTAAATCAGGTTGCCCATCAGAAGTAGGGTTCTCCTGGCCGGAGATAGTGGCGAAGTGCTGACTAAAGGCGGTTAAGGGTGTTGTGGGCTTGATTGAGGGAGTGGGTAGGAACAGGGGCGCGGACCTTTGCCGGTCCAGTCGAGGCTGAGTCATCTATATATGGTGGGAGGGGAAGAGATGCAGGGACTGGCGGTGTATGCGATTTTGGCGCTTGCGATATGGAGTTTTGTAGGGAAAAGGCAAATCAGTGTGAGGAAACTGTGCTACTTTCCTATAGTACAATGCAGACCTATACAGACTTTTCGCCTGCAAGTCACTCCGAAAGCGTTTGGACTGAATTGGCAGTGGGCTGTTTTTACTGAAACTGGGACTTTGGCGGACCTGTCAGAATTTCCCTTCCTAGCAGACATACAGTCCTTATTTCACTACAACTACAGCGACTTTCCTACAGCAATGGAGCTCAGATTCGGCACTCGAGGCCTGACTTTCGAGCTATCGACTCCAACAGGGCCAGGAACTACATGTGGTAGGGAAGGACTGAAGGGGCGCTACTGGGCTGAAAGCCAACAGGTCACAGAGTGGCTGGATAGTCTGTTCGGGGTTGAATTGACTTTGGGGAGAGTGGAGTGGGAGGAAAGTCCATTGGTCCATATTGCCTGCATTTCGAGCTGGGACACTGAGAAGCAACGTGCCAACCTCATTCTCGACAGCGAAGACCTGAGCGACTCAGTGCAAGTCGACTCCGTACAACTGCGGCGCAAGGCCGGAGGCTACAAAGCCGAGACAGCGGGGTGCGTGCAGCAAATTAGCACGTGCTGGGTTTGAGCAGCGCGCAGGCGTATAGTAGACTGTAAGCCCGTTGGATGCAGTCAGTGCAGTACCAACGCTCTTCCTTCTTGCAGTGCTTCTCGATTTCTGAGTCTTGCATGCCGAGACATTTCGGGTGGTACCAGTTGGAGCAGTAGCCTTCGCATTTGAACATGAGTTCGCCGTGGAGGTAGGGCCGCTCGCAGATGCAGAAACGGCCGTCTTCGGCGAGCTGAGGCCGATTTCCCTCTACGGGCGCCTTGGATTTGACAGGAAGACTCTGCTCCGGCATTGACGCACTCCGACTAATGTGATCCGGCTGAATCCCAACATTCCTCTCCACCGCATCATGATACGCCCTTTCCGTCTTGCTAAGTTGTTCAGGCTGCACAGCGCTGATTTCAAGTGTAGGCGCCGGGGTGTAAGGCTCACTGCTAGGCGAGGACTGGGAGGTGTAGACTGAGGACTTGTAGCGCCGGAGCTCGACAAGCGGGCCTGCGGCTTTGGAGACGCGAGCTGCTTTGCTTTTGTTCTTTACCAAGCGCAACTGCACGTCTCGCATGTTTTCACTTAAATGTTGGTATGGCTTCTTGCATTGACTGTAAGAGCCCAGCTCGCTACTGACTTTATACCGCTGTCTCGCATTGCCCTGCGGGCGAATGTGACTAGTCCTGCTGTGTCGACTAGTGCGAGTTCGGAGTCTGCTATACTGCTTGCCTGGCTGCAGGACTACAAGGTGCTTTACTCTCTAGTGACTACGGAAGGAGTGTGCATCCAGTGTGAACAAGTGCTTGGAAACTGCAGGTCCCCTCAGATTGAACACATACCAGGATCAAGTGCATTCGTAGCTGCCTGTCTCACAGATACAGCTGTAGTTGTCAAATTGATATCAGCGCATGGCGCCATCCAATCTACAGACTCACTCAAATCCGCTAAACCGATAGACCTACGCCTAGTCGGTCTATCGAATTCGCTGGTTTTACTGACATACGCGTCTCAGGACCCAGACAATTCCGGGGTATTCTCGCACCTGATATCCGTTAATGGACCTGCTTTAGGGGCAAGTTTCAGAGTAAACAGATTCACACAGGGACTGCAAGGGAATCCTTTGGCCTGCGAGGTGCAGGGAGGCTTCGTTGTCCTTTGGGAAAGTAAGCAGTTTCGCTGGGGAATGTATGGGCAGTACTTCGACTACTCAGGGAAAAGAATAGGGACGGAGTCAATGATTGTCAATAGAACTGATATTAGGCCGTTAGCGATGCTGGCTGCAGGGCAAAAACAGCTAATTTTGTATACCCAATGCTCCCTTGGCAGTTGCAAAATATGGCTTCAAGACCTACACCACTCTGCTACACCTCACCAAGTCACCGGCCTGCCGAAGCCCATTTGGGCCCTTCAAAGGGCGCAACTATTGGCTGTAACAGACGAAATACTCCTATTAGGTCTGAACTATAAGGACCCTGCTGGACTGGACAAAAGCCTGCTATTGGCCTTTGCACCTGCTGGCTGTCACTTCACGTCTGTATCTTTTTCCTCCTTCACTGGTGGCTTGGCGATTTCTCATATGTCGGTGAGGAATGATACAGTTCTGGTAGTACTGAGTAATGAAACTGCACCAGGCTTTACCCTCTCTCGCTTCACTCTCCCATCAGCCTCCGTATGTCTTTCCTGGTCCGAACCAGCCCAATCCTTCCCGAAATGGTCACCAAAGGTCAACCCAGCTAAAAGTCTCCCCGAAGTACTAATAATCGTTGCATCAATACTTGCAGGCTGTCTGCTATTAGTGCTTATTGCACTTTGGATTCGCTATTTATTCTCTTCTCAACATCAGTTAGAAATTACTTTTGTTCCCTCTCAAGGTACAGATATAAGCATCAAGTCGTTAGTCCAGATGGAGGATTTCAAACTGGGAAAAACACTGTGATCGGAACTCGTTTTTAGCATTAGAACTAGTTATTAACTATCTGAAATGCAGTTAGTCGACATTGATTTTTGCACCTGTTTTGAACTTTGACCCGCTGTAGACGACTTTCAGCTTCAAATCCTGCAATTTGCTCAAATTGCCACTTTTTTGGTCAAAGTCGGTTAAGGACTTTCTCGGCCATTCGTGAGGATGCGCAAGTGACTGGCGGTCTTTCCGAAAATCGAACACACTACTATATATACTTCCTTCTACACCCGGAAAAAGCGTTTCTATCGCAGCATCCGGCTCTGAAAAATACGCATTCATCCATATTCGGAACGACAGTTCCTTCGCTGTGAGCAATAGACAGAAATCGCCTGTGACGACTACTTCCGAGGCCGGGATCAAGTCGCATACTCCCTGTTCCAGTATCTGCGGTAGAAACTCCTCTGTCTGTTCCTGGTTATTTTCTAACATTTTCACCTTGACGACTGCTGGGGAGTGGAAATTCGATAGTGGGTAAATCCGTAATGCTACGAGGCTGAAAGGCTTTAAATTCCGCATTTTAATTTTCCTCGCTATAGCTTCCTGGTTACTGAGCAAAAAGTCCATGCAGCTGCGATACTCTTCTCCGAACTCCTCAAGCAAAAACGCATCGAAATACTCCACACTGCGGATTTGACTGGGAATGCTCACTCCCACTCCATCCAAAGCCCTGCGTTTTCCGTAGTACACCAACGCCTCCTCCGGACTTTTCTTCAGTCCTGTGAATAGCAATAGACTGGAAATCATCATGCCTGTGCGGCCTTTCCCGGCCTTACAGTGGACGACTACTACATTCGATGCACTTTCTCGGAGGTAGTAGTATGCATCTAAGCAGAACAGAAACAACATCAGCAGACTTGTGGCTTGATGGTCAATTATAGGAAACAGCTCCACACGCACTCCTGGGAACTCCTTGTTGTTGTAGTACCGGTCTGTTTCCGCACATAGGTTGTACAACTTGTAGTGTGTAGGGTGGTAAGTGTCGAGGAAACTTATAACGTCGTCACGGGAATTCCGGTAAAGTCGCTGAAAGCCGATGGCTGGGAAGCCCATTGCCACAATTCGGTCAGTCACATAGGCGAGGTCCAGGTTGAAATAGCTGTTTTGGAACCTGATTTTGTTCTTCGAAACCAGTTCTTTTACCCTCATTCCGCCCCTTTTTTCACGCACATCGACATCCATGCGCCTTGCAACTGCTGAGTCACTGGTACTGTCTGTGTACTCTGCCAACTGGTCCAAACGGCTCACGTAGTCTTTAAACCGCGCACCTTTCACTTGCCACCCCTTGGCGTCGGACTGGGCCTTGCTGCCTGATTTCCCCATATTGCTGTGTAAGGGTCTGGGTGTTAGGGTTTGAAGTGCGGGTCTGAGGAAAAGTAGCGGAAACTATGGGAAATCTGTAGGTTCTTTCTGTGTCCAGATTCTATCTCTCCGCTATCCTACTGCTTTACCTACCTGCTAGCAGCCGCGCCAGTGTATCCTTCTCCTCAGGCTGCAACTCCGCTTCAATCGCACTCCAAACCAGCGGCCGTCCTCCCTGCAACGCACTCACCACAGTTCCAAGCAGTTGCACCAACATCGCCAAAGTGACAGGCGACTCATACAAGTCCTCCTCTATCGGAGTCCACGTGTCGTCTTCGTCTTCACTGTCTTCCTCGTTCTCCTTCTTGCCTAAATCGCCTAGGAGTTGAAGCAGGTTTCGTAGGATGGTGGGTAAGTTGCGGGTGAGGAGGTCGGGCAGTTGGTCGCTACTGCGGAGCAGGGCAAGGAAGCTGAGAGAGATGTGGGCCTTTGCAGGCTTCGATTTGAACTGCTTTAGGTTGTCGAACCAGTATCTGAACACTGTGTCGCCGTCAGTGCCGAGCCAGGCTAGTGTAGCAGCCACATCATTCGCTAGCAGCACTGCAAGCAACTGAATTGCTTGCAGCTTCCAAGCGCGTTCGTTCTTTGTGACCAGGAAGCGGACGGCTTGACGCAGGGACTCGGCGGAGCTGCTGCAGACTTCGGGGTGGTTCTCACAGAGACAGATGAGCAACTTCGCTGCGAAGTGGTACTCGTACCCCACATTGTCTTCGTCCACAGTCAAGTAGTGATGTGCGATGCTCAGGGTTTTAGTCACTCCATCGAATGATAGAAATGCGGCTTTGTCCTTCGCGATGAAATTCGCGAGGCAGTTGTAACTTTGCTCATAGTAGTCTGAAGCGTAGGCCGGCACTTCCCCGTGTCCAGTCAACCCCATAGCCAGCAGCGGCACTAATCCATACAAGTGTCCAACTCTGCCTGCATCCAACAGTCCCACCAGATTCCCTAACAGCGACAATCCCTCCTCAGCGAAGGTTTCTCCCTGCGGACTGAGCGTAAATAGAAGGATTGGAAGCAGTTGTTGGCTCACTGAATAAAGGTCCTCGGGATGGTCTTTAAGCGCAGATGTCAATTTTATCAGGACACTAAGGACTGGCACAGCAGTCATTTTGTCCTCTTGATGTGCGGTGCGGGTGAAAGTTGCACACAGTTTTTGCGCAAGCACAAATGCATACGGCACAACTTGAGTGCTGTAGTGGTCCACTAGGTCTTCCAGGGCGTCAATCAGGTCTTCTGAGTCCACTAATTCCATATTCGCCTTGAAGACTTCTAGCAAATTAGATATTTCCGGCTCCAATAGGCGGGTGGAACCGCTCCATCCTAGTACTTTGGAAAGGGTGGTGGAGGCCTGCACTCGTACTGGTAGGTCGGGATCGAGTAGCAATTGGCAGATTTTGGGCACAACCTCAAGTTGGTGGTCTTCTTCTTGTATGCAAGTGGCGAAGCGGCCGTATATCCACACAGCCCGGAAACGCAGAAAGCCGATGGAATTGTGCAATTCGGGTAAGGCGTATCGACGGAGATTGGTCGAAATGGAAGTCCGGTATGTAGTTCTCAGCGGCTCCAAAGAGGATAAAGAGCCTAAAAGCAGTAAAGCGGCTTCTTTTAGCAAAGGAGCCAACGGGTCTTGTTCAAATATATGAGATATAAAGGTCAAGACCATTTCCAACTGGCCAGAACTGCACAGCGCCAATAAAAAGTCCAAAGCCGCGAATTTCGCACTTGAAGCAGTCATCAGAAAGTCGTTTTCCCGGTGCAGAAACTCCGCAGGACTATTAGTCCATAGTAATTCTTCGTCAGGGACTCTGCAGACTTGGAGCAAAAGCGCAGTTTGCAGCAGTTCCTGGGCGGTTGAATGCACGTAAAGTTGCGTTTCTTTCCAAGAGCTTTTTGCTGCTTGCGCTAGGTATTTCCAGGCAAAGTGCTTGACAGCCTCAGGCGCCTCTGCGACTAGTGCCTGTGTGCGGGCCTGCACTGCATAGAGCTGGCTGCAGTCTTGCAAGAAATGCTGCGTCACTAATTTCAAATCCGCACTCATAGAAGCAAGGCTGATTTCCCGGGAAATGCAGCGATGCCCTATGCGTAGACTCCACTTCTTCAGTGGCCACCCAGCTGGCCCTAGGTCTGTGCCTAGAACTGATAGAATGCGACTTTGCCAGGACTTGAAGTTGTCCACTTGGCCAAAGAGGCCTAAATACTCGATAAACGTGGCTCTAAAGTAGACCTTGAGGAGAATTTCATAGCAGGGCAAAGTGTCAGCTGAGAAGGGAAGCTGTCGAAACCAGTCTAGCAAGTAGCCACAGTACCGCTCTGATAGTAGCCCCAGTTCCGGCTTCCGCTGCTGCGATAGCCGCTTGCTGACCACCTTGAATAGCTGGTAAAGCAGCGTCAACCCTGCATACAAAGCGGCTAGGTCCTGTCCCGCCAGCGCACTGTCCAGCTGTGGCAGCACTTCCGTCCACTCCCGGAGCGGGACCGACTTAGCGACAGTCTTCGCCACCTTGACGAACTGGGCTCGCACCAATGAGGGCAAGCCAGGGTGCAGGAACTGGACTATGTTCGTTCGAAGGTAGTATTGGTCTGTGGGAGAGAGAGCGGCTTTGCCCAGTTTCGCCCGGGCTTCGGGAGTCCAGGCTTTGCAAGAGTTCTTCAAATATAGAACTGCGGCTTGTTGGATTGGCAGCTCGGAGGACTGGATGGCCAGGCGACTGAGGACTTCGTATATGCCAGGATTCGCTTCTGCCAGGACGAGGGCTGATTCTGCTTGCTGTCTTGTATCCTTGTCAGCGCCTAGCGTGTGCGCCAGGGCTGCCAGGATGGACGACTCCATAATTGTCCATGGGAGCTGCAGGGAGAAGAGGTTGGAGTACTGTACAAATGTGAATGATCAGATAGGTATATATACTTTCCTCATATGCACAATTCGGCAACAGTCAGTGCATGGATCGACTGCACAAACCAGACATTCAAATAAGATGGCAGTGTGGCTAGTGCTGTTGTCTCTCGCGGCAGGCTGTCAAGTCTGGACCTGCGAAGACAACCAAGACCCAGAAGTATGCCTCACCTGGTCAGCCGACAGAATCGTGGTGAACTCTCAAGGCTGTCCGAGTTTCAACCAGCAATGCAGCTATTCCCTGGCGCTACAAGCAATAAAGAAGGACCTCAACGGCTCATATACCTGCGAAGTCGTCAATTCACAGTCTGCTTCCCAAACACATCCTTTCGCGAGCTGCGGGAAGCGCGAGCCTGAACAACGTCGGCTGAAAGCAGGCACATTTCCCCAAGAGTGCAAAACAGAAGGACTCAATGACCCTACTTGCGAACTAAATGACGGGTCCTTCATCCCTTGCACCTGTGGCTTAAACGGCCGTTTATACTGCCAGCCGAACCCTAGCGATATGCCTTTTAATGACTTTTGGACTGCATGTGAGGCGGAGGAAGGTGTGGTCACTGAAGACTTTTTTAAGTATTATGAACTGATGAGCAGGCTTTATGCGGAGTCGACGGAATTGCCTGAATGCATAGGAAACAAAATGTTCGAATTCAAGAAATTGGGGTCTCCGGCGCCGGATGCGAGTTTGGGAGTAGCACTAGGCCTAAGCAGTCTTCTGCTCTGGTAGATTTTAGCACGTTTGAAGATTTGTTAGGACTAGAAGCGTCATATAGGACTTTCTGTGATCGTTCCTGCCATTTCCGCCAGTCCAAACTCAATGACCAGACGTCCTCCCTCAGTGCAGCCTTTCTGCAACGTCTTCTCCGCCACAACTCTTCGCTCCAAGCCTACAGACCTCACAGTTTTCCCCTTCAACACCGCTCAATTCGTACACTCCAAGCAGTACATGCAAGGCAATGCCTTCCTAAAGCCACTCACAACACCGATAGTCTACACTCATGATACAGTCCAGACCTATGAACCCACTGTGGAAAATCAGCAGGAATTCCTCCTAGTGGGTCGCAGCAATGTCGGGAAATCCTCCCTGCTAAATGCTCTAACCGGTCAAAACGCCGCTGTGACCTCAAAGACACCTGTAGGACTGATGTAGGGCAAAACGCAACATGTGGCTTTTTACCAGGTGCAACTTAGGTCTGGAACTACCTTTCTGGTAGATGCGCCTGGGTACGGGTATGCAAATGCTCCCCCTGCTGAGATGGACAAGTGGGCGAAACTGATGCAGACCTACTTGACCAAGTCGACAGGGTAACACTCATATAGTCTGAGGCGAATTCTAGCCCTGGTGGACGCTAAAGTCGGCCTGAAGCCTGCAGACGAAACTCTATTCGCCTACTTATGTGAGCTGAAAAAGCCCTATATAGCAGTGCTCACGAAGGCTGACAAGCTCAGTGCAGAGGAACTCAAAAAGGCAATGCAGGAAATCGGCAGCCGCGTGTCGACCCTGTGGGCTGCCTCTCCACTCATCTTCGCCACCAGTGCCAAGACCAACTACGGACTCACCGAGCTGCGAGCCTACCTGGCCTACCTCACACAGCAGCAAGAATTCCCTACTAGGAAATAGCACTTCCTGCCTTTAGTAGGCCGTTAATTGGCTAGGGAACTGCAGCTCTTGCACTGAAAATCACCATGTCGTCCAGTAGTCTTCGATTCTGCACTCTGGAGTCTGCATAGGGCTTGCCACTCCTTACCCGGCCTCTCCGTTCCCAGCTCTTCCGAGCGTTCACAGGAGTCAGGTCTGCAGGGCCTGGAGACTGTAGTGGAGGGGTGGGGATTTCACATCTCACCTGTGTTGCGGCTCCACCAGTGGGCTTTTTAGCCGGGGAAGGAGGGGATGCATTGGCGAGAATCAGGGAAGCGGTTTGGTGTGAAGGAGTAGGCAGTGACAGGGCAGAAGAGACTTCGAATGGCTTGGGCGGACTGCGGGTGCGAGGACGGGTTTGCCCGACTGTAGAGGGCCGCTTTGGTACTGGGACAGGGGTTATTGAGTGTTGTAAAGAAGCCTTCACCTGGAGGTTGCTTTGCAGTCGGTCCAGATTTGCTTCCAATTTCCCAAGTTGTTGGCACAAAACTGACACTTTGAACTCGCTGTCTTCCACTTTTAGGAGGTAATTCAGCTTGTTTAGTCGTTCCGCCAATAGACTACTTTGCAGCCTAGCAGCCTCCATCGCTCTTTCCAACGCGTCCACTCTTATGTCTTCCTTACCTCTCTCAAATCTGTCGATTCGCTCAGTAAGCGAATTCAGCATCTTTTTGCACTGTTTATCCACGTATTCCTTGGAAGTCTCCAGTCCCTAAGTAGCCTTTACCGAGGTCATTTCCTTGACCTGCACACTGATATACTCGAAAATATCTTTGAGAAAGGAGGAATAATCCCGCTGTTCCGCAATCACTAAGACCTCCTTTAGAGCCTTAGTGCTGGCTTTAGAGTCCGATAGTGAGTCTACTCTGTGTGATTTTCACTTTCTTTCCAGGCTGATCAAGCGGCTTGCGCAGGTCTCAGAGGCCGCTGACAGACTTTGGATAGCGCTGGAGTGGCCTTTGGATAGAGAAAGCAGTGCGGTGGAGCGCCAATTCTGCAAGCGGCTAGATACCAATTTGGAGTCGTGCTGATATGTGATTTCCTTCAACTTGGCCTTCGCTTGCTTTTCCCTGTCCACAACTCCTTTCCATGCTGCGAACAGCCTTCCCTGCTCTCCTCTTTTCCTATGTCCATTTACCAGTCCTTTTAGCAGTCTCGCATGTCTTTCCGTCTTCCTCCCTACTTTCCTAACTGCAGCGACCATCCCTTCATGCGCACTATCCACCATTTCCACGCTTTGCCGCATTTGCTCGCTTTGCAGTGCAGCAGTCCTGTGCATCGCTGCAACGGTCTCTTCGAACTTCGCCTCCAACACACTCGTCACCCTGCGAACCGCTTCAATGTGAACTGACAGGAAAGGCGGCTGAGTGCTCATTCCCTTTCCCTTATCAAAGAAGAACTGAATCATTTCGCTGAAAGTCGGCCGGTCCTTGACTTCCTGCATGACTTCGGACTTGACTTGGTCTCGGAGCACTGCTTGTTCCTGCATCTGTAGGGCGAGGGAGCTTAGCACTTGCTGGGTGTGAGTTACGTGCAGGGATGCGAACGTTAGATCTTCGGCGGAGGGGATGGGCTTGGGCTGGGTGGACATTTCTAACAGGGAAGTGGAAGAGCGCTCGTACACTGGGATGGATATAGAGGCTGGCAAGGCTGTATTCCTTGCCTCTTATCACTTGGGACAATGGGAATTTTAGCTTTTCAGTGCATATCAGTTGAGCGTGACATATATCAGTATATTAACGATCAACCGCAGTGATGGAGAAACCCCACCTTCGATGCTATTATTCTATTGACTTCAAGGGCAAATATGCACTCTAAAGCTCTTTTCTCACATAATTACTTGATTTGTGCTAATTAAATAGACCGTTTGCGCGGATTGGGCACAGGTGGAAGTGTGGGCGGCAGCCCCTGCCCCTCCCTCTCCACAAAGAACAAATACGGCCTCCAGCAAAACAAGCAAGTCTCCCCTCTATACCTCGCAGCACCACACATCAAACAGCGAGTCGCATACTCCCTCAACAACACCGCCTCCAGCAATCTCGCATCTTCCAACATCTGCACCTGCTCAGTCCCACCGATGCACAGTCCTGCCACTACAAGCTGCGGCAGGTTTAGTCGTTGCCAGGGCTCGAGGGAGTATCGCTCTACGCCCAGGTCGATTTCTCGGTAGCTGATGAACTTGCCAGCCAGTAGAACGCGCATACGGGCGTCTCTAGCCTTGGTGAGTGGGTTGCCCGAGAGGACACTTGTGACCATTAGAAGGGACCGCTTGCGTCTGTGTCGTCTCCACCAGGTCTGCAGGCGGAGCACTGCCCACTCCTCGGGAGTGCTGAGACTGAGGAAGTGGCTGCGGCTGGAGACTGAGACTCGCTCTTCCATGATTGTCTAGCTTTATAGGGACTGCAGGGGTGGGATATACAGAGGGTTAGTTTGGCAGCTAATAAGAAGCCACTTAAACCGAGATTGTGAATTAGTCTAGTATGTGGGTATGAATAGGCAAGTAGCGTATTCGCAGTCCCTTCTCTATTGAATCGATGGTTTTACTGCAGTTCCCAACTAGATGAGATGTTGCCCCATATATCCGCAGTTATTCACTGCTTATTTTCGTATTTCCGGCTATATTGGTTCTCTATAGACTCACAGAGTATACAGAAGAGTTTAGAGCAAGGCACTGGCTTATTCGCTAATCCACTCCCTTGTAATGTGGGCAAAATAGTAAAGATGAAGTCGGGACGCAAAATTCCAACTGCACCAAGCAGCCTAGAACTCGAGGAACCCTTGCCCAGGACCAGGTCTGAAGACCGTCGCAAGGAAGTGCAGGAAGACTGGGTCTGGACCCGGCCCAGCCACAAACGGACAGTAAGCGACTCGCTCCGACCTCTTAAGCCCCTGACTCTGCAGCCAGCTACCGAGGGACTGAGCACAGACCGCCCCGGCAGTCCCTCTCTCACCGACGACGACATGAGTGAAAGCGAACTGATGATTCGGAGGATAATCGGGCAAAGGGTGCTGCCGAAGGAAGTGGCGGACTTGGTGGTGGAGGAGCGGGCGGAGGAGGAGGAGGACTCGGAGGAGGAGGGCAGACGGCCTGTGCAGGAGTTGGGGTGGATATTGCTGGAGTATGCCAAGCGGAAGGCTGCGCAGAATCAGACGGAGGCGAGGCGGAAACGAGAGGTGAAGCAGCGGGTTCTCAGCCTTGTGGGAGGGGATGATAAGTTGTCCCAGCGCCAAACGCCTCAAATGAGTATGTTGCTTAGTGAGGCCCTGCGCTCATCCTCGAACTCCACCGCCACTATCCCCGGCCCCGGCGGCTCCTTCCACGTCCAAGACATCTTTTCCTCAGACGAGTCCATCCCCGAACTCAACCCCGACATATCCATCCGCGCCACAGCTCTCAAGCCACCAGCTCTCCACAGTCCCGGCGACTTCGTAGTGATTGGAGACGACCCCAGCGCTGACATGTCCCCAGTCCGACCTAGTCCCCGACACTACAGAGCCGCAGGCAACATTCCCCGAGTGAGAAAAGCCTTAGAAACAGTTTGTCTCCCTGGAGACCTGTTCGCGAAGCAGAAAAGAGAGGTGATGGCTGTGCTTGCGAAGGTGAAGGAAAGCAGCTGGGTGGCGATTCTGCTGAGTAGCGGCTTCCCCAAGAACCAGTACTGCGGACTGTATGAGGAGATGGAAGTGGGGTATAGGAAAATCACAGGGTCGGTGTTTGACCCTGTGGTTATACCTGCAGGGGAAGTGGGCGCTTTCCTTATGTTTCGGGAGGACTTGAGGGACTTCATGGAGACGCAGAGTGGCCGCTGTGACGCAATCCGCCTAAAGGACTAAACTTGTAGATATCACTATGTAAAGTAGATAGGGTTGCGGATAGTAAGGAGTGTGTAGACAGTGCAACTTATTATAGAAAGCTGCTCATTGCTGGCTATTTTAGGTTCTTTAGTGAATCACAGGGAAATGCACAAAAGCCTATATGGTGCAAGCAGGGTACTATACAGCAGAACAGTTCTTTACCTGAGATAAGCCTATTATTTGGCCTGGGAGACACAGGCAGACCTGCAAATGTGTTAATTTCACTGTCCTTATAACTTGCCAACAAAGTATAAATTTCCCTGGATGGACTACTAGTGCAAGAGACCTTCCAATGAACAGTTTTAGGTGCTGTCTGTTAGACCATTTAGAGGCTACTGTATGAGTGGCACACATTTAAATGATGTGGTGACGGAGTGTATTGGACGTGATGCTGCCCTATATAGGCAACTTATGCTTCCTGTCCACAAAGGACCTAGTTTGTGACCTTCAAGTACCGGTTATTGGCTTTAAAGCGAACACCGACACTTTCTACCTATTAGAACGTTAATAGGCTGAATAACAGACGCAGAAGCATCGTTTCCGCTAAAAGCACCAATATACTAGTCCCTTAATAGGTAGTCTAACCCTAGTTTTCTATGCAGTCGCTTCTCCGTTCTATGACTTGCTCCCCAGTCTCCAGACTAAATCCCACTGCCCCGGTACCGTTCAATATAAGCAAAGTGCCACCATATATAGCCGGAGGACAGCGCGACCAGACATCACTTGCAGGCTTCAAAGCCACTACTGGCTCTTTATCCCTGCCCCTCAAGTCCCACTTCCAGATATGAGAGTAGGACAAAACCACCAATTGGTCGTTGGCAACCACCGAGCAGGCCTTCCACTTCGCATCAACCTCCTGTGGCAGCTTCACCGGGAGTAGTGCGAACGTGCCTATTTCCGGGTTGTAAGTCTCAATGGATGGATTCATACCTCCACACAGGTATACCAAGTCTCGATGTAGACAGGGAGTGAAGTTCAGCCTTGGGACTTTCATGTCTCCGATAGAGACCCAGACGCCTGCGGACTGGTCGTACCGCTCTGCAGCGCGTAAGCGTCTTTCGCCTGCTTGTCACTCACTTCCCTGCGACCCTCCAAACACGTACACACTCTTCCTCGACTTCAGGTGCAGTGCTCCGTGGCCGTAGCGGGCTAGTTGCATGCGAGGCAATTTAGTTGCGCCGGTTGGACGAAGGATGTAGGCGAAGGAAAGCGCTGTGTGGGGGTTACTGAGGAAGGTGAGGCCGCCACATAGGAACACACAGCCGGCCTCGAGGGCTACGATGGCAGTGAAGTAGGAAGTGTTGAGGTAGGTGTGGAAGCTGTACACTGCCTTCCACCGGTTGCGGATAGGGTCGTAGGTCTGCACTCGCCCACTGATGACGTCCAGAAGACAGGGGTAGTCGTCTAAATAGCCACAGACTTCCCTGGTGATGTTGCGACTGAGTAGGTGGAAAGGCGGGAAGTGCGGGCAGAGCCAGTACAAAGTCACTCGAGGGTGCGCAAATGCTAAAGGTCTTCCCTGCATATTGGAGGATTAGCTATAGCAGTACTGCAAATTAGCACAGTTGATACTGTGAAGTGCATTGATGTGGGTTGAATCCTCAATCCCCTACACTGAGTCACAATAGAAAGCAACAGATCTATGACAATGGCGGACTTGGAGAGGTATTCTGAGTGCTGGCGAGCCGCACTGTCCAGAGCTGTGCGTGCCCGGGACCTACTCCAGTGGGAAAGAGTGGAGCAAAGGCCGCGCGTAGTGACATATCAAAGTGAAGAAGCGGATCTCACAGCAGTGAAACTAGTCATGCAGACGCACCTCCATCCTGAGCAGGTGTTAGGGTACCTCTACTCTGACTGGCTGCAAGCCAATGACCGGCTGCAGCCGGATATCGTGGAGTCTCACCAAGTCCTAGAGGAGTACGCAGACAGACAGCGGCTCTGGATACAGAGGCTAAAGAGTCCTTTTTGGACTGTTAGTGCTCGAGAACTGCTTCTCTTCGACTCCTATTTGCCCTCTGTTCATATGAGTGTGTCGGTGACTAGCGGGGAATATGCAGAAAGTGAGGACTACCTGAGGGCGGAGTTACTGTATGGGGCTCACTTTGTGGAGGAAACGAGGAGTGGAACGAGGCTCACTGCAGTTGCGCTTGGAGACCCTAAAGGGTGGATTCCGGCTTTCCTAGTCAGGTGGAAAATCACAGAGAGAGGTGTGTTTTACGAAGCGTTGTTGAAAGACATGGAGGAGAAGTGCTATATGCATGAGTAAGTGTCTAAAGAGCCTAGTTAGTTTCCATAATGGACAGAGCCGAGCGAGTCCTGGACCGGCTTGCGGAAATGGAAAGCAGCTATTTCTCCCTGCAGAAACAGCTACAAGACGAAGTGACTCTCGGCCTGGCAGAGTTGGCCCAGGGAAAACTCACCAACTCCGCCCTGGAAAGTGAGCTAAAACCCTGCAACTTCCGCAGTCCTGCTCCCCACTGCAAGGCCTTGCTGTCTGCTGACAGAGTGGAAGTGGTGGGAACTGCGCCGAGACTCAGCGAGGCGTTCGGCATATCTTCGAGTCCCAACCTGCACCGTGCGCAGAGTCACTTCGCAGCGGCTCTAAGGACTGCATGCAAACTGGCGCAAGTGCAGAGAGATGTAAGTCGCTAGGGACTTTACATACTTCTGCATGTCTTCTCGATAGGCACAGTATACCGTGTTGATCGTAGAGATAGAAGCGATATCCGCGAATGGGTGTGGATTTGAGACTATTGTAGCAGCTAGTAGGTCCATTATATAGCTGTGGCGATGGACCCGTGCTGTGTGCCTTACTGCTTCCTCGTGTCGCTGGCGGGGCTGATGCTGTTAGTGAGGACTAGACAGGCAGGAGTGGGCTGGGCGCTGAATGATGAGTACCAGTATTTGCATGTGCACGCGGACGAGGGCGCGCAGACTACTTTGCAAGCTGCACTGTTCTACCTGCTGCCCACTATCTTGTGTGGGCTGATGCTGTGCAGGGCCGGGCCTAAGGAGGCGCGGCCCACCTACCTGGAAGGACCTCGCGACCCGAACTCCTCCTTCGACTCAGCTACCAATCGCACTCCTCTTCTGGCTAGCTCTTAACACTAAGGAAGAAGCAGTCCCCGCCTATTTACTGAGAGCCAGTGCCTCTCCTTCCAATACACACCTAGGCAGGGTCTTTCCAGTGAGCGGGGGAAACTGCGGCCGACTGGCATTTCATCTGGAGGGGTAGGTCCCAGTCTTCGTGTGAGTTGGTGGAGTCTGGAGGGGGCGCGACACTGGTAGCTAGTTGGCTCTTCAAACGCTCATTTTCCCCTCGCAAATCCGCTAGTTGTCTGTGGAAGTCTGCTTCCAGGCGGGCTTTTTGCTCCTTCAGCAGACGGAAGTCTCCTTTGAGCGCTTCTAGTCTGGTCTTGCACTGCTCCAAAGAAACCTGAGCAGTTCTATCAGTGAGGGGCGGCGTCCCGCCCACTAGGAGCGCCAGTCTAGAAGCCACTCCTCTGACTACAACCCCTGCATCCGCAGACCCCGCCACTGCCTCCAAGTCTCGCACAGCCCTGCTCACCACTCCTTTCAGCTCTTCTTCTCTCCTCTGTGTGCTAATCTGCAGAGCGCTTAGAGAGGCTTTCAGGTCAGACATTGCTTGCTGGTGAGTTTTCAGGTCGCATTGGGCGTCTTCAAGTTCGCGGAGCAGCATAGCGTTAGCTTCGCCGGAAAGGTCAGGGAAGGAAGTCTCCTGGGCTACGTGTGAGTTGAGGACTCGTACTAAGAGGTCGTCGTCTGCTTCTGGAGGAGGCCGGGAGCGGTGACTGCGAGGTTTGCGCTTCATGGCAATACACCTATATGGCTTATCAAGTTAGACTGGGAGTGAAAAGACAGAGTAGCTTTGTGGACTAACACGAAGTAGGGGCATAAACTGCCTTACTGCCACTAGTTCCCTGGAGCAGTTTCAAAGCCCTGCCTGCCGCCATTTCCCAGGATAGTAAACTTAAAAAAGCCCGCCTATGGACAACTTCACCCACTTGCTCGAGCAACTGCTGTCCAGCGACCGCCCCATTCGAGAGAGCGGCGAAGCCGCGCTCTCCGCTCTGATCCAGCAGGCCCCTGACCAAGCGGCCCAAAGCCTGACTCTGGCCATGGGCAGTCCGAACGAACACGTCTCCGGGCTCGCAGCTGTGCTGTTCCGCAGGAAAATCATAGAGGAAAACGCGGTGCAGCATCTAAGCGCTGAGGTGAAAACCTCACTGAAGGCGACTCTGCTGCAGGCCCCGGTCCACCTCACTAATCCCGCCCAGCTCCGCCAGCTCGCAGATGTCTTGGTTAACTTCGCGGAAGCAGATGGCTGGGCAGCCGACCTAATGCGCCAAATGGGCCTGTGGATCAAGGACCCCAGCTCTGCCCTGAAGGAGTTCACACTGTATCTCTTCGAACTGGCCACAGACACGCACATGGACGAAATACTGAAGCGCAACGCAACTGCAGTAGTGAGTCTACTAGCGGAAAAGATGAACGATGAGGACTTGGGAGTGCAGCTGGCAGCTGTGAAGACCACTGCTTCCTTCCTTTCCGTTCTGGACACTGAAAGAGACCTGCAGTCCCATGCAGCCCTGGGACCGCAGATGCTAGCGGCGCTCACTCGCACTCTGCAGCAGAACCCACTGCAAGTGAGCAAGCTGAAGGAGGCCTTGTGCAACTTGGCGGACCTCACTGAGAACTTCCCGCGCTTCTGGAAAGGCTGCGGGGAGGATCTATGCCGGGTGCTGACTACACTGGCGAAGAGTGCCTACTTCCCCAAGGAAGTGAGGGCGGGCGCAGTAGAGGTCCTTAGCACTTTGGTCTACAAGTGTCCGACACTCGTGCAAAGCAGTGTGTTCTTCACCCAAGAACTGATCGTCCTGGGGCTCACCCTGACCTCGGAACTGGGACAAGTGACGAAGGAAGAGTGGATTCGAGAGGAAGAGGAGCAGGACGTAGTGGGCAACGAGCCGTATTGGCTGGGCAGGGACATGCTGTCGAAGGTGTCCGCTTCGCTGGGACAACAGACTGTGTTGGTGCACTTTCAGCAGCTCGTCCCGCTGCACCTGCGAGCGGAGGACTGGGTCAAGCAGCACACGGGTCTACTCACAATTGGGTTGATTGCGGAGGGCTGCCATGCTGCCTTCGCTGCGGGGCTCGGAGACATCCTCGGCATGGTGCTTCCCTTCCTGACCTCCCCCAACCCCCGACTAGTATGGGCCAGTGTTACTACCCTCGGCCTACTGTGCTCAGAATTCGAACCGACTCTGCAATACCAACACCACCAGACAGTCATGCAAGCCCTCCTAAGAGCTCTCGAGCACTCCTGCGTGAAGGTGCAAGCACAGGCTACCTCCGCTCTCATCAACTTCACTAGAGGCCTGCTCGTGGACGACGAGGAAACTGCCTGCCAGTACTTGCAGCCCTACGCCCAGCCTGTGATGGAGCGACTCCGACAGCTGCTTCACCAAGGCCTGGAAGTGAACTACTCGCCTCTGCTTGTCAAGGTGCTGAAGGCTGTGTCTGCCATTGCGTCCGTGCTGTCGGACAGCTTCGCACAGTACTACTCGCTCTTCATCCCAGGACTTCGCATGCTCATCAACCTGCCTACGCAGCAGGACATCAGGGCGGAGTGTATTAAGGCACTTGGCTACCTGCTATACAGTGTAGCACATGCAGGGCCGGCTTACGTGGAGGACACTCATGCAACACTTGTGGCTTTGCTGCAGCAGCGCAGTTCCTGGGCAGACACAGACCCAGCGGTTCTGGCCCTGGAGGAAATGGCGCCTGAGTTTGCTGGCGTCCTTCGCGAGCGCTTCGTGGAGTTCTTGCCCTCAATAATGCCGGCACTGCTCGCCAGAGCCACCGCTCCAGTAGCCATCACTTTCCTCGATGCCAACAGTGCGGAGGCCTTGGTCGCCAGTGAAAACCTGAACGCAATCAACTTGGTGATGCGAGGACACGGCACAAAGCAGTTGGCCATTGACGCAGCTGCTCTCGAAGGCAAGGCCCAGGCCTGCAAGACCCTGCACTCTCTGGTGAGCACTCTCCAACACTTGTACACTCCCATGATCCCGGCTACTGTCACCGCACTTGTGCCGCTCCTCACCTACGCGTACAGCTCTTCGGTTCGGAGAGACAGCATTCGCGCCCTGGGACACTGCATGACCACGGCCGCTACAGAAGACTTGCGGCAGGCCCTGCTGCGCCAGCTTCTCCCCGAGCTTTGTGCAGTACTGAAGGAAACCGCGCCTGTGTACTTGGATGACACCAGGGTGTTGCTCAAAACGATTCACCAGGGACTTGAGGCTGTGGAGGTCCCTGCGGTAGTGGGACTGCCCGCTGCACTGCAGCTCTGTCAAGTGCTCGCTGAGACGCTTGCACACGTCTTCGAGCGGAAAATCACCAGAGATCGGGAGTTCAAGCAGACTGACAAGGGAGAAGACCAGGAGGAACTGCAGGAAGATGAGGAAACGGACGATAACATCCTTCGTCGAGCAATGGAGGTAATCGGGACTCTACTGAAAGCCTTCCGTCGTGACCTGCAGCCAGCCTTCAAACAGTGCTTCCAGAGCTACTACGAAGCCCTGCTCTCCAAAGCCTGCGCCAGTGACATGGAAACTCTCAGTGCAGTGTGTGTGTTCGATGACTACTTGGAGCACACCGGAGACTTGAGCGTTCTACCAGACGGCCGCATTCCTCTGCTGGAGAAGTTCATTGCCCTCTCCAGACACAGAGACGCTTCAGTGCGCCAGTCCTCGATCTTTGGAGTGGGACTGATAGCAGTCCTGAGTCCCCCGCAAGCCTTTGCAGTGTACGCAGAAACAGCCGTGCAGACTTGCAGTGCACTGATATGCACTACAGAAGCCAGGTCCGAGGCACTCCTGGACGTGACCGAGTGCGCTATAGGTGCGCTGGGGAAAGTGGCGTTGCGACACAAGCCAGAAGCAGTGGAGTTCTGGCTCGACTGTCTGCCACTGATGGGAGAGCCGCAGGAGGCGCAGAGTGTGCACAGACTGTTTCTGCAAGAGTTCCAGCGCCTGCCGAGGGAGAAGGCACTTCGAGTGCTCAGCAGCCTCAGTGACCTGGCCAAAGCCAAGCCCCAAGTTCTAGACGCGGAAGGGATTGCCCTGCTCACAGCCACTAGTAGCGCATAATCAACCAAGTCGCTTCCTTATAGTCTTTGAGCCTGTTCAAAGGGGAAGATGTCTACCTGCCAGTAACAAATTAGGCTCTCCGCAGGGATTTCCTCGGAGAAGCGCGATGCAGGTCGAGCTTGTGATGTGTGCTGAGTTCCTTCTTCATGTTCTGGTACTTCAGCAGCAGTTGTTCAATGGCCTGAGACCGCTCCTTCGAGAGCTGGTTGTAGCCGCTCTGCAGGCGAATCTGGAGAGCGTCCTGCTCGACTTGCTGTCTGCGGAGAAGGGCGCCTTCCTCGGCTTCGAGTTTGCGGCGGCGCTGTAGGTCCCACTTTGCCTGTTCTTCCTCTTGCAGAGTAGATATGCGTCTCGCCACTTTTTTGGCTTCCAGGTAGTCTTGCTTCTTGATGAGGCTCGCCTCGATCTTGGCGAGGTTGAGCAGTTCGCTGCTGGGACGGGGGGCAGGGGGCAGGCGCTCCACCACAAAGGCTGCAAGTTCCCGCATCTGCTGCCGATGCTTCAGTTCCAGTTCACTCATCTGCGCCTCTGCCTGCGCTTCACACTCCCTTAGTCGGTCCTCCCACAGGTCCCGCTGTTCCTGGAACTCCAGCTGGTGCGCTTCTTCAGCCTGCACGACGTCCTGCAACTGCTGGGACCGGACTTGCTGCAGTTTCTTAGTGTCCATCTCTTCATATAGACTTTGTAACTTGCGCTTGGCGGCTTCTGCTTCTCCGAAGTGTCGTCTGCGCTCACAGGACTGCACCTGCTGTCTGAGGATTTCGCTGGGTAGGCACTACATGTACTCAGCCAAGGACTGGTCGTTAGACTCCATTGTCTACTATGGAGGAGGCTGATGTGCCTGAGAAAGGGGGATTCCGCACGTCCTTGACGTCCAGGACTTCGGTGGGACTAGTGACAGCGGCCACAGGGCGGAGAGGGAGGAGCAGGAAGTGGGAACTGCAGAGGTGGCTGGACTCTCCACTAGTTGTGATACTGATGAGTTCGATCACTGTCTACGTGCTGTTTGCAGACGACATGAGGATGCTTCTGGCTTCAGTGCATGAAGACGACGGCTTCTTTGCGATGGCCTGCCTGTGCATGGGTGTGTTCGTGCTGGAAATTCTGCTCTCCCTGTATGTGAAGCCTGACTATCGCTGGTCCTACTACTTCTACCTTGACCTTATCGCCACTGTCAGCCTTATCACGGACATAGGCTGGGTATGGGAGCACGTCACCAGCACTCAGGACACGAACCAGCTTGATCAAGTGCGGGAGGCCGACCACACCTCTCGCACCACTTCCCGAAGCCTCAAAATTATCCAAATCGTGCGCCTCGTCCGACTGATCCGACTCGTGAAGCTGTACAAAGGAGTACAAACAGCTCTGAAAGGACGCAGAGTAGCGAAGGTACAGCCCGAGACGTTTCTACCCACAGAGTCACTGATAGGCAAGAAACTTTCAGAACTGACAATCAAGCGAGTGCTTTTCTTTGTGCTGTTGTTGCTAGTAATGTTGCCTCTGTTTGAACTGGACCTGTACTACTCAGACCCGACGAGTGCGGATTTCTCTCTCAAGCAGCTCAGCCATTTCTCTGGAACTGGCGGCTTTGATGCTTCCCTCGAGGAAGCTTTGCTTGAGCAGGAAAGTATTCGGCCTCTGATTTTGCTCAGCTACAAACACGAAGCAGGTATTGTACTGCTCACAACAGGAACAGATGTGAAGGACCTGAGGACTGAGGAGAAGTACTACGCCGCACAAGGGCTGTTCGTGGGGATTTTCGACACACGGGTTGACACCCAGCTGGCAGCCGGCCTGAGCATTTGCCGCACTCTGTTTGTGTTCCTCGTACTAGCACTCGCCTCACTCGCTTTCACCAAGGATGCGCAGACTCTTGTGATCGCTCCGATTGAAAAGATGATGCGCAGTGTGGCGACTATTGCGAAAGACCCGATTCATGCCACTGAAAGGCAGGAGGAGTCTGAGGACCCTCCTGCACGCTCGTGCTGCCGTCCTGTGGAGAGCTCTCACTATGAAACGCAGTTGTTGGAAGAAACACTGCTCAAAATCAGTTCGCTGCTGGGACTGGGCTTCGGGGAAGCGGGCGCCAAGATTATTGCGCAGAACCTGGGCAGAAATCAGGACCTGGACTTGCTGCTCGAGGGAACCAAGATGCTTGGCATATTCGGCTTCTGCGATATCCGCAATTTCACTGACACCACGGAAATACTGCGAGAGGATGTCATGCTGTTTGTCAACCAAATCGCTGGCATAGTGCACTACACAGTGGCGACTTGCCTGGGCTCAGCTAACAAAAACATCGGAGATGCGTTTCTACTGGTGTGGAAGTTCGACTCTGACGACCTGCTTCGATCTCCCAGCGGCCTGCTGCAAAGCCCCAGTTCAGTTAAAGCCCGGAATCGCTGTGACTTAGCCCTCGTTTCCTTCTTGAAAGTCCTTGTGGAAATCAACACTTCGCCCGCCATCATGAGTTACCGCAAGCACTCTGGACTGCTCGGCAGGATGCCTGGCTTTGCTGTGAAGATGGGCTTCGGCCTGCACTTGGGCTGGGCAATTGAGGGGGCCATTGGAAGTGACTTGAAGGTGGACGCCTCCTACCTTTCTCCGCATGTCAACTTGGCTTCGAGACTAGAAGCAGCTACTAAGCAATACGGAGTGCCGCTGCTGGCCAGTGGCAGTTTAGTCAGTTGTTTGACTCCACGCACAGCTATGTATTGCCGGCACATCGACACTGTGATAGTCAAAGGGTCTATCGAGCCTGAGCGGCTGTATACGTCTGACTTGGAGACACAGAACTTGGGAATATGTGCGGAGCAGCCTTACATCAAAGTCCTAGCAGTGCAGAAGCGCAAAGACCTGCTGACTCTTATCGAGTCTCCCGACTTCGATGCCACTCAGTTGCTGGACCACACCAAAGGTATGTCCCAGCTCCGATTAGCCTTCACTCAGGAGTTTCTAGAGAGTTTCGAGCAGGGTCTACAGTTGTATCTGCAAGGTCGTTGGCCTGATGCCAGGAGAGAAATGGAGCGGACACTGGAGCTGAAGCCAAACGATGGCCCTACCAAGGCCTTAATGGCAGTGATGGGAGAGTGCAATTGGCAGACGCCTACGGACTGGCCCGGCTATAGAGCCTTGACTGAGAAATAGTGTGTACCCTAGCTACTTAACTAATTGCGGCACAAGGACGCTGATGCCCATCAAAGCAAGCGCTGTGTGGGAGTTACTAACGAAGAGAGCGAAGACCCAGCCCCAGCCCTGAGTGATGAGCCAGCCAATAAGGACTTGGCCCACTGCAGCAGCGAGCGTGCCAATGCCCAGTATAAGTCCTAGCGTCTTGCTATCAGCTCCCTTCGAGGTTTGGCTGGCGTCGGTTGCCATGGAAGGGAAAAGCAGGTTGGAGCTGCCTGACACTGTGACGCCCATCCAAAGCACCAGCAGGAAAGCGAGGCCGAGGTGAGCGGAGTTGACGAATGGGAACAAAGTCAGCACAGGACTGGCGCATAGCAGCAGACCCACCACCACTGTAGCCCGTTTCTGCACTTTGTCTGAGAGCCAGCCGCCTAGCAGGCTCCCTACGATGCAGCCGAGGTCCAGAGCTGCAGTCAACTCCCCGGTCCGTTCCAGGTCCAGGTGAAACTCACTTTCGAAGAAGTATGGAAGCCACATCAGAAGTCCGAAATTCAGTGATTTGACGCAACAGAGACACAGTGCACAACTCAGTACGCTGGGTCGACAGAGGATTTGGCAGCAGGCAGGCTCTTGGTCCAGCAAGGGAGTGCTCAGTTCTGCATTCGGCTTCTCTGTCGGCTTGTCATCAATAAAGAGCAGCAGAGCGGCAGCTGCGAAGACCAAGCCGGAAGTAGTGAAGGCAATCCACTCCCAAGGCAGGCCCATCTCTTCTGATATCAGGGCAGACAATGCCTCGCCTAATATGTTCCCCACAGAGCAGGACGTTACCCACGTTCCAAACAGCACTCCGCGGCCTTCGGGTGGAAACCACCTGGACATGAGCCCTACATTGCCCATCCACACAGCGCTTTGCAGCGGTCCTTCCACCATCCACATCCCGGCGTAGAGCACCCGAGTCACTCTACCTTGCAGACACAGCAATGCGACCAATAGGTACATGAATCCCATTCCCACCAGTCCCACTCCCGCAAGCACTGTAGCGGGCACCCACTCACCTAGCTCGCCACACAGGAAGAAGCCGCCTGTGTATGTTAGAAGGAATAGGAAGTCGGTGACTCCGAGGAACTGGCTGGAAAAGTCGTTTTCCTCGTGAATGAAGTTTTTGACCTGTGTGCAAAGCACCATGAACCAAGCCTCGCGCGAGCTGAAAAGCGCCAACATGCCCAAGAAGGAAGCGCAGAAGACCTTTACCTGCGGCCGCATTTATCACTAGGAGTCAATTTCCGCCACCTTGCTCTTCTCGTTCTCCCGTCTGATGAGCGGCACCAGCATAGAGAAGGAAAACAGCGCGACAGCTAAATGGCACTTACCCACAAGGAAAGCGAATACGTAGTTCCAGCTGTAATTCTGCAGAAACCCGATCACGACTTGACCGAAGGCGGCTCCGAAGCTTCCAGTGCCGTTGATAATGCCAATGACGGTGGTCTTGGCGTCTTGGTGGGCGTGCGCTCCTTGCTGCTGCGCTAGGTCTGCTGAGACTGCGCAGGACATGAGGTTTGCCACTCCGCCAATCATCACTCCTACGAGCGGGATAAAGACGTAGAAAAGGAATTCCGTGGCAGGCGTCACCATCCGGAACAGAATCATCAGTGGGATGGAGAGGATCAACATGCCCCCGACTGTCGCCATACGACGATTGTAAACATCAGAGAACCAGCCGCCCAGCACACTACCTGCAATCCCTCCGATGTTATAAGTGCTGAGCAGCAAGGCCAGATGCCCCATGTGCATGTGGAAGTTGGCAATCAAGTAATAGGGCATCCACATACGCATTCCGTAGTTCAGCAGTTTGACTCCTCCGTAGGAAAAGGCACAAAGTGCGACTCCAGGCAAGCGCCAAGACTCCCAGAAACCCACATGCGGCTTGTGGTCTTCCTGCTCGTATTCCGCTACAGTCTCTGTATGCGCGGACACGTCCCTCGCTATGAGCGGGGCGGACTTGGGAGTGACTTCAGCTGCTTCCCTGGCCTTCGGATGGTCGTAGACGAAGACGAGCAGACACACAGCCACTATAGCCACGAGCACAGCAGGGGCGGCAATCACCCACTCCCAACTCAGATGTGCTTCGTCGTAAATCACTGCTGCCATGTACTCGCCCACTATGTTGCCTACGGACTGGTTGGCGCCCCACAGACCCATCACTCGGCCTCTGATTTCGGGTGGGAACCAGTTCGCCATGATCGCCACGCAGCCTGTGAGGTCTGTGCCCTGGCTAGGTCCTTGCAGTGCCCAGAGGAACAGGTACACCGGGTGACTTACCACTCTCATCATGCAAAGCACACAGATGATGATGTAGAGCACAGCAGCGCACAGCATGCCATAGCCGACCATCCGAGTGACAACAAAGCGGTCGCCCAGGATGCCACTGGAGTAGTAGCCTACTGAGTAGAAGAGCAGGAAAACGGTGTCGATGGTGCCGAGGAAGGTGCTAGAGAAGCCCAGGCTTTCATGCACTTCGTGCTTCACCATGTACCACGACTCGCGAGCTGCGTGCAGGGAAAGTACGCACATGAAGGTGATCACGAACACCTCGATTTGGTGCTTGTGCAGAGTGGCCCACACCATTAAATTACGTCGGCACTACCATATAATGCAGTGCCTGGCTCGGGGCTGCAGACTATTCTCGGCCACACGGACTCGCCTCCTCATCACTGGTAACGGAACTGACCGTCTAGGCATTGTAAGAGACCTCAGTGCCCTGATCTGGGCACGCCAGGGCAACATTCTCGAGTCCACCATGGCTCGACTCTCCGGAGAGTTCGTAGTCCTGATGCTCGCAGACATACCAGTGGACAAGGCAGCCGACCTGCCCTTCGACCTTGCAGGCAACAAGGACCTGAAAGGCCTCAACCTCACAGTGAGACCAGCGTCTGAAGACCAAATTCCAGTAGCCAGCGGAGACAAGTGGCATCTGGAGGTGCAGGGAGCTGACCACCCGGGTGTGCTTCATGCCCTGGCCGATGTGCTCTGTAGACACGACATCAGCATCAATGACCTGACTACGTGCTTCGAACAGGCTCCGCTGGGTGGAGCGCTGCTGTTCCGCATGCATGGGTGTGTGCAAGTGCCGACTCGCGTGGATGTGGAGAAAGTGAGGAAGGAACTCTCTCAGACTAGCTCTGCTCTCGGCGTAGACACGCAGTTCGTTGCTAAGTAAAGGGACTCACACAGACACCAGCCTGTTCATAGTCCTCGTTGGACTTAGTTAGTAATAGAACTCGTGCCTGGGACTCTGTAGATGTATTGGCGACAGTCTCTACTCTTAAATCTGTGTGCATTCAGAGAGACGAGGAGTTGAAGTAACGGAACATCAGCATTTAACCCAGCAGTTATGGATAATGGATAACTCTATCTGGTCCATCGTGCTCGCTTTCATCATCGACGGCGTGATTTTGACCATACTGCTGCTGTTATTCTTGGTGCTGCGCCGTCTACGAGCAAAAAACTGGGAGGGGGCAGGCGCTCCTGACCCACATCCTCCCCAAGTGCAGGAAGTCGGAGTGGGCCTCGTGCAAGCGCTCAAGCAAGTATGGAGCACTTCCGAACAAGACATGCTGCGGCACTGCCACGTGGAGGGCATGATGTACTACAAAGTGCACAAAAACCTGACTTGTGTGTTCTGCATAATGTCGATTTTCAGCATGGCTGTGCTGGTTTCGGTGTACACGCAGGGAGACACGGACTACGAGGAAGACGTGGAAGCTGCAGGGTATGCACATGTGGTCAAAAACGAAAAGCATATCATTGCGTCTTTTCTCTGTCTCGTGCTCTTCACGACTATGAGTTCGTTGGTGCTTTACCGCTTCTTCGTTATCAACCGCGCCTACCTTCAGAGCGAAAGCGTGCCTGAAAACGTACTGGCAATAGATGGCATTCCAGGAGGAATGGACCCCTCCACCTGCGAAAAGTCCCTGCTGCAGAGCCTCGCCTCCCTGACTGCCAACCAGCCGAAAGTTGTAGTGCCACACAACTGGGCGGACGCTTATTGGAAGTTCAAGGACGTGAAGCCCATTCGATCGCGGAGACAGGAGCTCGAGGAGTACTACAGCACCACGCCTGACGCGCCCAAAAAAACCACTGGTTGCTGCTGCTGCAAGAAAAAAGACGAACTCGAGGTTTGCAAGCAGAAGGAAGAAGAACTCATGAAGAAGGTCCATGCAGCGTCTAAAGTGGACCCTAAAGTAGTGAACAGCGGCACTGCCTTCGTGGTGACTGCCTCCAAGAAAGATGCATTGGAGCTGTATGACCAGCTGCGGGCTGGCAAGGTGCAGGAGCCCGAGCTGCAGCCTCGAAAGTGGCGCATCTCCTTTGCCAGTGGCGGAGACAATGTGTTGTGGGAGTGTCTGGCGCCCTCGGGCTGCACTTTGACGTTGAAGCGTGTGGTGCTCAACGTAGTTTTCTGCATCGTGGCGTTCATATTCCTGACTCCTACAGGCTTTCTGCAGTACATTAACCTCATTTTTGGGAGCTTCGCTAGCGGCAGTGCAGTGGGCTTCATCGAGCAGTACTTACCGACCATCTTCCTGTTCATATACATGGAAATCCTGCTGCCCTTCTTCATTGAGAAGCTGGTGAAGTTCGAGCAGCACAGAACTCACTCAGAAGCCCGAGTGAGTGCAATGCGGAAGTACATCCTTTTCTTCGTGGTGTACCTGTACCTCACTCCGCTCATCGGCTTCCAAATCGTAGAGCTGGTAGACGTGGTGACCAGTGGAGATATGGGCAGTCTGCTGACCAAGATGGAAAGTCGCTTCACCAAGACAGGCCTGTTCTTCTTCATCTACCTGATCCACGCAGCTTTCCTGAAGAACGGAGGACTCTTGCTCTCCGCAGGGATCCTCGTTTCCCGCAAGCTGGGAGAACGCAAGGCGTTGCTGCAAGCCACGAAAGCTCGCGCTTACTGGACTGCGGAGTTCAATATCCCGAGAGACATGGCAATGTCGCTGGTGTGTGTGATGATGGCGCTCAGCTTTTCAGTGATCATGCCTATCATCGTGCCTATGTGCGCTATCTTCCTGCTGGGCAAAACAGCTGTGCAGAAGTACAACCTCCTCACTGTCAACTACGTCAACCCCACTACTCGGGGCAAGCTGGTCTTCGGGGCAATTTCCGGCTTTCTGGTGTGCATTTTGGCGCTTCAATGGCTCACCTGCTTTGTGCTCATCATCACCAATTTCTCTTCCTGGATCGTACTGGGGTCGATCGTGGCCGTCTCCACCATCGTGCAAATCATCATTTTCTGCGTAATCGAGTGTAGAGAACAGCGCCGCAAACTTCGCTACATCGCAGAGACTGAAAGTGGAGAGAAGGAGGGTCTGGTAGTGTCCGACGCTAAAGAGTTCATGCATCCACTGGGAGTGGAAATGAACCCCTCGCAAGTCTAGTAAACTCTCCACACTAGTAAATGGCTTGGCTGCACCCTCCTGTGTTGGGGTGTCGGTACTCCTTCTTGCATTTGCCCTGTGCGCGCTCAGGCCACTCCATGTGTGTGTACAAACAACAACTCGTCCTCTTTGGTGGCTTTGACGGCAAGAAGTGGCTGAACGACCTGCATCAACTGAACACTGCAGTGCTGGTGTGGGAGCAGCCAAAAATCTGCGGCTTGTCCCCGACCCCGCGACAGTACCACGCCGCAGCAGTGCTGGAAGACTGCATGTATATCTATGGGGGCTTTAGCGGAGCTTCTTGGCTGCTTGACTTGCACGTGCTGGACTTTGTCGCAATGCGCTGGACCCCACTACACCTTGCTACGCCGCTGCCAGCGAAGGAAGGCCATGCCTTCGAAGTGGTGGATGAAACGCTCTACTGCTTCGGAGGGTGGGACGGCTCTGCTGTGGCTGATTTGCACAGCTACAACACACACACGAGGGAGTGGAGGCTGGTGGAGACTGAGGGCTCCAAGCCAGCTCGTTGTGGCCACTCCATGACTGCGGTTGAGGGAGTGCTTTTTGTGTATGGAGGATTTGACGGGCAGAACTGGACGGACACCCTGTTCACTTTGGACACAAGGAAGCCAGTGTGGGTGCAGAGCACAGCCAAGGGCCACGCCACTCCCCGAGGCTACCACAGTGCAATACGAGTCAACCAGTTCATTCTCATGTTCGGCGGATATGACGGCCAGTTCATCCTTGGAGATCTGGTGGCTTTGGACACAGTCTCCTTCACATGGTCTGTGCCGGACTCCTGTTTCGGCCGCTTTCCACTGGCTCGCAACGCCCACTCTATGTCGCTCGTCGGCTCAGAACTCTATCTCTTTGGAGGCTACAACGGAACTCGAGACGTCGACAACTTGGATGTGCTGGAAACTGCAGCGTTCTCCACACTACGCGAAGACTTGCGAAGCATGCAGAGGGAAGCCCAGTGGAAGGACGTGCTTCTGAAAGGTGAGAACTGCGAAGTGGAGGTGCATGCTTTGGTGCTAAGAGCGCGAGCTCCGGGACTGTACGACCGACTCAGTCCCAGTGGGGAAGTGAGTTTGCAAAACTGTAACCGAGCAGTGCTGGAAGCTCTCATGGAGTTTCTGTACTGCGACTTATCCAAAGAGACAGTGACTCAGCACAGAGAACAGCTCTTAGACCTGGCAAGTCACTACGACCTAGCAAGTCTCCGAGCACAGTGTTGTGTGCCTCCAGGTGAGTCACAGCTGACAGCAGACTTGGCCCAAGCACTCAACTTCGCGGACCTCAGCGACTTGGAACTGTGCGTCGAAGACGAGAAATTCAGTGTGCACAAGTGCTTGTTGGCTGCTCGTTGTCCGTACTTCCGAGCGCTATTCGCTTCCGGCATGCAAGAAGCGCAGAGGTCGGAGGTGCAGCTCCATGACGTGTCAGCTCGAGCTATGCGGTCCCTGCTGGAGTGGCTGTACTACGACAAGTTTGAAGGGCTCGTGGCAGGACTGGAGCCAGCTCTGGGTGTGGAGCTACTGAGTGCTGCCAGTCGCCTGCTGCTTCCGAGTGTGCTCCGACTCACGGAAACAGCTCTGCTGCAGCAACTCTCGGCGAACACAGCCGTGCCTCTCTTTGAGGTGGCTTTCGTGCTCAACGCCGAGCGCCTCAAGTGCTACTGTCTTAACCTCATACTACGAGAATTCGACCGAGTATCAATGAAGTGCGAATTCACTCAGCTCTCACCTCAGGCCCTGGCCGAGCTAACATCAGTACTGCCGACTCGAATGCGTCGACAAACAAGCCAAACCTCACGCTTCCACTGCGACTTGTCAATGGTCCGCTGGGAGCAACCTCAAGTGCAGACCTCATTCCTCGTCCACTCCCTGCGTCCCTGCGCTCCTCTGCAGGTGCAGCCACACAACCCCAGTTCCTCCCCTATCGACCCCGAGCCAACGCACTGTCCAGCAGAACTCAACCCTTTGAGTCGCAAACTAATCTTCGGGGTGCGACCCTCACAATGTCAACAACTCAAGCACAGAGAACACAAACTGCAGCGCCACAAGTCTCAGCCCCGTCCAGACCACCCCAACTTCCTCGTCAAGGGGCAAAGCTCGCAAGCGCGCATCCGCACTGCTCAACTTTCCCCTGCTCGCATTCGTAGACTCTAGTCTAATGGCATAACTCGTCGCTAGAGGCTTCCTGCTTGCCAGGCAGCCGCAGCACGTGTCCGAATATCACTTTGCCCAGGGTCAATCCGCTCACCACCGCAAAGAACATACTTGTGATGAAGCTCATGACAGCCAGCATGAGCAGATACCCCACACTCACGTAGACGAAGTAGAGCAAGCCGCACACACACAGCCAAGTCCACTTCTGCACACTCTGCTGCGCTTTCCTGTCTGCTCCTCACATCCGGCTGAGCGCTAACTTGTAGAGGAAAAGCACTGCGTACATGAACACGCCCAGCGCCAACATTCCCACCACTGCACCTGCCTTCTTGCCGTCAGTGTCTACGTTCCAGTTTTCTGGGTGTCTCTCACCGAAGTAGAGTTTGTAGTCTCCGCGATAGAAGGTCTCGGGCATGAACATCGTCATCGTCATCGTGCAATTCATGTCCATTTTAAAAAAAAATTGCAAGAGCAGCTACCTCTGCTCCGAGGCTTTCTAGACCCGCGAATGTAACCATATTCCTAAGACCTAAGGTACTTCAAGTAATCTAAGGCCATGAATCACTACTTGTCTGGAGCGGGGTGATCAAAGCTTCACATAGCAAAATGGCTCCCCAGAATCATGTAGTCAAACTAGTGCTATCTGCTTGTTGTCTCTGGAAATCGGGACCAGGTTGGTGAATGGCTGTATCCAAGAGAGTCGGAAACGAACCCTCTGATGGAACTCCGCTGACTTGCACACTGCCTAGTGATATCATGGCTGAGCGGAGGTCTCAGTTTGGAGAACGCATAGTGACCTGCTGGATGTCTCGAGTGTCTCTGCTGTTCGGCCGACTGAGCAGCAACGTGGTCAGAGAGTGTTGTCTCTTCCTGTACGGAGACTTACAGAGACTGCTGGCCTTCCAAGCCACTCGAGTCATGTGGTTCGACCCCAGTCCTGGACTTTGGAAGGACTTCTGCCCGTTCACTTCGCCAATCAACTTTGAGTACACGGCTCTGTTCGTGAGTCCGGACCAAGTGCTAGTGTCAGGCAAGCACGTGCACCCCGATACCACCGCTTTTCTACTAAATGCTCAGGGCGAATGCACACTGCTCAAGTCTTTCCTGGTGCCTCGGTGTTACCACGGTCTCGCTGCAGACTGGCGCCTGGAAGTGGTGTTCGCCTTTGGTGGCTGCAACGACAGTAATCCTCATACAGAAGAGAAACTGAACTCCATCGAGAAACTGCGACTGCCAGACAACCCCTGGGAACTGCTCGAGCCCATGCAGCACCCCAGGTCCCACTTCAACCCCTGCTGCAGGTATCCGTACGTCTATTTGGCAGGCGGCGGCTCCACGGCAATTGAAGTTTTCAGCCAAGAAACAGAGAAGTGCGAAACACTTCCCTGCGCCCTGCCCTCTGACTTCCTCGAAGTCGGGTGTCTGTCTGTGTTTTGCGCAGGTCTGCTGGTAGTGCTGTGTAGAAAGCGCCTCTGCAGGGTGAAGCTGAGCACAACTGAGTTGGTGGACTCGGTGTCTCACAAGCCGGTGCTGCTTCTGCCTAGGTGCCAGCCTTGCTTACGCGGCCAAGTGCTGTACACGGTGGACTGGTACCTAGTGTGCAGGGGACTCAGCATCGAAACAGGAGCTGTGAGTAGTGAAGCTGATTGCCCGGGTATCTAAACTATAGCAGGATATGGCAATCGTCTCACATTTATGACGTCATAGGTGAGTTTAACTGTTTCAAGGGACTGCGGAAAAGCTAGAGGGCTGCCAACTATGAAGATCTACTCGTGTGGCTTCGATCGTCATAGCCAAGTAGAAGCTGCATTCAGTTAGCATGCTTGTTAGAGGAGCATCACAATGGCTCACGAGAAGGCACAGACTATGGCTGTCAATACCATTAAATACGCTCGCACTATCTGTATGCGCCTAATCCTTAGAGTCTATAGTAAATATGGAAGCCCAACACTCTATCCTGAAAGGTCTCTCCTGGTACTGCAATGTCTGCGGAGACCTGACTATGGAAGGCTACGTCTGTAGCTACGGGAGTTTCACCACGTGCGTAAACTGCCTTGTCTGCTTCTTTCAAACGCAGTGGCCTGACGGCCATGTAATTGCGATGCCCGCAAAGCCCATCATAGCTCTGCAGGACTTCCTTTGTATGTGCATCATTTCACTCAGTTTGTTCTGCACCGGTTCAAACAGGAAAACTCCACACACTGCTGGAATCTCATTATGAAGAGTGTAGAACTTGCCAGCATGGCCCGAGCTCAGCAGTTCCAACACTGGCAGAAAGACCTGCAGAGTCAAGGGGAAGTCGTGAGTGGTCCAGCAGTTGACCTTGCCTCTACAGCACTCGGCCGTACTCTCGAGCCTCCAGCGCACCATCTGTTTCCCACCAGTTAAGAGACACAGTTCCCCATTGGCAATGAAGGCAACCGATCAGAGACTTCCAGTAAACCAGGCAAAGAGACTGCCAATACTGTGAATGTGTCCGTCTCTGCATTGAAAGTCTCCACTTTCTTGTGCTTATCAGCTGAAGTCAAGTAGATAAGGGAGCAGAAATGACAGGGAGTAAAGCAGGCTTAACTGATTGCTGCCAGATATAAACTTTCTGTAGCGTCAAAATCCTCCTTTAGTCTTTTAGTGAGTAGGTTTTAAGGTAGGCAGATAGGAACTAACAGTCCTGTTTTCTGGCTATAGGGCCAGACTCACTTTACTACTGTACCTCTCCTACAAGACAGGCGGCTGGGAACTGTACCTACATTCCAGTCTGCACGAATTCCTAGCCCCATTTCACATTACTACGAAGTCTTCCTCTTCAGCAACGATGACACCAGCTTTGTGTACGAATATGAATGCTGCCTTTCATCGAACTCTCCCTGGGACAATTAATCAAAACAGCTTTGAATGTTCAAGCCTAGAAGCTGTAGAAAGTCACCTCAAGTCAGCTCTGCAACACATCAGAAGTAGCAGTTCCCTTTCCTCTGTGAAGACTCTTCAAGTGCTTCGAAGCAAAATGAACAAGACTGGCTATGTTGTGACCTGGGTACTAGAGCGAGGAGAGCAGTTAGAGGCTCCCTGTGCCGCAGTGGTGCAGAACTACAAAATTGGTCACCTGCTTTATCAAAATCTAGAAGGTCTCTGCAAGGTGGAAGTATTCGAAGCCGAGTACCTAGAGCACTTGGTCGTAATCAAGGTTTGCCATTGTGCTTTCTCTGCTCTCAATGACTGCCTCCAAGAGGCTTTCCTGCAAGCTTGGGCAGAAAGCCGATTTTCCTGCAAACTTCTCGATGTCACTTTGAAAGCAGGTTCCCGAGACCTATTCCAACTCGGCCTAGTGATGGAGCGAATGGAACAAGATCTGAGTGCTGATATTGTCCTGCGAAACAGACTCCACTTGCCCTATACTGAAGTCGAACTGTGTTGCCTGCTCAGCGACTTGTCAGACGCTCTACTTTTTGCCAAATTTCAAGGGATCGCTCATAGAGATATCAAACCTGCTAACATCTTCCTTCAGGGACGTCATTGCAAGTTGGGTGATTTCGGGTCTGCACGACTGACTGAGAACACAAAGATGGACGCCAATGGAACTGCGGAGTACCTGAGTCCGGAAATGCGACGAAGGGCTCTAGGGGAGTTGATTGAGATAGACTTGCACCAGAGCGATATGTATTCGCTAGGGGTGACTTTGCTGCACATTGCCAAGCTCGAGCTGCCCACTAGTGTTGCCAAGGCCTGGGAAAATCCTCACTCATTGCAGCAGTCTATTCAATTCGAAACTAGTACCTTGCTCTATTCCGAACCCGTCTTAAGTCTCATCAAGCAAATGCTTCGATTCGAACCACAAGAACGTCCTCAAATCGAAAGTATTCGGAAGGTAGTGCTAGCCGCAAGGGAGAGTCCCTCCACCAACCTGCTGGACCAAGCCTGGGACTCGATCCTGCAGGAGCGATTTGCCGAAGCAGAGACTTACTTGCTGACTGCTGTGCTAGGGAGTCGAGTTTCCTCAGTGAAGCAAGTTCCAGAGCTATGTGGGGGCTTCGCTTTTCTGTATCTCTCCTTGGGTCGCTTCTCCGAGAGCCGCAAAATGCTCGAGACCTTACGAAGCACGGAGATGGTGAATGACGAGGTGATCACTGAATGGCACACACTGGCAATTGCGTACCGATCTGAAGGACGGCGGGAAGAGGCTGAGGCCGCCTTACGTCAGTGCCTCTCCCTAGAAGTGGCCTTGCACGGCCCCGACACTTTGATGGTGGCGTATCTGTACAGTGCGCTGGGATTGCTGTGTAGACAAGCGAAGCGAGTTGCTGAGGCTGAGGAGTACTTCCGAGCAAGTGTGGTCCTGGGGGAGAGGACCGGTGGGCAGAACTGTGAGCTCACAGGGTCGCTCTTGCTCAACTTGGGAGGGCTGTATTTGGAAAGCGGAAATCTTCACCTTGCAGAAGACGCATACAGTCGCGGTTTGGCCATTTTCCAAATGCTGTACGGAAAGAGACACTCACATATCGTGGAAGCGAGTGCTAATTTGGCCATAGTTTACAGATTTCAAGGTCGTTTGTCTGCTGCAAAGCGGCTAGTGATGGAGGCAATTGACTCTCTGAAGAGTCTATTCGAAGACGGGCATCCAGTCCTCGCTATTTGCTACAACATGCTGGGCACTGTGTACTATGACTGCGGCCAAGTGACAGAAGCAATAGCCATGCACCAGTGTGCTTTGGACCTGCACCTGCAACTCTACAGTCAGGATGACGCTTCCACTGCTACCTTTTCTCACAATTTGGCGAGGGATCTAGTAGCCGCTCGGAGAATCAAAGAAGCTGAAGTGCTAATCCGACGCTCATTGGAGCTAAGAACAAGACTGCACGGAGAAGAAAGCCTGGAAACTGCAGACTGTTGGGGTGTCTTAGCAGACATCTATCAAGAAACAGAACGACTATCAGAAGCCATTTCATTGTGGAAGCGAATTGTAGCTTTATATATCGGCGTGTATGGGACAGAGGACATTCAGACTGTCTGGACCTACGCTGGCCTGGCCAAATGCTACCTCGCAGAAGGTCAGCTGGATGCAGCAGTGGCCTTGTATG
>Ga0247837_1000873_pt1 | contig 64883 bp, 32 predicted proteins | sample LaCtaG_2_FD_187115 | JGI IMG/M metagenome (GOLD analysis project Ga0247837, IMG submission 187115) | Freshwater microbial communities from meromictic Lake La Cruz, Castile-La Mancha, Spain - LaCruzMarch2015_14.5m | ecosystem: Environmental > Aquatic > Freshwater > Lake | place: Spain: Castile-La... | reverse complement strand
GTGAAGCAGGACCCGCCTGTTGACCCCGAAATAAAAAAGCTGCAATGTGAGAATGAGACATTGAAGGTCTTGCTTGAGTCCAGTCTTTGTGCAGAGGAGAAGAAGACGAAAGAACTGGAACTACTGAAGTCCCAAGTGAGTTCCCCCGTATCAGTCCTGCAGGATAACTTCAAGCGCAGTGGCAGCCAACTCCCCACTCCGTCCAAACTCGCCAAAGTGCAGCTCCCGCAACTAGATAGGTAACTGTGCCTACCTCATCGATTGGCTGGTTTCCATCTACCTGCTAGTCTATCACTTGCTACTGCTCCTGGAAATAGCCATGTTAGACCCCCAACAGCTCCTTGAAAGGCAACTCTCTAGTCCACTGTTTGTACTTCTCCAGCTGTTCGAAGGCTGCGCGAACTCTCATTTCTCCCGCCAATTCGAAAAACGTCTGCATGGAAGTTACAGCCACTTTCAGGAGTTGATAAGAGTCAGTCTGCGTGGTCTGTTGATTTTGGACTGGGGTGGATTCGTCACTATCGTGAGAGACAGGCACAGGGAAGTACTCTTCAAGTAATGGACTTTGTCTAGTGTGGTGCGACTTGGACTTCTGTGAGGAAGGCATATCGCAGCTTTGTGCTCTTTTCACTGGGGTGGCGAGAAACACCAGTGGCTCCAAGTCTATTGGCACTTCGTCTTGTTCAGTTAGCGGCTTCCAGTCGCCTTCTAGCGAGTCTGTGTCTTTCGGGTCCTCAAACGGCACAGGAGTCTTCGCAGTGCGCTTCGTAGCTTCGTCCTTCAGCATCTGCGCAATGACACTCGTAGTTCTGCCGGCTCTAGGCTTAAAAGCCTTATAAGCTGCAGTCTTGGTACTTACAACATGTGAGGGAACCGACGCCTTTGCCTTGGCCTTGATATCACTCATTTTCTGCTGCACCAGCATTTTCTTGTCCCAAATATCCTCCAAACTATCCTGACTGGACATAGGCTTGGTAGAGCGACGAGAGGTGCACTGGACAGTGCGGACGAAGCCTTTGGTGCGATTGGCGTACTCGGCACGACGAATAGACACCCGCTTTCGCTCGTCTTCGTGCACAAATTGCTTGGCGGCTTTGTTGTAGAGCAGACTGGATTTGACGGCTCGAGCTTCTTGGAAGTTCATAGGAGTGAGAGCGAGTGGCGGGGCAGGACACACCTCCTCTAACACCGTTGTCTGTATCCTCGTAGCCGACTCACATTGTGACAAGTTGAACTCCGCCATTGGGATCTCAGGCATTTCCTGCCTCTCCGCTGTTTCCAGCACCTTCCAGTCCACTATCTTCAGTGCATCAGACATCACTGAGTCTACCGACTCCCCGCCTGCTTCTCTCACATCTGTCCGCACAATGCGAGCGAAGGCAGCGGAATCAGGCAAGGAAGAGTGGGAGATGACGGGCTTGTTGTGGGGGAGAATTCGAGGAGGGGAATCTGGCACTGAGCTTTTGACGACAGGAAGAGAGTGAGGGCCGCAGACGGAGCAGCCGATAGGGGATTCTGAGCGGTCGTGAATACGAGAGGAGGAGACGGTCGGACTTTGATATCTGGGCGAGAGACTGAAGGAGTCGCGGGGGTGCACTTCATAGGACTGCACACTAAGCGAACACCTATCCAGCGACAGTGTGAGCGGCGCCTGCATGTGCTTCCCCAAATAGTCCCGTTTGAACCACCTTTCCACGTCTCTGCTCCTGGAGAGTCTAGCGGCCATCTAGAGCGTTAGTATGTCTTCCACGTTGGCCAGCTGAACTTCGACGTTAATGCTCCACACGCGTCCACGGTCGTCGACGTAGTAGTAGAGTTGATCGTGCTTCAGCGGGGAAATGCGAGTGTAGGTCTGACTGAGGTTGGCGATGTTTTGCACTTCCATGCTCACGTTCGCTTCCAGGTTCAGCAGCATCATCTTTTCCTTCTGCAGGAAAACCACCTGTTCTCCGTGTACAAAGCTCAGCACGTCGTGTGGGTTCGCGAGTTCCTGCGGCACTGTGAAGAAGGTGCCGCTTTCGATGTCGAAAATTTCAATGTGCATACTGTTGTACCCACAGAGTATGAACTTGCGCTTCCAGTAGGTGGGCCCGGAGACTGCCCGGCCTTCGTTCATGTCGGCAATAGCGGTCCAGGACTTGTCATGCAGACTGTACCGCTCACATTTCTTCAGCCAGGGACCAGCGCAGCCCCCAAAAACGTATACCCAACCATCGTCACAGGCCAACCCTGCCCATTTCCTGCTCGACAGCATCTGTGAGACCATTGTGCCGTTCTTGAAATTCAAATTCAGGATCATGGCTTCTCGTGAGTAACTCCCGTCAAAGCCTCCACAGTAGAATATCGACCCGTTGGGCAGTAAACACCAAGTTGCATCCTGCTTAAATAGCAGCGGAAAAGTCCCTCTCACGAACCGCTTTTGGCCTCTAGACACATCGTAAATACCCGCGATGTTGGAGCCTGGTATGAAGAAGAACAACAGTTGGGCGTTCAGCCCTGAGTTTTCGTAGTATATTTCCACTGCGGCTTCCAGCCTGCGGAGTACATCCGTGGCATCGATCTCCACATTATATAGCTTTAAAGCGTTGGCGACATCTTCACTCCTCAAGGTGTCCCTGTCTGCCAACAATTCATCCACGAGATGGTCGATTTCTCCCTGAGGGTCTCTCCTCAGTTCCTCTACTCTCCGAAGCATTGAGGCTAAGTGATGCTCTACAGCAGCTCTCATGTGTGCAAAGTAGCTTTTGTCCCTCTGCCGGTACTCTTCTGCCCGGGCAACTATGTCGTTGTAGAAACGCTCGATGTCGCTTTCTTTTCGGTCAAGCTGCGAGCGAGCTTTGTGCAGTTCAGTTAGGAGAGACAAGAGAAAGCGCTGACGGGAGTGGAATTCATAGGGATCTCCCAGCAAGGAATCCAGCGGCAAAGCACTGGTGCAAGTATGGCTCCGCATGCACTCCTCACATAGCTTCCGAAGCGCTAGTTCGCAACAGCATAGCTGGACTGCACTTCCTTGTCTGCACTCAGTGCACGTCTGAGGCTTCGCAAGTGATTCCATCTGATGGGCACTTTCCGTCTCTGTCAGCACGTGCTTCCCGACACAGCCTTCGCAGAGGAGCACGCCCTTGCATCTGCAGCGCACTGCAGGAGTGGCACTCAGACAGAGCTCGCACTCCATTATCTCTACGATTCTGGAAGAAGAAAAATTAAGCTGGAGGAACTGATACGTATTCTGTTAGTGGCAGATGATAGTGAGTTATTGCGATAATAGCAGTGGAATCGCCGATAGTGTCTGACCCTGAACTATGGCTACAAGACCACTATGCAAGCTGTCAATAGCAGTTGCTCAGCCGAATTAGTGAACTAACTGGTGTTAGAATCCAAGTAAGTCTAGGAGCCCCAGCAGCACGAGGTTTTCCGCGGCTCAGGAAAGGCTGTGACCTTTTGTCTGAGCGTAGGGATGGTTTGGTCGCCTGCGCGAGCCTGGCTAATGGCCTCGAGTAGGCCTTCAAAGGCTTCCTTTATGCGGCTCATTGTTATAGCTGAAGTCTCCTCAAACAGCAATCGATTGGAAGCTGCAAAAGCCTTCGCAGTTTCAACCGAAACTTTCCTCCCATTCGGATTTCTGTCACACAAATCCGTCTTATTGCCCACCAGCATAATAACAATCCCAGGCTCCGCATGGTTCCTCAAGTCCTCAATCCAAGTTTTGACGTTCAAGAAGCTTCGGTCGTTAGACACGTCGTAGACCAATAAAGCTCCGACAGCTCTTCGGTAGTGGGCTCGAGTGATGGACCGGTACTTCTCTTGCCCTGCTGTGTCCCAAATTTGAGCCTTTGCTGTGCCTCCTCTACCAAGGATTACAGTACGAGTTGCGAATTCCACTCCAATGGTCGCCTGTGGCGTCTTAGGCAAAGTGCCTTTGATGTACCGCGACAGGATGTGCGTCTTCCCCACTCCCGCGTCACCTACGAGCACAATCTTATAAAGGTAGTCATAGTTCTCCGCAGGCTCTTGCTGCATTATTGCCATTCGAACTAGTCTGACTGACGTTTGTGCTCTTCCTCGCACTGGTGGACGATGGAGGCGAAGCCGGGCTTGAGGGCCGCTCCGCCTACCAGAAAGCCGTCGATGTCAGACTGCGTAATCAGCTCAGTGCAGTTTTCGGGAGTGACGGAGCCTCCGTAGATGATGCGGAGACTGGCGGCGACCTCCTGGCCTGCCTTGTCCTGCACCCACTTCCTTATGCCGCTGTGCACTGCCTGCGCCTGGGCGGGAGTCGCTACCTTCCCAGTCCCGATAGCCCACACTGGCTCGTACGCCACGACGACCTTGTCCCAGTGGCTGATGGACTTGGCGGCCGTAATCAGCTGCTTCACCACTACGTCTAGACTCAGGTCACTTTCACGCTCGGCTAGACTTTCCCCCACACACAGGATGCAGTTCATCTCAAGCTCTTGCAGTCTCTTCAACTTCGCTGTCACCACTGCGTCTGTGTCTCCATATAGCAGCCGACGCTCGGAGTGCCCCAAAATCACCCAGTTCACCTTGGCGTCTCGGAGCTGCTCTGCCGCCACTTCCCCGGTATAGGCGCCCAATCCTTGCACTCCGCAGTTCTGCGCTGCCACTGACAAGTGGGTGGGCAGCTGTGCACTCACTCTCAGCAGGTAGAGCATACTGGGTGCCACTATGACCTCTCCTAGAGACTTGTCCCAGTTCAGCTTGCTGTAGACTGTTTGAGTCAGGTCGTCCACTGAGGTGAGAGTCCCGTAGCACTTCCAGTTGGCGCCAACGAAGAACTTGCGTCCCATCTTGGATATTCCAGTTCTACTACTCGAATTACCTCTTAAAGGTCAAAAGCGGTTCAGCTACTCAGTCATTTAGCAGGCTGCAACCGCCTTTTCGCTAGCTAGAAGCATTGTAATGTAGTTGATGGGAGCGCGGATTTGTGGGTGTGACTCTATCAAAGAGGAACTGGGCAGTGAATTTGCTATGAGACGATCAGTGTCTACAGGGCCTACTGGGGAGCCTGTAGGGTGGAGAAGCAAGCGGATATCAGGGGAAGGTGTCTTTGACGAGGCACCTGAATTCCGCTCAGACCGCCTAGGCGAACTCCTCCTTGCGCATTGGCGCGGCTACAAAGCTCGCCAAGCCTTCACTCTTCTTCGCTCGGAATTCACGCTCAGTCCTTACTTCACTCCCCAATTGGTCTACGAAACTATCAGACTCTCCAACGCCTCTATCCTTCGCACTCATGGTAAACACATATATACATCTGGAGCGATTTATGAGGGAGAATGGAGGGGAGGCTTCCGTGATGGCCAAGGGGAAATGAAGTGGACAGACGGCTCTCAATTTATTGGGCGGTGGAGCTGGGGCTGGCCTGTGGGCATTGGCCGATTTGCAGGTCCTGAGGGAGAGGTCTTCGAGGGGAAATGGGGCAGTCCTTTCGATGTAGGCAGGACGTCCTGGTGCCAGATGAGCTCAATTTCCCTGAATGCTTGGACCTGCTCCCAAGCAAACGGGTACTGTAAGTATCTATTTAGTGTGGCTTTGGTATAGAGAAAGACGCAGGAACGCCTCTCCTTCCGCCCTCTCCATCGACCAAACTTTAGCCTACTTCGACACACAATTCACCAAACTGGAAGCAATGCTGTCCTCTCTAAGGCTCAAATCAGAAGGAAGATTCAGTCAATCCGAGCTTGGAAAGGCAGGCTTACGATCAACCCGCCAGGTCTCATACAGCTCAGGGGCTGTCTATACCGGGGAACTAGACGGCGACTTCCGAGACGGAATAGGCAGACTCGTCTGTACCAACGGAGACTCCTATGAGGGAGAGTGGAAACATGACCAACGGAGTGGATTCGGGGTAAGTCGCTGGAGAGACGGTTCGCACTATTTGGGCTTTTTCCGTAGTGACCAACGCTGGGGTCCAGGAGAGTACTACTATGTGGACGGCAGCAAATACGCAGGAGAGTGGAGCGCAGACGATATGGACGGCTTAGGGATGCAGACCTTTGAGGACGGGAGATGCTATTTCGGCCAGTGGAAGGCTGGGAAGAGGGAGGGAGTGGGGAGAATGAGAGGGAGGGATGGCAGTGAGGGCAGGGGGATGTGGGCGGAGGGGAAAAGGCACGGAGTCTTTTGGGTAAATACACAAGGAGAAATAAGGACGGAAAAGTGGCTGAGAGGGAAAAAAGTCCGAAGTGATATCGACATTTAGGGAGTTGATTGGACTTATTCAGACTTTAATAGGCTAATTGCCCTCCTAAGCAACCCATAGTCATACATGCAAATGTCTAAACCACTACTAGTCTCTGCATGAAACTAGTAGAAATGGCAGCTAAGCCCCAAGACACTGGCAAAGTGCTCGCAGGCCTGCAAGCCAGTATTGCCTCGCTCAAGGACAGCTTCAGGTCGCTCAGCACTTCGAGTTCTCCTCATTTCGCCTTGCTGCAGAGTCAAATCGAGGCGCTTGAGAAATCATTGAAGACAAATTCAGAGCAGTTGCTGGGCCAAGTGATGTCCACGAAGTCCACAATCACACAGCCCCTCGTCCAAGGCCGCAAGGACCCAAAGGCTCGCAGTCCACTCACCACAGCGGCAGAAATGCAGCTAGACAGCTCCTACATGCACCGCTCCAAAGGGAAGTTCTACACTGCCAAGCCCCCGCTTCCCACATGGAAAGACAGACAGGAAGCGCCTACTATCAATGAGGAAGACATATCGCAGGGGATGTTTAACTTGATCAACCGAGGAGTCATTCCCAGGGATATCGACTTGACGCCGGCCTTTGAAAGTGGGGCGCCACCTCTGGCGACCAGACCTGCCCGGTATCACAACTGGGTGGCGAGGAATGACAAGGGCATTGCACAGACTGGAGGCATGCCGTCTCAGGCTCTCAAATTTGACTTACCGCCTGAGCCTCAGCCCGCCTTACCAGCTGCCAGTGTGCGTCCCACTCATACCTCCTACCTGCAGCTCCAATTCGACAGAAGTCCCGAACCTCCCACCGAGTCCCCCCCGAAGGAATACGAAGAACTCATGGATGTCCACTCCGCCCACCAATTTCTCATCCGCAAGGGGAAAACCCTGGAAGCAACTCCCGAGTTTCAGTCGTACAAGCGGAAATACGGCCATTCCTGGTCCTACATTGCGCAAGTTATCAAGGAGTTGGAGGAAATGCTGGGGAAATTCAGTGTGCCGCTGGCAGTTATTGACGGGACTAGACTGGTGGAGGTGGCCGGGGAGCAGCGCGACCCCTCTCTCCTCCTCAGTTGCATTCTTAACCAGGCTGAAGTGCAGCCTTTGCTGGATATCCCCTCACTGCTCTATGCGGGAGACAAAGGCAAGCACCTGGCTGCCACTGCCATTCAAAGTCTGTGGCGAATGCATAAGGCGCAATCAGCCTATAAGCAGCTCAGCAAACTGATAGCCAAGGCCAAGGTTATTCAAACGGCAGTGAGGCGGTTTCTAGCGCTTAAGCAGATGAGGAAGTCAGTAGCCCGCAGCTTTCGGGAAAAACTGGAAGCGTGGAAAGCACTGCAAGAGAAGTTTAAATTGGACTGGCCGAGGATTTCCACTGCGAAAAGAATCGAAGTCCATTTAAACAGCTTTTCTGTGAAGGAAATCCGCAGGCTGACGATGGAAAAGTGCAATGTGAGGCAAAACTTGCAGATAGCTCGGCTCTTTGCGCTGCAGGACTCGCAGGTGGATGTCATCTACATAAGTGCTGTAGAGGTAGCGACTGACCTGGTCAAGCTGTACTCAAAAGTGCTGGAAGTGGGAGAGGTGGAAAGGGCGGAAAGCAGGTTCCACATCATTACTCCTGAGACAGGGAACAGACTGCCTCCCCATGTCTCGGTCACTTCCGCACTGCTGTACTCTCCGAAGGCTCTCAAAAGGATACGAACATTAGTCAGAAACCGAATAGCGTATATTGTCCCCGGAGTTATGAGCAAGGACGAACTGGAAGTTTCCCTCCTCCTCAACCTCCCTATCCTCGGAGGCGACCCCTTCAAATCCGCCCTATACTCCACCAAATCAGGCAGTCGGCGTATCTTCGCAGCCGCTAACATGCCCACCGGCCCAGGAGCCTACGACCTATATGACGAGCAAGAGTTCTTCAACACACTCACAAGTCTGACTCTAGGCAACACGGATGTGCATACTTGGGTGTTTAAAATCGATGATGAGTTCGGGGGACGAGGACATGCGAAGTTGGAAGTGGGCCGGGTGAAGCTGCTAGCGACCCTACGCACTGAGCGTAGATCTGCCACTGAAGAGGAACAGCAGCAGCTTTACAAGCGACTGCGAAGAATGGTGGAGACCAAAGCCCGCATAGCAATGCCCTCTTTATACCCCACCTGGAAAGCCTTCATGGGGGAATTCGTGCGCAGTGGAGGAGTGATTGAGGCCGCTCCTCCCTGTGCAGCAGTGCACGTCAAAAGCAGCTGTGTCTGTTTCTGCGTCGAGCCCGACGGCCAAGTTACCCTGTTAGGTGCTTACGACAAGCTAAGTGGCCGGGACTGTATCACCTCAGCCTACTTCTTCCCTCAACAGTCTCTCCCCAATGTCAACCTCAAGCTAGTCACAGCTGCTATCGGAGGAGCGCTGTACGCCCAGGGCCTAATAGGCCACGCCAAAGTCGATATCATCAGCTTCCCCAACTCACAAGAGTCCAAATTTCCTTTGTTTTGGACGGTTGATTTGAGTCTGCGACATACTGATGTAGCGGCTTCTTCCTTGCTTTTCAACTTCCTGATGGAGGGCGACCTGGACCCTATAACAGGCGCTTATTGGGTGGAGCCAGGAGCCTTACGTCCCTTGAAAGGCAGTGAACCTCGCAAAGAGCCGCGCTGCTTTATCTATGTTCCTTTCTTTCAAACGCCGGGCTTGAGCTCTGTTCAGTATCGGACGTTTTTCTACATGTGCAAAGTGAACGGCATTTCCTTCAACCTCGAAGAGCGCCGAGGGACCTACTTCCTGCTTCCAGACATCCTCCAAAGCGGAGTAATCGGTCTGATGGCAATGGGGCGGACAGTCGGCGAGACAGTGGCGCTGGTAAGCGAAGGACTACTCTTCGTGCAGAACCAGTCCGGGATGGGAGATATGCGTCCTGCTCTGTTGCTGGATGAAGCCAGGTCTGACGCTATCTCTGCGAGTGACGTGACGTCTGCGATTGCGGTTGTGAGGAAGGCGGAAGAGCGGAAACAGCGGAAAGGGACTGGGAATCAGCGAGTAATATAGCAGGAATAGGTGGAAATTGGGCGACGGGAGAAACTATCGATTCTGATAAAGTGTATTTACATACATACCAACAACCAATCCAAGTAACTCCCTAAAATCACTCTAAATGGGAACTGTACAGTCATAGAAAGCGCTTCTTTGTTCAGCTTTATAGCCCACTATTAGATGCGGAAGGTGGCGCCCGAGGTCAAGAGGAGCGCACGGGTTCCCAGTCCGAACGAGGGCAACACCAGCATCTCTGAGGAGTACGCAAGAGCCGCAGACTACCGCTACCTCCCTATTTGGAAGCGAGCTCTCTTCAAAATCAAAGTCCGTGCAGCTCTCCAAATCATCGGTGAGGAGCTGATGGTCTTCGGCACCAGCAACGAACTTTCCCCCAACCCTACAGACAAAGACAATCTCGAAGCCTTCCTTACTCGCAAAGCCAATCGCAGGGCGTCCCTACGCGAAATGACCACTGGCACCAGCGAAAGCCCTTCAGCCAAGCGCTGTCTGCTGCACCCGGACTCCGCCTTCAAAAAGGTGTGGAACTCTATGCTCGCACTGCTGCTGATATACACAGCTTTGATTATGCCGTATCGATTGGCCTTCAGTGAGCAGGTGTTTTGGGACGTGTGGACGGATGCGGATTTAGCGATTGATGGAGTGTTTTTGTTGGATGTAGTGGTCAACTTCTTCAGTATGTATGTGAGAGCGGATGGGACTTTGGAGACCAGGCATAGGAGGATTGTGCGAGGGTATGTGACGAGGTGGTTTTTAGTGGATTTAGCCAGCAGTTTCCCTATCACGCTCGTAGACTACTACACTGGAGGAGACGCGGACCTTCGTGGGAAGTATAACAGCATGGTCCGCCTTGCAAGGCTGCCCCGGCTTTACAAACTGCTGCGCATTGTGCGGATTCTAAAGGTGCTCAAGCACTATTCCAATAGCCCTGTCTTCTTAGCACTGCATGACTGTCTCCAGATAAACTCCCGTCTCTGGAAACTGGTGAAATTCCTCCTTTCCGTCCTCCTCTGCGTGCACATTTTCGGCTGTCTGTGGTACTTCACCGCCCGAATCGTGGACTTCGACGTGACCTGCTGGGTGGTGCGCACCGGGTCCCTCGACAGCAGTGACCTGCACAAGTACTTATTGGCCATTTACTGGGCCATTTCCACTGCTGCGACTGTGGGGTACGGAGACATTGTGCCGTATACGAGTATGGAAGTGCTGTTGGCTGTGTCTTGGATGGTAGTGGGAGTGGGGTTTTACTCATATACTGTAGGGTCTTTGAGCAGTTTCCTGACCAGTATTGATACGAGGGACTCGGTTTTGGCTATGAAGCTCGCTGCTGTGACTGAGTTTTCCAAAGAAACCGGCATATCGCAGGAAATTCGCAACAAGTTGCGCGAGGCAGTGAAGTACAACGCCTACCGCATGGGCAACGTATGGAGCGACAAGCACTCCCTCTTCACAGAACTGCCCAAAGCACTCAAATATGAGGTCGTTTGGAGCGTCTACGAAGGTGCAGTGAAGGACTTCGCAGTGTTTTCCCTCTTCGACTCTGCCTTCGTAGCTGCCCTGGTGCCGCTGCTAGTGCCACTACGTCTAGAAGATGGGGAATACGTGTATAACGCAGGCGACTACCCTGATGAAGTCTTCTTTATACTGCATGGGCGTATCAACTTCGTCCTGCAGCCGTCGGAAATCGCCTACAAGTCCTTTCTCAGGGGGTCTTATATAGGCGAAATTGAGCTGTTTCAGAAGGTCAATAGACTGAACTCCGCACTGTGCTTCGGAATTGGGGAATTACTCGTCCTTTCTAAGCCCGATTTTGCCAGAATACTGGCCGAATTTCCTGTGGATGCGAAGGAGTTTCGACGTTTGGCCTTTGAACGTGCTAGTCGCAACAAGCAGGCCTACTTAGAGACTTTGGAACTGCTTAAAATGAAGGCGGCTCTGGGCTCTTTAGACATTTTGGCGGGTCGCGACCGAATTCTCAACGTCGAAAACGAACTGGACTCCGAAGTGCCAATTGCAGAGCAATTCCAGGCCCGACTCACAACCCTGCAGGAAGAGGCCAAGTCTCACTTACTGGGACTGTTGAAACTGGGGGAAACTGTGCTAAAGGCACAGGAGCTGCTGCAAACTTTGCTGGAAACCACTGATAGACCTCCTTTTGTGGAACTGGCGGAGAGGACGGTACAGGAAGTGTCCACTGAGGAGGAAGGAGTGGGGAATTATGTGTAAAATAGGAAAATTCGACTGATTCCGAGACAAAAAGAGGACTTTTCTGCCTTTCTGCTAGGCAAGTACTAAGAAAGAAGCCTACTTTTTACCAGCTTTCTTGTCTCCCGCCTTCCCTGGCTTCCCTGCAGCCTTCCCAGGCTTGCCAGCGGCTTTTCCAGGCTTGCTGTCCCCAGCTTTCCCTGCCTTCTTAGCCGCAGCAGGCTCTTTTTTCTCCTCTTCAACTGGAGGCGCTGCTTTCTTTTCTGCACAGGCTCGGTGACAAAAGCCCACTCCGTCCCTCGCACACTTCCCGTCCACAAAGGGCTCCGCACAGATATAGCACTTAAAGCACTCTTGGTGGAAGCGGAATTCCCCCACTTCCAGGAAGCGCTGGTTGGGAAGGATGATAGTGCAGGCGAGACTGCAGACAGGGGCATTGCAGCGTCTGGGGTGGTGCAGTGGGCAGTACACTTTGCCTTCGAAGGCGTAGGGAGTCACTGGGGCTTGGGAAGCGAAGGGCAGACTGAAGCCGGGCTGGGGAACGTGCATGGCTACGACCACAGCGCAGCCCTCGGCCTGACACTTCCTGGGCTGGAAGAGCTGCATGAAGCCCACGCTTTCCCCCTCGTCCTCTGACCCTGGAGCAGTCTCCGGCTCCAGCAGCCACCCCATCAGTTCCTCATGCGACGCCCCATACACTCCCACTGCATCCAGCCTCTTCTTGCACTCTCCCTGCACCTCCACCTGCACCTCCTCTAGCGCTGCCTTCGTCATTTCCACTCCTCCAGATACTACCAAGCGCTTGATCATGCCTTGGTACGGCTCCGAAACTGTATTGGTCAGTTTCGGGACTTTGTCGATTGGGTAGTCGGTGGGTACTCTGGGCATCATACTGCGGAGTCTGTCAAGGTTGAGTAGTTCTTTAGGGACTTGCAGCATGTCTCGAACCCACTCTGCAAAGCCCTTTATTATTGCTAGCTGCCGCAAGCGCTTTATTTCCGGTACTTTGCGGCAGATTTCATCAAAGTTGTCAGTCAAGTATTTGCTGAATTTGGAGCAGCCTGCTGAAGTAGGAGTTGGCAGGTCGCTGAATCCACTCCTCTTGGTAGGGTCAGGGGTCAAAGTTCTGGCTTCCACCCTTATTTTCACCTCTCTGCACTCCAGCGTTATCCCAGTCCTGCTCACTGCTTTCGCAAAGCTGACTTTATCAATCACAAACCACATCCGCCAGTAGGCAACTCCCCCTGGCTTGTCAGTTTTAGCGAAGTCCAAGCCGGACTGGAAGTCGGGAATTGGCTGTCTCTCGTTGGTTTCCTCGTCGAACCAAGCGCCCTGGTCCAGCTGCTTCAGCTTCCAATCCGCTCTCCACAGTACTTCCCCAAGTACAGTGCCTTCCAACTCTGCAGGGTAGTACACTTTTCGCAAATATTTACCGTCTGGATTCTTGGGGTCCGCAGGGTCCAGGGAAAACACACACATATCCGGGTTAGTGTATACAAAGTAAAACACTGTGGCAATGTCAGCCGCAGTGAACTGAGGGTCAAAGGCCAACGGCCCTTCACATGACTCCAGACGTATAAGTCCCGTTTCAGCATCAATCGAAATCGACTTAATATCCGGACAATCGACCATTGTGTAAAGCTGCTTGGGCACATCCGGCTCCAACTCAGCGGGTCCAAGCAGCTCTTTGAGGGAATCAGCAGGCTGGGCGGCAGCCACCATTACCACTGATTCCGCCTTTGCAGGGACGTAGGATGGCGAGGACTCACTGGATTGGTAGACTGTCAGCTCCGGGGGAGTATCAGGCAGTCCCGCTGCTTCCAGCAGTTGAAGCCGCTTTTCCGGGTCTTTGAGTCCTGGGCCGGATGGCTGGAACGAATGGGCCTTCAAGTCCTTTTCCAAGTCCGAAAGAGCTGAAACCACAGCCCCTCCCAGACCCTGTCCAGAGGCCACCACCTTCACTTCCTGTCCCAACTTCTCCTTCCACTCCAAGTACTTCTGCCGAATTGTGAACAACTCCTTCGTCATTCCCGCTTGCCGTATTTCCCCAGTGCCCAAGCCCTTGAGTGGATTTTGAGCCACAGTGAACATGACATTGTGAGTCCTGTCCACAAGTATTGCATAGGAAGGAGTCCACTCAAGTAGCTCGATGGTCGATAAAAGTGGGGCGAAGGCAGGGTACTTGGCAGTGTAGTCGGCTAAAAGGCCACTGATGCGCTGGTCGAAAGGCAGGTCGGGACGGAAGGCCTGGAAGGCGGAGAGCATTTCTTGGAGCAGGGCGAAGTGTTCCACTGGTGGAGAGGACATATTGCCGCTGAGACTATAGTGGGTAGTCGGCCTTTGTGGGGTTTCCGTCCTTAAATATCTCTGGAAGCCTTATGGAACTAAAAGGCTTGAGGAGGGGAAAAGGGTGGATATGTGAACAACTCGATATATATGGATAATTGAAACCTCAAAATACGATAGTTAATGTACAAAGTCTGATTCTGATGTTTTTGTATATCCCAATCTATTTCCCCATGAAATCCCCTTCTTCCCCTCAAAATTTCCACGACTTCCCCAACTACTGCCAAAATGGCTTCTTATAGTCTGATAGATACCGAGAAAAGCCGTTCGACAGACTCCTCCGCCTATTCCGCCATATAAAGGTTTCCTGAAGAGATCTGGACGATTGGCCTAGGAGCTGTAATAATGGCAGAGGGCGAGGTTGTACGCATTCCCCCGTTCGCCTACATCCACGTGCTGGACAACAACACTAACCTGACCTCTGTGCTCGAGGGACCCTGCAACTTCTTTAAGAAAAACAATGAAGTGATCGTGAAAGGTCCAGAGCAGATGATAAAAATCCCTCCAATGTGCTACTGCGTGATTCTCAACCCTATCGTTCGCTCCAAGACCGGAGCCCCTGAAATCGACTCCAGCGGCATGGTCAAGGTCAAATTCGGCGACAAGGAAGTCCGCACGAGCGACCATTTCCCTAACGCATTTCCTCTCTATCCCTTCGAGGAACTAGCCGGAAAGCTAGCGAAAGTACCAGTCGTTGAGGCAAACCAAGGACTGCTACTGCTGGCTGTTAGAGACTTCCAGGACTTGAAGGTGACCAGGAAGGCTGGGGACACCTGGCTACACCGTGGACCCTGCACCTATATCCCTCGGGTGGAAGTGGACATCATGAAGCTTCTCAAGCCGCTCCTAATTAAGCCAGGCACAGCTCTCAGACTGAAAGCCTTGAGAGAGACCAAGGACAGTCACGGCATCAAGCGGAAAGCAGGGGAGGAGTGGCTGGTGCGGGAGGTGGGCCACTACCTCCCCACAGAGGACGAAGACGTAGTGTCCACTGTGACAGGGCAGGTCATCAGTGCACAGCAAGCACTGCACCTTTCAGCTCTCCAGTCCTTCACTGACGAATACGGCAATGGGCACTTATGTGGGGATGAATGGCTGTTGACTTTGGACACCACTGACTTTCATATCCCGGATGTGCATGAAAATGTGATGGCCACTACGAAGCCCTATGTTCTGAATAGCAGACAGTACTGCTATGTCTTGCACCCGGTGGATGACCAGGGCAAAAACCAATCTGGCAAAAAAGTACTTAGGACTGGGGAGTGCACGTTCTTCCTGCATCCCTATGAACAGCTGGATGGAGGCATTTACAACGTGTATGTCTTGGACGAAAGTGAAGCTTTGCTACTGAAAGCCATCGAAGACTTCGAGGACAAAGAAGCGGGAATCACTCGGAAAGCAGGCGAAAAGTGGATGATTTACGGACCCAGGGACTATATCCCTGAGATTAACATCGAAGTTTTGGAACGGAGAGGGTCCATTCCACTTGCAGAGGATGAAGGTCTCTATATCCGCGATACCCGCACAGGGGAAGTGCGAGCTGAAGTGGGCCACGCGTATATGCTAAAACCTCACGAAACCTTCTGGAACAAGGAACTTAGTCCCCTAGTGGAGCAGCTCTATGCTCGGCAAGTCACAGGAGAGACGTTCCAAGTGGCGAAGCAGAAGGGCAAGGAGTGGGTATATGAGGAAATCAAAAGGGAGTATAAGCGGGAAAAGCATCGAGTTGTGAGCTTCAGAGTCCCCCACAACTCCGCAGTGCAGATTTTCAACTACATGGCCAAAACCAGTCGCGTCATCTTCGGTCCAGACCACGTCATGCTACAGCCAGATGAGGAGTTCACAGTGGTTTCACTGTCAGGCGGGGCGCCAAAGAAGGAAAACGCTATTCAGAACATTGCGGTGATGATGGGGCCGGACTTTATGGCTGATTTGGTGGTGGTGGAGACCATTGACCATGCGAAGTTGGCGCTGAAGTTGAGTTATAATTGGATGTTTGATGTGGATAAGGCGGATTCCAGCCAGGCCGATAAGATTTTCAGGGTGCCAGACTTCGTAGGTGACGCCTGCAAGTCCCTCGCCAGTCGAGTCCGAGGCTGCGTGTCCGGCTACACCTTTGAGTACTTCCACACCCACTCCACCGAAATCATCAAAACCGCAGTTTTCGGCCGGCGCGGCGGCGAATCCTCTCAGAAAGAGCGGCGCTTCCCAGCCAACAACCTGGTAATTACTAATGTGGATATTCAGACTGTGGAGCCTGTGGATGACACCACTCGTATTTCACTGCAGAAATCCATCACTCGGGCTATTGAAATCACGACGGAAACGAATAAGTCGAAGGCGGAGTTCGCAGCGAAGCTACAGGCTCAGCACTCTTCTGGCCTGCTGGATATTCAGCGCATTAGTGATGACGTGGAGGCGGAGAAAAGCAAGCAGTCGCTTTACACTCTGCAGGGCCGCAGCTGGGAAGTAAAGCGAGTGGGAGAGTTCACAGCCTCTGCTTCCTCAGCAGCGAAGGCGAGGAAAATTGAGTTGGAAGCGGATGTGGACATGGCGGATTTGATGGTGCAGTCGGAGACTGTGGAGTTTAACTGCGAGCAGGCCTTGACTCAGGCGGAGTACGATGACGCCTATGAGCACCGAAAGGCCATGGATGAGATCGAAATCGCCAAGTCGCGCAACCTTAGTCGCATCGAAGCGGACAAATTCCGCAAAACCATGGACGCAATTGGCCGTGAAACCCTAGTTTCCATGGCCCGCGCAGGCCCAGAGACCCAGTCGAAGCTGCTGAAGGGCCTTGGACTGAAGGGCTACATGGTGATGAGCGGAAATAACCCGATCAACCTGATGGGACTGGCGGGAGGGCTAATGGGTAGCTAAACACTAGGCCAGTTTCTCTAGTTTCTCCTTGGCTAGGTCGAATTCGGGACGGAGTTGGAGCGCTTTGCCGAGGTAGTCCTTCGCTGCTTCCCGGTCTCCCCGCTGCTCCATCAGGATCGCTATGTTATAGTAAGTTTCTGCATTGTTCGGGTCCAAAGTCGCACTTTCTCGGAAGTGAAACAGTGCTTGCTCCATCATTCCCTTGTCATTATAGGCGGAAGCCAGGTTGAAGTGGCACTCCGCACTGTCCGGGTTGATTTTGAGCGCTTCCTTGTAACTCGCAATCGCTTCATCAAACAAGTTCTTCATATAATACGCGTTCCCGAGGTTGTAATGTGCCGGAGCATTGCCCTTATCCAAGCGAATCGCATCCTTATAGGACCCAATCGCCTGCGTAAACTGACTTTTCAGGCAAAACGCATTCCCAAGGTTATAGAAAGTCTCCGGCTTCGCAGGATTCAGCTTGATTGCAGTTTGATAGTGGTCAATTGCGCCCTCCACATCTTCTTTCAAGTACAGGGCGTTGCCGAGGTTGTAGTGTATGTCTGCCATGCCGTTGTCTTGGCTGAGGGCTTGTTCGTAGTAGTCGATGGCTTCTTCTGGCTTGCCCATGTCGTAGAGGGCGTTGCCGAGGCCGATGAGGGCTTGCACTTCGCCGGGGGCGATTTTGAGTGCTTGTTGGTGGTACTTGGCAGAGCTTTTCGAATTTCCAGCTTCAAATAGCAAATTCCCCATTGAAACCAACGCAAGTACATATCGAGAATTCACCTTCAAGCTTTCCTTCAGCAGTTCAGCCGCCTTCTCCAGCTCTCCTTTCTCCAAGTGCACAATGCCCAGCTGACACAGCGCCTTGTAGTGTTTCGGCTCCAACACCAATATAGCCTTATAGTGCTCCGCGGCTTCCTCGATGGTATCCGCATTGGTGTGCAGTATTTTCCCTAGGCCGAAGTGGGCAGGGATGGAATCCGGCTCAAGCTTCAATGCATGGGAAAAGTACTTAGTGGCTTTTCCGGTTTCTCCACAATTGGCCAATAGCGTTGCCAAGTGAATGGTCGCCCCGAAGTGAGTCTTATCAAAGTTCAAACACTGCTTAAAAAGCTGAATACTCCGCTTGAAGTCCTTTTGCTTTTCGCATAACACTCCGAGGTAGAAGTAGGCGTTGATGTTGGTTAAAGGCAGCTGCAGGGCGATTTCGTACCTACTCATCGCTTCTGGTAAATTCCCTTGTTTCTCGTAAGCGCGGCCGAGAGCCACTAATGCGTCTGGGTTTTGAGGGTCGAGCTGCACTGCATCCAGCAGAATTGAGACTGCGCGGGGGATGTCTCGCTGCTCTTTGACCAAAACCTCCCCTAGTTTGGTAAGGATTTCGCTGCTTTTGGGGTCTAGTTTCACTGCTACTTCCAGTTCGGATATACCTTCATCTCTAAGGTTGAGCCGGACATACGCCCAGCCCAGTCTCAAGTGTCCTAGTGCATACTCAGGGTTAGCCTGTGTTGCCTGTCTATACCAGTCCACCGCTGTCTGCAAGTCCTTCATCTTCTCATAGCACTTCCCCAGCTTTACATACAGTTCCGGCTTCCCTGGCTCTGCCTCGTGCGCTAGCTTGTAGTACTGTCGCGCCTTTTCCCAGTCCTTATCATCTCGAAAGAAGACGTCGCCCAGACGAGAGTTGACTTCGGCGGGTTCGAATCGGGTGTCCAACTCCAGCACTCGCAGTAAATGGCTTTTTGCAGCTGCGAACTCCTTGCGGTCGCATAGTAAACAGCCCAGTGCGAAGTGAGGCGCGGGGTCGTTTTCGCTTTCATCGAGTTTCCGCTTGCATGTCTCTTCGTCCCAGGTGTGATAGTCTCTTTGTCTGCTCTGTAAATCCGCTACTTCCGCCTGCACTCTCGCAACCGAGGACTCCAGTCCTTTCCTCTTCAGCGCCACAATCTTTTCTCCCAGTCCCTTTATCGTGGGTGTTCGTTCATGTATCGCTTCATATAGTCTGAGTGCATCGGCTGTGTCGCCTTTCATTTCGAGTGTATTGGCGATGCTAAGGGCTGCGAAGGCGTTGTCAGGGTCGAGCTTGAGTGCGAGTTCGAAGTTGGCAATTGCGCCTTCGATGTCGTCGAGCTCTGCGAGATGCACGCCTACATTGTAGTGAGCGATCGAGTACTTCGGGTCCAAGGCACAAGCTCGCTTGTAGTACTCCAAGGCCATCTGGCTTTCCCCCAGCTTCTTGAGGCAAATCGCGAAGTTATTCAACACCCTCGGGTCCTCCCCCAGTCCCAACGCCCTCTCAAAGTACCTCCTCGCCTCCTCACTCCTGCTCTGTCGATCCAGCGCAATTGCCAAATTCGTCAATGCTTTTTGATGCGACGGGTTCTGATTCACAAGTCCCATGTAGGTGTTGGCACTGTCTTGGTACTGGCCCAAGTTATCCTGGCAAACGCCGATGTTGAAGGCGATTCGCTCGTCTGTTGCATCCGCTCGCTTGGCTGCTTGGAAGTACTTGAGCGCTTGCTGGAAAGACGAGCTTTGGAAGTAGTAGGTCCCAATGTTGAACAGAGTGAAGGGGTCGTTGGCGTCCACAGAGAGCGCTTGCTTGTACAGCTGCAATACGCGTGAAGACGCAGGCTCTATCTTCTGGAGACACCGGGCGAGCAGGTTGAGTGCCTCTACATGTTGTGAGTCCCACTGTACCACTTGTTCAAAGCAGTCTTTGGCCTCGGGCCACTGCTCTGCCTTCATGAAGTCTTCGCCGCGAAGAAACTCCCGCTCACACTGTTCCTCCGACATATATTATGAAGACGTTACCAGGGAAGATAGGGAGAAAGCATAGGGAAGGGATGGATAGAGGGAATGGCTTGGATGGAGGGAATCCTAGTTAATTTTCCCCTGCAGATGAGCGATTTCACTTGCGAACAGTAACGAGACCAAGGGAAAAGTAGTGAATCTGAACTATATAAACGCTGCTTCATACAAATGAAGTCAGAGTGCTCTATCTATACTGCAGAAAGCGGTAAAGGACTATTTAGTTCATCAATACGGTAATCGAAGATCTGCTTCAATATCATATCTCCTACGATTCGTATCTTCTCTCCTCATAGTAGGCATTACAGCTTCCCAGCCCGCTACTCTATTCTAGCTGAATCCACTATAATCAGGGTTCATAGAGACATTCATCAATCTGCAGGCCACCACAAGTGCCTGCCTATAAGTGCCAACACAGTGCAATGGGCAGGCAGGAGGCAGTCTTCCCATATTGGAAACTTTAATGGCCAAGCTTCAGTCTGAAAAGCTGTTCGAGACCATGGCCCCGTTCCTGAGCACTCCCGAGGGCCAGGCCGTGATCAAGAAGATTCAGGCTGTGTACCACTTCGAACTCGCTGCGAAGAAGGGAGACGCGCCGGTCTTCTTCACTATCGACCTGAAGAATGGCAATGGGTCTGTTACCAAGGGAAAGGTGGGCACTGCAGACGCCACCTTTATCATGCTGGACGAAGACTTCATGGGCGTAGCGAAGGGCACTCTGAACCCGCAGACCGCCTTCATGCAGGGAAAGATGAGAATCAGAGGGAACATGGGCAAGGCAGCCAAGTTCACACCTGATATCATCCCCAAGAACGCAAAACTCTAAGCTAGGTAGCCACTTAGCCAAGTGCTGCTTCCAGCCCTGCTGTGGTACTTTAGTTAATAGTTGGAGTCTCTGATAGCATCGGATAGACCTGCAGACTGTTCAGATGCTTGGACTTATATTGAAATCGGCCAATTTCTACAGGGTAACACCCTGAGTCCCTGGCACCACTAAATCCAGCTGTAGGAATATATAAGATGGGCAACGGCAACAGCCAGAAGAAGCTGGACGACACTCTGTTCAACCTGCGACTCACCTCCAAGCAGATGATGAAGGAGTCGCAGCGGGCGACCAAGGAGGAAGGCGTAGAGAAGATGAAAGCCAAGAAAGCGCTTGAGAAGGGACTAATTGACATTGCTCGTATTCACGCTGAGAACGCAATACGAAAGAAGAACGACTGCCTGAACTTCATGAAGCTTTCCTCCAAGCTGGATGCAGTGGCGAGCAAGGTGCAGACTGCCACTCGGACTGAGAATATGACTAGGGAGTTTTCGAAGATGTTGCCTCAGCTGGACCGGGTCTTGCAGAACCTCAATGTGGAAAACGTCTCCCAGACTATGGGCAATTTCGAGACAATGTTCGAAAACCTAGACGTGGCGGCCAGCTATGTGGGTGAATCTCTGCAGCAATCCACAGCCATCGCAGCCCCTCGGCAGGATGTGGACGGCCTGCTTTCCCAAATCGCTTCGGAAAACAACATCGCAATCGAAGAGCAGTTCGGGAATCTGGTGACCGGTCCTATCGGCACTGCCCCTGTGAAAGAACAGGAAGCCAAGGGCAAGGTCGACCATAGAGCTTAGAAACACCATGCCTAGGCCTTAGACCGTAGTTACTGCGGCAGTCTAGGACTGGGTTAGAACTGCTATGGGAGTTTACTACTTAGCTAAGGTCTTTGACGAATTCGAACCACTGTCTGATGACGTCGCACAGACTGTGCACCAGCAAGTTCGGGTTTTCCAGCACTATATAGTGCGCAAAGGGAAAGTCCTCTAAGTACGGCTTGAACTCGACTTGCGGTCCTGTGGGAGTCTCTAGGAAGGTTGTGGACTTCATCGCCAGTATCGAAGCTGCGGGGTTGTCCAGAATGATGCACAGGAACAGCACTTGTTGCGCCTTCAGCAAGTACGGCCTCACCTGCTTCTTATTGATGCGTCCATCAGAGATGATGAGGACTAGTTGTAGGTCTGATTTACCGGATTGATGGAGGTACTCGATGCATTGCTGCAAGAAAAGGGGGTAGGCAGTGTCTGCGCCCTGCTTCCGCCCGTAGTCAAATCGGAACTGACTCACCACTTCTTCCGCCTTTTCCTGTGTGAATGGCGACTTGAAGTCGTGCAAAAGGCCCATTCCTTCTCTTATCCTCGCCACTGCTAATTCGCCCACTTCCAGGTTTCTTAAGGCCTGAATAAGCACACAAAGTCCCTTTAGAGCGCTTGTCCCCAGGCCGTGTTCCGACATACTGAAGGAATCGTCAATGGCTAGTAAGACCTGATACTCCCTTGTGCTGTTCCTAGTCCTTCTCAGCCAGATTTTATCCTTCCTGAATCGACTGGCAATATAGCTTATAACCTTCTTCATATTGATCCTTTTCCCAGTCTTATAGTCGCCCTGCAGACTATTGGCTTTGGTGGGCTCGAGGACTATGCGAAGTTGCTCACATAGCTCTTGAGCGGCCAATTGAGTAGTTCGCTGGTATTGGTCCCATAGCAATTTCCCACGCGATTGGTCAGGTCCTGAGGGTTCTTCAGTGTCCATAGCTTCTTCTAGCACTGGGACTAGACTATCTCCAGTAATTGAGTGTTTGTTTGAGGTCAACGGAGTGCTGAAACTGTCTGAGAAGTGAGGACCAATGGGTGGAGATGTCAATTCGAGCGGTAGCTGGTTCTCAGGGTAGTCTCGCAGATACGATTCCGGCTTCGAAGCAGGGTGATTAAGGGGCGGGTCAGAGGCAGAAGGGTTGGGTAGTTGGTTCTGGGGAAGCTGTTCTTTGCGGTGGGTGAGTTCGGATGGGGTGAAGTCTGAGTCTTGGGCGGTAGAGGGCGCTGCGGCTTTGGAGTCTGAGGTTTGGTCGTATTTAAAGGCGTCGCTGGACTCAGGATCAGGCCGGCTTTCAGCCTCCTTATCCTCCACCAGCATCTCCGCCTTCACTTCTTCCTCTCCCTTCACCTGCTGGTCCCTCGTCTCTTCCGCAGTCCTTTCCCGCGCTTCCCCCCTACTCCACTCCTTCCTCAGTCTGGACACAATATCACTGCCCTGCACCTGCTCTGCCTCTTCACCCCCTAGATCCTCTGCATTGGCTACGTTTTGAGTATTGGCAGGCTTGTCTTTGACGCCGAAAGCTGCGTTGTTGTAGTCTGTGAAGCGACGGTTGCGGTAGCGAGGGTCCATTTCCACCTCTTCGGGAGCTTCTTCACTGTCGATGTCCATCATTTCTGCGTTTTCTTCCAGGGCTTCGGGGGGAAGGGGGTCTGCAGGCTGGGAATCTTCGTCACTATTGTCTTTCCCCTCTTCTTCCTCTCCAGACTCTCCCGAGTTGCTCCTTTTCTCCACATCCAAAGCCTGAGGAGACTCCTGGTCCTCGGATTCCGGTTGTGATCCTGGCTCCTCACTGCCAGAGCGGTCAGAGTGGAACTCGAAGTCCTCGACTTCTCCCTTAGACTGCTCCTGCTGAGCTGCCTGGGCCGCCCCTTCCTCTGTTACCTCCGGCTGGGCGGACTCCCTGATTTCCTGATCTTCACTTTCCTTCATAGCTTCCTCCACGTTTTCCAGCAGCTTCTCATTGCCCTCTGCTTCTCCTTCTCTCTCTTCTGCCTCCTCAGCCTCTTCCGACCCCACATCCCCCTCCTTCCCTTCGAAGTCCGCATCCATGTCCATAGCGTCCTCCTCCTCAGTGGCCTTTTTATCCTCATTTTCCTGCTGTTCCTCGTCTCTCAAGGCTTCCAACTGCTGCTGGTCCTCTAACTCCTTGGTGCAGTCCTTTTCCCCAGTGCCCTCGGCCATGCCAGTGCCTTGCTGCAGTTCTGCCTTGTCGTCTTCCTGGTCAGAGTCGGGGGCGGCTTCAGGCTTGCAGAAGCCGTTGTGGAAGAGACTGAGGAAGAGGGAAGTCACTATGTAGGTCAGTTTGGCAGTGGAGCGGTAGGTCTGGAGGGCGGTTTGGGCCTGCGAGTAGTCAATTTGCCGGGCTGGCGGGGGGCTAGGGGCAGTGGATAGGGAAATGGACCGATTTGCAAGGTAACTTTCAGCCTCTTCCCAACTCCTTATATCCGGCTTAGTCGGCTTTTCGCGAATTTCCCCGACAATATGTCTCTGAACAGTCTCGAAATAGTCCAAATCCGCCACTCTCTGCACCCTCTGCACCCACTCCCAGCCCTCCGCCAGCTCCACCGCCCTAATTGCCAGCCTCCTGCTCTCCATAGTGCCCAGCACCAAGGCAATGGCGTGGTTCTGGCACTTTTCCCTGTCCCCAGAGCTGAGGTCTTTGGACACTAGGCTCTGTTGCATCACTGAGAGGCGGTCGATAGAGCGGAAGTAGTAACTTTCTGCTGCTTTGAAGGCGGCTTCCAGGGCGGGGGAGATTTGGCTGAGCACTGGCTGGTTGTATAGGGCGGAGTTGTCGGGATTTACTGAGATGGCTGCAAATCCCAATTCTGTCAAGCTTGCAAATAGGTCCCTAATTGCCTTTCTTCTCAGACTAATTTCCCCAATATTGGCCTTCAGCAGTTCCAACCGCTCAAATATATCCCTCACCAACTCCTCCCTCTCCTCCCCCTCCCCCACCTCCTCCAGCGTCCCAATCCCCACTTCCAACACATTCAGTCCATACTTCTCCCTGACTCGCTTCAACACACAGTCCTGGAAGCTGCTTTCCAGACCTGTGGAGTAGCTTCGCAGCAGTTTGTGCAGGTGGCGTTGTTGGCGGAGTATGGATTCTTTGAGTGCGTGGTGGTTGCTGAGGTCGAACTTGGTCAACTTGATGGCTTCGCAGAGCTGTTGGGAGACGTCTCCGGTCAGTTCTTGCCGGATGGACTCGAATTCGGGGTGGAATTCGGAGAAGTAGTGGTGGATGTAGGCGAATACGTGTGATTTAGAGAAGTAGGGCTTGAGGAGAGAGAGGCGGTGGGGGAAAAGAGCCATGGAGGAGCTGCGGATGAACTCCTCCAGCACTTCATAGAGGCCTTTAGCGTCCCTGGCGTCCTCTGCTGCCAGGACAAAGCCAGTCCACAGTCTCAGGTCCAGCTGGATATAGTGCCGTTCTTGCTGCGCCAGCAGGTCTTGCCAGGTAGTTATTTCAATCTGCCTCCATCTCTTGATGATAGCGTAGAGGGGCTGCAGAACAGGCCGCAGGGACACTGCTGAGCTGGCGTAGTCCTCCCACTCTTGACACTTCGCGAGGACGTGCTCCATACAGGTCAAAGCCTGCATCAGAGAGGTGTGGAACAGAGGCAAGTCCAGGGTCTTTTTGCTCACTTGGAGGACGTCGTTTAGGATTGGAGTGTCAGGGTACTGGGCGCGGATCTCAGCCACACGCAGGGCCAGGGTAGCTAAGGGCGTATAGAGGAGCCGCAGTTCAGGCGGGTTTGGGTCCTTATAGAAGCTGTAGTGGGCTGAAAGGCTGAATTGGTCGAAGCGACTGCGCAGGGTGTGGAGCTGCGCCTTACTCCTCCAGTCCCACTTCTCATCCGCTGTCCCCACTGCCTGCAGGTACCTCTCCGCTGCCTCTGTCTCCCTCCTGCCTACTGCGAACTCCCACATCTCAAACAAGTCCTCCAGCTCTTCCTTCGCCCTCACCTCCGGAGTCTGCCACGAGTCGCCCTCATAGCTGGGAAACATCCGCTCCAACTCCTCCTTATCCAAGGCCTTCTGAGCCGCTTCCGCCTCTTCCCTATTCAGTTCCCCGACAGTGTGAATAGACTTGAGGTCTGTGTATGTGGGGAGGTGGAGTTTGAGGGTTTGAGGCTGGACTTGCAGGGCGTGTCGCAGGGATTTCAGGTAGTGGACTAGGTGAGAGGTGAAAGCAGTAGGGAGACTGGACTGGGTATGAGCGGCAAATGCCAATATAGGCAGACTATCAGAAAGCAGGGAAACTGAGAGAGATAAGGGGAAAAGAGGCGGCTGTGAAGGGACTTCCTCCCTTAACTCCAGTCTAGCCAGTAGTAAGCCCTCTACCAAGGGCGCTGCTAAGTCTGCACACTCGTACAAGTACTGCTCTGTGGACTCTATCAAGTTGTCCAGCAGCTTGGTGGTGTATTGTCTCTTGTCAGGCTTTTCGCAGCCTAAAAGCGCCGTTTGCAGTCGATGTGCAGTCAAAAGTCGCTTGCAATGGGCCAAAAACAGCGAATTCGGCTCCAATCCTGGTCGAATTAGCTTCTTTTTGACTCTCTCAGTCCTTGCTGAGTACGTTTGTGCAGCGGTATCGTAGCTTTGGAAGAGGAGATCAGAGTAAATACCGCCGTATTTCCACCTTTCGATCTCCTCCCTGGCTGCTTTATTGCCTGCAAGGCGCACTTGGAAGGCTTGCAGGTCTGCAAGTTCGGCTTCGTAGCAAGCTATCGGGTCCGCAGGCGCACTTCTATAGCTTTCATAGAGGTCTAAGCCCCGACTGGATACAGACCCAGTCGTTCCTAGACTAGTCACATACTCCTGCAGCAGAGCAACCGGGAAATCAGCCATCGGCCAGGCCTGCAGCAGCTCCAAAACAGCCCAGTTGTCAGGCAAAGTGTATAGACTGGTGCGTGTGATGTCCTCAAATAGAGCTGTGAAGCTGCTTTTTGGCTGATTGGAGTTTCTGAGACACTCCAAAGTGAGTCTCTGCAGATAAGCCACCTCCCCACTAGTTCTCCAGCGACTATATATGTCAATAAGGGACTGGATGTAGGGCACGTTTACAGGGAAACTGGGCAGTTTGGTCTGAGTGTGCAGAGAGTGGGAAAGGTGGGAAAGGACGGAGGGCAAAAGTAGGGCTTTAGTGCGATTCCAGGCCACATTTCGAAGGATACTGAAGTCCTTTTGGTCGGCTATGAGCCACATTTGGCAGGCTTCCTGCTCCTCACTCTCGAAAGAAACACTGGTCAGTCCTGATACTGTTAGGTCTTCATAGGGATTGAGGAAGCCTGCAGTCCCTGGAAGTCTGGCTTTCCACAAGGAAATAAAGCGTCTAAGAGCCAAATACTCCTCCGAAACCGCCAATTCCAGGCTATCCGTCGCTTTCTTAAGGCGATAAACCGCCTTTTCCTGCGTAACTGGACTAACAGCCACACAGGAGTAGTACCCTAACACCCACACCTCTATATCCAAGCAAGGCAGCAGCACCCTTCTTTCCCACTTCTCCAGAACTGTCAATAAAAACCAGTGAATCAGCACTGGCAGACTGGGCTTCAGCCGAGAATTCGGACTTTTCTCTACTGCGATTGGCAGGGAATTGCTGCAAAGGCAGGAGACTAGACTGGCACTGGAAAGGAGCTGAATTAGGGCGGATTGGACATTTGAAGAGACTTCCAAGTGGCGAAAACGCTGGTTTAGGTCGATTTCCGAGGCTCTTTCAAGGACGAAGGAGAGGCCTAGGGCGCCTTTGGAGGCTGCTAGGGCCGTGTCTTCCAGAATATCCAGATCTATAGGGTTTTTTACCTTCGCCCAGAGGGAAATCAGGGCTGGCACTGATTCTGGCTCTTCTAAGGGCGCTGAATTCAGTGCTAATCTGCATTTTAGACTCCGTTCTACCAGCTTTTCAGTCATTTTGCCCCATTTCACATACGAATTGAGACTATTGCCTCTGTTTACCGCTGCTTCGGGGATAAACCTAGTCCCCGGCCTCAATCTGACTACATCATAGTAGGAAAACTCACTCAAAACTGCAATTTCCACACATCTGTTCCTCAACGCCCTCGACACTTCCCCATATTTCGGGTCACAGGTGAGAATTACCCTGAACTCCGCCTTCGGTCTGACCAAATTGGCCATTGCAGAGCCCTTTTCATTGAGCATCAGGAAGCCATCAGGCTCCAATAGGGAGTTGATTCGGTCCAGGACTGATGGCGGACATAGGTTGGCATGCTTCAGGAGTACCCAAGTGCCCTGCAAGGCTGCTTTTACCAGGCAACTGTCCAGCCAGGCGAATTTGCCCTGGTCGGTTTGTTCGTAGGAGCCGAGCAAGTCGCAGGAGTCTGTGCCGGAGCTGAGGGCGTACTCGGCTAGAGGCACACAGTGTAGGGCAGCTGCTAGTCTCACTAGACTGGACTTGCCCATTGAAGCAGACCCTGTGAGCAGCACAGGCCAGGCTTGCTGGATACTGATGAGGAGCTGCTCCAGGGTTGCCAGGGAGTGCGGCAGGACTGCCAAGTCAGAAAGTAGGGGAGTAGAGACAGGCAAGAGCAGTGCAAGGGAGCCAATATACAGACAGTGAGGGGAGACGTGGAAGAAAGGCAGGGCAGGAGTGTCCATGTCAGTCCCGAACTCGTGCTTATATATCGAAGCCACTGCTTTCCGACTCTCGGAATTGCGCATACGGTGGTAATACAGCAGTTCTGGCTTGGCTCCGGCTCGCCATCTCAGTACATCCCTCAGGTTAAACTCCCACAAGCGGGCTAAGTCCTCTTTAGCGCCGATTTTAGCATTAAAGCGCACAATTTGCTCAGTGTATTGGGTCTCCCCGGAGTACAGGGAGTCCGCTATCAGTCTATAGTCTTCCTGACTCAAAGTCTCCACGTTTATGCGACTAAACCGGTTGAGGAAACTCTTAGGGAGACCTTTGCGACCTCCGCCCTGACTTAAAGGGTTTTGAGCTGCAAATAGGCGAAATCCCACTGCACAAGTGACTTCCAGGCCTAAATCAGGCAGAAATACGGCTCCTCTATGGTCTAGAACTGCGTTTAGCCCTTCGATCACTGGCTGCGGACAGAGATTCAGCTCGTCTAGGACTACCCAGCTCCCTGATTTCATGGCGGCTAGCAGTGGTCCGTCACACCACTCGAATCCCTCGCCCACAGGGAGGTCTGACCCGAGTAAGTCCATTAGATCCGTTTCCTCGCTAAGGTTGATCCGCGTACAGGGATGGCCAGTATAGCAGGCTAGCGACTCAATGATGCTGGTCTTTCCCACCCCAGGCGAGCCTTCCAAGAGCACTGGCTTGGGGAGTTGCAGGGCGCGCAGCAGTTTGAAGAGGTTGCGACTCACTGTGGGTCCGGAGAAGGAGTATTTCACAGGACTGCGACTGCCGCAGGGCAGGGAAAAGGGCTGGATTCCGAAGCTGCTGGGAGTGTCGATAGGGACCCAGTTGCTTTGGTAGACGGAAATGCATAGAGTTTGAGCGAGATACTGACTGCATCTGTCCCGCACTGCTGCATCTGTCTGCGCATCTAGCAAAGTGAGGCAGGCTCCATGCCACAGCGCCTGCTGCAGACCCAGTTCCCCCTCCTGCCTCCTTACAAAGTCTGCCCAAAAGCACACGTCTCTCAGCGAAATCGGCACTTTCGCCCACTGATTGTACCAATCCACGAAGGCTATAATGGCTTCCACGGCTGCAGCTGGGACTTTGATTTCTACGACTTCTCTCATGTCTGTGGAGTCGATTTGCACCCAGATCTCAGTGAAGCGGTTTCTCAGGGCGGGCGAAAGTTCCTTTTTGCCGTAGTCGCCGCCTGGGTTCATGGTGGCGATGAGTTGGAAGCCGGGGGTGGCCACGAGCTCTTCGGACCACTCGCCGCCTTTCTCAGGGACTAGTAGCTTGCGACTGGGCTCTAGTACGCTGTTCAAACGCTCCAGGACGCTTTCATCCGCTAGTGAAATTTCGTCTATGAGGAGAATTGAGCCTTCCTGCATGCTTTGCAGTAAAGGACCATCCGCCCACTCAAAGACTCGATCATATTGTCGCAGCAGAAGCTGCATTTCCGCAGGGAAATCGCCAGCGAGCCCTCGAGCTTTGGCGAGTTTTTCCTCAGGCGAGAGTGTGAAGTCCTGCAGAATTCTCGCTAATTCGCTGTCTGCTTCCGCGGCTTCTTTGAGGGATTGGAGGCAAGCCTTGAGTTGTGTGTTTCTTCCTCTGATAGGTCGCAGTCCTCCCAGGAAGTCAGCAGTTTCGGAGTGTTGGTGGCAGTTGATCATGCGCAAACGACGGTTTCGGAGAGCTGCGAGGACTTGGCAGATAGTGGTTTTCCCACAGCCAGTTTCTCCCACCAACAGCACAGGCTCATTCAGCTTCATTGCCTGGTCCAGTAGACAATACAGTCTGCGCATACTGCGCGTCCAGGTGAAGCCTGAAAGACCCTGTGGAGGCTGGTCCTGCATTATCTGTACTAGTCGAGTCGTGTCGCTTTGGAAGTCTGCAGAGCTGCAATAACGGCTATAGTACCTGTTCATATCAATATCCAGGTTCCTAATATGACTGCGGAGCACTGCTAACACCACTGCCTTCTCCTCCTCCGTCCTAAGTCTTTCCCCGAGTACTACATAGCAAGCATGTCCCAGTTCCTCATACGTGCCTGGGCACTTCCCCGCAATTCTCAGTAAGTCCCGCATAGTCACCATCCCCTCTTTGCCCAGAAAAGCATGACTGCTGGTCCTTCGCACCTGCAGACTTCGCATGATTTGAGTCAAAGCCTTGGCGAAGGAAGGCGCCAGGTGGCATCTTTGGGACAGGATTTCTTCCACTTCGGTGTCGGGCAGGGCTGCGATGTACATCTCTATGAAGCGGTTGCGGAAGGCTTTGGAAAGCTCCTTGCGGCCGGAATAGCCTGTGGTAGGGTTTTGAGTTGCGAAGAGACGGAAGTGGGGGTGCGGCTTGACCGTTTCATTCGTTTCCGGAATGAACAACTCGTGATTATCGTCCAAAAGTCGATTCAGCGCCTCAAGCACCTCCGAAGGCGCCAAATTGAGTTCATCCAACACCACAAAGTAGCCATTTCTAAGGGCTTCCACCAGAATTCCCTCCTTAAACTCCAACTTCCCACTCTCATTAGTCACATACGACCCTATGTACTCATCCACATCTGTGTGCTGGTGGTTGTTTATCCTGATAAACCTGTGTCCGGATCGAAGCGCCAAGTGCTCCACTAGAGCTGTTTTCCCCACAGACGTAGGTCCTTCCAGCAAAATCGCACTGTTCATTACCATGCTTCTAGCGAGTGTTTGCAGGTTTCTGCGCACTGACGGAGTCTGAATGAAGGATGTATCGCTATTTGTGATGGGGATAGGACCGGTTTGCAGCCAGAACCCTTCGATGTTGGTGTAGTCTGGACCAGGGGCTCTGGCAGGCCGGACTAAAGTGGGCTGTAGCTTGCTTAGCTGCTTTTCGAGGACTAGGAGAGAGGCGGCACTGAGCTGGCTGCAGAAGTAAACGAGTAGGCCGTTGTGGAGGGAGACAGGGAAGGAGTACACAGGGGCTGCGACTCGGGCGTACTCCAGACTGCGGCTCAGAGTGCGGAGGGAGAATTGGGGAGGACGGCCCCGGCCGTCTTCGATTAGGCCGGCTTCGGAGGCTTCTCGGGCTGCCAAATACAGGTCCACCACGCTTTCCACCACAGCACCAGTCGCCAAGCCGCTTAGTCCTGCACCCACCACCTCATATATATCACTCCTACTCGTCATATCCGTCACATATATTTCCGTGAACTTCAGGCGAATCGGCAAAGCCAGGTCCTTTTTCCCTGCACTTCGCCCCGGATTCATACAGCCGAACAGTCTAAAGCCCTGCGCTCGCTCGATTTCCTCAGTTTCGCCCTTCTCTACAAGTGTGAGACTGCCTCCTTCCAGCACTTCATGCAGTCTTTCCAGCACTTCCTCGCCTGCAAGGTTGATTTCCTCGAGCAAGAGCCACTCCCCTCTGCGTAAGGACTGCACTAATGAGCCCTCTACAAAGTGGAATAGGAAGGCTCCAGATTGGTGTTGTTTGTTGATTAGGTCAATGCGGGAGGAGAGTTGCAGCAAAGAAGCTGCTTTTACTGAGTCGAATGAGGTGGGATTCGCAGAAATACGCTGATTTAGGTCTGTTACAGTGGTAGACAGGCAGGAAATCACCCTGTCCATATCCTTCGCAGCGTACGCTTTCCGGATTTGCTCGAGAAACTTCGCATTCGACCCAGAAACAGTGGGAAAAAGCAGCAAAAACTCCTGCAAAACGGGTTCCAGCAGCGTCCTCACATCCAGCGGCTTGAACCCGCCTATCAAATCCACCGGGTCTGACATCTGACTCAGGTTGTGCACATGCAACTTCACTCCCCTCAGTAGTGCCAAATGCTGCACTACTGAGGTCTTGCCGCAGCCCGTTTCCCCCACTAGCAATAGGCTTTCAGAGTGGTGCAAAGCCACGGAAATACGCTCGAGAAGGCGAAGCGTATAGGCGGTGTAGACTAGGGAGGACTTGATTTGGGCGATTGAGGTAGGTGCGGCTCTGCCAATAGTCGCCTGGCCGGCTTCTGCCTTATAGAGGGGTCGGTTTTCCCCGTAGTGTCTTTGGAAGGCGGCGGAGGACAGGCTTAGGGTCTCGGTGAAGACTTGGGGACAGGCCGAGCCTCTACCTGTGCCGAGCAGTTCGAAGGCTTCGTAGGCTATCAGCTCTTGTAGCTGCTCGGTTAGGTAGTTGTTGCGCACTCCACCGGCTCCATATAGGCTGAAAATCAGGGTGTTCACGCGAGTGCAGAATTTCACCCAGTCGCGTAGATACAGAGGTCGGCCAGGGATAGCTCTAAGTCGCTGGAACACAGTCCAAAGCGACTGCAACACACATTCCTGCCCGATATACGGCGCAACTCCCACTCCAATCTGCAGGAAATCCGCCTCTCCATACTCCCCCGTCTCCATCACCACCCACTTGTCACAGATATAGGCGTACCGCTTGTGGTCCGCCTGTATATGTGCAGTGCCAAGCAGTCTGAAGCTGTCCGGGACCTGCAGCACTGTGTTCTTCTGCGGGAGTCTGAGCAGGCCTGTCTCCACCACGTCTACCAGCAGGGTGAGGATTTCCATCGGTACGTCTTGCAGCTGTTCAAAGACGATCCAGCCGCCTGCGACCACTGCAGCCGTCAAAACTCCCTGTTTCCACTCGAATTCCCCTGGGACTTCGGTGCAGATGTACCCGCCGAGGAGAGTCTTGCTATCGATGGAGCTGTCCACGTACACGGATGTGAGGCTTGTGCGGTGCTGTTGGGCGAGACGCTTGAGGAGGGCTGTTTTGCCGGAGGCGGGAGGGCCTAGCAGGCAGAGGGGCAGACGAGAAGGCAGAAAGGCGCTCAGGGAAGCCAGCAGAGTCTGGGTTGAATCTGTGTCGATGAGGGAAAGACCACTGGCTAGCTTCCGCTTCTTGCAAGGCTCGGCCATTATAGGACAGCCGCAGCCTGGTCAAACAGGGCTCCAGGGGCAGAGACTACTTAGGACTGAGGAGTGAGGTCTGAATTCAGCCTATTTCTTACATTTAATAGGTATTTGAGCGGCTTCACGGTCTGTCCTATGATTGCTCGATACTATAGTCTAGCCCAATTTCCTGACAATTTCACGTATTCTACTGATTTATAAGTCTAAAATTCACTATTTTTCCAGGCAAAAGGCAATTTCGAGCCAGAAATCATACAAAAACGTCTATTTGCGGCCTAACTTGCACTCAATCAGGTACTTCTTGAGCAGCAGCATTTCCCGAGTGTGCTGTCTCCACGCAGAAAAGACAGAGTGGCGGCGAGTTGAGCCTTGCAGACGTGCACAGGCCCAGCGGTGGGCAGAAAGCCCCGCAAACCCCTTCTCACACAGCCTTTCTGCATAGTGTTTTCCTGCTTTTTGGACTGATTTTGATGTTTTTGCTCGATGTTCGGTCTTTTTCAGCCTCCACATCCGCCAAAAGGACACTGTTTTCCAAAGAAGTTGCATGCGAAAGTGGGCCGAAGCTGCACAGGAGTGCTGAACCTGGATATGTGCAATTCCACAGCCCTTTTTAAAGGCTTCCAACCAGCGCTTCGCCCTGATTTCCCCCAATTTCCCACTGACCCACCGATATCCCTTGGGAATTCTCAGTGGCAGACTCAGTTTCCTCATCGCAATTCGAAGTTCTTGATTTTTCCTTTGCGTCATATGCAAATCCACTCGTTCCGCCAGGTCAGATAAGAAGGAACTCGCAGCAAGCCACAGGGCAAAGGCCTGCGAAGTGAGTTTCCTTGCTTTGACTTGCTGGAGACGGGCGAGACTGTAGGCTTGGCGGTGGGTCGTGAGAGTGGAGGACCAGCTTGAGAAGGCGGCTTTGAGGCTTTGATGACAGAAAAGGATGCGAAAGGACTGAATTCGCTTCATATGGCTTATCCAGGCGTTTGAACATCTGTGCAAATCGCGTTTTCTCGCACTTCTTTCAATGATTGTCTTAAAATCGCTCAAATTCACCCTTTTTTCTACGTACAATTTCCATTTTTTCAGCAATTTCCTCTTTAACCTCATTTTCCTGGCCAAATATCGATCTCTAGCCAGCGTTTCCGAAAACATTCTACTTCTCCGCCTCGTCCTAAAGGCCTGTATCACACTCCTCATCAACTGCCTGTCCTTTCCCAGTCTATATCGCTGATAAACCCTGCAAATCACAGCTTTCCTATGAGATTCGTACCTCCAAGTCAGGAAAATAAGGCTAAGTAGACGGCTTTGAGCAGGGAAAACGACCCTAAGTTGCAAAGTAGTCCAGCAATTCTGTATATGAACGTTCGACTGCCAGGTGGAAAAGGCCTTTTGTTGTGTTCTGATGAGACTGAGAAGCAGCAGTTTGGCCAATTGAGCAGAGCGGAGATAGGAGTTGGTCTGAGTGTACTGCCAATGGTGGTAGTAGTGGGAGATGCGGTGGACTGTGAGAGACTTCCGGAAGGTTGTGATTCGGGATTGCAGGGATAAGGCGGATTTCCAGCTGTTCCAGCAGGTTTTCTGCCTACGGAGTAGCTGAATAGCCTCAATTTGCCTTGTAACTCTCCAATCACAGCAGCCCTTTTTCCACCTCTGCAGTATCGCCCTTCCCAGGAGGGTCCTGAGGTCGTCCCTGACCCTGCTTAAGACTCTTTGTGCCTGGAGGCCTCGCAGAACTGTATCCTTCCAGCTCTGCCATACTGCCACCTTTCCCGCAAAGGCTATATTCGCTTGGCTATAGTGCAATTTCAGTCGCTGTCGCCAGTATTGGAGGTTCCGTTTCAAGACTTTTCGCTTCCGCCGATAGACTAGCTTCCGTAGTTGGAAGCTAGAAAGTCGCTGTTGGCGCCAATAGCGGAAAGTATCTTCTTTGGTCCTTTTGGAGAGAGACGTCGTGAGATACAGAGAAATGTGGCGTTCCTGCTGAAGTGAGCAGACCCAGTGGGCCCAGCAGGCTAGGACAAGCTGCTGTTTGGAGCGGTTTCTCTGGCAGTGGTGCTGCAGCACTTGCGAATTGCTCATTTGCAGTATATCAGTCCAAGCAGACAAGACTGCCTTCGCAATTCTAGCCTTTGCCTGACTCTGTAGAGTAGAAAAAAGACTCACTAGTCGGTTTTTCTCTTCTTTCCTCAAAGCCGTGTACATCCTCCAGCCTGCAAAGACCGAGCCTTGCAGTCTTGTGCTATAGGCAGTGTCGATTTGCCGTAGAGTCTTGCTTTTCGACCGCTTCCACTCACTATAGTCCTGCAGATGAGACAGGACTGTCTTGGTCCAGTAGAGACTGTAGTGGGACTTGGCGGCTCTATTCACATTTCTCTTAGCGATAACAGCCTTTGTTCTATGCACCCAGTGCTTCAACAGAGCTTTTCCCAGGCCTTTTCTAGCGAAATCAGCAGCTGTGGCCAGTAACCCTCGATAAATCTTGCTATTCTGGACAGTTCCTCTCCAGGCAGACAGCACAGTCTTTTGTTTTTGTCGCAGGGTGAACATTTGGCTGTGTTCTTTCACTAACTTGCTGCTAGAAGTGTTGGCTTTGAGGCTTTTTAGCACGCGAATGGCGCGAAGACGGGTCCGGAAGTGGTTGATTTCGATTATATGTCCCTGTTTACGCCTATTTTGCTCTTGAAAGGTCTGTATCGATTGAAAAACGCCCAATTTTTGCCTATTTTCCCACTGTTTTCTGAATTTAACCCTGATTTCTAGTAAAGGCTGGACCGTTTGCGCCCATACCCGCAGTAGTTTCCGGACCAAGGCCTTTCCCTGCGTCCCAAGTATGATTTCCACAGCATGTGCCTTTCTCCTCGCAGGCTGCACCCCCTCTTTCCACGCCCAATAGGCCCTTCCCACAGCCGCCCTCTTCACCTTCCCACCAATTCTCCCCTCAACTTCCCTAACACCCTTCCGATAGTCTCTGTATTTCCTCAAAATCGCAATGAGGAGTTTCCTGCCTGTTCGGACATATAGCTGCTTGGCAGTGTGCTGCAGAGAGGCTGCAGTTGCCTGGCGGACTGCACTACGGCGCCAGCAGCGCAGTATGTTGGCTTTGAGTAGTCTACCTCTGAGTGTGGAAAGACTACGGAACTCTGTACTGCTTTGCGGCTTCCAGAGAGTTTCAGCCTTCCAGGCTTCGAAAGTGTGCTTTTTGAGGGCTTTGCGGACTTCGAAGTAGGAGAAAACTCGCTTTTCCTTCTTGATGGCGCGGACCATCCAAGTGTAGAAGAGCTGCTTTACAGTGCTTTGCTGGCAGCGAAGTTCGATGTGCAGTTGTAGCTGCTGCAAGTTGCGCATTTGCAGTGTGTGCGCTTTCCAGTGGTCCAGGCATTGCTGTGCGAGCACTGAAAGTCGGTAACGGAGCGAGTGCTGCTGCATGTAAAGGTAAAAGAGGTGCCTTTGCCAACGTGTCCAACACTGCCTCAACACTTCTCGTTTAATCAGTTCCACAGCAGTCTGCACCACTTGAAGAGTGCGTCGCTGCCAGAGCCCAGCACTGCGCCAGGCCTCAAAGGGCGCAGCAAGTCGACGGACCTGCACCTGAGTCTGCACTTGCAGGCGGAGGGAGCGGAGGCGGGCTTGCTTCTGGAGGAGGTGTTTCCAGGCCAGGAACAAAGTTAATTTCGCCTGTTGGCGGTGTTGGGTTTGTAGGAGCGCTTCAGCATCTCGATCTGCGTAATAGTGGTAAAGCAGGGTGCGAAGTGTACACCTCCTCTGCAGTCTTAGCAAGGCACTGCCCAGGCTCCTGCAATTCCCTCGAAACTCCACTTTCTCCCCCCATCTTCGCAGGTATTGCCCCACTCTCAGCCTTTTAACAGCTGCCAGGGCCTGTCCGTCCCTCCTCCTTTGCTCTCTGCGGTAGGCACTGTAGCTGCCAAGGTCTAATAAACTCAGACATTTTAGTCGCTGCTGCCGCTGCTGCTGGGCCTTTGCAGCCTTTTGCTTGGAAAGCTTCCGCTTTTCTGCGTGTTTTGATAGCAATTTTAGGGCTTTTGCGATGTTTTGGGCGAATTTAAAGCTTAGAGCGGCTTTTGTGAGCTGATTTTTCCTTCGTAGGATAGGCATTGCCTTTTTCCAGTGACAAAAAAGCAGTTTTCCTGTCCTTTTTATCCTGTTTTGGGTAAAATTTCGACCCAAGGTCTGCATTTCCACCCTACAGAAGTACTGTTTTCTCCATCTTTCCCATGCCAACTCCATTCTTCGCTGAAAATTATACTTCGCAGCTGTGTGTTTCAGCCAGTCCTTCCTCCTAGCCACTTCCAGTCTCTCTCTCCAAGCTTTCCAAGGCCTGTTTACGTACCTTTCTTGTTGCAATTTGGCGGATAACTCGTTTTCTGTCCTTCGTTTTGCAGTGAAATAGTAGCGATTTCGCCAGTTTAGCCACAACTTGGCTTGGACTTGCACACGAATTGAGGCTAATGAGGAGGACAGTTGGAGTTGCTTCCGTGCATGCGATTTCCACATCTCCACGATGTCTCTACATAGTTTCCTCCGACTTTGCCCTCTAAAGGTCTCAATTTGTGTCCTTTTCCACCCTCTGATTCTCCCCAATTCGCTCCATTTCCTCATTATATGTCTCTTTATAGTCTTTTGGTAGTGTCCCCGGCTCCAGGCCTGTCTCCTGCTTTCCCCCTTCCAAGCCTTCCATACCCTCGCAGTGACCCAGGTCTGAAGCAGGCTATCAGCCAGTCGCGTCACTGCACAGCGTCTAACTCCCGCAGAGCGCTGGAAGGGCAGGACTAGTTGATAGCTGGGGGGCAGGCAGCGAGGGAGGGGTATTGGGTCTGTGGAGAAGGGGGAGTAGGCGTGTTTTTGACTGTAGGTGAAAGTGAGCAGCCAGTGGTAGCTGAGGTATAGGAAGGAGGCGGGCTTTTGCAGGAGAGAGGACTTGGGGGTGTGCAGAGTCCGGCTCCAGGAGTGAAATAAGCGAGAGGTTTTGCCTATTTGCATGGATTGGATGTAAAAAAGGTCCTTTTCTTGCTGTTTTGCTGCAAATCGCACCAAAAAGACCAGCAATTTCCCCTTATTTCTTTGCTCATAAGCCCCATTCGCCCTTCTTTTCGCCCACTTCTCAGTCAATACCCTCCTAAAGCTGCTCAGAAACGCACGAAAAGCCCTTTGTTTAAAGCGCTTTTTTGCGAAGTTATCAGCAATGCTCAGTCTCTTTTTCTGCCTTTTCAAAGCCGCAATCCCTCGATTAAGCCTCGCCCACGCTATAGTTTTCCTCGTTATTGTCACCTGAAAGTCCCGAATTTCCCTGTTTTTCCTATTCATCTTGAATATCTCTGCCCAGTGTCGCCACCCTGCTACGACAATGTGCTTAAGTATGAGTTTTCGGCGGATTTCGGCCTGATTAGCTGCGAGATTCAGTCGAAATGAGGAAGTGAGGTTTTCAACTAGGACAATTAGAGCCTTTTTGAGTGTTTTTCGCCTATTTAGTCCTGCAGCTCTCCATAACTTCACCTTTGTTAATTTCTGCATCCGGACTGCTTGCAGCCACAAGCGAAAAAGCCGCCTTTTGGAGTATTTTACAGCTGCAGATTGAGCGAATTTCTTTGCTAATTCGCAGGTTAGCGCTCGAATCCAATCCGAAAAGATGTGAGTAACGACTCGAACTCTGTGCAGCTTTTCCAATTCTTTGCGCCCAAATCTCATACGAATTGCAAATTTCCAAGTATTTATTGCCTTTTCCCCTAACTGTTTCCGATAGAAATGTTCAGAAAGGCGCTTTTTAGACGCTTTAACCCTGCTGTTGATTCGTAGTCTTTGTAGGACGGTTAGCACCTTGCGTGCAAGTCTTCGCTCCTACCTCTCTCTTACTCGATATAGAGCTGATGTCGAGTCCGCATCGCCAGTTTTCTGCATTTTGCGCAGAAAAGGCGGAAATTGAGGCAAGACAAAGGCAAATTGAGGCAAAACGGAGTCTTTGGTAGGTGAAAAGTCCCTATCCATCCGAAATCTGGGTCTTTCTGGGGAGAGTGCGGAGGTCTGCCGGAGGTGGGAATTGGTAGGAGAGACCAAGGCGCGAATTAGGTCTGAAACGGGCTGGGATTGGACTGAAATAGAGGATAAAGCCTGAGATCTGTCAATTCCCTTCTCCTCTAAGCCGAATTCCGCCTTGTAACACCCCCACCAGTCCCGCTTCCCCTCTCTCCCCCATCTCATAAGTCGTCTATAGGCCTGCACTGCCTCCTCAGCATGCCTATCCACTCCCTTCCCTCTGCGCACCTCCTCAAACTCTCCCAGCACTTCCAGCAGTCCAGGCCAGCGCTCGCTTTCATATGCACGTTTCAACACTGCTTCACATAGTTCCTGTTCACGCATATTTCTATAAGGCCTTAGTGCTCTTCCATTAAGTGTTCGCTGCCTCGGCTGCAGGCCGGTGGACTGGGTGTGTATATGCTCTTTTCGTCAAACAGCGAAATAATGGGTGTTAGTGCTTTGCCGCGGAGAAGAGGCTTAAAGGTGGTATGCACTAATTACCATGTGTGTCGCTCAACAAGTGCGATTGTTTGCTTAAAAGGCTACTTTATACATGTGTTTAAGCGTATTTCCGACTAGGTGTTCAGTCCCTACCTGGGTCAACGGAAGCCTGCTGCCTAGTGATCTTAGCAGATTGGCGTATCTTGCCCTGGCTCCGCTGCCTACGTCTGTATCATCCTCACCACTACGAGTCGCCCTCGGCATCGACATACTGGAAGGGCCTATTTCCACCATATGATTACAGACTTGTTATAATGGGATGATGGCGACACACCTCGAATGTCCTATATTGTATCTGAAATCATTCACTTTAAGTCCTCCAGAGACAACCTGGAGCACCGCATTGGCTGAGACTTTACCTAGTCTGCCTTACAGTTATGTACTGAAGATACCGCTCTGGCATTAGTGGTGGAGTTAAGCAACATGTCAGACGGGTATAAGAAGTATAAGCACTTCATGCGGTTTTATAAGGTCAAGGAAGCGCCTGCTTGATAGTAAATAGAGGAGTTAGCTACAGTCGGTGGGTTCTAGGCGAGGAGTAGATGGGGAACAGGGAGGAGCTGGAGCGCAGACGTCGGTGGGAGGGAGTGTGCAGGAACAGCCGTTGCTTCAGTAGGTAGTGCACCTTGGTTTCTTTCTCAGGCTCTTTCGGACTGCGGTCTGTGACCTTCAGCAAGGACCGCTTGGCACTGGGACTGGCCAAGTTGAAGCGAGCCACTGCCGTCAGATCCAAAGGCGGCGGCACCAGCACTCTCAGGCGGGATTCGAAGGTCCGCCTCGAGCTGTTCTTCCACGCACACTGGTGTCTCATTATCTCTATCACTGGCTCTGGAATCAGCTTCATAGTCTCAGGCCGGGTGAGTGTATATAGCCACGCAGACTCACTGTTGACTGAAATAGCGTACGAACTGGGCTTGCTTAGTAAAACTGTCTCGTCCCCGAACCAGCATCCGGCCGTCAAAGTGGCGATTTTGGCTCTGTGGAGAGTGGCAGAGCACTCCCCTGACTTCACGAAGAAGAGAAAAGGACTCAGTTCGCCCTGCGAAAGAAGCAGTTGTCCCCGCTTGTAGAGCGCTGGCGAGAAGGCATACGCCAGTCTTTCCTTGAGAGATAGCGGCAGAAAGCGGGCTTTTGGGATGTACGCCTCGATGAAGGTGACTTTTTCCTCGATCCGCATAGCCACGATAGGACCTAAAGTCTCCACGAAGCTGCCTTGGTTCAAACTGAGCAGGCAGGACTCGACTTTGGCTACGGCTGTGAGGAGTCTGCTGGTTCTTCGGGCCAGACCTCTCTCCCCTAGCACTTTCCCTCCTGCCAAAGTGGCTATGAACACAGGTCCGAGGCCATGGTCGTCGTACATGTCGAGCAGACCAGACAGCAGCACGTACATCTTGTCACTGGAGTCTCCCTTGCTAAACAGCGTTTCCCCCTCTTTCAACTGCTGCAGTGTGAAGGCCGCTATCAGTTTCGCCTTCGCTGCAGCGGGGAAGTCGCACAGGTACTGCCGCAGGTCAGTGTGCAGCGCCAGTTGAGAGTAGATATAGTCCGTTTCGCCTTGAGAACGGCTTTTTCCAGCGAATAGATGCAGTAAGGAGGAGAAATCAAGCATAAAGACCACTTGGCACTGCCATGTCTACCCTTTTGGCCACTAAGAAGCGGGTGTGTTGCGCAATTCCAATGCTTTGAACAGCTCAAACTTGCACTAGGGCTCTAGTGCTGCTCTGATCACGCAGAAAAGGCAACTGAAATAGGCCAAGTTATGTATATTGCTGCTTCTACTTGATAAGTGGACTGTTTCCTATGCTTTAGGCCGCAATAGTAGCAATTTCCTTGGTTTTTTGCACAAAACCGCTGTGAAAAGCAATAAAAACGCAGAATCAGGAAATATGACTTATTTCGACTCCAAATGGATGGAAAATTGACTGCGAGCAACGCACTACAGTCAAATTGGGTACTAATATGGACATCCCCCAACGATCACCAGTCTTATTTACGCTCAAATCAGCCAAACGCTGGAAATACAGCCCACCTGCCCAACCTCCGAGGAAACTTTGGACTGTATTTGGTCGTTTTCGCCATTTCCAGAAAGGCCCCGCCTAACACCTAGAATCATGGCCGCAGTCCTGACCCCTTTCTGCTCTGCCTGTCAAAAAGACCTGCCCGCCTTCGACCTTGTGCTGACCACCGCCTGCCGCCACCTCTACTGCTCAGACTGCATACAGCGCTTCGACAGATGTCCGATAGACGCCATTGCTTGGGGAGTGCTGGATAAACATGACGCGCTGGAAGCTGCTTTTCAGGCCTATCGCAGGGGGCAGGATGCGCAGACGGGCAGGAGAGTGTTCGCTTTGGTGAATACGATGGAGGTGAGGTGCAAGTTGATGGGCACTAGGAATCACTTGAAAGGCAGCTGTCCCTACAGCCACTCCCTAGCAGACACCTGGGACTGTCAGGTCTGCGGCCTGAACAACCAGGGCCAGCGACAAATCTGCGTCTATTGCGCAGCCCCCCAGTCCCGCACCCCGAAGTTCCAGGAACTCAACCTACTGCCTAGTCGAGAGCAAGCCACTCCCTACTGGCTGTGCGACTACTGTCGCTTTGAGAATGGCTATGAGACGGAGACTTGTTGGGGCTGTATGCGAGGGAGGCCTAGGGCGAATGGACATTCTAATGGGCGGAAGAGTGGGCTTTGTGCGGAAATGAAGCCTGTAGTAGAGCTGCCGCAGGAAAATACTACTACCAGAGTGGCTAGTGTTCCATTGAGGACTGGACAAATGAGGACTCAGCCCAGGTCTGCCAGTCCCCTAGTCTCTAGAAGGACCCATACTCCTGTACTTCCTATGAATTCCCCCTCACTGCCTCGCAAGTCTCAGTACAGCACTCAGCCTACTGGGTCTAGACCTGTTCAGCCGAGCCCACTTGACTGGCCAGTTGGACTCACGATCTGCGCACTGCTGGGGCTGCTCCTGTATGCATTTTTTAACTAGGTAGGCTTCCATATGGCTGAGACTCTGATACCCTGGGCTTGTACTGCTTTTTCACCCTCAAAAGTCCTCACTGCTCAGTGGAAAATAAATGTATCCCCACGAATTCGCATTTCCCAAGCCATTCTTAGTTTAAACCTTGGAAAAGACGGCCCTAGCGAAGGACCGATAGTCTATCGGCCCACTGACTCCCAATTCCCTGAAAATCTCGTCGATTTCCCACTCTCTGAGCGGCTCTCCCTGGCTGGCCAGCACTCTTTTCAGCTCTGTGGGCTGCACGAGGCCTGAGCCCGTCGGGTCGAAAGTGCTGAGAGCTGTGATGAACTGGTCTTGGGTCAGGGTTTGGCCCTGCAGACGGACATAGAGGGAGCAGAAGTCGGAGAAGTTGAGGAAGCCGTTGGAGTTGCGGTCTGTATCGAGTACGAGTCTGCGGATTTGCTCCTCAGAAATAGACAGTTTGAGGACTCTTAAGGCCACTCCCAAGTCCTTGGAAGCAATTCGCCCCTCTCCTGTGGCGTCAAAGGTGGTAAACACTTTGCGGCACTCCTCCACCTGCTGGTCTGCCATCTCTATTACAGCCAATCCTCTGTCAGGCCTATCTTTCTCCCTCGGGATAGTGCTACAGACAAACCAGTGTGGCTGACATAGAGCTGCTGGGTGATAGTACATATGCGCAGCCTTATGACGACCTGCATCACCCTATCCTAAAAGCAGATTTCCTTGCATTGAATTAGTACTTACAGCATCGTAATGTCCACAACTCTCGACAGTGAGTGACTGCGGATAGAACACTCACTAAGAACTTAACAGTCTCGTCCTGCACCAGTCCGTAAGTCCCTCAGACCTAAATAGTTGTCGAAGGTCGCATAGGCTTCAGAGGCTAAATCTGGGCTTCCTATGTGGCCTGGAGCTGTGGCTTTCGCTATTGTGCTAAGGAGCGGTGGAGTCCACTTTTCTCTGGGGCTGCCGATGCACCCTAGCACAAAGTACCTACCTAAGCAGAATATACAGCACCACGCCTAACTCCAAATGTCACACTTCTCATTACTCTCCCCGGACAGCACTTTCGGGGCTATGTAATAAGGAGTTCCCAGGACCTTGTGGAGCTGAGACTCAGGGTCCACTTTGCTAGATGTGCCGAAGTCTATGACTTTGAGGAGGGCTTTGGGACTGGGGTTCTTGAGAAGTTGGTTTTCGGGCTTCAGGTCGTGGCTGTAGGCGACTGCAGAGAGGATTTGCTGGAGGTAGGTGGACCCGAGTTGCTCATTGAAGCGCTTCAATTTCGTTATTTCTCGAAGAGCTCGCCCCCACACACAACTCCGACACAATACTAACCGACGTACTCTCCACAAACACCTCATACTCCTTCAATATATGCGGATGATCGAGCGTCTTCAAGATCGACACTCCCGACAGCATTTGCTCCAATTCCTTCCCCTCTAGTTAGTTGCGCTGGATGATTTTGACGGCGCGGTGGGCTCCTGAGGAGATGTGAGTCGCTTCGAAGACTCGGCCGAAAGCGCCTGTTTAGACTTGACTGTAGCCGAATTGGGTCTCGAGGTGGTAGTAGGCGATCTCCTGCAGAAACTGCTGAGTGCGTATCAGCAACTCACTAGAAGCGCTCTTCTTTTCCAGAGGAAGACTCGGAGGCAACGGGGTGATAGAGAGACAGCAGCCCATTTTTAGCGTTTGCAGCGATTTCGGAGGTAATTTGCGCTGATAGAAACGCTAGAAAGCCGCAGAATCTTATTTTTGACTATATGTTTCCTGTAGGGCTAGACGGCCTTTATCTCTGTTTCTTAGAAAGTGTTTGGGTATTCAAATTCAGGCTTCAAGTCGATGGCCATTAGAAAATAAGGAATTTTCAGACGCAAATTGGTTTATTTTAGTGAAAAAACTATATTTTGCAAATTCCGCAGGAAAATTCATCCACAAAACTCAGCAAAAATCGTCCTGTTGTCACAATTTCCTCAAAATCCACACAATTAATCTTCAAAGCTAACAAACCCCCGGCACATGCACCAAACATCCTTCTCCCTATAGACTCCCATAAATCCCACCAGTTCCGCATGCTTCCAAAGAGAAATGGACAGAATGACGATTTACTACCACTTCCCCTCCCTCGACACTATGCTCGGTCTAGTGTTCACCAAGGAGTACTTTTCTCACTACTCCAACTACACTTTCAACTACTACCAAGTGAACCACCGCATAGCCTTCAACAAGGTCCTGCAAGAGTCCAATACCATCTACTTCATTGGCATTTTGCCCAGTGATACAGTCCTGCGGGCCTCTTTGACTCTGGCGCAGCACGTGATTGTCATTGATAACAAGGTGGAGGACATGCGGAGACTGCAGGCGAAGATGAGTGAGAACAAGACGGAGGATGAGAAGAGGGCGCAGAGGCAGAAATTGAGATTTGTGTACCCGGCCAATGAGGAGCCGACCACTGTGTTCCAGCTCTGCAAGCAGTTCTTCCAACAAACAGTCCCTCAGCACGTGGCTCTCTTGGCGAGTTACGTCCTCGACATCGAATTGAACCAATTCCAACTCCCCAACTCCAACCAAATGGCCTGCGGCCTATACGCCCTGTAACTCCCAGCCAGTCTGAGCGTCCTCAAGCCCGACAGTCCCTACTTCCTGCAGGAGTTGAAGGCGTTGACGGAGCAGGAAGTGCTGGACATGGGGAAAGGTCGCTATGTTGCGTATGAGGAGCAGCTGAGAATGGCGTTGGAGCAGGAACCGGATGTGGTGAAGTTGGAAACGGACCCGAATAGACTGTGCTTGTCCCTGGAAGTGGAGTATAAATCGCTGAAAACGAGGCTTGGACTGCATTTGGCGAAGTTAAGCCAGGAAAAGGGGCTATTTGCCTATTGGAATTATTAGGCATAACACGAGAGGGAACAGGGGAAATTTCGTGTCTCTATCCTTCCGCTCTCTCCCAGGCTGCGATGTTTCCGAAATATGCAGAGTGCATGGAGGTGGAGGCTACCCTCAAGCCGCCAAAATGCAGCTTAACCGTGTGGAATTCGACAACGAATGGAAAGTATCGAATTACACATAACCTAGAATAGGCCAAAATACGGGTTTTTATACGATTTTCTGCATAAAAAGGGGAAAAAGCCTTTTGGGAAAGCCGGAATTGCCATGTGATTCTACTTACTCTGGCCTTCCGTGACATATCTCTCATACTCTGCGCTCATTTCGAAGGGTCTCGGCCCACACATCCACCAAGTCTCTCTTTCTCCAGAGGACTGAGGAATATATAGGGATTAGGCCTTGGAGATATTGTGTGTGTGGAGTTATTGGAGGGAATACAGTGATAGAAGGTCGGTCGTAACTCTCCCGAAGAAGATTTCCTCAGCGGCTCTGCCAGCACAGCCCAGATCTTATCCATCAGTTCCTCCTTGCAATGCATCGCCCTTGGACCGTGGGATAATGCTGACTTTGAGCAAGGGGTCAGCGCCTTCCAGGAACCAACTGGCCACTGCGTGGCCGGATTCGTGACTTCGCGCACTTCTTTCGACAGTTTCTTCGTTTTTTCCAGCCCGCCAATCACTCGCTCGGAAGCGTTGTCGAAGTCGTCTTTTCCACGAAGGATTTGTCCTTGCGAGCTGCCATAGTGGCGACTTCGTTACACAAATTGGTCAACTCCGCCCCACTAAACCCAGGCGTAAGCCCGCCAAACTCCTCAATCCTAGTACCCGGGTCCAGCTTGATAGGCGCCAAGTGGAGCTTCAGTATGGACTCCCGACTCTCTATGTCTGCATTGTTAGCTCGATTGTGCGCCTGGGACGCAACAGTGCGCTGTCTAGGATATCTTTGCGGTTGGTGCCGGCCAGGACTACGACGTTTGCTGGTATAGGTAGCGAAGAGAAGAGCGTTGAGGACGCCGCAGCCTACACCTGTGACTACATCGTACTTCGCTTCTCCCTGTGCAAGGTACTCACCAGTCCTGCCATTACTCCGGCCTGATAGGCGCCCTTGTCTCCGCAGCCTGTAAGCACTATCCTCTTCCCTTCTCTGCAGGCCCACTTCAGTCACAGCTCTCAATACCCACATTTCCCAACAGCCTGCTTTCTCCTAAGTAACAGTATCATTAGCCTACACTGGAGCCGCTTGGCTCATTCTGCTGGCTGATGCGTGTCTGGCCCGGGCATCCAAACTGCTGTGGGTGACTCGGAGCAGGTCAGGCTGCGGCTCTTGCAGCTGGTGAAAGATCACTCCCAGTTTGCCAGTGTCGCTGAAGTACTTTTTGGTAACTAGGTGCAGCCAGGAAGCGTGCTTCGTGGCCTTGCCCAGCTGCGCTCTTTCTGCCCTGCTCTCCACGCAAGGCGTCGCTGCTGCAGAGCGGGCAGGAGAGATGAGCAGACTCGGCATTTTGGACTTCTCGAGAGCTAAACTGGCTCCTTTCCTGTGGTAAAGCGCCCACCTCTTCCTGACCTCAGTCTCCAGCCCCGATTTGGCAGTTTCAATGGTGTTGACCTTGCTTATGTCTTTGTCCATAGTGGCGTACAGGTGCGCAATAGGCGTGGGGGCGGGTGTGAAGGCCCACTTGGCTGCTTCCAGTCTCGAGACCTTGCGCAGTCTGTCAGAGCGGTAGGTCTCTTTCAGTCCGTTGAGAGTGGAAAGCGTGTCTGTGGCTGCCTCTTCGCAGCCAATTCGCTGCAGGAAGTCCGTTTTGGTCATGACGAAGACCTCGCCTTCGAGGGAGGCGCAGATGCAGGTGTATGCGAAGCAACGGGTGTGCAGGACTTCCTGGTCGCCCAGCATTTCCCCCACACCCAGCACTGTCACTTCCATGGAGTGCACTGCAGTTTCCAAGTCCTTTGAGAGGTGGAAACGCCTGGGGACTGCCACTTTCACGCCGCGGAACAACTGGAACTCTCCGGATTTCACTATGAACACCTCGTCTGCGAACTGACCGGAGCGGAAAAGTGCCTGCTTGCGCTTGTATTGGCGCTCCTTGAAGTAGTAGCACAGCTTTTGAAGCGAGGTTTTCGTCCAGGAGGCGAAAACCGGCAAATGATGCAAGAAATCCACCTTTTGCGACAATCGATATTCATGCAACTTGCCCAATATCCTCAAATAGTCATGTCTCTCCAACACTCCAAAGCTGCACTCCTCCCTAGTCAAAATACACGCAGACCTGGGCTTGTTGTTGATCAGCGCTAACTCCCCGAAGCTGTCCCCAGGCCCTAACAGCCCTAATTGAGTGAATTCCTTCTTGCCGTCCTTCTTGCGGTGGGGACCGAGCACTACGACGGAGCCGCTCAGGAGGATGAAGAAGCGGGTGCCTTCTTCGCCTGCGTTAAATACGACTGGAAATCCTCTTGAATGCATATATATTGGATATGTTAGTGTCGGAGGTGAGGAGGGATGTATGGGAAAGAGCAATTCATTAGATGCGACCTAAATGGAGGTTACTTGGCCTGGAGGGAGGAGGAGTAGACTGAGGTACTGGAGACTGCTGTGGACTGCAGCCGGTCCCTCCGATGCAGCGAGTTCCGCAAAGAACTTGGAGTGCGAAGTGAAGTGAGTGAGCAGCTGCACCTGCACTTGCGTCCTATCCTTGGGATGTTTCCTCAGAATCTGGTGCCACTGTTCGAGTTCCTGAGGAGCCGCAGGCCCTTCTTCGTCCTCCCTGCGCAGGTAGCGGGCCGCTAACTTGCTCAACTCGCCTTCAGTGTCCATGTTATTACTGCCACTAGCCAGTGAGATCAGAAGGACAGTGGCTTGATAGTCCCCAGGACAAGGAGAAACGGAGGGAAGTAGTGGTAGTCTCGTTAGAATGTATATAAATTATGGAAAAGCGCTCTGCAGGTTCCATGCCCTCCGCTCGGTCACTTCGACCCAACTCCCTGATCTCACTGGTGCAAGGCCTGGGCATCAAGGTGCCTACTGACTGCGCTAGTGGCAAGTATGAGAAGGAGCCTGCTAGTCTGTCAGTCAGTGCAGACCTGGCCAATCCCTCTGCTAATTCCCGTCTTCCACTCGGAAGTCCCAAAAGCTTCCATAGTCCAAGACTCAAAAGCTCTCGGTCAATCAGCCCAATCAACCCTCGCTCCCCAACAGCCGCCAAGGCAATAGGTGTGTCCCCCAGTTTCAGACCTACGACCGCGCAGAAGCCAGCCGGCAGCCTACCCAAGCACAGCAGCGAAGGAAAGACCAATGTCTCCGCCTCTGCAGTGAAGAACTACCCTCCGGCACTCCCTGCCAAAAAGCCACAGTCCACACCCAAAACTGCTTCGAGTCCGAAAGCTGCTTTGAGCACTTCCGCTTCGCAGCCAATCAAACCCGTTTCTCCTCCAGTTCTAAAGAAAAAAGACTCCGACGCCCCCGCTCCAGCGCCCTCCCTCTCCCCTCAAGCCCAGCGCGAGCTGGAAGCCTCCAAAAACATGGTCTCCCCTCGCATCGAATTCGACGCAGCCCGGGCTGCCTCCGCGGCCCAACGGCCCGAGCCGCAGGCCCCAAAACGCAAAGTCGTGAGTCGGGGCAAGGAAATAAAAAACAAAGTGTTGCAAAGCTTGGTCACGAAGGTGGGAGACACAGCGGAGCCGGGAGATCAGGGCAAGTCCAAGGCGGAAATCATCTATCGGAAGCACCTTTATCAGACCTTTAGAGGACTGAAAATGGCGAGAAGTCTGCCGTTGGCGGATCCTGTCCAAATCCAAGCCAAACGCGTCGTGCTAATGAAGCCTCCCGGCAAATACCGGCGGAAAACAGCGATTTTTGACCTCGACGAGACCCTCGTGCACTGTCTAGACCGCACCGAGCCCTCAGTCCCAGACGTAGTCCTGCCCATTCGCTTCCCCAATGGTGAAATCGTGCATGTAAGTCCTTTACTTAGGCGAATATAAAAATCCGGCCCTACTGTCTGCAGTGTTTGACGCAAATTAGTGAGGACTTTGAGTTGATTGTGTTTACTGCTTCGCAGAGGAGTTATGCGGATGCGGTGCTGAACTACTTGGACCCCAATAGGACCCTTATTCACCATCGGCTGTATAGGGACAGCTGTGTTGTCAGTGAGAAGGTGCATATTAAGGACTTGAGAGTGCTGGCGAATCGTTCGCTTAAGGACGTAGTGCTAGTCGACAACGCTTCCTACAGCTTCGGCTACCAAATCGACAACGGCATCCCCATCGTGTCCTGGCACTACGACCCCGACGACAAAGAACTAATGTACCTCACCGAGTACCTGAAAGGCCTGCTGACCACTGACGATGTCAGAGAGGTGAACCAAGCAACCTTCCATCTCGCAACCTTCTACAACGACTACAGTGAGGAGTTCCTGCCGAAGACTGCAGCAGCAAGGACTAGAAAGTAGGAATACTAGGAGGGAGGAGCGGGGGGAGTGCTGAAGGGGAATAGGGCGGGGTGGGAGGGGAAGAGGCTGGAAGAGGGCGGGGAAGGGGAGGAAAAGGAGGCGAAGACATTAGCCCCTGCAGCCCCCGCGAACAGTCCTGTCTGCTTCCCACCCTCGTCCTGCTTCCCCAACAGCGGCGCTCCACTCCCAAGCTTCGTGAATAAAGACCCAGAGCTGAAGAAAGGGTTCGCTGGGGGAGGAGTGGAGGCCTCTCCAGCCGAAGCCTCTCCCTCAGAGGAATCGTCCTCCCCTCCCAGAAACCCGGAATCGTCAATAAACGCGTCTGGGGCGACTGATCCAGCAGCTACGAAGAAGGAAGCGACTGGAGACGCTTTGGGCAGGACTGTGGCAGGAGGAGCAGTGGGCTTCTGGGGAGCGGCCGCAGGCTTTGGCTCCTGTCTCTCCACTGTTTTCGCGGTTTCTTCGACTGGTTTGTCCTTCCTTTGCGTCTCTGCCGGGACTGCTTTTTCCCTCACAGGCCTGGTCTCCTCTCTCCCGCTCCTCTTCAGGTCTGGGACCATCTCGATTTTCCCACTAAAGGGTTTCACTTCCGGCAGTCTGGGCTTGATTACAGCTCGAGAGGCGTTTTGGAAGTCTGTGAGTTTGAGCCGCTTGGGCGGACGGGGCTCGTCCACCACCTCCACCACGTCACGAAGGAAGTGACGGACGTGCTTGGCGCGGGGGAGCAGGGAGGCAGGCAGAGGGGCTGACATATTGTCCACGGCCTGTAGAGATCCTATAAGAACTACTAGTCGTCTGCGTCTCTCCTGGAGTCCCGCTTCCTGAGCCCCGCACTCAGTTCCTTCTTCCTCAGTCGAATGTTCCTCGGAGTCACCTCCACCAGTTCATCCTCCTCTATATATGAAAAGGCCTCCTCAATGGTGAAGGTCTTGGGCACGTTCAGCTTGATGTTGTCGTCTTTGTGCATGGACCGCACATTTGTCAGTCTTTTGGTCTTGCCAGGGTTCAGCTCCATCAGCTTTTCCTGCTGCGTCTCGCCGATGATCATGCCCATGTAGACCTTGGTGCCGGGCGAAACGAAGGAAGTGCCCTTTTCGTCGAGGTGGCTGAGGCCGTAATCAGAGCAGACAGAGGTGGAGCTGGCGAGGATGATGCCCATTGTGCGCTTTTCCAGTTTGCCTTTCTTCACTGGGATGTAGCGAGAGAAGGAGGATTCTAGCATGATTGCGCCCTTGGTCGTGGAGACTAGGGAGGCCTTGAAGCCCATCATAGCCCGGGTGGGGATTTCGAAATGCAGACGCACATGTGTCTGGTTCAAATCCTCCATGTCCAGGAACTCTGCAAGTCGGGCGAGGAACAGCTCTGTGATTTTGTTGGAGTACTCGGTCCCGACCTCCACTGTCACCTTTTCCACGGGCTCCATTTCCTTGCCGTCTATCTTCACGGTTATGATCCTCGGCGCTTCCACTGAAAACTCAAAGTCTTCCCTCCGCAGTTTTTCCAGTAAAATGCCCAGGTGGAGCTCGCCTCGGCCTGAGACTTCCATAGCTCCGGCCCTGCCTTCGCGGACTTGCAGCGCGACGTCGTTTTCAGCTTCTTCGAGAAGACGCTTGCGGAGTTCGTGGAGGGTGATTTTGGCCCCTTCAGTGCCACTCAATGGCGAGTCATTGATTCTGATTTTCAAAGTAAGTGTCGGCGGGTCGATCTTTAGTGCAGAAATCGCAGTTTTGACCTCCGGAACCGCAATAGTGTCAGTGACCGAGCACTGAATCCCTCCCAAGCGAATGATATCCCCGGCATACACACTCTGCAGCTCCTTCACTTCCTTCCCAATGTGCTTCTCCAGCCGCATGACTTTCCCCTGCGTCTTCACCTCTCCAATGGCAGACAAGCAATGCAGCGAATCGCCCAACTTGATCTCCCCCTGCGCAACTCTGCCCAGTGCCATTTTGCCGAAGTACTGACTCGAGTCGGTCATAGACACCAACATCTTGAAAGGGCCAGTTTCAGGGTTGCTTGGGGCGGGAATGTAGCTGAGGATGGTTTCTAGCAGTGCACCGCAGTCCTTGCGGGGGCCTTTGACTTCTCGGTCGCACCAGCCGTCTCGGCCGCTGGCGTATAGGACGGGGTATTCCATCTGTTCGTCGGTGGCATTGAGGGAGAAGAAGAGGTCCATGACTTGGCTTTCCACGAGTTCGGGCCGGGCGGTGGGTCGGTCGAGTTTGTTCATGACGACTATTGGCTTCAGCTTCTGCATCAGCGCTTTCTTCAGCACAAAGCGAGTCTGCGGCATCGGGCCTTCCGTCGCACACACTACCAACAGCACTCCATCCACTATATTCATGATGCGCTCCACCTGGCCTCCAAAGTCACTGTGTCCCGGCGTATCCACTATGTTGATTTGGTGCTTCTGGTACAGGATGGAAGTGCACTTCGACAGAATGGTGATTCCTCGTTCTCGCTCGAGGTCCAGACTGTCCATCGCCCGCTCGGAGAACTTCTGGCCGGTCACTTTCAGCAGGGAGTCCACGAGGGTGGTCTTGCCGTGGTCCACGTGGGCGATGACTGCGACGTTGCGGAGGAACTTCTGGAGTCGCAGCATCGCTAACTGGAATTAATGCTCGGCTAGAAATGGGTCTGTGGAAGGACTAAACTGCAGTAGGGAAAAGAAGGAGAAGGAGCCACGAGAGGCTGTACAGACTTGCAGACTGACTAATTGAAAGGCCGAGAGTTGGGGATTAGCGGCGAATCCTCCTGCGGCTTTCCCCTGACGTTAGCTACCTGCTGAAAGGGGAATGTGCGAGGCAACTTGTCTGAGAGTGAGCATCTCAGCTGTGAAAGCAGCAATAAAGGGACAGCTTGCCCATCATTTTTGTACCTTCAGTCGAATTTGGGCGTAAAATGCTTCGCATTCCTGAGATTTCAAGACGACGCAAGGCCTTTTTCTCCGAGGATTAGGGTCCTGCGTGGCATCAGCTTTTTCGTGAAGACAGTCCTTACATCGGAGAACTCAAATAGACAAGTGGGAAGTGAGTTAGGCGACTCAGAGGAAACTGCTGTGCTGTGAAGACCCATTTCCTGTTTCCTAGGTCCTGAGCGAGTTAGTAGTGGGCCGGGAAAGCTGCGACTGGCAATAAATGCGCTGACAGCGGATAGCACAGTTCTGTACATCCGTCAGCAGGCCTGCTAGGCTTGCTTTTCGGCATCTCCCAAATAACCAAGACAGTCCAAAGAACCAGCAGACTGGCAAGAAGGAAGTAGTCGAGCCCTGCTACCCGCTTGGGACGAGGCTATAAGCACTGCAGGAGATTGGGAAGGCAGTGGCTGATGGAAAGAATGTCTTCCTTATGGAGGAGTGCAGAGTTCTCACACTCTTCTGTCTACTCATCGAGTTTCTGTGGGGAGTTGTGGACCTTTGCGCTATGCGCGGATATGTGGGCATGAAAGTGGCGGTCGACTCCAGCAGTCCCACATCGCAGTCAGCCGAGACACAACCTGCCAACGCCTTTATTGAGGCCTTCAGAGGACTGTTGAAGCTCTTCGCTTTAATTAACCTGTACAGCAGGTGGTACTTATGAGACAACTGGAACTCGGATGATATCCGTCATATGTATGAATGTATAGCGGGCTATTGACTCAGCGGGTCCACAATTGCTATGTTCGGCTGTGTGGGTGGAGGCATAGACACCAAAACAGCGGATTGAGGCCAAAGTGGAAAGGGATGAGGAAGACAACGCGAGGAATGTGAGCGCTATCGCTGGTATGGCGCGGACCAGTTTGGGTCTTTCGTGGAGTCGACCTGCGCTGCATTGGTGGTCTCTTCCACTCTATGCGAATTAGAGCTCGCTGTATTTCCCCCTGTTGATATCGGCCACTGGCATATTGGTTTGTGGAGTATGTATATGTCATTCTTTAGGAATAGTCCAAAACAGACGGAGGAACTGCTACCTAGGGGGAGATTTACACTACCAGCGAACCAATATTCTATGACAAATGGGAAGTTTACTGAAATGTTGAACGGATGAATTAGTCAGCGAAGGGTGGATATTACCAGCAAAGCAACTGCAGTGGATTACTTGAGTATATAGAGAGCCTGGGTACTTTGATACAGATAAGAAGACACCCTAACACCTATCTTTCCCTCTTCGTCTGCTTAGTCACTTCTTTCTTCGCCACCAACTTCATGACCGAGGACCGCGAAGAGAAAATCGAAAATACTCTCAAGTGGCAATTGATAATTTCCACCCTGCTGACCCCCTCTACTTCCTCGCTATCAACCTGCTTCCAGACTCCTTTACCTTCGTGCGCGGTACTGAGGTATATGTATAGAATTGCACTGGGCATGTTGTCTGACCTTGCTATTGACAGTGCTGTTCTGGTCTTTTTGGTTCTGTTCGGCACCTTCATCACTTGCTTTAATATTACTACTGTCAACATTCTCGCGCCTTTGCAACTCGCTGGTCTGCTAGTGGGCTGCCATATGTCTTTTCAGCCCTCACCATGGAATCCGTAGGCAAAGCAGCCAACCAAATGGTGCTAGAAGTCCGCCGACAGTTCAACCTAATGAAGCAAAACCCAGCTTAACCCGAATACGCTCGATGTGTGCAGATCTCTACGCAAGCTGCTTTGATGGAAATAATCCTCCCAGGCATGATTGTCATGCTAAATGGCGATTTCCGTGGCTAACTCTGGAGGTGCCTGGGACAACGCGAAGAATAACATTGAAAAGGAAAGTCTGGACCCGAAGACCAACAAGGACTTCAAGGCTATTAAAGCTGCGGCTGTGACTGAGGATACGGTGGGCGACCTGATGAAGGACAGTCCACCTAGTCTCGATATTCTGGTCAAGCTCAGCGCTATTATTTCCCTGGTCTTTGGAAGCTTCTTCAGCTCCAAAACGGGAGGAATTCTCGTAGGTAACTAAATGTTCCCATGCCTGTTCCTAGCAAGTAGACAAACGGCTTCCCAGCTAAACTAGACTTAAACCCTATCTAATCGTCTGACATGAGCAGCGCCACCCCTGCCAAAATCCACTTGTTCGGGTCACTTTCCTCGCTTTCCATGCGAGTATTGGCAGTGAAGACGTAGGTCGGTCCTCTCATAGATGTCACATACACTGGACACTGGTACTGCCCGACCATGCTCTTTTCCTCCAGCGGCACAGCCATCACATTAACAATCGGTAGCCTCGGGTGCAAGTCTTTCAGCGTGGAGTCAGTCAAGTAGCCTTCTTCTCCCGGGTTATGCCCCAGTTCCCAGGCTGCGCCTTCCATAAAGAAGCCGTGCACGAAGGCGCCGTTGTCCGGGTAGTTCTGTATTTCCGTTGGCTCTAGGAAGTTGGTGACACTGGTCATTAGCGTCATGTTGTCCAGCGGTAGTGCCTTGCTCCGAGCAGTCGTCTGCATCACAGCGGTCAAGAAGGACATAGGGTTGAACAGCCCAGCGATCCACAGTGACTTTGGAAGCACTAAGTCTTTGGACCACTCTTCTAACTGCTTCACTCGCTCTTGCAGGTCGTCGAACCAGGGGGCGAGCAGCTTCTTGGACCAGTACGCCACTCCTTCCCAGTTGGCAGGCACTCTGCCCACTGACAAAGCCCTGCCTAGTGCTTCCATGGACTCCGTGATATTGAGAGCTCCGCCCAGTCCCAGTTGCAGTTCAGTCAGCGACCTGCGGATTTCTCCCAAAAGCACATTCATCCTTTCGCATTCTTGGAAGCACACAATGACTTCTGGCTTCTTTTCCTTCGCCCGCGCGACTATTTCCATCATGTTAAAGTCATTCGGCAGTTTCCCCAAATAGAGAGTTATCATTGTATTCACAATGTCCTCAGCTTTGCGGTTTGTCCCCGCGCCTCCCGCTCCTCCCTGCACATCGATGATAGTGGAAAACAGCATTTCTCCGCTGGACGTGAGGTAGTTGATTTCAGCGTTTGGATGCAGGCCGAACATCATAGGCGCCTCCATGGGCAGTTTCTCTTCAATGTAGCGACGGTAGGCTTCGTAGTCGAAGCGAGCAGGGTCGGGAGACTTGTAGCCCTGCACAAGGTTCATTCCGGACAGTAGCTCAGGTCTGAGCACCACCTTCAAGTACGTATTGCAAGTGCGTCGATCCCATCCGTCAGTGATATGTCCTCCGTACATGATTTCCCCATACAAGTACCTCAAGTCGTCATACGGCACTTTCTCATACCGCTCTAAGTAATTGTGCAAGATGTCTCCGCAAATCGTCAAATCGCCATCATTGAACGAGTACTGCTTGCTCCAGCCCTGAGAGCCGAACTTTCGCCTCCCCAGCATGAGTGCATGGAAGACACACAAGCCAAAGAGAAGCGCCTTGAAGTCAGTGGTCTTGGAGGAGTGGTCCAAAGTCTCTTGGGAGAAGTGGGCGTAGGCTCGACGGATGTTGGCTTTCAGGTCCTGTGGCGCTTCATTGGCCACTTTGATGCAGTTCTGCAGAATAGACTCAGGCACGATAGGCATGTTGGGGAGCGCCGGAGGCTCGGAACTCAGGAAGCAGCGGAACTCGGCCTTTCCATTGACCACTGCCTTTTCCAGGCAGTTCTCCAGCGTCTTCAGCCACTGCTGCATGAGATGCAAGTTCTGCAGCATGATCCAGCCTCCAGTGGCCGCCAGCTTCTCTATCGAGTCCTCCGCGAACTTCTCCTGTCCCTGTCCCATAGAGATGTTGATGAAGTTGCCCTGGCTGCCGGATATGCCGTGGTCCGCACCAATGTGCTCGACATCAGGAGTGGGGTCGACTCCAGGGAAAAGCACGAAGAAGACAGGAGTGGCTTTGGTGGTTTCTGCATAGGCCTCCACCATGTTGAAGGGCATTTGCTCCACATAGCGCTCTCCCATTTGCTCGCGGACGAACAGGTTCATGGCAGTGGTCAGACGGTCGGCACGCATAGCGCGCAGGAGCAGCATCTTGTGGAAACTGCTGAGTTCTTTGAAGTTGCGCGGCAGGTCCACGATTTCCGCCTTTTCCTCGTTGAACCACTTGCGCCACTGCAGATACTCAGTCTCCATGCTGGCGCACACGTTGGCGAGGGCTGGCACTGTCTGGTCCAAGTTCTTCGTCACTGCCCACTGGAAGTCGGTCAGGAAGTTGAGACTGTCGGGCTTGTGGCCAGGCTCTAACGAGGGCATGGCTTGGATGAGGGTGACGTACTCCCCAGGGTCCACCGCCCCCGACTTCACCAAGATCCGGAAGCACAGCATAGTCGCCACTATCAACTTGTGCTTCTCAAACAGTCCTCTCCGCGTGTACGTGAAGCTTTGGAAGGTGATGCTTTCCGTGAGGTCCGCCACACGCTTCTTCAGAGACCTGGGACTGAACTCCTCGTCCCGTTCCTCTTCTTCCTGGGCCGGAGCCTGCTCTACGGCCTCTGCAGGCGGCTCCCCTCCCTCGGCTTTGCCTTCTTCTGCGGGGGCGGCTCGAGCGCTTTTCTGCTTTCTGTACTCGGCAGCCACCAGGTCGATGGCTCTGGTGACCACAATCAAGTAGGACTCCAGGGAAAAGCGGTAGAAGTGGTGGATCTTGTACAGTTCGTTCATGAGGAAAAAGGTGAGAGCGCCGCGGGCGGCTGCAGGTCTGTACTCCTCTGAAGTCTTAATAATCATCTTTTCCGTGACTTCCGCAATTGCCATTTTCTCCTTCACTTCGTCTGAAATCTGCTTCGAGCGCTCGAGATTCTCAATAAGTGCAATGTCTTCTAGAATGTCTCCCTTGGCGTTTGTGAGTCGATACAGCAAGTCGTCTTCCAGCTCCTTCAGCTTGATTTTGAACTCGTTCTGCTGCTGAATCAGTTCTTCTTTCTGTCTCGCCAGGCCCGGCCTTTCCTTCTTCACGACAAGCGAGAGCAGTTGGTCCTCCAGGCCGGATTGCGTCACAGTGAAGTTGATGAGTGCGGTTTCCGCCTGGATTTCAGGCGGGTAGTGAGGATTCGACAGCTTAGTATGCAAGTACAGGCGGAAATTGGGGTGCAGCGGGATTTCCTTCTCGCCTAGTTTCATCAACTTGTTCCTGCCCCGCTTAATAGTGTTCCTGGCCACTACAGGGGAGATAACAGCGTCAATGGTTTCTTCGATGTTTTCTATTATCACGGTCCAGCCGTTGTCGATGGACTGCTCGAGGAAGCTGATGAGTTGCTTCATGTTGGACAGACGGCCGATTTTCAGCTTGTTTTCGGCTTCTTTCTCGCGGAGCCAACTGATGCCTTGGAGCTGCGGGTCGATGATGAGCGGATATCGCTCGGTGTTGGTAAGGATTGCGCCGTTTTCGATGGAAACAGGGTCAGTGGGAAGTTTCTGATTGTTCCACTTGGCAATGACGGCGGGACTAGTGAGCAGAGCCACAGGGTTGGGGTTTGGCGACATAGGAATGTTTTTCTCTCTGAGGAAAGTGAGGAACTTATGGTTGACAATATCGTCTCTGTACTGCTTGGTAAAGCAGCCAATGTAACTCACGAAGGCGGAGCTAATGAGTACATCGCCCACCAGCACTTCGAGCATCAAGCGAAAACGTTCAATACTTTCCGCCCACCTGTCCTTCTCGCTGCCCAGAGCACGCACCAACCGCTTGGCTAGGTCCAGACGTGTTTGGCAGCGCAAGGCTTCGTTCTCCACGTCTTGCTTTTCCTTCATTGCAGTTTCGTACCTGGCCACCAACTCGCTCAACTGGACTTCGAGTTCAGCCACGAGTTCCTTCATTTGCTGCAGTTTCTCATTGGCTTCCTGCAGCTGCTGTGTGGCCTGTCGCAGTGCCTCCCTTTTGGGTTCCACCTCACTGAACACGTCGTAGTACTTCACAATGTTGATCACCCACTCGCACAGTCCCGCACACGCCTTGGACTTGTTCTTGATGGCGTCTCGGTTGAAGTGCTCCAGTGCCAGCAGTGGACGAATAGCCTTGAAGTTCTTCGCGGGCACTTCCTGTAGGTCGATTTTAGCCTTGTAGCCTTTCAGTCGCTCAAGGAACTGAGCTGGATTCGACATCATTTTCTGAGCTGCTTTCCAGGTTTTGTCAGTGACATTTCCTTGTTTGTCCGTAACAATCACATCAGTCATGATGCCTGCATTGAGAATCAGCACCGCAGCTGTGATGTCGTCCAGGCCTGGAGGAGGCGACTTCAAAGCCTTCACTTCATCGAAGTCCTTCTTTTGCAGCGTATTAAGCGCTTCTTCTGCCTTCTCCACCAGGGGCAGCGCCTTTTCCAAGTCACTTTCGCAGTCAGCCTTCTGCCGCTCCACTGTGACCTGAATGCGCTCACAGTTCTCTGCCTCTACATTGGCTTTGTCACTTTCAGCCGCCACTTTGGCTTTCTCCACACCTACTTCCGCAGCGAACTCCTCAGCTGCTTTCTTCTTTTCCTCCACAACCACTTGCTTCACATTCAGGTCTTCCTGCAGCTTCTCCACCATTTCACCGGTTTCGATCAGTTTGATCAGACCTGTTTCCAGACGTTCCTTGTTGTTGGTGATTTCTGTGCGCTTTCTATCGAGCATGTTGACGAACAGCTTGATAAGTTCCAAAAAGCTTTTGGGTGTGGTGTAGCAGAACCTGCGCTCCAGCTCCTTGTACTTCACTGAACTTTCGTTCACTACTTTGAAGCTGTACGGCATAAAGCGCACTACTCCTTCCCTCACCTCCGGCAGCCCCAACTCCACTTCATGCAGGAACTTCCCAGCCACTGAAGTCAGCGCCTCCTGCGGCCAGTCCTGGAACCAGTCAATGACGGTACAGTTGACCAGCGCAGGGAACTTCTTAGCTTTGTTGCGGAAGTTGTCGCCCACCGGAGAGAAGCACAGTGCCATGTGCAGATTTGTCTTGATGCGACCGATGAAGAAGTTCCAGCTGTTTTCTTTGTTATCCACCACGCCGGCGGCTTTCACAGCTGAACGGATACTAGTCACGATCGGGTCTTTTTCCTCGTCTGTGTACAGATCTGCGATTTCACCTGAGGACAATAAGTCGTTGATGTAGACTAAAAAGCGCTCATTGGCGATTTGACCCTCAGTGAGCAGGAACAACAGTCCGTCGTCCTTCACACCTGCCTTTTGGTACATCATTTGCAGGTCTGTCTTCAAGTCGTTCATCGAGTAGCTCTGCGAAATGGTGATTTGCACGGTCTGGAAGCCGCAGATGAAGGAAGCCAGTCGAGACAAACTCTGCTTGCCTGAGCCGCCCACTCCCACCAGCAGCGCATGTCCTTGGGGATTCGCAATAATTCTGCTGATTCTGCACACATGCTTCATAGCGTCTTCGAAGAGCACCAGGTCCATAATAGCGTTGGTCTCATTGTACTCTTTGAGTGCGTCCGAAAGCACTCGCGACAGGTCCTCCATATTCGTCACTTGGTCGTAGTTCTTCTCAGAAAGGCCTTTCGCGAAGTTGCAGAAAATCAAAGGGTCAGTGACATCCTTAAGGAAGTACTTGGCCAGGTTGTATTTGCCGAATGTCTTTTTCACATGTTCCCCCATTATTTGCTTGTACTGGTAGAGGTGCTCAGCGTTGATCAGTCGATCTCCATATATCCGTTCGCTTTCATGGACCCACAGTTTTACCAACTTCTCCGGGTCTCCGAACTGAGTGGGCTGGGCGATCAAAATGCCTTGGAAGATGTAGGAAAGGTGGCGGACACTGAACTCATAGTGGAAGTTAATAGCAGTCTTACGGAAGGAAGCGACCATGAGAGGGTGGAAGGATACTGCGGCTTTGATGATGTGGCTGGTGATTTCCTGCACTGCGGATTTGAAGCCCTTGCGACCGAAGTGGCCAGTCGCGAAGGCGTTGTAAATAGTGAAGAGGGAGGAAGTCTCAGGGAAGGAAATGGCCAAAATCCAGAAATGTCTCTGGAACCTGGGATTCACGAAGAACGACCCAGCGGTGGGGTTCATCGAGGCCACAAACAGCGTATTCAAAATTTCCTTGATGGTCAGTTTGGAGCGGTCGTACCAGTGCTGGTAGTCTGCGTGCTGGCGAAGTAGCTCAATTGCGCTTTGGGTGTTGTACGGATCCAACATGGGCATGTTCATGTCGTCGATGTAGTAGATGAGACGAAGTTTGCCTGGAGGACTGTACTGTCTGCCCGCCTTCTTCGCGAGCGGAGGCTGTTCCAGAATGGTCTGCAGCAATATGGCGTCTGTGTAGTAGTTGAAGTTCATGTTGTTGTAGCAGAACTCGTCCTTGTCCATAGAGTTGATGACACCCTTGCACAACTGCGTCTTGCCGCAGCCTGCACTGCCAATGACCAGCACGGGTCTGCTCTTCTTAATCAGTCCTTTCATGAAGTAAGAGTTGGACACTGTCTCTGGAGTGGGCACCATCACGTTGTTCACGTCTTTCGCTTCGAACTCGATTGTCTCCACCTTGTTCACCCATTCATCGAACTTGCTGTCTTCAGGCTTGAAGTAGTAGTCGAAGATGGAGCCTTTGCCAGGGAACTTGATAGTCTTCCACTTGCCTTTCCACCAGTTGGAAAAGCTCTTCCTGTAGTCAATTCCGTCCTTCTCTGCGAGACACCCGCCCACCGCCCACACAGAGCAGAACACGAACCAGTACTCCACCGCCTTGGTGTCAGGGGGAAGCAGGCCTTCCAGTAGGTTGCACAGGGAGATCACCAGGTTGATTTCCACCACAGGCACTACATACTTGGCGTTCTTGCGCAAGTACTTGAGCGTCTTGGCGATGTAGCGGTCGAAGAGTGTTTGCAGCTTTTCCTTCAAGTCCTCCTTCTTTTCCTCTTTGCGGTCTTCTGAAGGCTTCTGGTCAGGCTGGTCGGGGTAGGTGCGGGCGACCCAGGCCTTGAAGTAGCTTTTCCACTGGTACCCTTTGCTGTGCGAAATGAACAAAATCCCAGCTCTGGACACTGTCGCCGGAGAGGCGAACACCAAATCCCTAATTTCATATATGTTCCTCATGTGTGCTTTCAGCGGAATACGCTCATTGGAAGCGAGCGTCAAGATCTTGTTATCGTCCATGACCGAGTTCATACTCTCAATCCAGTTGGCGTCCAAGTCTCCATCAAGAATGATCCACTTGGGGTTGGTGTCAGGCACTTCCCCCAGCGAACGCATGGTTTTGGAGAGAATGCCATCCTTCCACTCTCGAGTGGACATGACGATGTAGCCGTACAGCTCGTTGGTGGAGATGGCCTTGGGGTTGAGGTCTGCTGCGGTGGTCTTTTTCCCAATCTTGTCGTTGGACTTCGCCAGCATTTTCCAGGCGGTGCTTTTCCCAGCGCCCGCAGACCCGATGATGAAGACACAATGTCGGATTTCGAGCAGTTCATTGAGCTGCACCACCTTCTTTATCACTTCCGGCTCAGGGTCTAACTTGGCGTCCAGCAGGCAGCTCGCAATCACCTCTTCAAACTGCAAATCACGCTTCGGCGGCACATTGATACCAGGGAACAAGTCGCCGAGCAGTCCCATGAAGATGTCCAAGTCCTCTTCCACGATTTTGGGGAGGTTGAAGTCTCTGAGCGCTCGCATCAGCAGGGCCTGCTCCAGCAGGTCTGGCTCTGTGCGTTTGAAGCCACCGGCCACCACTAGCACTGACTTGATGGCGCGCAGTCCCCAGTCGTAGTGCCGCTGCTTCGACAGCAGGTCGGCGCACAGGGAGTACAGCACTGTGAACTTGCGGGCCAGGATCTTAGCATCCACGAACCCTTCAGCCATGAGCATGTTTTCGCAAATCAGTTCCAGGTCAGGAACCACCACAGTGATCGGACGGAAGAGAGCTTTTAGGCCTTCTGGCAGCTCTGAGCGCCCCAAGTAGCCGGGGTTCATGGTGATGAACACACCACATGAGGGGTCCAGCGAAATCTCGTCTCCTTGGATGGAGAAGCGCTGCTGCTGCGCCTTGATGGCGTCAGTGACAGACTTGAACTGCACAGAGCACACTGAAAGCACTGCAGGCTCCAGTCTATTGAACTCGTCGAAGCAGCCCCAGGACCCACTGCTCGCCAAGCCCTTGAAGATGTCCCCCATAGACCTGTAGTCCATTTGGTCTGAACAGTTGAACACATAGCAAGCCTTCCCTGCTGCAGAAGAGAGATCCTTCGTGGTTTCAGTCTTACCGGTACCTGCAGGCCCCGCAGGCGCACAGCCCATCTTGAGATGCAGGGCCTGAGTGGCTGTGACGTAGATACGATCTGTCAGTGGCGTGACCACCAGTCTGGGCCCGTTGCCCAGGTACTCGTAGCCGTACCACAGAGTAGCGTCGCACACTTGCAAGTTGCAGTTGTTTTTACCCGTGTCCCAGTACGCCTTCAACTGGCTTTGCCACTGGAACTCGTCAGGCTTCACTACTCCTTCTTTCTGCAGCTTTTCCAGGATGTCGCGGGAGTGAGTGTCCATGGTGATGAGACACATGACCTTGGTGCGCACTGGCCGGTCGAGCTTGCCTTGCACCATCTTCACCAGCGAAGTCAGCTGTATGACCTGCGCCTTGTGAGCGGTGTCCAGCGCCTTGGCGTCTCCAGAGTTCAGCTTCCGGAACGCAGACTCAGTCTTCACCACCCAGTCAATCAGGTTGATGAGCAGAGTGATCTGCGAGGGGTCCTCCACCAGCCACTCCTCCCTGGGCTTCTGCTGGAAGCGAGTGAGAGACGCTTGAGCAATGTCTCTCAGAGTCGACCTCATTGCGTCAATGGTCATAGACAGGTAATTCTCCACCTTGCCTAGCAGTTTGAGTGGACTCGAGAACTTGACTGTTTCTATGCCCACACAGGAAATCATGGTGTTGGCCGAGGGCCGGTCTCCCGCGTCCTGCAGCTCGAGTTCCTGAATCGACTGGAACACCTTGGACATGTGCTTCATGATGCGCTTGGGGTTGTTGCCGTTGGACAAGATGTCCAGTAGGTCAGTAGTGGACACAAAGTAGAACCGAGGGAAGGCGCGTCTCTTGCCGTCCAAGAACTCGTTCAGAGCGCGCTCACACTTATCCAGCTTCTTCTTAACTTCCTCCAACTGCTTCATGATGCCCTTCTGCACACAGAAGTCCCGCACCAGCTTCATTGCAGAGCCCTGCTGCAGAACCGCCTTCACGTCTCTGTCGATCTCCACGAACTCCTCACTGATGGCCGGCAGTTCCTTCTTCACTTCCTCTGAGTGAATGAAGAGAGTTTCGAGGAAGTTCCAGGAGTGCTCCACTTCTGATAGAATACCACTCACATCATAAATGGCGTTCAGCGTCTTCTGCCAAGTCATGATGCGCTCTTCGAAGAAAGCCATGTAGCGGGAAGCGAACATGTTGCCTACGTTCACTTGGTGCTCTTCCAGCTTTTCGAAGTTCTCTTCGGAGATTTTGAGCAAGTGCACATCCCCGTTTTTGTGCGGCTCCTGCTCAAATTGCACTGCTCCCCAGAAAGTTTCGATGTTGTTCAGCTGCTTCTCCATCTTTGCTTCTTGCGAGGCCTGGTCTGCGACTTCCTCGACCTGGTCCTTGAGGTTGTGCAGGCCGAGAGCGTATATATCTCTCAGCACGGTCCTGTCGTCCACAGGGAAGTCCTTCTTCACGATCTTGCGAATGCTGTCCCAGTGGCGCTTCATCATGAAGTCGCCCTTGATGAGTGTGATGAGGGGCAGGAAGTTGGCCCAGTTCTTTACTACTCTGTCGATGCCCAGGTAGGCAGGGGTCTTTTTCTCCACCTTTTGGTCCCGCAGGTCTTTCTGGAGGCGTTTGTTGTCCTCCTCCCACTCGTTTGAATTCACGTTGTTCCAGGGCGTTTCGAGGTACACTTCGTACGTCTTCAAGCAGCGGCTCGTGTGATTCCATAAAGCGCGTATATTTGTGATTTCCATGACATTCTGCTCAAATATCTTTTGCGAGCCCGCAATAGCGTCAGGAAAGCCGAAGTTCTCGCTGAGGAACTCCAAGTCTCTGAGTGTGTCCTGGATGCGCGCCACAGTGGCTTCCTCCGCACCCAGTTTGGCCAGCGCCCCCTCCACTCCAATGTCGTACTTCTGATACTCTGCGTCTTTGATGGACTTCGTGTAGACCTTCAGTTCGTTTTCGAAGTTCTTGATCTGCGCTTTGCACTTTTCACTCTCATTGGCGACAGAAGGCGCAATTTCCTTCTTCGCGTCCTTTGCGACTTTCTGCAGAGCGCCCCACTGGTCGTGCAACTTGGTGAGTTTGCGGCTTTCCAGGTCCTTGATGTGGCCTTCTCGCACGAACAACTCAATGCTTTCCTGGATTTCGTCCATGCGGAGGATGGTGTCTTCTGCCTTGTCCTCCACGTCCTGGATATGCTTTTTGATTTGCAGCAGTCCACGCACGTTTTCACTGAAGTTCTTGCTGCGGTTGCTGGTGATTCCGTTCTGAGTGTCAGCCAGGAAGGCGTCCAGAGTGGACAAGGACGAGTCGATGAATTGGCCCATCAGCGCGCCAGTCATGTGGTTAGCCTCTGCAGGTCCAACCTTGAAGACTGAGTTGA